>Ga0182015_10002603_pt1 | contig 21459 bp, 26 predicted proteins | sample 712P3MmetaG_FD_120478 | JGI IMG/M metagenome (GOLD analysis project Ga0182015, IMG submission 120478) | Permafrost microbial communities from Stordalen Mire, Sweden - 712P3M metaG | ecosystem: Environmental > Terrestrial > Soil > Wetlands > Permafrost | place: Sweden: Stordalen | collected...
AGCCGGCCAGGCCATCGGGATAGCCGTGGCCATCCAGCCGCTCGTGATGATGGCGGACCATCGCCGCGATCTCGGGGTCGCCGACGTCCGCCAGCATCTGCGCGCCCTCGGCGGGGTGGCGCATGATCACGGCAAATTCGGCATCGGTCAGCCGCTCTGGGTTATTCAGGATCTCGCGCGGGGTATGCAACTTGCCCACGTCGTGGACCACCGCCGCTGTGCGGATCTTGGCGACCTCGACCGGCGAGAGGTGCATCGCGCGAGCGATCCGGCCCGCATGGCGCGCGACCCGCTGACCGTGCCCGTGCGTCTGCCTGTCGCGTGCTTGCAGCAGCCCGCTGAGCGTAGTCAGCAAATCGATGTCAACGCTCGCACCGGCCTTCCTGGCCGATTCATACAGCTCTCGCGCTTTCGTCAGTCGTCGCTCCGTCCAGCAACGACGCAGCCAACCCCACAACATGAGATCAGCAAAAACAATGTCGCGGGACGCTGGCCGCCGCTTCCAGAAGGCCGCCCCGGCGGCCGCAAACGCGCTCGACAGAGCGACCGCTGAGATGGCAGAGACAGCGATCAACAGGACGCCTCCCCGTGGCACGGTCATGGCCACGAGCAACGCCGGTAGCGCTATCACCAGAGCGGTGGCAAATATCGCCAATGGCAGAGATCGCCAAGCGGGCATGACACATTTGAAACTACCCCTGTTGAGGTTGGAAAATGAAAATGTGGACGCATGTTCTACTTCTGCGAATTCTGTGATTCTTCCAACCCCGACCCCCTCCAACCCCGCCGATCAGGGAGAGTAAGGCTGAGCCGCCGCGAAGTCGGCGCTGAAGGTGTCTCCGGTGCTGGCGAGGATCGGGGGACTGTGGGTGATGATGCCCAGCTCGCGGTTGTATGTGAGGCTCTGGCGGGAGAGATTCTGCGAGCCGATAAACACGGTCCGCCCGTCCACGCGAATTACCTTCGCGTGGATGTAGAGCGCGGCGCTTTCGGGGTACGTACGCACCTGGGCGCCGCAGCCGGCCAGGTAGCCAAGCGCGGCCCGCCATGCCGCCTGGTAGGTCATCAGCACCTGCACATGCACGCCGCGCCGCGCCGCTTGGCAGAGCTCGCCGGTGATCGCCGGGTCGTCCATCTCCTCGCTCTCGATCTCGAGGCTGCGCCGGGCATGTGCGATCAGCGCGCCGATCGGCGCTTGCGCGCCGGGGCTCCACACCAAGTCACCGCTGCCCGTGCTGGGGGTGAGCCGCTGCTGGCGCACGTCGGCGTTGAACGTCTGTGCGATCGCCGCCACGTCGGCGGGCCGGTAGTCGAGCACCGCGAAGTCGCGCGAGCTCGCGTAGTCGACGGGGGTTAGGTTGAGTGTCATGATCGCCGCCACGCGCCGGTCGATCAGGATCGACTTCTGGTGGGTCAACGCGAAGTAGCTGGACGCCCAGGCCACGCCCACGCCGTGCGCGGCCAGGTAGTCGTAGGCCCCATCGTTGAGCGCCCGCCCGGTGCCGTACTGGCCATCGTCGAGCAACACCTCCACGCGCACGCCGCGGCTGGCGGCCGCGACGAGCGCCTGCTCGACCCGTTCGTCGGTCAGCTCATACATCGTGACCTCGACGCTGTGCCGGGCGCTGTCGATCAGCGCGATAAATGGAGTGTCGCCGGGGCCGGGCTCGGTGATCAGCGACAGCCCTTCGCCGCGGACGGTCGCGCTGCCCTCGCCCGCACTGCCGCCACCCACGCTGCTGCTGCCGCCCACGCCGCCACCCACGCCCCCGCCAGCGCCGCCCCCGCCCGTGCTGCTGGTGGTGGGTATCGAGCACCCGCACAGGGCAAGTGACACCACGACCCACACACCGGACCATGCACGCGCGCTCATGGCTCCTAGTCCGACGGGCAGCGCGAAACGGGACAGGCGGGCGCTCGCCTTGCCAATCGTCTGGGTTCTGCTGGAGCGGCGCCGGCTCTAGGCTGTCTCCGCCGAGGACTAGAATTAGGAAGCATCATGTACTCGATCGAGCGCAGCCTGAGCGCCGCGGATGCCCACGGAGTTGGGCAGGGCTTTCGATGACTTCGCCGGCCACGAACGACTTCCGCTCCGCCGCTGGATTCCTGGCGCTGCAGTCCTTGCCACGGGTCGGCCCCGTGACGGCGCTGCACGCGACGCTTCACTCGACGCAGATGGAGCAACTGCTCGAGCGCTACGGCAGCGAGGTCGACGTGGCCTTCGAGGAGGCACAGCGAAGCTTGTCGGATTACGCCGACGCGGATGTGCAGCTGGTGAGCTTCTTCGATGAGCGCTACCCCGATCGTCTGCGCAACCTCTCGGATCCGCCGCCCCTGCTTTACGTGCGCGGCGATGTCGAGTTGCTGGCTTGCGAGCGGCTGGTTGCGGTCGTCGGCACGCGCGAGCCCACTGTCTTCGGAACCTCGGCGGCCGAGAACACGACCGCGGCACTCGCGGATGGCGGCTGGGGCATCGTCAGCGGCCTGGCCAAGGGCATCGACACGATCGCCCACCTCACCGCGCTCGAGCATGGGGCGCCGACGATCGCGGTGATGGGCGGCGGACTGGACAGCGTCTATCCGGCGGAGAACAGGGCCTTGGCCGCTCGGATAGTCGACGAGGGTGGGGCGTTGATCTCAGAGCAGCCGTTCGGCGAGCAAGCTCGCCCGCAGCACCTGATTGCGCGCGACCGTCTGCAGAGCGGTCTGTCGGTCGCCGTGGTCGTCGCACAGAGCGGTGTGAAGAGCGGGACGATGCACACTGCTCGCTTCGCGGCCGCGCAGGGGCGCCCGTTGTTCTGTCCGGTTCCGCACAACGAGAACGGCGCCAGCGAGGGCCTGCGGGTATTGCTGGAGCGCCCCGCACGAGAGCTGTGCTCGATCCTGCCGGCATGGAGTGGCGCGAAGGCGTTGTGCTCTCGCTTGGGTGACCAGCCGCTCGCTCGTCCAGTGAGCCGCGATGATCTCGGGGAGTTCGTGCAGGCGGTGGAGCAGGCGCGTGAATGGCTGGAGCTCAGCGGCGATCAACAGACGCTGATCATGCCCGCCGGCGTGGACTGACGACGACTACGCCGAGGGCGCCTCCTCCGTATAGAGGCAGCCCCGGTAAAAGTTGGAGCAGCCGATGAAGTCGCCGCGAGGGCCTGTCGTGATCAAGCGCAGGAAGCCGCCGCATTCGGGACAAGCGCGCGGCAACCTCTCCTGCGTGACGCCCAGCGCGAGGATCACGACTCGACCGGCGCCCTGAGCCAGCATCTGACGGCGGCACTCCTCGGCTTGCCCGCCGCTGGTGATGACGTCGTCGATCAGCAAGACGCGCTCATTGCTCAGAGCGGTTGAGGCGAAGCGCTCGCTCACTCTCCCGGGACGGTCCGCTGCCGGTTGATGCTTGTAGTCGTCGTCATCAAAGAGCTGCCGCAAGACATTGCCTCGCTCTACCGTGTCTGACGCGGTGGCGATGGCGGCGCGAACCAGGGCGAAGCGATCGTAGGTCTGGCCCGGCTTTGGTGGAACGGATGTGATCAGATCGACATCCATACTCTGCCACCGTGTGCTGGCGAGTCTGGCAAGCAGCTCCCCGACGCGCTCGGCGGCTTTCGGGTCGTTCTTGGCCTCGATGATGAGCCGCGAAAGCACGTCGCCTGGGTGCCGGCTGTCGGAGACGGTGTAGTAGTGACCGGCGCCGTAGATCCCGTTGCCCAGTCGCAGTAACGAGCCCCAATGCCAGAGGGGTTGGTCCCCCGCCAGGACCGCCTCGGCGAACGGGAAGCGAGGACCGCTGTTGTTTAGAACGTCGATGAGACGGTCCGGCGTGGCGATCGCGATGTTTGGCCAGCGACGGCGCCAGGACTTCGGTGCGCGTCGTGACCACGCAACGCCGATGCCAATGCAACCAGCGTTCTGGGCGGCTCCAATGTCGACGGCGTCGTCGCCGACCATGATGCAGTCCTCGACGGGGACGCCGAGCTCGTCGGCGATCGCCCGCAAGGAGCTGGGATCAGGCTTCGGCGCATAACCATCGGAGCCGGTTATCAGAGCATCGTGAGGGATGCCAAACGCGCTCAGCAGACGCTCGGCGTACCAACGCGGGCTGTGAGTGATGACTCCCACTTGGAAGCCCACGCCCTTGACTTGGGCCGGGAGATCTGCGGCCTGGACGGTCGATTTCTCGTCCAGATAGGCTTCAACCTCGTCGAGCCGAGCCGCGAGCTGGCGCCAACGACGATGCGTGCGGTCCCCCCGCAACATGCTGGTGTCCAACAGCGTCTCGTCGAGATCGAAGATGATCGCGGCGCTCGGCGGCTTGCGGATCTTCGCTGTGAGAAGGGGCGTGGGGAGCCACCCCACCCCTCAAGCCACCTCCCCCAAACCGGCGCGCTGCGAGGCAAGCTGAGGAGCATTGGGAGCATTCAGCAAGTGCCCCGCAACCGCGCGTGAGGTGTAGCGACCGGGCCACCAGACCGCGACCTGGCAACCGAGCAACTCCTCGATGTCATCGATCGGCTCCCACCGCGGATCCCGAAAAGCTCCCTCGACTCCCGCGCCATCCCAAACCCCAGCGCCCCCCACAACCGACCGTCCCCCAAATCGCACGAGCGCGTACCTGGATGTCTGCAGCCCGTTGATCGCGTCGCGGTAGTGCTCGATCAGATGAAATTGGCGCCCGTCCGCGAACAGCCTGCGCTGCACGGTTGCGGCGACTGTCTCGATCACCAACGCGATCGCCGTGCCCGGGTTGTCCTCCAGCCCGCCGACGATCACGACTGGCAGACGCCCAAGTTCCTCATAAACACGGACGTGGCACAGCCCCTCACACCCATCGAGCCCTTGATAGGGCATCAGCAACTCACGCGTTAATTCGATATCGGACATGTCTCACTCCGTTCGCTTTAAAATCACGTCTTCAAAACAGCCACCTCCTAATCCGACGAGCAGCTCAAAACGGGACAATCTGTCCCCAAAAAAACGTCCGAAACTCCTCGGCTACGAATCGAGACCACTGGCCGCTACAACGCGCCTGATTTTTTGGCGGGCACGTAGCCCTCCCGCTCGGCGCAGTCCGCGCAGAGCGTTTTGTACTTGCCGGCGCGTGTGCGGTGCAGCTGGCCCGCCGCACCGCAGAGCTCGCAGGTGGCACCAGCGCGCCTCTCGGCGCTGGCAACGAGCTTGTGGGCGAGCTCGATGCGCCGCTCCCGCTCGGCGATGGCCGCCTCTCCACCGACGATCGCCTCTCCACCAGGGTCACTGGGGTCGCGGACCTCCTCGCCGGGATCCCAGTAGTAGCGAAGGCCACCAAACTTCTCCTTCACTTGATGAATTACATAATTGGGCAGCAACGCGCGTAACTGCTCGTCGAGCTCGACCAGCAGGGGATACCAGCCGCGGCTGCAGGAGATCCAGCGTCCCCAGCCGTCGGGGATGCGAACGAGCATCCCGTGCAGCGCCTCCGCGTGCTCACCGGCGTCCTCGGGCACGTGCAGGGCGTTGAGGATCTGTTGGTCGTCGATGTCGCTCATGATGAGCAGACAGTACGCGACAGAAGGACCCACCGCATCCAAAAGCCCGTCTAAGCTACGCCCATGGGCTACGAGAAAATCAAGACCGAGCACGCCGGCGCGAAGAATGGCGGAGGCGCCTGAATGACCCGAGCAATGGCAAAGCTGACTTCCAAACACCAGCGCCGAGTAGCAGACAAACAAGCAACCACAGAATCAGATAAGCAATAAGGACAAGGGGTAGAGTTAGCGAGCAAGTCGTCGGGGTGCGTTGGCGAGGTGCTCCTCGCCGAGGGCTCTGACGTGCTTGCGGTAGTCGCGGTCGGTGAAGATCGTTCGGTGGGGCTTGCGCATGCCGTTGATGAGGACGATGCTCGGCGCTTTCAGTCCTCGGCGGCGCAGCTCGGTGGGTGTGGCGTTCTCGAGCAGGCAGAACAGTCGGAACTGCTCGCGACCCGGCCCAGTGATACGGATCTCGTAGTAGCCGCCCATCGTCCCGTGCATGGCCTCCCACTTGCCCCCGCCACTGAACTGCGGTGGCGGAGCGGCGGCGACGGCGTCAAGAACGGCGTTGAACTGGGCATCGATCTTGGCGGGACACCCGCCGAGGAAGACTGCGGCGGGAATACTGCCATCTTGGTCTTGGTAATACTCGATCTGCCAGTCCGCCAGAGGTGAGACTAGCCATGGGCTAGGCGGACGGTCAGGCCGCGGGCGCGCTCACACGTTCGGCGTCCTTGAGGCGCTCGCGCTTCTTGCGGCGCGGGACGACGGTGATGTCCGCGTCGAGATCGTTGGCGATCTGCACGACGAGCCTCAGCTCGGGGTTCGACGCCGCGGTGAACAGGCGGCGAATGCTCGACGGGTTGCGCCCGATACGCCGTGCAAGGTCGGTCTTGCTCGTCCCCGTGCTCTCGCGTAGCTGGTCGAGAGAGCGAACGACGGAGTCGATCTGCTCGATCTCGCTCCGCGCGCGCTCGTACTCGGCGCGAAACTCCGGATCACGCATTTGCTCAATCTTGCGACGCTCGTGAAAGCTGCTGGGGCTCATCGACGCTCCTGGGCTGTTGTGATCACATCGTATCATAGGTGCAACGCGAGAGGTTATCCCCGAGCCCGTTTTGAACGTCTGCCGGCGAGGCTTCGATCCGCTTCAGCACTGCCTTGCCCAGCCGCCCTCCCAAGCCCATCAGCGCAGTGTAGTCAAATGGCCTCAAAACGAGGCCTTTATGCCTGGCCGGTGCCATGTCTTGGTGTCGAGAGGAGGAATCCTAAGCCGCCAGCATCCGTCATACTCCCGCCTGGGAGCGAGTATCGATGGAACGACGAATTGAACTGCTGTGTGCGTGGTGCGGGCCAGCCTTCTTGCTGGTGTTCGTCGTCGGCCTGTGGTTCGTGGCCGGCCTGATACCGCCGCCATCGCCCTCCGACAGCGCGGAGCACATCGCCGCCTTCTACCGCGCTCACGCGGGCCAGGTTCGGCTCGGCATGCTCATTTGCATGCTCGGGTCTGTGCTGCTCGCGCCGTTTGTCGCGCTGATCAGCCGTCAGATCCGGCGGAGCAGCCCGCGACTGGAGCTACTCGCCGATGTGCAACTGATCTGTGGCGTCATCGGCATCGTGATCCTGCTGCTGTTTGAGCTGCTGATGGCGACGATCGCCTTCCGCCCCGATATGTCTCCGCAGGTGTTGCGCGCCTTCAACGATTTCGCCTGGACCACCCTGCTGTGGCCGTTCTCGCCCTTTTCACTCGAGTATGCCGCGATCGGGATCGCGGTGTTGATGGATCGCAGGGAGCACCCGCTGCACCCTCGATCGGTGGGCCTCGTCTCGCTTTTCGTCGCCGTGCTCTTCGCTCTTGGCGGTCCGACGTTGTGGGTGATACACGGAGCGTTCTCGTGGGATGGGTTGCTCACACTGTGGGTTGTCCTTGGCTCATTCGGGCTGTGGGTGTCCGTAATGTGTCGGTCGATGATTCAGGCGATCGCTCACGAGGGGGAAATAGCAACGAGGAAATAGCAAGCAGGCCGACTTTTCACTGTCCTTTAGGTAACGCGTTTAGGTTGCGTGGCGTAACACGGCATGACCGAGGGAATGTGTCTGGTTCTCAGACAACGGGGAGAGGGATGGGAGAGATATAAATGCTGAAACGTGTCTGTTTCGCGGTGTTCGTTGTGTCGGTCGCGGCCCTGCTCGCTGGTTGCGGCAGCTCGTCGAAGACCTCGTCAACGAGCACCAACGCATCCGCCGCAACCACGACCACCGGTGCCACGGGCACCACGACCACCGGCGCCAAAGTCGCCAAAGGCCCAAACGCAGGCCACTTCAAGCGCGCTGGCGCCCGCGTCAGCAGCCCCGCCGTCAAGGGGGCGCTCTCCCAATTCGCGGCCTGCATACGCAAGCAGGGCGTCAATCTGCCGGGACCGAACAAGGCCGGCAGAGGCCCGCTCTTCAACACCAAGGGTGTCAACACAACAAGCGTTAAGTTCAAAGCGGCAGAGCTCAAGTGCCGTAGCGCGCTCCTGCGTGCCTTTCACGTCCATCCGGGCGCGGGTAAGGTAGGAACTGCGGAAGCTACCAGCGGCTCAACAGGGCACACCAAAGCGCCTCCCGCGCCAAAACTGAAAGTAAAGGTCCCACCGAAAGTCGCCCACGCCCTCGAACACTTCACCGCCTGCATGCGTGAACACGGGATAGCGAACTTTCCCGAGCCGGAAGGCGCAAGCTTCAATCTCAGTCACACTCACGTGGATCCGAAAAGCGCACAGTACAAGGCAGCCGAAATCAAATGCAATCCCATCCTCAACGCCGCGTTCTAGGTTGATCACCCTCGAGGTTTTGAGGGAGAGAGAAGACAAGAAGGAGAGAGACAGACGAGCCGGCGTGCTGATCCGCCCACCTAGGGACGCTCCTGAATCCAAACCCATTCGCATTCGGCCATCGTGTTGCCGCGCGGACGTAGATACACGACGAGCACGGGAACACCAACGGGGGTTTCAGCGGCCCATAGATTCCGGGTCCCGACTCGTTGGGCAACCGCCGAAGGTTTGCGCAGTAGCGCCCACACGAGGCCTTCTAGGCGGTTGTCGATCTGACGGTCGGTGAGACCTGTGCTCTGCTTGAGTTCGTCCCTTGATTTCTCGAAGGTGTCCGCCTCGATGAAGCCTTCGCAGCGGAGTTCGCCGCTAAGTCCAGTCATGCAAGGAAGCTAGCTCCTCGCCCCGACGTATAGCCGCATCGGATACGCCTCCGGCGCCGAGAAAGACGGTGGTATAGGGGATGACCTCGTGCATCTGCGCGAGCCGCCATCCGACTTCATGGTGCGAGAGTTCGCTGAGATAGGTAGCGCTCTCGTGCCCGTAACGGCGGATGGCGCTCTCAATGACCGCTAGCTCGTCCTCGCTGAAAGCGCTCATGTCGGGGTCGCTGAGCGCCGTTATCTGCTTGAGCTTCTTGCCGAAGTAATCGACCGGCTCCTCGGCAATACGCTCATCGGTTTCAAGGTCGCGTTGGGCGAGCAGCAGCTCCTTTGGCAGGTGTCCGTGCTCCCACTTTTCGTAGGTGGCCCCTGTGATCGACTCGCCGAACCGCGCGAAGGCTCCAAAGTCGCTCCACATGAGCAGCTTGGCGAGCTTCACCCGGCCAAGCGCCGCCTCCGGGCCGAGCCGCTTGGCGATGTAGACGATTAGCTCATTGAACTTGGCAGGATCGAACTCTGGCTCGCTCATTCCTAGACCTCCGCAGCCCTAGCGTAGTAGAGTCATACTGCATGCATCACGCATGCGGGATCGATATTAGGAGCACGGTCGGATGGCGAAACGAAGCTATACGTCGGCTCGCCTCGACGCCGCCGCCGTTGACGATGCAAGGCGACTTTTGAGCGGAATGCGGCGTGAAGGAGCCAAAACATCGCGTGATGAGATTGTAAGGGTGCTCCTCTGGGGTGTGACGGCTCCACAGGCAGTAGGGATGCTTCGTGCATACATAGCGCATGCAGAGGCGTCGTCGGAGGAGAGCAAGTCCGACGCTGGTGGGCGTTAGTCGGCAGGCCGCGCGCCGTCCCTGCGGCGATGGCAGGTTGGGATCCTCGCTCACAGTCTCCTCCGGCGGGAGCAGGTCAGATCGATTGCAGAGCAAGCTACCCGTACTGGCGATGCTTCGCACGATTGGACCCTCGTCCGGGCGCTCAACCCCCGTTTTATGGGGCATCGCGTCGCAAAGTTGGCGCGAAAACGCTCTTGGCCCCTGTCGTGGCCTCTCACCGCTGACTTTCAGGAGAAGGCGGTCTACCGCGACGGGGACAGGGCCGTGCAACACGCTGAGCTGACGCTCAGTACGGGCTTGATCATGCTCGGCCAGTACAGCGATGAGGGCTGGATGGGCGGCCAGTAGTTGTTGATCGTGCGTGCGGCCGAAGGGCGCCGCGGTCGCGTGAGCTACCTGTAGCGCGCCAGCACCTCGCAGATGCGGTCAGTGCCCCAGCCGATCTCCCGCGCCGGTACGCGCTCGTCCGCCGCGTGAATGAGGCTCGTGAACTTCATCTCCGCGGGAAGGCGCATCGGTAGAAAGCCGTAGGTCTGGATTCCCAGCCGGGCGAAGAACCGGCCGTCGGTGACGCCTGGCATGAGCATCGGCAACGGCACGGCGCCGGGGTCGGCGGCGGTGAGCACGTCACCCAGCAGCCCCATCAGGGACAGGTCCGCCCGATCGGACCCCGGCTCATAGCTCGTTACCTCCAGCTCGAGGTTCTCGTCACCGACCAGCTCACGCAGTTCGCGGAAGAGATCATCCGCTGTCTGCCCGGGAAGCAGACGCCCATCGAGCTCGAGCTGCAGCTCACTTGGAATCACGTTGACCGTCCCGCCGCCTCGCACAACGGTGGCGTTGACCGTGTTGTGGAACATCGGATCCAGCATCTGGCCCGCCTCGCCGATCATGTCGAGCGTCGCGTCGGTGCGCTCGGGGTCGAGCAGCCCATCGGCCAGCTCCCGCCCACCGGCTCCTAGCGCTGCCGCCACCGCCTCGATCATCGCCCGCGGAATCTCGGTGACGTGCACCGGCAATCGCCGCGCATCCAGCGCGCTCAGCAACCGAGCGAGCTTCGCCATCGCACCGCCGCGCAACGGGATCGAGCCGTGCCCACCAGGCCCCCGGATCCTCGCACGCATCCAGCACACCTGCTTCTCACCCACCTGAATCGGGTAAGCGCTCAAACCCGCCAGCTCGGTGCGCGCGCCACCAAACTCACCGAGCGCGTGCCGCACGCCCACGAACAGCTCGGGGTGCTCCTCGACCACGAAGCGCGCGCCGTAGGACCCCAGATTCTCCTCATCCGCGAGCACGCACAACAGCACGTCGCCCGGTGGAGGCTCAGCGGACTCGGCGAGCCGCAGGATCGCCCCGAGCATCATCGCCACACCGCCCTTCATGTCCAGGGCGCCCCGGCCCCAAATCTCGCCGTCGATCAGCTCGCCGCCGAACGGATCGTGGCGCCAGCTCTGGCCATCCGCCGAGACCACGTCGACGTGACCCTGGAGCAGGAGCGGTGGCGCGGCGCCCCGACCGGGCAGCCGCGCCAGCAGGTTCGGCCGTGACGCGTCCTTGGCCAAGACTCTCGTCTGTAGGCCGGCTCCGTCGCAGAGGTCCTTGATCCACCCGACGCACTGCGCCTCGTTGCCGGGTGGATTGGTCGTGTCGAACCGGATCAGCTGGCGCAACAGCTCGACAGGATCGTGCCCCACGGCGCCGGACCATACCGAAAGCGGCTCACTCGTCTGATGCATGGACACCCGAGTCGCTAACTTCTGTACATGGTGGAGAGCGAGGTCGACGACATCGGCTCTACTGAAAGCGCAGGCGCCATGACCGACGAGCCGGTCCGGATCGTGCCCTACGACCCCTCTTGGCCTGAGCGCTTCGAGGAAGAGCGCGCGACGCTGGCGGATGCGCTCGGCGATTGGGTTCTCGGCGGCATCCACCACGTGGGCAGCACGTCAGTGTCTGGCCTCGAGGCAAAGCCTGTGATCGACATCCTCGTCGGCGTCCGGGGCTTGGAGGAGTCACGCTCGTGTTTCGAGCGGCTCGGCACACTCGGCTACCTGTACGCCCCGTATCGCAGCAGCGAGATGCATTGGTTCTGTAAGCCGGATCCGAGCCGGCGTACACATCACCTACACCTCGTTCCCGCCGGTTCGCCGAGATTCCGCGATGAGCTTGCGTTTCGCGACTACCTCCGTACTCATCGCGATGTCGCCGAGGAATACGGCGCGCTGAAGCGCCGGCTGGCGAAGGAGCTCGAGTACGACCGCGAGGCGTACACGGACGCAAAGAGCGAGTTCATCCGCGCGACCGTCCAACGCGCCGCTGACCACCCCATCCTGCGCTGCGCCTACCACGCCTTCAACGCCCGCGACATCGATGCGGCGCTCGAGCTGATGCACCCCGAGGTGGACTGGCCCAACGGGTGGGAGGGGGGAAGGGTGGTCGGACACGCGGCGCTCCGCGATTACTGGAACCGTCAATTCGCGGCGATCTCGAGCATTGTCGAGCCACTGAACTTCACTAAAGAGTCAGATACCAGCATCACCGTGGACGTCCATCAGGTAATTCACGACGTGCACACCAGCGAGCTCCTCTCGGACTCCACCGTCCGTCATTCCTACCAACTCAGAGACGGAATGATTACGCGGATGGACGTGTTGGAGTAACAAATAACCCCGTCGAGGCGAGGATGACCTATTGGGGAGAGGAGCAGGGGGGGATATAACAAAAATGGGGGTCACCCCGCGGCCAGCACTACCGCTGCCGTGTCGGTCTCGTAGGAGGCGATCGCGTTTTTGCCTCGCGCTTGTGCGCTGAGAAGTTTGGGTGGTCGTTGGTGTGGGTGGACGTCGATCGCGAACTCGATGTCCAGTGTTTGGGCGAGGCGCGCGAGGGTGTCGATTGTGGGGTTGTGCTCGCCGGCCTCTAGGCGCGCGACTTGTGGCTGGGTCATTCCCAGCTGCTTTGCTAACCCTCGTTGGGAGAGGGCGTTCTCGATGCGGTAGGCGAGCACCTTCAGCGCGACGGCCCGTGCGATCGCGGTTCGGTCCCATTCGCGCTTGAAGTCGGGGTCGCGCAGCTCCTCGGCTAGTACCTGCTCGCTTGTCTTGAGGTCGGTGAGTTTCACGCTGTTTCCTTCCGTCTCACCGGCATGATAGCAAGCCTGTTATCAGCAATGTGGCCTGAGATCATCGGACCAAGCTCAAAGACCGCGAGATACCGCTCTGGTATGCGACGCAGGCAATCGAGCATGGCGAATCAGATGTGTTGGGTGGGAGAGGGGAAAGGGGGGAGGGAGAGGGGAAAAAGTACAACGACGCAAGCCGCCCGTGCTTGAGTAGGTGTCGCCAGTCACAGAATCTAAGCCGACCGCCTTCTCATCTCGGTCGCTTCCTCCGGCAGGACGCCAGGCGCGACCGATCGGTGTAAACGGTGAGCAACGAGGCTGGCAAGAGCGCGAAGCCGGTGTCGGTCGTGGCCATCGTCTCGGCGCCGGCAGCAACGGCGCTGGCGGCGTGGATCGCGTCGTAAGAGGCGAGTCCGTATTTGGTCATGATCTGAGGAGCCGAGTCGGCGACCTGTCCGAGACGCACGGATATGTGGGGGAGGCTGCCGAGCATCTCGTCGTAGCGGGCGAGGGTGTTGTTCAGGAGGCGTCCGGCACGTGGCCGGGTTCGCCCGTCGGTGCGGTGGGCTCGCCACTTACCGGCCCAGCGTTCCTTCATGGCGATCGCAAAGGCGGTCTCGGCGAGCTCAGCTCGGAGGAGTTCGCTGGTCACGACGGATACGCCGCTGTCGAAGATTCGTGTGAGGAAGGCATCGCACACGCCGTGCAGGGGCTGGGTGGCGAGCAGCGCCTCAACGACGAGACTGGTATCCAGGGCGATCGGGTCGGGCAGGACGAGCTGCTGCTCCTCGATCGCGAATACGCCCCGGGTGGCGGGCAGGCGCCCGCTTTGGGGATTCATGGCGCTCTACCGGGGGCGATACATGTCACGAGTCACGCGGACCTTGACCCGGAGACCGGTGGTGGCCCGCTTCAGGGCCGCCCGTCTTTCCTCGACGGTCTCGTACTTGGGCGGGTGCGTGATCTCGGCCAGCTCTTTAGCACTGAGCCGCTTGATCTCGGTCTTCCCATTGGTCTGCGCTTTCGCCATGCTCTCCATGATGGCACCTCCTCTCTGGTTCGTAAAGCGGCTAGGTCCAAAGCGGTCTGAACCCACGAGCAAGCCACAGTACGCCGAGCATGGGATGGCACTCTCGATCCGCTCACCGACAGCCAGCCCACAGGATGAATGGGGGCTACACATGCACGTCTGTCAAGCGCGCGAGCAGTACTTCCGCTGGCTTCTCGTCACAAAGGACCTGTCGCCGCACACGATTCGTGCCTACGAGACATGCACGGGATGTGGAGTGGAAACGTCGAGAGGTGGGGTGGGGTGGAGAGGGGTGGGATTGATGGGAGACAAGAACGCGAGTCGCCCGAAAGACAGGTGAGTGTCGCCGGTCATAGAGGAGGGATGGTCGAGTCACAGGATGAGGGTCCGACCTGGGAGGAGCTCGATCCATGCAGAGGACGGTAGGCAGCAGCTGTGAGGTAGATGCAAGCTTCGATTAGAGGATTGAGCTACGCCACCCGGCGGGGGGCAGGACAAGACGTTGTGGGCTCTCCAGGCTCACTTGGACGCACCTATTTCGCCCGCGCTGGGCTCCTGCACGTTGATCTTGTACTCGTCCGGCACCGCTTGCAACTGCTCTCTTATCGCCTCACGCAGCTTGTTGGCTGGCACACCGAAGTAGGCATTCTCGCCGGCCAGGCGGACGAGATGGGGTAGGAGAACCTCAAGTCCGCGGAGGACCGCTCGGACGTCTCGGAGACTCGGGAAGTCCTTCTCGCCCATCAAGGCACGAGCCTCTCGCGCGAGTACCGACGTGGTGATCGCGTCTGGACCCGCATATCCTACCCTGTCGATCGCCGCCAACAGCACGTCGTATCCGAGAACTCGACGAGTTGCCGCCTCGGTTACGAACTCGTCGACCCATTTCTCAACTGCGTCGGGTGAACATTGCTCGAAAAGACTTTTATACCGCGATAGGTCTACGGGACCGTGGGTCGCGACGACTAGAAGAAGCTTCGCGAGGTCGGACGCGCGCATCGGCGTCACTTTTTGTTCCCCGCACTCCTTCTCAAGCCCACCTGACTCATAGTCAGGGGCGACAACGAGCGTAAAGTTGGCACCCTCGTCTTTTCGATGACGTACCAATCCTGCAACCCCAACATTACCCGTCTTCACCTTTGGTTTCCCGCTCGACTTAGCGTCGTAGGTGAAGCTAAAGCTTTCAGCAATATCCGAATCGCCGTCCGCGGGCCTGGCCGGCGCCGTGGCAACGCCCTCCGTCTTTCCCGGCTGACCGAGCCGGCGGACCTGAAAGCCCAGATACTCCAAGGCGTCGCCAACGGCCCGCTCTAGGCCTTTATCGAACTGAGTTGCATCGACGAGCATCTGTCCTAGCTGGACTCCTGTCCGGCGTCGGCGCTGGGCGATCAACCGGAGACTTTGCTCTCGATAGTTCGCAATTTGGTCAAGTACGTCGGCGTCGATCCCGAGACTCGCCATGTACGCCTGGGTGAGTAGATCGACGAGCGCCGCATCCCGCAGTAGAAGCTGCTGCTCGTGAGTCTCGCCATACTCCTGTGCAAACGGATGCTGACGATTGACGACGACTCGATGAGTCGATAGTTCGTACTTGACAAGTGACGCATCTGGCGGCAGGTCTTCCAAGACGACATCGGAGATGAAGTCAGCTACGTTGTCAGGATCGGCTTGATCGATGTGCTGTAGCTCCATATCGGGGTCGACGCCGGCGTCATCAATAAACGGTGCAAGCTCAGCACCCGCAGCAAGTCCGTCTCTGATCGAATTGCGAAGTGGCTCGAGAGGGACAGTGCCCCAGCTATCTGTCAGCACCTGTCCGACATCTGGCCAGTTAGCGCGGAAACCGGCATCGTATATGTTGCGCGTCTTGTTGAAAATCGCGAGCAGGAATGCGCGAAACACCAATAGCGCGGGGGTGTCCAGCAGGCCCTCTCGGTTGACCGCGAGGCTATCGTCTAGGCCGTCGGCTCTAATCGTGGCGCGGAACTTGGCCCAAGCCGAATGGCTGAGGTTTTCCAGGCCAAAGTAGGAGTCCTCGGCGTTTACTACTCTCCCCAAGACATTGATGAAAAATCCATTTGATGACCCGATTGCCTCGCTCTTTCCGCCAGAGATACGATCGGTGTATAGGCGGACAGTCCCGGTGATCTCGCCTGGAATACCCTCGATTACGATATGTGGACCAGCAGCGTTATCCACTTCTGATACCGCATAATCAATCTCATTGCCGTCGTCATCGAGAACGGTTACGGCGGTAATCCCTAGAGCCCTACCGATTATCCACTCTTCGTCGACAGAGACGTTGATCTTCGTTGAATGGAGCGGCTCTTTATTGAACACGATGCCTAGCGATGTTCCAAGAGGAAGTGCATACCGAAGCATGCGCTTGATGTGCCCCGCCTGCATCGCGCACCCCTTCTCCTTCAGTGAAGTAAGAATCGCGACGGTCCAAGTTCCCGGCACCCCATTCGCGGGCGGCTCAGGACCCTGGAACTCTTTCTCATAGTTAGGGTCCGGTGGAGCGGATGGGACACCCGCTTGAACTAGCTCTGCGATCTGTGCACCTGCTGGGAACGTGGCAAATAGCTCTGCCAACTGGTCGGTGCTTAGCTCTCTCACGGTGAGCGGTAGCGGATCGATGTGTAGCTGCTCGCCCTTCTGCTCATCGATGCGGCGGTAGTCCATAGTGACCGCCCTGATGGCTCCATCGGCAGCCTTGCAGACGTAGGTCAGGCAGTCCGCAAGTATGTAGGTCGCGAGCTTTCCGATGCCGAACTTCCCGATCTGCGCTCGATTGCTTTGGGCCTTCGTACGCTTATAAGAAGTCGCCACGGCCCAGAGTGCCTCTAGCCCGGTGAGATCCATAGAGACACCGTTATCAAGAACCCAGACGGCGGCATCAGGCGCTGAGAGATCCGGCGACATTCCGATGTGGACGCTTGATGCTCCCGCGTCCCAGCTGTTAGAGACCAGCTCCTCAAACGTCTTGTTCGGAGAGGAGTACAGGTGCTCGCTGAACAGCTCTAGAAACTGTGGGCCGATCGATACGGTGATCTCACTGACGGTCTGTCCGACTGTCTCGATAGCCGGCGCCCCCGCGAGCAACGCCGTGTCACGAACATCTTTGACATCCTGGGGATCAGTGCCGGCACTCGAGGACACGGTCAAGATCCTAGTGTGTTGAGTTCTAGAAAGGTGTTGAGCTCTAGAAAGCCGTCTTGAGAAGCCCTGTCCGGAAAGGGGCTTACGCCGCACGAGTCGACGCAAGCTCTTCAGGAGCCCGGCCTTCGTCCAGATTTCCCTCTCCGCCGTCACGACACGCTCACGTAGTGGTCTGCGAGATCGTCGCTTGCTTCAAGCCGCGACAAAGCTATCCCGCGTTCGGGACGATTCGGCCTGGCTGCGTCGCCGAGGGGTGTTGGAGCTCGCCGATGTAGGCCTATCGAGTCCATGAGAGGCAAGCTACCCCGTGCTTGAGACATTTCTCTCGCCCCGCCTACGCCGTCCTGGAGGAGGAGCTGCTCGTTTGCTTTCAGCGCACGGTTGACGGCGAGGTCGAGCGCGAGCTCATGGCTGTGGCTTAGGCTTGATGACGCTGGTACAGCTTCGTCCAGCGCGTGGGCGCAGCTCTCGCATTCCAGATCCATCCTCGCCCCTGATCGCACTGGTATGTGCGTGCAGATTGTCGGCGGACAGGTTCAGCACGCGTCCGGTCGCACTAGCTGACGGCAAGCTCAAGGATGAGCCCCGTACGGGTCGCAACTCGTAGCAGACCAGGCGGCTCCACCTCCACAAGCGAATGTCGGTGCGCCAACCACGTCTCCTCGCGCTCGGACAATTCTTTGGCGGCTAGACCGCGTGCGACTTGGAGGTCCCTGACCGAGCCCTCCCTCGCGGCGTCCAACACTCGGTTGTCAACGGCACACGTCGCGCGGATAGTACGGCCCCCGATGAGCGGCAACTCGGCACGTATCCCTGATGCGCTGCCCGCCCGACCAGCCGGGATGAGCTGAGCGTCGACCATGCCGTCGCGCGCAGGCGTCTCACGTCGCAGCCGCTCTGGGACCAATTCTGCCGCGCGCGCGTAAAGGCCAGCAAACGCCAAGGTTGCGGACAGGTCTAGCTGAGTCAGCTCGTGCCGGAATACGTCAAGTCGGTCATCTACTAGCTGCTTTTTGTTGGTGCGCCGCACGCCGGCATCCTCGTCACTGTCGACGGTCTCGGTTCCTGCCCAGGGATCATCACGGTCGCCGGGTGGATCGACGAGGCGAACGCGAGTACGTGACTTACTGAACGCCGTGGCAGAGACAATCGCCGGGGCAGGTGAGCCTGTGGAGGCATGTGTGATCGTCGCTGTTTGAGTCACGCCCTTTCGGATTTGGTCCAAATGCCCCGTGCCTTGGGTTCCCTTGCACTCAAGCACCCAGATCGAGCTCCATGGCATGCCGCCAGCCAAGCTCGACACTTGTATGAAGTAATCGGGCATGAGAGGGCCAGCGTGATTTATGCCCCACGCCGCAAGGGTGTTAGCCGCAATGATTTCCTCTGCGTCGAATGCTTTTGTGATGGCTGGTGCGAAGCGAGCCTCTAGCGCTCGGCGTGCGAGAGTGAGCCCGAAGCCGACACCTAGGTCGTCCGAGGCGACTTGCTTTCGGTGTTGCGCGAGCTTCCGTGCCGCACTGCTCAGACGCATCTTCTTGGTTGGCGGTGGAGAGGGCACGTCGTCGAACGCCCAGCAATAGTGGATCCAGGCCCAGCGCAGGCTCAGGTCGCGCATCCCCGGTGGTAGCAGCGTGGGTGTGGATACCTGCGCAAGTTCAAGCAAGATCTCCGCTGGTGAGACGTGCTGGACCCCGTGCACCTCATCGACCTCCGTCAATGTGGTCTTAGATGGCGTGCCGGGAACCAGCGCTGGCAGTTTGCCTTGCACCGCCGTTGCATGGACCTGGTCTGAGGTCACTGTCACCTCGCGCTCAAAGCTGAGCGGTTTCAGCAGCGGATGGATTGCGCCTGGCCCAGCCGCAATCGGAGGAAGCGGTGGCGACATCTGCCGCGATCTTCGCTACCTCCCGTGCGAATCCTGCCCGTGTGGTAGCTCATATGAGATCTGGCGAGGCGTAGAGGCCCAGCAGGACTCCGCGGGCTGGATCGAGTCCAAGTAATCTCGATCGACTGAGGCACATGCTCCTTCATTTCGTTGAGCCAACCCCGACCGAGTTTTCGTGATCGTCGCGCTCTGGGCTTTGTGGAAGGCTCCAAACTGGGGCGTCAAGGTTCATAGTTCTGGTGCGCGCGATCCGTGCTTATCGACACACCCACTAGGTCTAGAAAGCGACTTGTATGCAACGCGAACCGCGTACTTGACCGCAGCACCTCCGTGGAGTGCGCTACTACCACCGCTGGCGTCATGGCTACCTATCTATCACTCTTGTTACAGTTCTCCACCTTGCGCAGCACGCGCCGTGCGGATGGCCGTATACACCTTCGTCGGGTACTCATTGTCTCCAATCCTGCAGATCGTCCGGCCGTCCGACCCGCTGACCGCGTACTTCTGACGCGGTGCCCGTGCGACTCTGATCCACTCGCCGGTCCTTGGGTCATCGTCCAATACTCGCTGATACTCCACACTACTTAGGCAAGCAATCCCGTCCGAGCCACAGATAAGCGTGACGAAAACATCGTTACATTCGTCGTGTAGCGTTGCGATCTCATTCTGATGCTCGATTTTGAATCCAAACGCCCAAGGGCTTAGGCGGCTCGTCGCATACTTCATATAGAGCGCAACGCACTCGTCAACCAGATAAGCCGCCCTATATTCGGGATGAAGTCGAATCCCTATCGTTGACGACTCGCCAGCGCGGATAAGTCGCGCGAGCGCGGCGCCATGATGCTGCTCGACCTGGCGGATCACGGTCCCGGCTGCTTGAGGTTCTTCAGGAAGCGGATGCTGTCCGCCTCCGGGGTGTACTTATAGAACACCCGCGCCTGGCCCGCCCGGTTGCGGAACACCTTGATGTGATGGATCGCGTCCGGGAACCGGTCCTGCTCGAGGTCTTTGGTCGCGATGAACCCTTTGGTCCTGCGGATCTCTGCCTGCTCCTGATCGCTGCCGTAGCCTACCTCGGTGCTTTTGTGGATCGCGATTGACTGCGGACCGAGCTTGAACCTGTCGATGAACGCCAGAACATGCGCGGGGAGGGCATCGTCGCCGACGCGCTCAGTGAGCGCCGTCAGGCGGCTGGATGGATCGCCGCCGTCCGCTGCGATCACGTCGATCTCGGGTTCGTAGGTGAACATCTCCCAGCTCATCTCGCCGCTGTCCAGAGCGACCGCGGCCCTGTCGATGCTCGCGCCGGCGACGGCGGCTATGCGACGGTCCTCGAGCCAGATCGGGCTCCCCTTGCCGGCTCGGATGAAGCTGAGCGCGAGCTGGTGGAACACGAAGCACTTCTGCCAATCGAGATAGAGCTGTTCTGGAATGTGAAGCTCGAAATACTTCAGATAGCCACCGCGCGTGCCAAACATCCGCGCGCGCTGGATATAGGTATCCTGCTGTATCTTGTGCTTCACATCTCGCGTGAAGAACATAGATAGAAGGTTGTCGAATGTTACGCCGCGTGAAACGATGTTTCCCCCAATCGCCACGGTAAATAGCGCCGCTGGCGAAGTGGCACGACGATATAGCGAAGCGTTCTTGGGTGTATCACTATTCATGACGACCACGTCAGATTGGTTGATGTGGTCTACTATGTATTGAGTTATCTCCTTCTCATGACCGGGAAAGCGCTCCTCGGCCAGCTCAAAAATCGTTTCGAGGTATTTTGAGAACTTCTTGTCGGCGCGAGCCTTGAGAACGCCGAGGAGGTTCATGATCTGCTGGAAATCCTTGGCGTGATCTTCCTTCTTCCCGCTAGTGTGTACCAGCATGCAATAGTTCTTAGCTAGCTCGTTGACCTGCGTGTTCAGGTACGCCACGTTAACCAGGAAGGAAAGAGCGCGATCCGGAGATACTTCGGTGCGTCCCCCTGTTCTGGAAGGAGCTCAAGTGTAAACGGCATCTTGAAGCCGTCGGCCGTAGTTGGGAAAAACGTCCCTTGGCCCGTGTAGAGTGGGTGAACGGGAAAATCGATCCAGTGCTCGTTTTGATTGTCGAAGGTATTGTTGAGATCTAGACGGGCAGGCGTCGCCGTAACCCCGATGTAGACCCCGTCCTTTCCGAGTAGTTGTTCGACGAGCTCGTTGATTCTCGTCTTCTCGTTCTGGTTGATCTTTGAGTTCGGCGTCGCATAGTCGGCCTCATCGTCAATCACCTTTCGGCCGCCGGTTCTTCCTAGCTTTGCGATCAGCTTCTGCAGGTCAGCCGCATTCTTCTTGCAGAAGATGACCCATGTCCCACTTCGTAGGTCGATGCTCGGGTCGAGCAGCTCACTGAACTTCTTGGGCGCTGGGTCGAGACCTGATCTAAGGAAGCGCTCTAGATTTTGCTCGAGCAGCTGCACCGAGTCATTCATTAGAACGATTATTATGTTCGCGCCCTCGTCGAGAAGACGAGCTGTAAGAGCGATCATCATCTCGGTCTTCCCGCTCTGCGGCTCGCCGTAAATCACGAATGACCGTGCGTCTTGTGTCGCGATGTTTTCGATCGCGCCGTTTACGGTGGACTCTATGCTGTCCGTGTAGAAATCTTGAGCCTGCAAGTGACTAATGCGGCGCTCATACCGTGCCGCACCCGAGGGAACGAAGTCGTTGACGTCAAAACTGCTCAT
>Ga0182015_10002604_pt1 | contig 21456 bp, 20 predicted proteins | sample 712P3MmetaG_FD_120478 | JGI IMG/M metagenome (GOLD analysis project Ga0182015, IMG submission 120478) | Permafrost microbial communities from Stordalen Mire, Sweden - 712P3M metaG | ecosystem: Environmental > Terrestrial > Soil > Wetlands > Permafrost | place: Sweden: Stordalen | collected...
CAGCAGCAGCTCGTTCATGCCGATCACGCCGTTCATCGGCGTGCGGATCTCGTGGCTGACGTTGGCCAGGAACGCCGACTTCACCTTCGAGGCCTCGACCGCCTGGTCACGCGCGCCCGCCAGTGCGGCGATCGCAGCGTTGCGCTCGGTCACGTCCTGGCTGAGCACGATGCGGCAAGCGCGGCCGTCGAGCTCGCAGTCGTCGCTGGTGATCTCGGCGTCGATGATCGTGCCGTCCTTGTAGCGGTGGCGCCACGGACGGCTCACGAGCCCGCGTCGCTCTCCCTTACCCGCCGTCGCGACGTAGCTGTCGAGCTCGTCGAGGTCCTCCAGCGGTGCGAGGTCGCGGATCGTCATCGTGAGGAGCTCCTCACGCGTGTAGCCGTATCGTGCGACCATCGCGTTGCTGACGGCGACGATCGCAAGGGTGTCGCGCGCGTACGCCAGCATCGGTTGCGGGTTGTGCTCGAACAGCAGCCGGTACTGGAGCTCGGCGGCGAGCATCTGCTCCGCCTGGCGTGCGTTGACGGCCCGCTGACGGTGCAGACGCAGTCTCACGGAGGTCGTGAGCGCAAGCAGCGCCAGGTAGAGCGCCGTGAGGCCGATCGCCAGGCCCAGGTAGAGGTGGTCGGGCCGTTGCGCGGACAGAATCGCCCCCAGCGCGAGCACGGGGACGAGGCTTGTGACCGCGTACTTCGCGAATAGGCGGGCGGTCTCTCGTTTGATCGCGCGTCGTTTTTCTTCGCTGGCGGTCGACTTCCGTCGGTCCGCGTGATCCATCTCCCTAGCTATCGGTTTATGTCGACCGTCGCTTGAGGAGCGTCCGCGGGCCTCGACGCGGTGAACGAGCGCTGCTCGACGCTCCGCCGCGTGCCTGCGGGGCGCTCGCCGGGCCGCGCGGGCCGGGTGACGCCCGAGCGCCAGAGGCTCGCTAAGCTCGGACGATGATTCCGCCACCGCCTGCGAGCGTGCGGCGGCGCGGGCTGGCGGCGGCAGTCGCCCTGGCCTGCGGGCTGGTCGCGGTGCTCGCGAGCGGCCGCGACGCGCTGGCGTCGACCGCTGCGACAGGCCAGATCGTCTGGAGTGCGAGCAACGGGATCTGGGCGATGGAGGACAACGGCGCCGACCCGCACGAGCTGATCTCGGCGGCGTCGCCGTCGCTCGCGACCCTGCTGCCGTCGGGGACCGTGAGCTCGCCCGACGTCTTCCAGAACGACGGCACGGCGGTGCTGTTCACCGGCCTGACGAGCGCCTACGGGACCTCCGGCCTGCCGGCCGCCTGCGGCGCCGACTGCTCCGCAACCTTCGAGCTCCACAACGGGGCCCTGAGCGAGCTCGGTCCGCCGGCCGGGGCGGCGACCGGTGCCGCCTACTACGAATCCCAGCCGCGAATCACCGCCGACGGGCAGGAGCTGTTCGATTCCTCGCTCACGACGGGCATCCTGCCGACCTCCCCGGGGACCGCCGCGACCGCGCTCGTGGAGCGTCCGCTCGCCCAGAACGCCGTCGCCACCCAGTGGTCGAATACCAACGCCGAGAGCGAGCCCGCCGCCGGATTCGATGGCGCGCCCGACCCGGCGGGCGCGACGCAGGCCGCGTGGGTGCAGTCGCAGGGCTGCGCGTACCAGTATCCGAACGCGCAGGGCGTCGCGCAGAGCTCGTGCCAATACGCCGTGCATTTCGGCACCGCCTCCGAGAACTCCGCTCCCGTGGTGATCTACGACAACGAGTTCGTCAGCGACAACGGCAGTGGCCCGACGTCGCTGTCGCTCTCCACCGACGGGAGCACGCTGCTGCTCGTCGACCCCTCCGCGCCGAACACGGGCATCTACACGACGCCGGTGGCGGGCGTTCCGGGCTTCAAGCCGGTCACCGAGGTGCTCGCCCAGCCCGCGGGCTGGCTGTTCGGCCAGGCGCGGTTCGCCGGCTCGAAGATCGTCTTCGACGCCCACCAGGCCTCGGGGACCAAACCCACAGGCGACATCTACACGATCCCAGCCAGCTGCTCCATCGCAGGCGGCTGCACGTTCCCCGCCAGCGCGACCGACCTGACCAACGACCCGTCGGCCGACAACTCCGACCCGGCGTGGACGTCGGCGACGGCGCCGCTGCAGTCGCTGCGCGTCGCCGTGCTCGCGCGCATCACGGGCGCGAGTGCGCCCTCGGCGCCGGTCCTCCGGGGCCGGAGCTTCGCACTCGCGGTGACGCTCTCGGCGTCGGCCACGATCGTCGTGCGGATCGCCCGCCGCGCCGGCACGCCGCCGAAGTACAGGACGGTCGGCTCGTTCACGGTCGCCGGCCGCAGGGGCATCAACCGCGTGTCGATCAGGCTGGTGGCCGGCCGCACGCTGGCGGCCGGGAGCTACATCGCTACCTTGACGCTGCGGGGCGCGGCGAGCACGTCGAGCAGGACGCTGCACTTCAGCGTGCGGGCCTGAGCTTCCGTCGCCGCGCTCAGCCCTGCTGCGGGCGCCAGCCCGCGATGACCGCGAAGTGCCAGCGCTTGTAGAAGCAGTCCACGTCGGCGTATCCGAGCTCGCGCAGCCAGCGCAGCTGCGTTTCGGTGTCGGTCGAGCGGTCCGCGGCCATCCGCGCCAGCGCTCCCTCCAGCTCGTGCTCGCTCGCGCCCTCCTTCCGGCAGGCCGCCACCCAGGCCTCGCGCTGTCGGTCCGCCAGCCAGGCCGTCGGGGCGCGAACCTGCTCGGCGTTGACGAACACACCCTCCGGCCGCAGCACCTCGAGCACTCGCGCGCAGAGGTCGCGCTTGGCTTCATCGTCGAGGTGGTGGATCGCGAGCGCCGAGACGACGGCGTCAAAGGGCCCCGCTGGCAGCGGGTCACGCAGGTCGGCGAGCACGAGCGTGACCTCCCTCGGAGCGAGCAGGCGCTCCGCCTGCGCCAGCATCGGCTCCGCTCCGTCGAGCAGCACGAGCGCGGCGTCGGGGTGCGCTCGCGCGACGTGGGCGCTGAGGATGCCGGTTCCCGCGCCGAGGTCAAGCACGCGCTCGACCGCCCCGCCGCGCAGCGCGAGCAGCTCCGTCGCGCTCTCGTAGAGCGCATCGAGTCCCGGGACCAGCCGCCGCCGGAGTGCGTGGTACTCCGGGGCGTGCTCAGCGAAGATCCGGACCGCGTCGCTCATCCGGACCAGTATCGCGGACCGCGCGGCCGCCCCAGCGCTGCGCGCCGCGCGGCGCAAGCGGCTGCCGCGACAGCGGCTGCGCCGGACGACCCACTAGTACACACGCCGAGAGCGCCGCCCGCGCCTGCGAGGATGCACGTCGATGCCGTTCCGCCGTATCTCGATCGCCGCCGCCGCGGCAGTGCTCGCGCTCGCCGCCGCCGCCGCCGCCGCGACGCTCGCCGCGGCGAGCTACCCGCTGGGCACCGGGACCGGCGGCTGCCCGGTGTTCCCCGCAAACAACGCCTGGCACGAGAACGTCTCCAAGCTGCCGGTCAGCCCGCTCTCGAGCGCCTACATCGCCTCGATCGGCGCCAATATCGACCTGCACCCGGACTTCGGCTCGAACCTCAGCTACGGGATCCCATACGCCGTGGTCCCCGCCGACCAGCCTGAGGTCGCGATCCACTTCACCGCTTACGGCGACCAGTCCGACAAGGGCCCCTACCCGATCCCGCCCGGAGCGCCGATCGAGGGCGGCGCGAGCTCGACCGGCGACCGTCACGTGCTGGTCGTGCAGTCCGGCGTCTGCAAGCTCTACGAGCTCTACTCCGCCTACCCGCGCGCCGACGGCTCCTGGAACGCGGCCTCCGGTGCCGTGTTCAACCTGCGTTCGGACCGCCTGCGGCCGAATGGCTGGACCTCGGCCGACGCGGCGGGCCTGCCGATCTTCGCCGGCCTGATCCGTTACGACGAGATCCAGCGCGGCTACATCAACCACGCGATCCGCTTCACGGCGCCCGCCACTCAGGCCGGCTTCATCCACCCGGCGACGCACTTCGCCTCGAGCTCCACCAACCCCGACCTGCCGCCGATGGGGCTGCGCCTGCGGCTGAAGGCGAGCTTCGACATCGCCGGCTTCCCACGCGTCGCGCGGATCATCCTGCGGGCGATGAAGACCTACGGGCTGATCCTCGCCGACAACGGTAGCCCGTGGTATTTCCAGGGGGCGACGGACCCGCGCTGGAACGATGCCGCGCTCGACAGCCTGAAGTCGGTTCCCGGCAGCGCCTTCCAGGTCGTGGCGACCGGGCCGATACTCCGCAACGACTAAGGGCCTATCCCGGTAGGGCGTCGCACGCCCGGATGCGGCCGTGGCCGCGTCGCGGATCCATCGTCCTCGCACTCGCCTTGGCCGCCGGCCAAGGCTTCGCACTGCGTCCTCACCCCATTCGGGGCACAGGTGGCCCGCTCGGTCCACGACCACCCCGGACCCACGATCCCTACCGGGACAGGCCCTACCGCGCCCGCCGCGATGCAGGAATCGGCGTCGCCGAGCCAGAAACTGGTTCGACGCTGCTGCTTTTCCCAATCCTCCGCCGGCTGCTGATGCTCGCGGCGTTCCTCGCGATCCCGCTCGTTGCCGGGGAGCTGGTTGCACGCAAGCTGATCGGCGACGCGGTCGCCCACGCGGTCCAGGCCCGTATCGGCGTCGCCCCGAAGGTCGGCTTCGGCTCGACGCCCGTGCTCTGGCAGATCGTGCACGGCCGCCTGGACTCGGTCAGCATCAGCGCCACCGGAGCGCACATCGACGGCCTGCCGCCGCTGGCTCTGCACGCCACGCTGCGCGACGTCCACCTGCGCAGCCTGACCGGCCTGGAGGGAGCGATCGGCTCGCTGACGATCGAGGCAACGCTGCCGCCGGCCGGGGTGCGCGACCTGCTCGCCACGCGCGCGTGCATCGACGCGCTGCCACGCAGCGTCCTCGAGGGGCTGACGCTCAACCCGCGCGTCGATCTCTTCCCCGGCCGGATCGACCTGTTGGGACCGCGCGGTCGCTCCTTCGAGGTGCGCCTGCGGCCCGATGTGTCTGGCATCGACCTGCGTTTCGAGCTCATCGCGCTCGTGCAGGACGGGGTGAGCGCGTCCAGCGCGCAGCTCGCCGCGGCGCGCGAGCGCACGACCTGCTCACGCTCGCTGGGTGCGCTCCCGTTCGGCGTCACGCTTGCGTCGGCGAGCGTCGTCTCAGGCGATCTCGAGCTGGCATTCGCAGGCAGCGATGCCTCGTTCTCCGCGCTCGGCTGAGGACCGGATGCCTTCTTGGGGTGGCGTGCCCGGCGCACCCGCGTCAATCACGAGAGCGACGCCTCGCCTGGCGTGGAGCGGCGCGGTCGTGTGGAGTAGCCTCGGGTCATGGACTCGAGGCTGCCCAAGCGCGTGCGCCCGCACGTCACGCGCGGGCCGGCTCGTGCCCGCCCGCTGCCGCCACTACGCGACCGCCGGCACGAGCCGCCGCGCCCGGCCCCCAGGCCGGCGCCGACACCGCTGCTGCTGCGCTTCACCCGTCACGGCATTCCCGCGCTTGCGGTGCTCGCCGGGGTGGTCGCAATGTGCTTCGGCAGCGAAACCTCGCTGGTGGGAGGAGCGGGGCTGATCGGCGCCGGTCTCGCCAGCTGGCTGATCGCCTGGCTCTACCGCATCGGAGTCGACGGCGACCGCGCGCGCGACGCGGAGGAGCGGGCGAGGACCTACTTCGAGCGCAACGGCCGCTGGCCGTCGCCGTAGGGCTGCGCTAAAGATCCCAACTCGCGTAGGCGCCCTGCGCGATGACCGTGGTCGGCGTACCGCCCGACCATGGGATCGTTTCGATCGACAGCGGCGCCAGGTTGTCCGCGACGCCCTTGGTCACGAGGATCGTCTTGCCATCGGCGGATATCGCGTCGCCGATGTTTCCGTTGCCCTGCCCGGTCACGTCGCGCGGGGCGGTCGCCTTGGCCCCGTTGAGGGCCACCGCGTAGGCCTCGGCCTGGTCGGAGCCCGCCGGCCCGACGAGGTTCGCCAGCAGATGCTCGCCGTTTGAGGAGAACGCGATCGGTGCAAGCCCCTCCTGCGACGCCTGGACGGTTGTCGTGGTCAGCTCGTGCGCTCCCGATCCGGTCGCGCTCATGAACCACAGTTGCAGCGCGGGGTAGGGGTTCTTGGGCCGCGGGGTCTCGTGCGAGTAGACGATGCCGTGCGGCCCCCACAGCGGATATTCGCTCAGCCCGTCGTGTGTCAGTGCTCGCGTGCCGGCGCCGGTCGCCGAGGCGGTGTAGATGTTCACGCGGGTCGTGTTCACGGCGGCCCGCGCGTAGACGACCTGGTCGGAGCTGCCCGGGGCGAAGCTGGCCCCGTCGATCACGCCGGTGGCGAGCGTGTGGCTGGCGTCGGTCCCCGTGTCGATCACGCGCAACTGCGCCGGGCTCGCGCCCACGGTCACGAGGAGGTATTTCGAGTCGTGCGACCACGCGAGCACCTGCGTGAATTGCTGGGTGTCGAGGATCGTCAAGGGCATGCCGCCGCTGGTCGTGTACAGCGATAGCGTCGATGTCCTCGAGGTGGCGCCCTTCTGGATGCTGATCGCCGCGACGTCGAGGCCGCTGGGGCTGATCAGCGCGCTGCTCGCCGGTCCGAGGTCCACGGCGGCGCTGCCGTCGATGCCCGATACCCAGACCTGCGGGACGGGCTTGTCGAGGCCGGTGATGTAGGTCATCAGCGGCGCCGGCGCGGTCGCAGCGAGCGCGCTGGCGCACAGCCACATCGCCGCGACCATGGCGACGAGCGATGCGCACGCCGCTGTCCGTACCCGGATACTCCCCACTGCGTCAATCGTACGCGGTGAGTCCGCACGCGGTCGCACTTCGTGGCGCTCCTCCGGCCTCGCCGGGCAGACCAGCGGGGCCGGCGCTCGACCAACTACGGTGTGCCGGTGAGCGCCGCCGCACGCATCGCGATCATCGGCGCCGGATTCTCGGGGCTGGGCGCCGCCATCCGCCTCAAGGCCGCGGGGATCGAGGACTTCGTCGTGTTCGAACGCGCGACGGAGGTGGGCGGCACGTGGCGCGCGAACAGCTACCCCGGCGCTCAGTGCGATGTCCCCTCGCACCTGTATTCGTTCTCCTTCGCGCCGAATCCCAATTGGTCGCGAACGTTCTCGTTCCAGCGCGAGATCTGGGACTACCTGCGGGCCTGCGTCGAGCGTTTCGATCTGGGTCCGCACCTGCGGCTCGGCGTGGCGGTGCACGAATGCCGCTGGGAGGACGACGCCGGGCGCTGGTTGCTTGAGACCTCGTCCGGGACGCTCAGCGCCGCCATCGTGGTGGCTGCGATGGGCGCCCTCTCGGAGCCGGCGATGCCGGCGCTCCCCGGCATCGAGCGCTTCGAAGGTCCGCTCTTCCATTCCGCGGCGTGGCGCCACGACGTCGATTTGCGCGGGGCCCGCGTCGCGCTCTTGGGGACCGGCGCGTCGGCGATCCAGATCGTTCCCGAGATCGCCCCCCTCGCCGGCGAGCTGGCGGTCTATCAGCGCACGCCACCGTGGATCCTGCCGCATCCCGACCGAGCGATTCGCGCGAGCGAGCAGGCGCTCTTCCGCGCCGTCCCGTTCGCGCAGCGGGCGGTTCGCGACACCATCGCCTCCACGCGGGACGCGCTCGTGCTCGGCTTTCGCCATCCGCGTCTGAACCGCCCGCTCGAGGCGCTCGCGCGCCGCCACCTCGAGCGCCAGGTGGCCGACCCTCTGCTGCGCGAGCAGCTGCGACCGGACTATCGGCTCGGCTGCAAGCGGATCCTGATCTCCAACCGCTACTACCCTGCGCTGGCGAAGCCCAACGTCACGCTGGTTCCGCACGCCGTGACCGAGATCCGCGCCCACTCCGTCCTGGCGGCCGACGGTGTAGAGCGGGCGGCGGATGCGATCGTCGCCGCGACCGGCTTCAGCGTCACCGACCCGCCCGCCTCACACCACATCCGCGGGCGTGACGGCCGCACGCTCGCCGAGCATTGGGCCGGGCGCCCGCAGGCGCACAAGGGCACGACGATTGCCGGCTTTCCGAACCTGTTCATGATGCTCGGCCCCCACACCGGTCTCGGGCACACCTCGGTGCTGCTGATGATCGAGAACCAGATCGGCTACCTGCTCGACGCGCTGCGTGCGATGGACGAGCGCGCGATCGCCGCGATCGAGCCGCGCGCCGACGCGCAGGCGGCGTTCGTCGCCTCGGTGCGCCGGCGCGCCCGCGGGACCGTCTGGGAGGACGGCGGTTGCGCGAGTTGGTACCTCGACGCCGGAGGCCACTCGATCCTGTGGCCCGACTCGCAGCGGCGGTTTCGCCGCGAGCTGCGGCGGTTCGACCTCACGAGCTACCTCGCGCGTCCCTACAGTTCCAACTCGCAATGAACGGCGAGGAGCAGACAGTCGAGGCCCCCCGCACGCGGATCTGCCACAACTGCTCCGTCGAGATCAACGCCGGGAGCCACAGCTGTCCCTACTGCGGGGCCCGTCAGTTTCGATACCGGCCGATCCTCAGCTGGCACGGCCTGCTGATCTGCGTGGCCGCGGTCGCGGTCGCGGTACTCGTGACGCGCATCGTCGTCGACGCCTCCAACAGCGGCCTGCGCTACGTGCCCTACCGCAGCTCGGATCTGGTGGCGCTGCTGCCCTCCGGTTACACCGACGAGCTGCTGGCCGGGCCGCACGGCGCCGCCGTGGCGGGCTTCGTGAATCCGTCGCAGGCGGACGACTCGGAGCTGATCCAGGCCACCACGCCCACCGGCGGAACGCCGCACTCGCGAACTCTGGCGCTCGCCGCCAAGCTGGCCAACACGCCGGGCGTCGCACTGGGCTCGGCCTACGCGGTTGCGCTGCCCGGCTCGCTCGCCGGCTCGGAATGGGAGCTCCTGTACACACTCGAAGGGGCCGACTACGCGGTGTTCGAGTTCGACGCGTGCAGCCAGACGATCGGCGTCGCGGTCACTCTGTCGGCCAACAACGCGACTCTGCTCGACGATCTCGAGCTGGTGCTGCCCCAGGCCGCCGAGCCGATCTGCGACGGCCCCGACTTCAGCAACCGCGATCGCGCCGACACAGCCGTGCCGTTGCGGCCCTCGACCTGATCTGGTGGGCCGTCTCGGAACGTTCCACCGGTTGCGGCGGCGTCTGGACGCCGCCTGGCGTCGTCCTCACCCCGTTGCGGGGCACAGGCGGTCGTAGCAAGGCAACCAGCCTTGCTCGCTCCCTGCGTCCTCACCCCGTTCGGGGCACAGGCGCCAGTCGACCCCAGCCACTCGCCGCCTCCCGGTCAACGTTCCGAGACGGCCCACGGCTAGGCCGACGCGAAGCGCAGCAGCAGCCGGTTGAAGCGAACCGGACGCTCGAGCATCGACAGATGGCCGGTGTCCTCGAAGATCTCGAGCTTGGCGTTGGGCAGCTGCTCGGCGAGCCAGACCGAATCGGCGACGGGGACGAGCATGTCGTCGCGGCCGTGAACGACCAGCGCGGGCGTCGCGATCGACGGGAAGGCGCCGCGGAGGTCGTTTGCGATCATCGCCATAGTGGCGCCCGCGAGCCCGGGCGCCCCGCGTCCCCCGACGAGCTCGAAGAGGGTGTCGGTGGCGATCAGCGTGGGATGTCTGAGGAGCGTCGCGAAGGCGAGGTGACGAGCGCGCCGGCGGCCGATCGTCGCGCGCGTCCCGGCCGGGCTGCCGAGCGGAGTGCGGTTGATCACGGACATCAGCGCAGCGGCCGGCGCCGGATTGAAGTCCGTGATCGAAATCGCCGCCGGCGAGACCAGCACGAGGCGCTGTACGCGGGCGGGGTGACGCATCGCCGTCTCGGCGGCGATGGCTCCTCCCATCGAGTTGCCGACGAGCACGACCGATTCGAACTCGAGCAGGTCGCAGAGCCGGTCGAGCGCCGCAGCGTAGCCGGCGATCGAGATCGGCTCCCTGGGGAGCTGCGAGCGGCCGAAGCCCGGCAGGTCGAACGCCACGACGCGGCGCTCGCCGGCGACGTGCGGGATGTTCTCGATCCAGTTCTGCCAGCGGCCGCCGAGCCCGTGCACGAAGACGATCGGGGGCGCCGCGCCCGAGCCGATGTCGACGAGGTGGATGCGGCGGCCGTCGACGGTGACGGCGCGCAGGTGGCTGCGCCATGCCACGGTGCGCCAGTCCGGCCGGTCGCTGACGCCGTAGTCCGATCCCGCCCGGGCGGCGGAGGCCAGGGACGCCGGGCGGGCCGGCGAGGGAATGATGCGCTTGCGCGATGCCATGCTTCTGCGACGAGTCTATTTGTGACAAACCCCGGGACCCCGCGCGCGGGGCGGCTGTGACGCTGCCTCCCGCGGCGTGGTGGGAGGTGCGTCCGGCGGCGAATCGCAAGCCGGCGACGTACCGCTGCCCGATCTGCGGGCGTCACCTGCCTGCGCTCTCGGAGCACATGCTGCTCTTCCCCGAAGGCGACCACAGCCGGCGCCGCCACGCCCACACGGCGTGCGTGATGCGCGCCCGCGCGGCAGGCAGACTCCCGTTGAAGGAGGACTGGCAGGCCAAGCAGCCCCGCAGGCCGGGCCTGTGGGCGCGGCTGCGGCGACGCCTGTGAGGTCCGATCCGCGTTCGCGGAGCCAGCTGAGAGCAATGTTTCAGCCGCGCGCTACGCTCTTGAGGTCACTCGCGGCGGCGCCGTTAAGCAACTGGAGGGAAGTACCACCACCGCGACGTCGCCGGCTCTGGCGTGTTCAGCTCATCTGGGGGGCCCTCGCAGGGCATCGTCTGATGACTTCTTCCACGCAGATATCCCGGACCCTCGCGCTCGCTGCGCTCGCGCTCGCGCTGTGTGCGTCCTCGGCGCAGGCCGATCCCCCGACCGGCGGAGTCACCGCTCCGGCTTCCACTCCGGCCGCGACCACCGCGGCCGCCGCGACACCCGCCACCGCGACGCCGGCCACGACGACGCGCGCCAAGACGACGCCGAGCAGGACGGCGACCGTTCGGCGTGCCGCGAAGCACGAGCCTGCGACGCCGGTCATCACGTCGGCGCGTTGTTACAAGGTGCGAACGACGGTCTGCGCGAAGAATCACCAGATCGTCCAGATCACAGGCGAGCTCGTCCTGCGAGGGCACAACCTCCGGCAGGGCTTCATCGTGTTCTTCCCGGTCGCCCACGCGAGCGCCGGCCACACCCACCCGCTCGGCGCGGTGCTGCGCCCGACCAATCACGGGCTGGCGGTGACGATTCCCTCCGGCGCCTCCAGCGGGCGCATCTGGGTCGCCGCGTCCTCGAGCGTGAAGTCGAAGCTGTACGGCCCGATCGCGGTTCGCCCGGCGCCCGCGCGGCCGGCGCCCCCGCCGGCCGGCGGCACCGTGGACACCGCCGCGCCGACCAGCGCGGCGCTCGACGCCCCGGGCATGTGGATCTGGTACCTGAACCAGTCCGACGGCGGCAACCTCGCGGCGATCGCCGCCCAGGCGCAGGCGGCCGGGATCAAGACCCTCTTCGTCAAGAGCTCGGACGGCGGTTCGAACTACTGGTCGCAGTTCAGTCCCGCGCTGGTCGCCGCGGTCCATGCTCTCGGTCTGGACATCTGCGCCTGGCAGTACGTCTACGGCAACCGCCCGGCGCAGGAGGCTGCGCTGGGAATCCGTGCGGTTGCGGCGGGCGCCGACTGCCTCGTGATCGACGCCGAGGTCGAGTACGACGGCAAGTATGCGGCGGCACAGACCTACATGCAGGACCTGCGCGCAGGCGTCGGGGAGAACTATCCGATCGGCCTGGCCTCGTTCCCCTACGTCGACTATCACGAGTCGGTGCCCTACTCGGTCTTCCTCGGCCCGGGCGGCGCGCAGTACGACCTGCCGCAGCTCTACTGGCACACGATCGGCGACAGCCCGGACGCGGCCTACGCCCACACCTTCGTCCAGAATCGCATCTACGGCCGCCCGATTCTGCCGCTCGGGCAGCTCTACGGCGGTGTGCCGGCGGCGCAGATCGAGCGCTTCCGCCAGGTCGCGGCGGCCTACGGCGCGCCCGGCCTCTCGTGGTGGGACTGGCAGTCGGCGACGGCGACGATGTGGGGCGCGCTGAGCGCGCCGCCGACCGACACCGCGCCCGTGAGCGTCGATCAGTCGTGGCCGACGCTCGCCCTGCATTCGCGCGGCGACCAGGTCGTCTGGCTGCAGGAGCACCTCGCGGCGGCTGAGCCGCAGACACCCACGAGCGGGATCTTCGACGCCACGACCCAGTCCGCGCTTGAGGACTTCCAGCTCTCGCGCGGCCTGCCGCCGACCGGCGTCGCGGACGCCGCGACCTGGCCGGCGCTGCTCGCGCTCACGCCGATCCCAGTCCAGTGGGCGACCTCGCCCGGGGGCGGCACTGGAGTCACGGGACCGACCGGACCGACCGGCGCGACCGGCGCGACCGGCGCGACCGGCGCCACGGGGGCGACCGGCGCCACTGGGACGACCGGCACGACCGGCGCGACCGGCGGCAGCGTCGGTCCTTAGCGCCGCGCCGTCACGCTCGGCAGCGGATCCAGCGCGCTGAGCTGGCCCATGTCGAGCGCGAAGTGAACGAGCCGTGTGGAGCTCGCGCTCGTTGCGCCCGGGCGGTAGATCCCGTAGGCGAGCGTCGCCTCGGTGTCGTTCTGGCCGGCGAGCGTGATCTGCTCGCTCGGCGTGCTCGAGTCAGTGCCGAGGTAGATCGTCTGATCGAAGAAGAACGCACGCTCATCGGCCGTTCCCGGCCGGCGGCCGATCAGCACCCGCAGCGTGTCGCCGGCGTCGTAGGTCGCGGTGCCAAGCGGCGTGTAGCCGTGGCGCGCGAGCACCGCGATCGCGGCGGCCAGGTCGTGACCGACCGCCGTGACGCTCGTCGGGTTGGTTCCGACGAAGGCCGGCGCGGTCTCGGTGCGCGTCGTCACCGTCGAACTGCTCGAGCTGGACGAACTCGTCGAGCTGACGGTCGTCGTCGAGCTCGTCGTCGACGAGGCGCTGGTCGAGGAGGCCGTGGAGGAGGCGGTTGTCGAGGAGGTGGAGGAGCCCGACGTCTGCGCCGGCGGACGGGAGGTCGTGCTCGCGGTCGTGCTCGTGCCGGCCGCGACCTTCGCCGGCGTGCTCGAGCCGCAGGCGGCCAGAGTCGCCGCGAGGCCGAGCGCGAGGGCGGTGTTGGGAAGTCTCATCAGACGGTGTGCGGTTGGGGTTCGCAATCGCGGTCGCCAGCGGTTATCGTCCGCCAGGACGGGAGCGAGAGCGATGGCCCGTAGAGCAGCGCCGGCGCAACGGCGCTGCTCTACGCATCGTCGCAGGTCTTCGCCGGCACCCCGCGAGACGCTCAGGCGCTCGAGCGCTGCTCGTAGCGGTACACGTTGGTCTCGCGTAGGCGGAAGCCGAGCTTTGCGTACAGCCGGTTGGCCTCCTCGCGGCTCGGTCGCGACGTGAGCTCGACGGTGCGGGCGCCGGCGTCGGCCGCCCGCCGCAGCGCCTCCAGCGTGAGCAGCGCCCCGATCCCGCGTCCGCGCGCCTCCCGGTCGACCACGACGTCCTCGATCCAGGCGCGAACGCCGGTCGGGACTCTGAACACGGCGAGCGTCAGCATGCCGACGATGAGTCCTTCACGCTCGCGCGCGATCAGCAGCGCCGTCGCATCGGAGGCCACGAGCGCTTCGATCTCCGTCGCGCTCGGGGCGGGCGCCGAGGAGGAGAGCTGACCGACGAGGCTGCCGAGGGCCGCGAGGATCTCCGGAGAGGACGATGTCGCCTCCTCGATCGTCACGGGGGTGTCGTCGGGCGCCATGCGCGCACTCTCCCACGCGCGCGCCGCAGGCGCGTGGCGATGGGCGCCGTGGGCGCACGCGCGTCCGCATATGCTGGTCGTGTCCTTTGCGAGGAGCGTGGTTGTGTCCTGGCGCGAATCTGATCGTCGCGACCGGCGGTCGGCGGGAGGGTCGCGGGCGTGAGCGACGGCCCAGCGCTCGCGGTCGCGCTCGTCGTGCTCGCGGTGACGCTCGCGGCCGCGGTAGCGCACTCGCGGCGCCTGCCGCAGGCGCTGGCGGCCGGCGGCGGGGCTGCGCTTCTCGTGGCGGTCGGCGCGATCGGCTTCACGCCAGCGCTTGACGCGTTGCGCGCGCTTGCCCCGACGGTCGGCTTCCTGGCGGCGCTGCTGGCGATCGCGGAGGGCGCGCGACGCGAAGGACTGTTCGACGCATTGGGTGCGCTGATGGCGCGCGGCTCGCGCGGGAGCCCACGGCGCCTGCTCGCTCTGGTGGTCGTGATCGCCTCGGCCGTCACCGCCGTGCTGAGTCTCGATGCCACGGTCGTGCTGCTGACCCCGATCGTGTTCGTGACCGCGACGCGGCTGCGGACGCGGTCGCGTCCGCATGTCTACGCCTGCGCGCACCTGGCGAACTCCGCGTCGCTGCTGCTGCCGGTGTCCAACCTGACGAACCTGCTGGCATTCCACGCGAGCAGGTTGTCGTTCATCCGCTTCGCGGGCTTGATGGCCCTGCCGACGCTGGGAGTCGTGCTGGTTGAATGGCTCGTCCTGCGGCGCTTCTTCGCCGCCGACCTCGGTCGCTCGCGTCACTTCGCCGGCCAGACGCTGGCCCCGCCGCGGCTGCCGCGGTTCGCGACGGCCGTGCTCGCCCTGACGCTGGCGGGCTTTGCGCTCAGCTCGCTCGCCGGGATCGCCCCGGTCTGGGTCGCGATCGCGGGCGCGACCGCGATCAGCCTGCCGGCGCTCGCCGCACGCACGACAAGCCCGCTGGCGCTCGCGCGCACGGTCGAGCCCGGCTTCCTCGTGTTCGTGCTCGGGCTCGGTGTGATCGTCGCGGCCGCGAGTGCTGCCGGCCTGGACTCCGCGGTTCGTGAGGTGCTTCCGATCGGGACGACCTTCCCCGACCTGCTGGCGATCGCGGCGCTGAGCGCGGTCCTCGCGAACCTGGTCAACAATCTGCCGGCAACGCTGATGCTGATTCCGGTGGCCGTCGCCGGAGGGCCAGGTGGCGTGCTCGCGGTGCTGATCGGCGTGAATATCGGGCCCAATGTGACCTACGTCGGCTCGCTCGCCACGCTGCTATGGCGGCGCGTCATGCACGCGCAGGAAGCCGACGTCGAGCTCGGGGTGTTCCTTCGCCTCGGTGCGCTGACGGTGCCCGCGGCGATCGTCACCGCCACCGTCCTTCTATGGTTGGGCCTGCAGGTGTGAGGAGACATGCGCGCGCTCGTCTGGATCACCGAAGACAGCTGGCAGGCCACCGTCGCCGAGGCCGGCGCGACGCTGCCCGCCGACGCCGACGTGACGCTCCTGCACGTCGCCGACGATGAGGCTCAGGGCGTGGTGCGCGCGGCGCGCGACGCCCTGCTCGGGCGCCCGCACGCCATCCCGGCGGCGCCGGCCGACGCGCTGGAGGCGATCTCGACGCAGGCCGCGCAGGAGCTGCTCGCACAGGCCGCCGCCGCGCTCGGACGCCCGGCGAGAACCGTGATGAGCCGCGGCCGCGTGGAGCGCGAGGTGGTGGCGGCCGCCGGGGGGATGGATCTGCTGATCCTCGCCCGCGACGGGGAGCTCGAGCGGCTGGGGCCGCGCAGCCTCGGCCGGGCGGCCCGCTTCGTCATCGACCACGCCCCCTGCCGCGTGCTGCTGATCTGGCCGAGCGGGGCGCCCGCGCTGACCACGATCCCGCCGCCGCCGGAGCGTCCGCCGCCGTTCAGGCGCGCGAGCCGCTGAAGCTCGACTTGGGGAACATGCCCGCCTTGACCGTGCCCGAGATCGAGTCGCCGTCGACCGTCGCGGTGAAGGTGACCGAGAGCGCCATCGGGCGCGTGATGTCGACCTTCCAGGTCGCCGTGTCGCCGTCGACGCTGCCGGCGTAGATCGGGCTGGCTCCCTCGTTGCCGCTCTGCGTGCCGGTGAGGGCGCTGCCGTCGCTGACCAGCTCGACGGTCGACTCCTGGGCGCCCATCGGCGTCTGCACAACGATCTTCCAAGTCCCGTCGACGCTCATCTGCTGCTCCTCGCTTCGCTCGTTGTGGTGAGGGATGGATCGAGCACAGCCTATCCGGCCGCTCGCCGGCGGCGCCCGCCGCGAGGGCGCTCCTCGGCTGGACGCGCGAAGTCCCGCCGACGCGCGAAGCGCGTCCCTTGACAGGTTCTTAGCGGCTGCTAAGCTGCTACGTAGTTAGCACTCACTAAGAAAGGGATCGGCAGCGATGACACAGGCGACGGAGCATCACCGCAGGGGTTGGACGCTCGGGCTCGTTTCGGTGGCGCTGTTCATGGTGGTCCTGGACAACCTCGTCGTCAGCATCGCGCTGCCCAGCATCCACCGCGATCTGGGGGCCTCGATCCAGACGCTCGAATGGACCGTCAACGCCTACGTGCTGGCCTACGCGGTCCTGCTGCTGACCGGCGCCGCGCTCGGCGACCGCTTTGGCCGCAAGCGGATGTTCATCGCCGGGCTGACGCTGTTCACCGTGTCCTCGGCCGCGGCTGCGATCGCGCCGACGATCGGGCTGCTGATCGCGGCCCGCGCAACGCAGGGTGTCGGCGCAGCGATCGTCACGCCGCTCACGCTCACGCTGCTCGCGGACGCGTTCCCGCCCGAGCGCCGCGGGATCGCACTCGGCGTCTGGTCGGGGATCAGCGGGATCGCCGTGGCGCTCGGGCCGCTCGTCGGCGGCGGTGTCATCCAGCTCGGCTCGTGGCACTGGATCTTCTGGATCAACGTGCCGATCGGTCTCGCCGTCGTGCCGCTCGCTGTCTCGCGCCTCGTCGAGAGCCGGGGCTCAGAGCGCCGGCTCGACCTGTGCGGGCTGGCGCTCAGCGGCGTCGGGCTGTTCGCCATCGTCTTCGCGCTCGTGCGCGTCCAGTCGCAGGGTTGGACCAACCCCGAGATCATCGCCTCACTCGCGCTGGGCGCGGTGCTCCTGGCGGCCTTCGTGCGCTACGAGCTGGCGACCGACGAGCCGATGCTGCCGCTCAACTTCTTCTCGAGCCGTGGCTTCACGATCACCAACATCGTGTCGTTCGCGATGTATTTCGGGATGTTCGGCTCGATCTTCTTCCTCAGCCAGTTTCTCCAGAACGTCCTGCACAACACGCCGTTCCAGGCTGGCCTGAAGCTGCTGGTCTGGACCGGGGCGACGATGATCGTCTCGCCGCTGGCCGGGTTCTTCTCGGAGCGCTGGGGCAGCCGGCCGTTCATGGTCGCCGGGCTCGCGCTGCAGGCGATCGCGCTCGGCTGGCTGGCGGCGCTGGCCGGGATCCACGAGACCTACGCCAGCGCGATCGGCCCGTTCATTCTCGCCGGCAGCGGCATGGCGCTCGTCTTCGCGCCGGCGGCCAACGCCGTGCTCGCCTCGGTGCGCACCGACCAGGCCGGTCAGGCGTCGGGAGCGACCAACGCGATCCGTGAGCTGGGCGGCGTGCTCGGCGTGGCGGTGCTCGCGACGGTGTTCTCAAGCCACGGCGGGTACGCGACCTCGCAGGACTTCGTCAACGGACTGGTTCCCGCGCTGTGGGTCGGCGTCGGGGTGCTCGGCGCCGGCTCGCTGATCGCCGCGGCATTCCCGTTCAGCACGCGCGCGACCGCCGCCGCTCACGGCGCGGTCCAAGCCGCCGCGGCGGGATCCCCGGCGCGCGCCCCGGAGCGCTCTGCGGGACCGCCTGAGCTTTGCGTAGCATCGGATCTGCGCCAATGACCCCGACCGCGACCAGCCCCGCGAGCGCCCCTGGGCGCCCGCGCGTGCCCGCGGCGCAGCGACGCGACGCGCTGATCGACGCGGCGGTGCACGAGTTCGCGATCGGCGGGCTGCACGGAACTCCCGTCGAGCGCATCGCGCGTCGCGTCGGCGTCGCCCAGCCTTACGTGTTCAGCCTCTTCGCGAGCAAGCAGGAGCTGTTCCTTGCAGCCGTCGAGCGGGCGTTCGAGCTGGTCACCGACACCTTCGCCGCCGCGGCCGCCGGGTTCGAGCGTGAGAGCGCGGCGCCGGGGGTGGACGTGCTGAAGGTGATGGGGCTCGCCTACATCGAGCTGCTGCACACCCACCGCGACTACCTGCTGCTCCAGCACCAGGCCTACGCCGCCTGCGCGCAGCCGGAGATCCGCGAGGCCGTGCGCACGCGCTACGCCCAGCTCGTCCTTCACGTCCAGCAGCTGTCCGCGGCCGAGCCCGAGGCCCTCGACGAGTTCTTCCGCCGTGGCATGTGGCTCAACGTCGCCGCCGCGCTGGGCGTCGAAGACCTCTCGGCCGGCTGCGCCTGGGTGCGTCAGGAGCAGCCGGAGTCCTGATCGCGGGGCGGTCCGCCGACGCCCCGGTGCGCGCAGCGAGTGACCCACGATCGCGGCGGACCCTGTCGCCGTTGCGATCCACGCCGACGCGGAGGCTCCCGCCGGCGGCGATCACGACCCCGGGCCTGGTGGCGTGCCGCCCGGCGCGTTACTTGCGGAGGATCACCGCGAACTCGGGCCCGTTGACCTGCGCGAGCTCGAGCCTGCAGGGCAGCTCTACGGCCGCGAGCAGGGCGAGAAAGCCCTCGAGCTCCCAGACGTGGAAGTGGTGGCGCGCGTCCTCGCGGGCGAACTGCGCGACACGCTCGGCGAGGCGTTCAGCGGGTGTGCCGTCGACGATTCGAGCCCATTCCTCGTAGTGCTCGTGGCGCGAGTGCTGCGGACCCTCGCGGTGGTCGCGCAGGAGGTGCTCCACCGTCGTGCGCGGCCGCGGAGCGTCATAGGTGTGCCGGGCGTCGGGCACCGTCAGGAACAGGATTCCGCCGGCGGCGATCACGCGCAGCATGTGGCCAAGCGCATCAATCGGATCCTCCATGTGCTCGAGAACGTGGTTGGCGACGACGAAATCGACCGAGCCGTCGGCGAAGGTGGCGAGCGTCCCGGCGTCGTCGACGACGTCGACGGGTGTGATCGCGTCGGGATCGAGGTTGGCGACCGCGAGCGTCGCCCGGTTGACGCGCAGGAGATCCTCGCGAGGCAGGTGGTCGACGTAGCTGACCGTGGCCCCGGGCGGCATTCGCAGTGGTAGGGCCAGCGCGCCGATCTCGATGCCCTCGCCGATGAGGTAGCGGCGCGCGAGGTCCTCCCTCACGACGAACACCTCGCGGCGGGCAAGTCGCTCTCGCCCCGCGAACGCACCGGGTCGAATGTCTCTCAGCGCGAAGTCGCGAAAGCGCCGCCGCACGCCACTGGTGGCGAGGTAGCGCAGCCGCCGCCAGGGCTTGCTCAGCATCGCCGCCGCCGCCGGCTCGCGGGCGACGTCTTCGAGCACGGCCGCGTGAGCGCAGGACGGGCGGGCTGCCCGCTCGCCGATCCGGTCACGACCCGCGCGGGCATGCGCTCATCCTAAGCCCACCGACCACGGCCCGTCCGCAGGAGCGAACGCCGTAACGCTTCGAGCGCTGCGGGGACCGATGAGGTGGAACTATGATCGTGCACATATGAGAACGCTGTTGACGCAGCCGCCTGCGTGGATCGATGCGCCAAAGCGCGTGGGCGCACGGCGGCCGGCGCGGGTTCTCGTGCTGGTCGAGTCGAGTCGAAGCGGCGTCGCCGCGCTCCGCGAGGCCGCCGGGCTGGGGGACGCCGGCAGCGAGCTGACGGTCGTGTCGCTGGCGCCGCAGGCCGTTCCCGCGCCATGCTGCCGGCGCGGTCCGGGCGTCGAGGTCGTCAACTGCGTGGTCCGCGAGGAGGCCGAGCAGGAGCTGCGCGAAGCGCGCGAGATCCTCGGCGACGCGGCCGAGCGGGCGACCTTCAGGACCCTCGTGGGTACGCGCGATCCGCCGCTCGCCGCGTGGGCAGCGGCCCAATCCTTCGATTTGATCGTTCTCCCAGCGCGCCGCCTGTCGTTCGGCGGTCATCCGTTCGCGCGCAGGTTGAGGCGAGCGACGACAGCCGAGCTTCGGCTCGTCAGCTAGCCGAGCCCCGCCGAGCTGAAAACCCGCTGCGTGCGGCGGGATCAGGCCCGGATCGGCAACACCTGCAACGGCCGCGCTCGAGGATGCGCCTGAAAACGCCGGTCATCCAGGGTCGTACCTGCTCGTACCTACTCATACATACGTCCGGATTCTGCAAGGTTCGTCTCAGATTTCAAGCTGCGGCCCGATCTGCAATGGATGAACCCATTTCGCACGGCAGTCACGACAGCCGCCGCCCTCTCCCTCGTCAGCGCCTCGCTCTTCGCCGCGGCCGCGGTTTTGCCGGCCAACGTAGTCGCCGCTCCGGTGGGCAGGACCGATGTCCTCAGCACATCGGTGGTGCACCGCCGTGTTCGATCGACTGGTCGCTACGAGGTGCGTGTTGTCGTCACAACGCGCGCGGACAACCGCATCGAGGTGTCACGCGGCGTTCGCGTTGACATCGGCAGGCTGTCGCGTCGCGTCACGACGAACGCGCGTGGCCGTGCGACCCTGCGTGTGAAACTGCATGTCAAGAAGGGAACGCTGACGATCCGCGTGATCTCGCAGCACGCGACGGCGACGATCGCGATGACGATGTCGAGGATTGCGCGCAAGGCCCCGTCGACCAAGGCGACCGGCCCCACCGGCGCCACCGGTCCGGCGGCCCCGGCCGTTGCCGCGCCGCTCGTCGCCGCGTTCGCCCCGGACGGTGCTCCGATCCTGGCTCTTCCGGCGAGCTTCGCGCCGATCGTGAACTACACGAATCTGGTCAAGGACTACGAGTTCACCGGCTCGTCCCTTCCGGCCGACTGGACGGCGAGCGCCAACGACTCGCACGGCATGGGCACGATGTTCCAGCCCTCGCAGGTCACGATGACCGGCTCCTCGGTCGCGCTGACCGCGACCAACCAGCCGAGCGGCGGCTACCCGACCACCTCGGGCTGGATCTCGACCGAGGGCCAGTATTCATTGACGCACGGCCTGATCGACTTCAGCGCAGAGATGCCGGCGGGCCAGGGATTGTGGTCGGCTCTGTGGCTTGACCAGCCGAACGGCAGCAATCCCTGGGGCGAGATCGACGTTGCGGAGATGCTTCTCAACAGCACGACCACGCTCTACGGCAGCGCGCACGCTTGGGCTCCGTCGGATTGGGGCGAGAACCAGAGCACCATAATGTCGGCAGACGCCTCGGCGGGCTTTCACGACTACCAGGTCGCCTGGCAGCCCGGACTGATCACCTGGGCCGTCGACGGCATCGCCTACGCGCAGTACACGCAGGCCGAGGCAGCCGCAGCCGACTACCCGTGGGTATTCGACGACGGCTCGGGCTTCTACCTGATCGCCGACCTGGCGGTCGGTACGTCGAGCGAATGGGGCGGCGCCCCGGATGCCGCGACGGTCTTTCCCGCCTCGGTGCTGGTGCACTCCGTCAAGGTCTGGCAGTAGCGGCGCATAACCGCGAGGTCGCGTCGAGGGCCCGGCCACCTGTCGTGCCGGGCGCGCGCGTTCCAGTCAGGGTACCGATCCTGACGGGCAGGCTTCGTCGTAGGGCGGCGATTTCGAGGTGTCCGCCGCGCGGTCCGCCGCCCCTCGGCCTGGCGCGCCTCGGCCTGGCGCGC
>Ga0182015_10002606_pt1 | contig 21433 bp, 13 predicted proteins | sample 712P3MmetaG_FD_120478 | JGI IMG/M metagenome (GOLD analysis project Ga0182015, IMG submission 120478) | Permafrost microbial communities from Stordalen Mire, Sweden - 712P3M metaG | ecosystem: Environmental > Terrestrial > Soil > Wetlands > Permafrost | place: Sweden: Stordalen | collected...
ATCTACATCAAACGTCCATTGCTTCTCGCCCGTCTCTGGATCGATTCCGTACAAATACATGGGCAGATTATCCAGATCGCCGCCCACCCCAACGATCACGTGGTTGCCCACGATGAGGGGCGCCACCGTCGACCAGTAGCCTTTCTTCGAGTCGTTGAGCTCGATGATCCAGCGCACTTTGCCGTCTTTGGCGTTGAGCGAGACCAGATGAGCATCTGGAGAAACCGAATATAGCCAGCCCTTGTAAATGGCGACCCCGCGCTGGCCGATGTGCTCCCCGTGATTCGGAGGATAGGTGTAATGCCAAATCTGGTGGCCGGAGCGTGCGTCGACGGCCCAGATATTATCCGGGACGGTAAAGTACAACACGCCATCCACCAACAGCGGAGAGGATTTAATCTCTGCCGGTTGATTCGTCTGATAGGCCCAGGCAAGGCTTAAATTGGCTACATTCTGCGGCGTGATCTGCGTCAGCGGGCTATGGCGCCGGCCGGAGTAGTCGCCGTGGTAGCTTGGCCAACTATCGGCCGGGGGATGCAAAAGCATCGTGGCATCCACGTCCTGCGCCTGCAGTGGATGTACAAACAAAGGAACCACGGTGCTCGCCGCGAGAAGCAGGGCATTTCTTAACAGCTTCATATTGATCGGGACCCCTCCCCAGCACGGCTCTAACGTAGCGTCTGGATATAAGCCATCAGGTTATGGATGTCGTCATCGCTGTATTTGCTGAACTGGGCCACGTGAGCGTCCACAGGCGAATCGACTTTGAACTTCACATCGCTAACGCGCCAGGACCGATATCTGCCCGTATCGTCCCGCAACCCGAGCGTGAATTCGTCCTGATAGGCCAGAATCCCCGCAATCGTTTCACCCGAGGGGAGAGTTACCGTTACCTTGCTCTTCACATCTTTGGGATATAGCATCCGTTCTTCCAGCTGGAGACCTTCATAGCGGGAGGCGATGCCGGCCAGATCGCCGGTAGGCGAGTGGCATTTCGAACAGCCGCCAGCGCCGTCAAAATAGGCCTTTCCGGCCTCGACGTTTCCGGTTTGAAGGTCAGACACATCCACGCCTTTCCTCTTGCCGCTTTGCGCCATGGCCTTGGTCTGCTCCGAGTGGATGAACGCAGCGAGATTCGCAATCTGTTCGCTGGAGAATGGGAACGCCGGCATACCCTTGTCGGGCCGTCCGTGCAGCACGACATCCCCAATTTTGTCTCCGCCAACGTCTGCGGAAACCAGCTTCGATCGGGTGAGATCAGGGCCCGTTTCTCCGCCGCCGGCATCGCGGCCGTGGCAGAAGGCACAATTCTGCTGGAAGAGCGCCCCCCCTGCCGCAATCGCTTCGGCTGAGGCTGTTGGTCCCGTGGCGCCCCCGTGCGTCGGTCCAGAGTTTTGCGTTGCCGGGGTTGCCGGTGCCTGAGTTGCCGGCGCCTGGGCAGCGTAAATGTGTAATTGTCTGCCCTGGTAACCAGCGAGCCCGGCGATTGCCGCCAACAATGCCAAATCGCGAAATCTCTTCATTCTTGTCACACCACCTTCAATGTCGGGTTCTATCTCACTTCGCAGGCGCGGACCCAGGCATGCGCGGGTGTGAGGCTGTGCCTCCCTCGGTCATCCCCAGCGTCCACTTGATCGCCTCGAAATACATCTTCCGTACATCCGGATCTTCCCAGGCCTCCTCGGTATGGCCCAGGGTGGAATAAAAGACCCTCCCTTTGCCGTACATCTTGCTCCAGGCCACCGGAAAATCATGATCCATGCGATGAATACGCGGGTTGTTCGAGTAATCCAGCTTGCTGGAATCGAGGCTAAGGAGCACGTTCACATTGCTCCTGGACCAATCCTTCGGCTGGTAGATCTCGTCATACTTGGTGAACGCCTTGGGAAAATGGCGCACCGCTGGAAAGTCCGGGTCTTCATTGATGATCGGTGCGTTGAACGTCATCCAGGGATGCTGGTCGAACCACCCGCCAATCATCTCACCGTATTCTGGCCAGGTGTAGTTCGTGTCCAGTGCAGCATGAATGCCGACGAAGCCTTTTCCGTCTTCCTTGATGAAAGACATTAAATCCTGCTTCTGGCTTGCGTCCATGTCCAGTTCGCCTGTCGTGCTGGCGAAGACGACGGCGTCGAAGTAGTTCAGGTTTTTTACATTCCGCTGCATATCCTTTTTGGTAAGCAGCTCCGTATCGGTGCGCATCATCGTGTCCCAAAGACCGCTCTCTTTGCCCATGGTGTAGATGGCGGCCATGGCAGATGAAACCGAATCGTGTTCGAAACCCTTGGTCTCTCCGATGACCAGCACATGCTTCAGATGGATTGTCTTGGCGTGCGGCGGAGGCGCTACCAGGGGGTTCGGTGGCTGCTGTGCCTCCAGAATATTGGTCTGAACTAGAAGTTGGGCGCCAAACAGGGCTAGAGAAAGGCAGAGGAACTTCCGAAGAGGGCGCACTGAATCTCCTTACAGACCCGGACAAAAGCGGAATTTTGCCCGGAGAGCAGTTTATTGAGGATTGGGCAGAGACGCAATCTTTGGGGATTTCGTAAGGCTTCAACATATCCGGTCCCAACCTGGCAGGAATGGGAAGCATAGGGTGCTCGCCGGTTCTTCATCCTGGACCGTAGTAGTCGTGAGGCACTTTGACCGCAGTCGCCAAATCCTCTAAAGTTTCGGTTCATGAAACGAGTCTTGCTGTTTGCGTTTGTCATTGCTTCTGTAACCCAAATGCCGGCGCAGACCGCCAAACGTCCCGCGATCACCGGCATTGCATTCGGGCGCTTTTATACGACGGATCCGGCGGCTGCCGAGAAGTTCTACGGGGACACCCTGGGCTACAAGCGCCAGGAGGAGGGCAGTACGTGGGTCTATCCGGTGAATCGTTCCCAATGGATTGAGGTTCTGACCTCGCCGGCGCCGCCCAAGCCGGATGTTCGAATGGCCGCGGTCGCCTTCACCACCCGCAATGCAGCTGGCCTGGAGCGTTATCTCGCGGCCCACGGGGTCCAAGCAGAAATACGGCTAAAAGCCGGTGAATTCGGGGTGCGCGATCCCGAAGGCAACCTGGTGATTTTCGTGCAGCGCGGCTCCAATAAGAAGGTGGCAAACGCGCCAGCCTCCCCGAATGCGACCAGCAAACGTGTCATCCACGTCGGTTTCATCGTTCGGGATGCCGCAAAGGAGGACACGTTCTGGCGAGACTTACTCGGCTTTCGGCCCTACTGGCACGGCGGCAGAACCGAGACGCTAACGGACTGGCAGAGCGCGCAGGTACCCGATGGCACGGATTGGGTGGAATACATGCTGAATGCGTCGCCGGCGCCAACTCTAAAGCAGGCCGGAGTGGACGACCACATCTCGCTCGGGGTGGCGCATATGACCGACGCGATCGCCCAGTTGCAGAAGAACAAGTGTGAGGGGCCGAACTGCACCAGCAGCAAGGTCGGACGCGACGGCAAGGTGCAGGTCAACCTCTACGATCCGGACTTAACCCGGGTGGAATTTATGGAATTCACGCCGGTTGAGAAGCCCTGTTGCTCTCCCATCGTTGGCAAGCACCCGGGCCCGGAAGAAGATAAGTAGTCCGGGCGGGTCCATTTTGTTAACGCTGTCGGTCATCGGTCCTAATTGCTTGAGGGGGCTGCATTCTGCCGTGCGAGTGCGCTGTCACGCTGCTTCTCTGTGGCGACCGCTGCGGTTGCATTCCCGGCCAGCCGGTACGCAGAAGCCAGGGCACTGTACATGGCCGCGTCGGGTGTGCCCGCATCCACCGCTTGCTTCAGATATGCGACTGCGGCCTGTGCCTGTTGTTGCGCCAACGCGCACAGGCCACGCCGGTATAAGTTCACGACCGAGTCCGCGGTATTGGTATAGGAAGGATTGGTGATGTTCCACAGTGAATGGCGATCGCCCCCGACCAGACGGAAATTGATCGCTTGCGATGTGCTCTCACTGGTCTCCGGGTCCGTAACGTGGATGACCAGGCGATAGTTGCCAGGATGTAGATCAGTTGTGGGAATATCAGTTCCCATCAGAAGATTGCCTGCGGGATCGAAGCCGGAGCGATCTACGGTTTGCGTCTGCTCCTTCTTCGTGGCCACACCAAGCTGGCCGATCAAGTAGGAAACCTGCAAATTTTTCCCCTTCAGCGAGACCGGAGAACCCGGCTCCTCCCAGAGCTGATAAATCACCCGGACCGGGTCTCCGCCGGTAAGGGTGACGTTATCCGAACCAGTCACCGGGATTTTCACGCCGGTAAAGCTGAATGGTTGATTCTGCGCGTAGTCGTGCTGTGGGGTGGCGATCGAGGAAAAGACCACCTGGCTCATCCCCAGGGAGTGGTCAAAAGCAGGCACCAGCAAACCCCGCGTTTGCGCGAAGCTTTGTTTGGTGACCAGATTGGTGACGTCCACCTTAAGCTGATACTTGCCTGGCACAGCGACCAGGCGACCGGCAATCGCCAGCGGCCGAAGGCGCAACTGATCAACCTGGTCGGGAGTGAGAAAGTCGTGCAGATCCTGAGTATCGGTGTAAATCACCTTGCCGTCAGCGCTCATGAGTTGGCATTCAACCGACAGCGAAAAGTAGACACGTTGGCTGGCATCCTTCCCCAGAACAAAATCGCCCGGGTTTAATACGCGAAGCAGGTAATGGATGCTGGCCTGGTTGGCGCCATCCCTGGTGGCCATAGCAGAAAGATCGCTATAGTCCTGGCCCAGCAGAACGCGATGGGTCACGCCCTCCAGCAGCGCGCGCCGCCGCGCCAGCATGTCCCTATTTTCCGGCAAGTCACGATAATCGCGGATCTTGTTGAGCAGAGAATCCGATTCCAGGGTAGGACTTCCATTCGTGTTGTCTACTGGCTCGTTGGGGAAAATGGAGAGGGTCAGGTTGGCAACCTCATTACCAAGGTCCGTCTTGATGATCTTCAATGCCGCCTTGGGGTCATTGATCGCATTGGTGCTGTCGATCAGTGCGTCCGGGCCGTCCTGGTAGGGAGAGTAAATCTTGAAGTCCTCGGCGTTGCTCTGCTTGAAGAAAAGAACGGAGAAGTAGGGAGCCAAGGCGCTTGCCGGATCCTGATAGAACCAAGTCTCGATAGCTTTCAATTCCCTGGCATTCGGGTACGCTCTCTTCTGCTGCGGAGGGCCGAGGGTGATGTAGACCATACCCCGGTCTGTGCTCCACCCATCTGCCGCCGAAATTGAGCCAAAGTGGCTATTGGCATATTCCAGCCGCCGGTAGTGTTCCTCCCGGTAGGTATTGGTCGGAGAATTTGGATCCGGATTGCGAATGGCCCAGAAACTCTCGATGAAGTGTTCACGATCCTGATTTGTCGCCAGACCCAGGAAGATGGCCTTCTCCTGGCTCGTGATCAGGTAGTTCACCTCTTCGTCCAGCCAATGTTCATAAGGCTGGGGCAGCTTTGCATGCTTCGCCGTCTTGGCTGCCGTGGCTGCCGGAGAGTAGAGCAAAAGCCCGAAAACGAGAGCAACCATAACTCCGGTTGCGTATACAGAACGCTTCAACAATTTCGCCTCATTTTGCTGCACTGTCGCACACTTCCAGTGTAACTGTTCGCGCGCGGGCAGGTTACACGGTACCCACAAAAGGAAAAGGGAGGGGGATGTTTCCATCCCCCTCCCGGTGACTCACAAAGCGCCGATCAGAACTCAAACCGTATCGATCCGCGGCCATAGAATGCACGTTGGAAGGAGACAGGCTTGAGGAAATCCACGTCGGGAACCCCATAGCTGAGAGCGAAGTTTTGGTCGACGCCGGTCAGGGAACGGGAGTTGGTCACGTTGAAGGTATCGAAGGTGAACTTGACCTTATACCGCTCACCCAACTGTAACGGGTAGTCGGCGTGCAGATCGAGTTGATAGTTCGATGGCTCAGTTCCAATACTTCCCCGGCCGCCAATGGGGACTTCGCCGGGGTCGGTGTACACCGGATGCGCACCGAGTTCGCTGATCGGTTGCCCCGAACTGGCGCGCAGGCCAAGGCCGCCGGTGAAGCGCCTCATGAAGCCATTGGGAATGGTGTACGAGCCGTAGAGATTGCCTACCTGCCTACGGTCCGTGTTCAGGTAGCCTTGCTGAAACTGTTGCCCCAGCATACCGAGAACGCCATCGGTGAAATCGTAAAGCGAGCTGATGCTGGGGTCTGATTGCCCGTTATCGTTGCGGTACAGACCTTCGTAGTTACCGTAGAGCTTGGCCCAGCGATAGTTCACCCGCAACAGGAAGTTGTGGCTGAAGTTCTTGTTGGCCTCAAGCTCAATCGCCTGGTAGTGACGGTAGGGGTTGGAAAAGCCGTCGGGCTTGCCGTCGGGGGTGGGATCACCGGCTGTGGCCACGTTGGAGCCGCAGGCACCACCCGGGCCGGCAACCTGTCCGATAGAGTTCAAAAACGCCGTATTACCGTGGGCCGCGTTGTAGTTGGTAACGCAGCTTGCGGGTGCACCAAGGTTTGGAGCATTGGCGTTGAAGGTATAGGGCGTTTCCTGTTCGTTGATGAAATAGTCAGTTTTTGTACTCAGGTTGCCGACCACAAACTGCTGGCCGATCAGACCGGCAAGGTTGCCTTCCGGGGAGGCGCCGGAAGTGTCTTCAATGATGCGCAGCAATCTGCGATCCATGTAGCGGGCACTCAGGACAAACCCGGCGTACTGGCGCTCCACGCCACCGACATACTCTTCTTCGAGGTTCATCTTGGTATTGTGCTCGATGAAGATGGGCGACGGGCCGCCGCTGGCCGCGATGTTGCCCCCTTCCGAGCCGGCCGCGGGGTCCCCGCTAATCAAGTGGTTCGAATCGATGACAGGCACGACAGTGCCGTATGGCCCGACGACAACATTGTTGTTGGCATCGGCTTGTGGCTTCCAATTGGCTACGTAGACATCCAGTTCGTTGGACAGGTCACGCAACGCGCCGTCCTGCGGAAATGACTGGGTATAGCGGCCCCAATTGAAGAAGACCTTGGATTTACGATCGCCAAACGGATCGATGTTAACGCCCAGACGGGGTGACCAGTTGTCGTTAAAAACGTAAGACTGGGTTACCGCGTTGATCTGTTCTTCGTCCCAACGGATGCCCACGTTGAAGGTGACAAAACGGTTCAAAGCGTAATTGTCATTAGCGTAGATAGCGTGATAGGCGGAGCTGGTCTCAGCGTTCGGGCTGCTGAAGATGCCCCGGTCCTGCTGGAGATACACCTGGGTGCCATGGAACAAAGGGCAATCGCTGAGCGAACAATCGACCAACCCTGTGTTTGAATTGGTGGCCGCAGGGAGAAGATTGAAAGCGTAGTTGGTTGAGGCCCCTATCAGCGCCGGGTTGCTGACGAAGCCGGAAACATCTGCCCCAATAATATTGGTGCTCGGGAAAGGCACTTGGCCACCGGGATAGTACTTGTTCAATTTGTAGATGGAGTGGGTGAAGCCCCACCCCGCGGAAAGCGTGTGCTGGCCGTGAAAATTGACGGTCTTTTCAGTGTCGATACCGAAGCCGTAGTCGTGGAGGAGGGGGCTCTGTACGAACTGCACGCCCTGCGCAAAATACGCAGCGGACTGGACGAGGCCGGAGAAGTCCTCGATAAAGTTTACGTTGTCCACTGGGGTTTCAGTAAAGTCGCTTCTTTTGGCTGATGCCGACAGGTCCAGCTGCCAGGTGGGAGAAAGGGAACTGGTCAGGTGCAGGGTTTCGCTGCGCGTGCCGTAATTCCAGTGGCTAAAAACGGCGGGGCCGCCGACGTTCAGCTGTGGGAAGAACGGAAAGGTGTCTTCATTCGCAACACCATAGCCGCCGTTGGTTTTCGATGGATCAGCAAAGGCCGACGCATCCAGACTGGTAGCATCGTTCAGCTTAAATGTAAGTTTCGCCGCCCAGCTGCTGACCGTGGTCTTATTGGTGAAAGGACCATTGGCAAAGTTAGGAGACACTGAGGGCGATTCCCAGTAAACCTTGTTGAGGGCTGGATTGTAGGCTCCATAGAAAAAGAGCCTGTCTTTCAGGTTCACACCCGGTACGTAGCCGCCGAATTCTGCGGAAGCGTCGGCTTGCGGTTCGGATGCGATGTGACCACGCACGTTTACGCGTTGGAAGTAATTATCCGGATACCGCTGGCCTGAGCTGAAGGCATCTGGGGCGAAAAAGACCCCAACCGCACCGTGATACGCGTTGCCACCGGACTTGGTGACGATTTGTACGATGCCGCCATCGCCCTTGCCATACTTCGGTTCGAAGGCCCCGGTTTTCACCTGCACCTCCTGGACAAAGGTGAGGTTGAGGCCAGTGCCCAGGGATCCATAAACCGGGCTCCACACGCCCAGGCCGCCGTAGCCAGCATCGGTAATGTTTACGCCGTCAGCGATGTATTGATTTTCGAGGCCCGTTGCGCCCCCGATCGCGGGATTGGCGGTACCGCTGCCGCCCGAATTGGCCACTCCAGGCGCCGTGTAGAACAAACTGCCCACATTGCGGGCAACAGGAACCTGGCTGTAGAAGGAACTGGTGAGGTTGGAGCTGAGCGCGGTCGAACCGGTGTCGATACTCGTCGTCGTCGCATCCACCTGGACAGTTTGCGCGACCGCTCCAGCATGCAGGACAAGGCTTACGCTATTAACACGGTTGATCTCGACCACAATCGCTTTCGCAACGGTTTTTTCGAAGCCTTCCCGCTCCACGCTGATCGTATAGGGTCCGGGAGTCAACCCCGTAATCTCCCAATGGCCGGAGGTATCGGTCGGCGTTGTTCGCGTATCGGAATTGCCTGTAACCGTTACTGACGCGCCGGGCACGACCGCACCGCTGCTATCGGCAATAATGCCCTGAAGGCCGCCTTTGGTCCCTGATAGTTCCTGTGCTGCGAGGTGGGTTGGCACGGAGCTCGCGATCGCGAACGCCAATAGGACGAGCAGGCTGCCTATCTTGGAAATACCACTGCTGATTCTTGCACTTGTCACGCAATCTCCTTAGAAATAGCTCCACGGACGACCAGGGCCGGGATGAGAAATTTAGTTACTCGGAATGGCCCGAAGCTGCTCGGAAGGCCGTCACTTAGCCAGTCGCAGTTCGCTCACGATTGAAAGATCCAACGGCCCATCCGTGTGAGTCCCGCCAGAATCTAACCTCAGAACACAACCCAACTGTCACGTTCAGGTCATAGCAATTGGGTTGCCTAAATAGCACAAAGGTGGGATGCGCCCTCAATTTTCACTTAAGGCGCATCGAATCAGTAAATTAATTAGGGCGAATGAGCTTAGCGAACGCGGCCAATATTTCAAAAATCATAGACGGAACCGAATTGGTCCACATTTTCGTACAAATCGAAAATGCCTCAGACATTTAACCACGTTCAAAACAGAGATTCCCCCGGAGCGGATATAGCGGTCGGTTCGGGTTACGCTAGACTGGAATCGCAAAATACCAGGATCGACTTCAGGACGAACGACGCAAGAAGTGCATATCTAGGAACAGGGTCGGGTCATAGAAGTTATGCGTTGAACCATCAGGCTGAGTCGTCAAACTCGCAAGTTGCTTTGCGCCCAAACTGGACGTAGCATTCGGTTGACCGAGCTTTGCACCCTTACCACCTCCGCAGGAAGTAACATAGCCGGTTACCGCGTATATGGTCTCTCGCCCCCAAACTAGCTGATAGAAGGGAGGGTAACAGCGGACCTCCCACAGTCCTACTATGTCCGTGTAGGTGTCGTCGGAGTAGAAATACGTGTCCGACTGATCTTCCGGCGCTGCTAGAGCTGGCCGGGGTTGCAGACAGGCAAGTGCTAGTGCGCATGTCCCGAATGCTATGCTCAACGTGCTGAAGCGGATCCTACCCATTCTTTCCTCCCTGAGACTACTCTTTACTAAAACGAAATCTGGTCAGGTTGTCCTTTTTTGCAACGCGGTTTTTCAATAGACCTCGCCCCCTGCGATCGTGGCCTTCGGGACAGGGCTCATGAGATTCGTGAGAATCCCTCTCTTCCGGAGGAGGTCCGATCCATATTGAGAGTGATAGGCGATCCGGAATTCGTCGTCTGCCGCGGCATGGCCATCGCGCTGACCAAGTCCGTGCCTGCGGGTTACAGCCCGTCTGGGGTGAGGGCGAGCTGCATTTGTCTGGGAGATGCGGACATGCCGGTGGTCGCGGTCTAAATTTGTCAATGGGCCAGACTCCGCAGCGCACCACTCTAAGGTGAACTCAAAATACGCCTTGCGCCAGATTTCCGAGCCGGAGGAAATTGCCGAAGTCGTCGCTTTTCTCGTTTTCAGCACCTCGCGCTCACGACCGGCGGCATTCCTCCTTGGACGCGGCCCTCACTTTGAAACGTCATTGAGGGGCATAGAATTTACCGAACACGATCCGTGATTGTGGATTTGTAGGTCAACGGTATCCATTTTATTGGTTAATTTTCGTCGTATCCCGGCGCGTCCCGGTTGACGGTTACCATCGCTGGTAATCAACCTTTCTTATCTAAATGTTCTCCCTGGGAGAAATGGCAACCAACGTGCAAGCATTAATTTACCGCTCTGCAACCAGCTCTTGCGGCCTGTCACTGCTGCAGATACAAGAGGTTGCGGAACTTCATCGCCGGAGGAAACGGATGACGAATTCTTTCAAGTGGGCGCTCGCTGCCTTTTTTTTGGTCATTTGTGGGCAGTCGATTGCCCAAACGAGCAAGGGTACATTGGCGGGCGAAGTGCGCGACCCACGCGGAGCGGTCATTGCGAATGCTTCGCTGACGGTTGTGAGCCAGGAGACGCAGGAGACCCGCGTCACAACCACCGACTCCGCTGGCTCGTTCCGTATCGAGGCGATCAACCCGGGGACGTATGGCATTCACGTGGATGCACCCGGGTTTCAGACGTTTGATGTCAAAGGCGTGATTGTTCCCGCCTCGGTCGTTACGACCTACAATCCGGTCATCGCGGTGGGCCCAGTGAGCCAGACAGTTAACGTGGTCGCCAATACCAACGGCGTAAATACTGACAACGGCCATTTGTCAGCCTCCATCGGAGAGACCGAGCTGGCTCAGTTGCCAATCTTCTCGCTCAATCCCGTCGAGCTGACCGCCACACTGCCGGGCGCCCAGTACATTAACGATACGGCCACGAATGCGGGCGGTGCTTACGGCCAGTACGAACACGTGGAGTTTAATGGAGCCCGCCCGCGCGCCAACAACTTCATGTTCGACGGTCAGGACATCAACGACGTCGGATTGGGTGGGCAGGCATTCCAACCGCAAATTCCCGACATGTTTCAGGAGGTGATTGCGCTCACGAACTCTGCCTCTGCGGAATACGGGCGAGCCGGCGGCGCAGTCGTGAATTTGATCTCCAAGGCCGGAACCAATCAGTTCCACGGAACAGCTTTCGAACTTTATTCGGGCTCTGGCTTGAACGCCGTCGATGGCATCACCCGGGTGGGCTCAACCAGCAGAGCGAATAAGGCGCGCTACGATCAGCACCAATATGGATTCACCGCGGGTGGCCCGATCTGGAAAAATAAGCTCTTCGCCTTCGGTGGCACGCAATTCACCCGTTTCTACGGCGACTCATCATCGGGTCAGATCGAACTGCCTGATGCCAACGGCTACGCAACGCTTACCTCGATCGGCGGACCCCAGGTTGCACTCCTACAAACCCTTTTGAGTAACGGCTCCTATCTGACTCAGTATCAGTACAAGGCACCTTTGGGCGTTATCGAACAAATCAATGTAGGCCAGCCGACGATCGGGAACGGAGCCGCATGCCCGGCAGCCGGATGTGTCATCACGACAGGTTTTTATCAGCGGCCCCCAGTTCCACAGCAGGAGCCCGACACACAATGGCTGTATCGGATTGACTATATCCCGCACGAGAAAGACACGTTCACTTTTCGCTACCTGCACGACCGCAACAATTTCGTCCCCGATCTTGGACTCAATACTTCCGGTCTTCCCGGATTTGATGGAGAAGTTGGCGGCCCTTCCGAGCTTGCGTCCGGAAACTGGACCCACGTCTTTTCGCCAAAGTTGCTGAACGAGCTGCGCGGCTCCGAAACTCGCATCGAGTTCTTGTTCCAGGCTTTGCCGTCCGCCCTGGCCAATCCGGCATCGAAGATCTACAACGTGAACTTTTCAGACGACGGAATTCCTGAATTGGGATTGTCGCAGAACATTCCGCAAGGCACCGGGGAAGATGGTTATCAGTTTCAGGACACGGTGGGCTGGGTAGTTGGACGTCAGTCGCTGCGCATTGGGGCCGACGTGGGGCGCATTCTGGAAACTGACATCGTTGCGCAAGAGGCGATTGGTGAGCTCAACTTTGCTGCCGGCGGTGGTCCTTCCGGTCTGGGAAATTTCCTTAACAACAACTTGGGTGCCTCTGGATTTGCGACCAAAACCTTCGGTCCTACGCGCTTCGATCCGCATATTTGGAGGACTGCTTTCTTTGTCCAGGACGACATCAAGGTGAGCCCTTCGTTCACGCTGAACCTGGGATTGCGGTGGGACTATCTGACCGATCCAGGAAATGCGCTCCCGTATCCAGCGATTAACGTGCAGGATCTGACCGTTCCGATTAACTCGGTTTTCCGAATTCATACGGATAATAAGAACTTTGGCCCGCGGGTCGGCTTTGCTTATGCGCCGAGTGGGCCTGGCTTGATCGGCACCGGTAAAACCGTGTTTCATGGTGGATTTGGCATTTTCTATGACACCAGCTTTAGTAACATCGCGACCAACACCGCCCAGAGTTCTCCAAACGCGCCGACGGGCCTGCTCATCTCGACGGTGGGGGCGGGGTTGGGGAACGCAAGTGGGCTACTGGCTACCATCCAGCCGGATTTGACGCCACAAGATAGCGTTCTCAGTGTCGATAAGAACCTGGTGAATCCAAGGACATACCAGTGGAACCTCGGGTTCGAGCGTGCCCTGCCAGCGCAACTCAAACTGGCCGTGAATTATGTTGGGAGCCGCGGGCGACAGTTGTATGCAAACCAGCAGTACAACTACTTCGACGCCGACACGGGGAATCGTTTGAACCCCGATCGTGGCGCGATTAGTGCTCGTGCCAATTCCGCCGCCTCGCAGTATGACAGCGTCCAGGTCGACGTAACCCGGCAGTTCGCAAAGGGCCTGTTCTTTCGTGCAGCGTACACTTACGGAAAGAATTTCGACGACGGATCGGAAGTGTTTGCTCTCTTCAGCGGACCTACGTCTTACGCGGCCAACCTTGCACCGGGCGGTCGCGCACAAGACTGGGGCCCTGCAGCTTTTGATTATCGGCAATATTTCACGGTTTCCTACGTCTGGTCGCCAGCCGGCTTTCACGCCCAGAATCGCGGGGCAAACCTCCTGCTCGGGGCTGCTACGCGAAACTTCACAATTTCCGGTGTTACCCAACTTCAATCCGGACCGCCGTCCACATTCAATATCAGCGGCTTGGATACAAACAACGATGGAGACAACGTAAACGATAGACCCTTGCTGGGCAATCCGCATGCTGCGCTCAACACGGCCGGAATTGACGGTTTTTACGTAGGCGGTACGCAGGGTGCGTACTATGATCTGGCCTCCTTTAACTCCCCCGCCGGGACACTGGTGCCGGTTAGCCCTTCGCAGGTTCATTGGTTAGTTCCTTTTGGGGACGCTTCAATCACGCCGCTTGAGATCGGGCGCAATAGCTATACCAACCCTGGATCAACAGTCTGGAACGTTGCCGCGGAAAAGGACATTCCGGCACCCTGGACCCATCTGGAAAGCGCGAGGTTCGAGATTCGTGCGGAAGCTCAGGATGTAGGCAACCACAACGATGTGGGACCGCTTGATACCAACGTTCTTCACATCGGCAGCGGCAACACGTACCTGAATCCTGGGAACACGCGAATCAGTACCGCTAGGAACGTTCGCTTCTGGGCGAAGTTTATCTTCTAGGTCGAGGATCGGTCACCCAAATACCGCTTGCTTCTGGGCAGGCGTCGTTGAGGAAGTCGGATCTGCGGGATCGCGGGGGTCGTGGTGGCGGAAGACGATGGTCCTGGCAATCAAGGCTCCGGGTTGAGTCTCTCCATCTCACGGCGCATCGTAACCCTCTATGGCGGAGCGATCGCCGCACACAACAGCGAAACGGGTGGCCTGGTTGACGTCATTGAGCAAAAAAAGCGAGCGAGTATGAGCCTCTCGAAGATGTGGACTTACTTCCCACCCGTAGCGCTCATCGCTTTGCGCATCTGTGCTTCTGCTGCATCGCTCCAGTATTTGCAATTCAATTGCAGGAACACGGAAGTATAAGGAACCGTCATGGTCGTCTTCAAAACGACAACGTGAAACGTCTTCCCCACTTCGTCCACCTTGGCGATGATCTGTTCGTGTGGTAGCGACGTGATCGCTCGTCCCTCGAGCGTTGATTTGATTCCTTCGCGGTACGCGGTCACTCCGGGCGCATCTTTCTCCGTAACGAACGGGAGCTCGGCATCCATGTAGACGATCGGCCTCACCTGGATCGAGCTGTCGATCGCTCCCAGAACGGTGCGTATCACCTCCATCTGGTCCGTGTTGGTTTCGATCGTTTCCACACCCGCCGAGCTCTGTAGGGGATACGCCGAGTCCACAATCATAATCCAGTTGCGATGGCCGAGCAGAGGCAGTATCTGCCCCAGTTTTGTTTGCCACTCAGCCGTGGGCTGCTGCGCAACAGCCGCGAGGTTGGTCATCATCACGAGTGAAGCGAACAGGGATACGATAGCCTTGTTTCTCCCGATCATGCGCTTTCTCCTGCGAAAGCCTCTCTTCGCTTCATGCGGACCCCGACAAAGGAGTAAAGTGCAATCCCGCAGTAGCAGAAGAGCGGAACCATGTAGGCCTCCGCGATACTGTGCTGCGTCTGTGAAATCCAGCCCATCAGTGGAGTGAGCACCGCACCCCCGACAATGGCCATCACGATCAGCGATCCACCAATCTTCGTATTCCGATCCAGGCCTTCTATACCCAAAGCAAAAATCGTAGGGAACATCACAGACATAAAGAAACTGGTGACGAAGATGGCCCAGAGTCCTACCCAGCCGGGTAACGCAACCCCAACTGCCACCAAAGCAATATTCACCAGGCTATAAGCGCCCATCAGGGTTGCCGGCTTGACGTACCGCATCAGGACCGCCGAGCTGAACCTGCCCAGACCGAAGGCCACCAGCGTGCCGGTAAGAAAGTAGCCGGCGATCTTTTCCGGCTCATGCGTCCCATCCTGTACGTACTGGATAAAGTAGCTCCAGGTGCCGACCTGGGCTCCCACATAGAGGAATTGCGCGACGATGGCGAAAAGAAAGTTGGGGTAACGCAGCAACTCTTTGAAGCTGCCGTGATCTTCTTGCCCGCTCTCGTGCTCTCTGGCAATTTCAGGGAACTTGATGCGCGAGATCATGAAAGCCCAGAGCAGCGCGATCATTCCGACAATCAAGTAGGGAACCACCACGCGCATCGTCTCCTGCTTCAGGTAGACGTCATAGGTATTGGCCAAGCGCATCGCAGTGGTCTGTTGCGGTGTGAGCTCCCTACCGGAGAAGATGAAAATTGTGCCACCGAGGACGCCGCTGATAGCCCCCAAAGGATTAAAGGCCTGGGAGAAATTCAGACGCCGAGCAGCACTCTCAGGGGCCCCCAGCTGCGCGATGAAAGGGTTGGATGCTGTCTCCAGGAAAGAAAGCCCGCTGGCAATGACGAACAGGGCGAAGAGGAAAAAACCGTAGCGTCCCATGAGCGCGGCCGGCCAGAAAAGAAACGCTCCGCTGGCGAACAGAAGCAGTCCGACGATAATTCCGAATTTATATCCCATCTTGCGCATCAACAGCGCGGCAGGAATGGCCAGTACAAAGTACCCCATGTAAAACGCCGACTGTACCAACCCGGCTTCAAATCGGGTGATAGCAAATGACTTCATGAACTGGCGGATGAGAACGTCGTTCAAATTGCTGGGGACCGCCCAAAGAAAGAACAGCGCCGTCACCAGGAAGAATGGGACGGCCAATCCTTTGGGAAACAGTGGCTGTGCCGTATCCTTAACTTGTTTCGCGTCCGTAGACAGAGGTACCAGCATCGAAGCGTCAGTCCTTTCCTGGTTGTAACCTAATCTCCACAAAGGTGGACGTGTATACCCAACTCCGCCATCATCGCCGCTTTGGCCGCCAGCGCCTGGTCGGCTACCTGGCTGGTCGGGGCATAGGCCACGTTGAGGTGGTTCGCCCGGTGCCTGCCCATGAACTGGTCACGGGATACTCCGTGCAGCAGGGTGTGCATGATGGGCCACTGTGAGGTAACCGACTTCAGCCGGCGCTCCGTCTCTTCGGCAGGCAGTTCGATCGCGGTCGCTCTGCCTATGTCGACATGCAGCGCACCGCCCTCCACAAAAACACGGCTCCAGACCACGTGTCCGGGTTTGCAGATCCCCTTGAGCGTGCCCCCGCCCAGGCGGAAGTACATCGGCGGCTGCCTTTCGCTGCGAGCCTTCGCATAGCCGCCCGCGATGTGCGAAGCCGGAACAGCGCCCGAGATCTGAAAAACCCAGACAAAGTCATCCACATCGCCACCACGGTAGTGCTCTCCCCAGCGAACGTCATGCAGCGTTGTGGCCGGGTCGAGTTGCATGGCAGTCCAGACCCGGTTGGTGATCAGTGCATCCACCCCGGCACATTCGTCGACTTCATTGAAGTGGGGCAGCGGTCTTCCGGCATAGAGTTCCCGGCCTGTAGCATCGAATGCCGGCGGCCGGTCTACGTTGTTGAGCAGGCCCTCCACCAGGTCAGAGGCCGGGGCCATATCCTTCAATCCCTGCTGGTACTGGATCCCTATGGCGTCGCAGCCGAATTCATCGGCAATCCGCAACGCGGCGATGTACATCTTGCATTGCTCGAGGATCTGGCGATCGGTTAGATCGGTTTCCTCTCGGGCGCCGGTGACAAAGGTGAACCCTCGGCCATCGAGCCAGCTTCGTACCGCTTGTGCTTCTTTATCGGTCACCCCAGCCATGGCAGAGACCAGGGCGGACTGGCTGAGCCGTTCCTTATAAACTCCTGTGGGATTGAGAAGATAATCCTCGATGATTGCGTTATACATGCCCATGCACCCCTCATCGAAGACCCCCAGGATCGCCTTGCGCGTCCTGAGATCGTGGGCCAGCGACGCTCCAAGCTGCTTCTCGGCCTGCGGCAAAGAAACGACGTCCAGTTCGCGTACATGCGTCGAATCCTGTTCAATCGTTTTTTCCTTGAGCCATTGCCGTAGCCCACGGCGGAAGAAATCGTCTTGAAAGTCCTTGCTCCAAAGGGTGCTGAAAACTACTCCGGCTTTGTGCAGGCAGCCGTTCAGATTCAGCATGCCCACCAGGCCGGGCCACTGGCCGGACCAGTTGGCCACGGTGAGAATTGGGCCGCGATGATGTGCCAGCCCCGAAAAAACGTTGTGGCTGTATTGCCAAACGGCCTCGGCAACGATGATCGGCGCCTCCGGGTGGATCTTCATGAAAACATCCATGCCCATGCGCTGGTTATAGATGAAGCCGTGCTGCAGATCTTCGCGATACGGGTGGGCGCGGCGAAGCGTGAAGCCCTCCGCCCGCAGGGCCTCCGTTAGCTGTGCTTCCATCTCCGCCTGGGCCGCCCAGCAGACCTTATTTGCAGATTGCCGCAAGTCTCCGCTGGCAATGAGCAAAATCTCGCCGGAAGCAACGGGTGAGGGCGATTCCAGGACCGGGACGGCATAGGATGACATCGATAATTCTCCTGCGTTACTTCAACGTCGCCAGAATTCTGGTGGATTACGGCCAAGCCTGCTTAGGAAGACCAGACACGACTCGCGATGTACTCGGAAACCCCGCGATGGACGTAGGCGGAATCGGGAAAAAGCCCTTGAAGCAGCATAGGATTCAGGCAACCGCTAACGATAACAGTTGCACCTCGCTCGTGGCAAAATGGTGTGTCTCGTTGTTCGCAAAGCTAAGCAGTTTCGCAATGGGTGTTGTTCGAGGAGGATGGCTTTTTCGTGGTTTTCTCCCAAGGAAAACCACACCTCGCGATTTTTCTCAGGCCACGGTAATTGCGAAACTGCTTTAAGCGAGTCGTCGCTGGTATAGGAATGGAAGCAATCTCGAGACCCTGGGTCGTCCTGGTTGGGGGATTTTTAGGATCAGGCAAGACCACGTTAATCCTGGCCGCGGCGCGTGAACTGGAGCGGCGCGGTTTGCGTAGCGCCATGGTTTGGAATGATCAGGGGAATGACCTGGTCGACAGCCGCTATGCAGATCTATCGGGCGCCCACTCCGGGGAAGTCACTGGGGGGTGCTTCTGCTGCCGTCTATCCGACCTGATGAATGCCATCGGCGATCTCCGCGCCTATTCGCCCGATGTGATTTTCGCGGAACCGGTGGGAAGCTGCACCGATCTCTCCGCCACCGTGCTTCGGCCACTGCTCGAATACAGCGAGACATATCGGCTATCGCCACTCACTGTCCTGGTCGATCCTCTTCGCGCCCGCGGCATGCTCGAAAAGAATGCCGACCCCGACATGCGGTTTTTGTTTGACAAGCAGATCCAGGAAGCCGATCTGGTCTGTTTCACCAAGTCCGACCTCTCCTCCGAGTATCCCCAGATCGACGCCCCGCACGTACGCCAGTTGAGCGCCAGAACGGGTCAGGGTGTCGTTGCCTGGTTAGACGAGATTCTCTCTGGCGCAATTACCGCCGGCGAGCAAAGGCTGGAGATTGATTATTCGAAATACGCCCAAGCGGAGGCGGCACTTGCCTGGCTGAACCTACAAGCGCTCTTCCAACCCGAAAGTTTGCTCTCTCCGGCGATGCTCCTTGGGCCTTTGCTCGACAACATCGATGACGCTCTCACTGCCCGGAAAATCTCCATCGCCCACTTGAAAGCAGTCGTTACCGCCCCCACGGGTTGGGTCAAGGCAGCGATCTGCGCGAATGGGCAGGAACCAATTGTCGACGGGGATCTTGACGCCTCACCCGCCGGCAAGTTGGAGTTACTGCTCAACCTTCGTGCTGTCGGAGATCCGGCCCAGGTGCGTGAGATTGTGGGGCGGGAGGTGCACAAGCTGGACAGCGGCCTGACACAATTTACCGTCGACTGTTTTAGCCCCGCGCCGCCTGTTCCGGAGCGCCGTATCCCCGTGGCGCGATAGTGGGTCGCGCCGACATTCCCATCGCTTCCCATCGATTTTCCTAAAGATTCAAATGACCGGCGCAGCCTTTCAGCACAACCATCGAAACCGCGGGTCTCTGCAAGCACTGCGTTTCAACGCCCAACCTCAACGATCGCCAATCCCTGGGAAGGAACCTCCAGCGTAAGGGAGCCCGCGTGCAGGTGGCTTTTTTCGGGCTGGTCAGGGCGCTCCACCTCTCGTAACTGCCGTAGTTGCTCTTGGCTTGGGTACACCGGCGCCCCCATCTTGTCGTAGGCTGCCAGTACATCCCCGTGGCTATGGTCTACACGGCTAATGCTTACCGCGGCGCTGCTCTTCACTCCCTGAAAAGAAAAAGTGATGGATTTGGCCGGTGCGTTCACGCCCGGCTCCGCCAGGTTCCAGGCGGCCAACACCAGCGTGCCGTCTTTCCTTCTCGTTACCAGCACGTCGTTTCCTTCTGCAGCAAGCCGCTCATCGCCCAGCGTATGCAGAAGCCGGAAGACGTTGAAAGACGGTTTTGGTAAATGATCGATCGCGATCAACCCGAACCCTCCGAAGAAGGGTGCTCGGATGACACCCTGCTCTTCGAAGACGTCGGAGAAGGTCCAGTAGGACATAAGGTTTACTTTGCCGTCGCTTTCGCTGATGGTCTTGGCCAGCCACGGGCCCATGTAAACCGAATCGGTGATTTCCCGCTCGCTCATGTAAGTGGCATTGAACTCGCTCCAGAAGAGCGGGATGTCTGGCCGGGAGGAAGCAGCGATTTGCTTATGTACTTTGTCGATTGCTACCGCCAGCATCTGGTGAGGGGCCACGTCCTCCGCATGTCCGACGATATCCATCGCCGTGTCATTCCCATAGGCATGTGTGGAAACGAAATCGAGCGGAACATGTTCTTTCGTCGTATGAGCAATGATGGCGTCAACCCAGGCTGCTTGCGCGGTCGCGGGCCCACCGACGCGCAGCCGCTGATTCACTGCTTTGAGCGTGCGAGCTGTATTGTCGTAAAGCTCAAAATAGGTTTCCTGGGCTGGCCGTCCCGTCCAGAAATCGATGTTCGGTTCATTCCAGACTTCAAAGTACCAACTGGCTACTTCATCGATGCCATAGCGATCGATCAAGTGCTGCGCGAAGGCGTGGATCAGCGCGTTCCACTTGGCGTAATCGGCCGGCGGAGAAACGATTGGCTTGTACCAGAAAGGGTGGTAGTCGAGGCGGGCGGCCAACAGCTTGGGCATGAAGCTCACCTCGACGAAAGGCTTTACTCCATTGGCCAGCAGACCGTCGTAGATCTGATCTACATAATCGAAGTTGTATATCGGATTGCCTTGCCTGTCTTCGCCGTAAACCCCCACCTCATCGTGCAGAATGGCATGGAAGCGCACATACCGGAAGTCGGTGACTTGCTTTACCTGGCGAAGGTCTTCGCGATAGCTTTCGCGCATGCTGAGCACAGCTCGCCCCGACCCGAACATCTGTTCCCAAAAATGCGGGAAGGGTTTGGCCGCTGTGTGAGCGTCAATCGTGATCGCTTCTTGTTGCGTCTGGGCGGTGGCCGCATGAGCAGCGAGCAGGCAAACGCCGAAGACCAGGCAGGGCAGTGAACGGAAACGCATAGATAGCCTCAAATCGGTAGATGCCGTGCGGGCTGTCGCGGTTAACGACACGGTCAGGCTATCAGCACCGAGCCCTTAAGGAGTATCTACCTCAGGCCACAGCAATTGCCAACTGCTCTAGAGTCAGGTTTCGCTGCAAGAGGGTGGTCAGGCCAGGAGCCGTCTCAGACGCGCTTGGCGTTGACCTTGGTGGCCAGCCCGGCTTTTTCCAATATCCAGATTCCCAGGTAATTGACGTCCAGTTCATACCACGCCATGCCGTGGCGAGCCGAAACCGGGTGCGCGTGGTGGTTGTTGTGCCATCCCTCGCCCCCGGTCAACAGGGCTACCCACCAGTTGTTGCGGGAGTCGTCCCGGGTATCGAAACGCCGAGAACCCCAGATGTGCGTCGCAGAATTCACCAGCCAGGTCACGTGAAGGCCAAAGGTGACGCGAAAGAAAATACCCCACAGCACCCAGGGCCAGCCGCCGGCCGCCAGCAAACCCAAACCCAGCACCGTCACCGGTAGCCAGTGCCACCGATTCAACCAGCGATAGAAACCCTGCTTCATGAGGTCGGGGGCATAGCGCTGGAGCACGCTACTGTCGTTGTGTAGCGAACCAGTGAGAATCCAGCCCATGTGGGACCACCACTTGCCGTCTCGCGGCG
>Ga0182015_10002607_pt1 | contig 21424 bp, 23 predicted proteins | sample 712P3MmetaG_FD_120478 | JGI IMG/M metagenome (GOLD analysis project Ga0182015, IMG submission 120478) | Permafrost microbial communities from Stordalen Mire, Sweden - 712P3M metaG | ecosystem: Environmental > Terrestrial > Soil > Wetlands > Permafrost | place: Sweden: Stordalen | collected...
ACCGAGCGCGGCATCAGCAACGACTGGGTGATCCAACATGAGGGCCGCGCTCTGCAGCTGCAACCGCGCGGCCACCATCACGGCATCCCCGAACCCATCAACCAAAGGTCAGTCCGTAACCTTCACCGCAAAAATCACCTCGCCAACGGCCACGCCAGCCGGCCCAGTGACCTTCACCGCGGGGAAGACCGTGCTCGGGAGCGTGGAACTCAGCGACGGCAAGGCTACGTTCACCACCTCGACGCTGGCTGTAGGCTCGACCACAGTCACCGTGACGTACCCATGGGACTCCGACATCTCCGGCAGTTCAGCCTCGGTAACGCAGGTGGTCCAGCGATAGCAGTCGGCTTGCGGCCCCTGCATTTGATTTACCTGAAGGAGGTCTCCCATGAGCAGCCAGCGTACTCTCACCACCCGCATTCCCACGGCCTCAGTTCTGTTAATCGCAGTTCTTGGCTTCCTGGCCGGATCGGCAATAGCCCAGAATCCCGTGCCCCTCACCTACCAGCCGCTCGTTCCCGACGCCACCGCGCCCGGTGGGCCAGCGTTCACCTTGACGGTGAATGGCAGTGGATTTGTCCCCGCCTCAGTGGTGGATTGGAACGGCAGACCACGCGCCACGACCTTTATAAGCAGCTCCCAACTGACCGCAGCCATCCTCGCGTCTGACATTGCCGCGGCGTCCACGGCCACGGTCACTGCAGTCAGCCCCAGCCCGGGCGGCGGCGTCTCGAACACCCAGCCCTTCTCGATCGCCGTACCCGAGACGTCCGCTTCCTTCCAACCCGCGGTGACCTACGACTCGGGCGGATACATTGCACAATCAGTAAGGATCGCGGACCTGAATGCAGACGGCAAGCCGGACATCGTTGTAGCAGACTGGTGGAATGCCAACAACGTTGGCATTGTGGGCGTTCTCCTCGGAAACGGCGATGGTACCTTCCAGCCGGCGGTGACATACGAAACGGATGGAGCGCCCAACCACTCGCTTGAGGTGGCCGACGTGAACGGGGATGGCAAGCTCGACCTTATCGTAAGCTCGTGCGCGGCTAGCGCAAGCGCTTGTGGATCCGCAGAGGGGGTTGTGTCCGTCCTGCTCGGAAACGGCGACGGCACTTTTCAGCCGGCACGGAGCTACGATTCAGGTGCGCCTGACGGTGCACATGTTGCCGTAGCCGACGTAAACGGGGACGGCAAACTCGATCTCATTGTTACGAACTACGTAGGCGAGACCAACGGCGATGGCACTGCGGCCGTATTGCTCGGAAACGGCGACGGCACCTTTCGCTCGCCTGTACTCTACGACGTCGGCGCGCCGAACCCCGACGGGGTAGCGGTGGCCGATGTTAACGGTGACGGTCTGCTCGATCTGCTGGTGGCTAGTAGGAGTGGGAGCACCCTGAGCCTGCTTCTCGGAAACGGGGATGGCACATTCCAGCCCGCGGTCACTTACGCTACGGGCGGGGAAAATTCAGGTTGGGTATCAGTCGCAGACCTCAATGGCGAAGGCAAACTGGACGCGGTTATGGGGAACGCGAACATAGGCCTCGCAAACGGCACTGTGAGTGTCCTGCTGGGCGTGGGAAACGGAACATTCGAGCCGCCGGTGACCTATGACTCCGGCGGATATGCTGCCGTCAAACTGGTCATTGCGGATGTCAATAGCGATGGAAGGCAGAACCTTATTGTGGCGAACTGTGGACCCGTAGGCGGTTGCGGAACGGGAGTGGTCGGTGTCTTGCTTGGCCGAGGCGATGGCACGTTCGACCCGGTGGTAACGCTCAGTTCAGGAGTGTACAACACAACAGAGACCGCGGCCGCCGACCTGAACGGAGACGGCAGGCCAGATCTGGTGGCTGCTAACCAATGTGCGGCCGGCGGCTGCGCGACTGGCTCTGTGAGCGTGCTGCTAAACAACGCCAGCCGATGCGTCGGCAAATGCGTCACTTCCACCACCATCTCATCCAGTCCGAATCCCTCCGTCGTCGGTCAAGCCATAACCTTTACAGCCACCGTGACCTCGATCGGCGGAGCTCCGCCCAACGGGGAAACCGTCACGTTCTATAACGGCGTGTATGTTCTCGGTACGGCTCCCATGACCAAAGGCATCGCCTCTCTGACTACCTCCTCGTTGCAGTCAGGCATCTTCACCATCTCAGCCGCCTACCTTGGCGACGCCAACTTCACCGGCAGCACTTCGCCCGTCCTGCAGCAGGTGGTTGATAGCAAGGGCCAGTCCCCGACCACGACAGCTCTTACCTCCAGCCTGAATCCATCCATCTACGGGCAAAAGGTAACTTGGACCGCAACCGTGAAGACTTCCGGCTCAACCACCCCCACCGGAAAAGTGAATTTCAAATGGAGCGGTTACTCCATCGGCACAGCCACGCTTAACTCCAGTGGCGTGGCCACGCTGACCCTGTCAAACCTAAGTGCCGACGCCTACCCGCTGTTCGCCGTGTACGTAGGAGACGCGAACAACGGGCCCAGTGCGTCCCCCATTCTGAACCAGGTGATAACGCAAACCACGAGCGCGGCCGCCATCACTGCATCCCCGAACCCGTCAACCCAGGGTCAGTCCGTAACCTTCACCGCAAAAATCACCTCGCCGACGGCCACGCCAGCCGGCCCGGTGACCTTCACCGCGGGGAAGACCGTGCTCGGGAGCGTGGAACTCAGCGACGGCAAAGCGGCCTTCACCACCTCGACGCTGGCTGTAGGCTCGACCACAGTCACCGTGACGTACCCATGGGACTCCGACATCTCGAGCAGTTCAGCTTCGGTAACCCAGGTGGTACAGCAATAGCAGTCGACTTGCGGGAGGGACACACACCTCCCGCAATGTCCGATAACAGGCAGCAAGGAAATCCAGGTAACCCTGTAAAACCCGCGGCTTTCGCACCGTTTCAGTGGCCTGCAAGCGCTGTGGGCGCGGCAAGTCATTCGAAGGATGGGACTCCTAACCTAAGCCTAGCCTAGGAAATCAAAACGGAAAGTGTAACTAGTGTCTCGTTTTCACTCTTGCGATTAGGTCGGTTAAATATTTGAGTTCGATGTGCGGCGGGCCGTCGAATACCACGGAATGTGGCCTCTGAGTTTTCCACAGACTTAGGTTCTTCTTCACCCGCACTCCGCCACTTAATCCCACCCTTAGTGTCGTGGTGCCTTAAGCAGGCTTTCGGCGATCAAGCAGGGAAGTTTCGTCTCCGTTTCTTGACAGTGCAAGATGGTAAGAAATGGGTGCCACAATATAGTCCGCTCAAGCACAGGGAACGTGGTAGGCAAATGGAAAGGTGGAGTAGAGCGGAGAGCACCGTCAGATTCCCAACTCTCATTGCCAACGGTCGTTCAGCATGAATTCAACTACATGGCAAGCAAGAGCCGGTGGGGTCGATGGTTGGGAAGGTGCTCGGATAGAAAAGAATTTCACTCTGCGCTTTTCAGTGGAGCGGGGTATCCGACCGCACTTGGCGACACGTTGTCGACCTTGATCACCTTCATTCCCGGCTTGACGTCGCGGACGTTCACCAGACTGATGCCTCCCGGAAAGACATTCAGAGCCTCTCTCTGCATACCGATGGAGGGAACGATCAAGGGCTCGGAATCGGCCTCACCTCGAAACACCTGGGCGATCCAATAGTGTTTGTATTCGCTTTCCGACATCGCCAAGAGCCTTAGCAAGACGAGGCGTTCAGGGCATCCCGGGCCACGCGTGATGAGCTTGATGGACTGGCCGCTCGGCCAATAACGTTTCACACCAGCGAAAAACTTCCGCAAGTCTGCGAGGCTGATATTGGTGGCTGGATTGCCAGAGCTGACCACCACGGCCACGTCTTCAGTCTGAGCTGTGGCTCGAGGGGCAAGGGAGAGAATGGCCAGTCCCAGGAGAAGCAGAGTTGCGATTGATTTGACACCCAAGCTCTCTCCTAGCTTCAAAAGGTAAACGCCCATTGCAGTTGCAGGCCATTCAGGTCCGGCGCGTCGCGGCGAACGGTGTGGTCCAACTGGGCCTTGAAAGCCATGTATTCATTCAGATCGTAGCGAACGCCGAAAGAAGGACCGAAGCGCAGGCCGACATCGTTGAGGATCGAGTTGCTGTTGGCCTGCGCGTTCACATACTGAAAACGAAAAAACGGCCTCACTGGCCCGAGTTGCTTGGAGAACTGCGAATAGAAGGCGGGTGTGTCGAAGTGAAGCGAACCACCTATCAGGGCTTGCCTGATCACAAACCCCTCGTTCAGTAATTCAATGCCGTGAGCCACGTAGACGACGTAGGCATTGACAATCGTCTGGCCATACCTCGCGGACGAACCCAGACTGCCCGGAGGCGGAGGAACCGGGGCGTCAGAAAGCGCGTTCAGAACGTTATTGCTGATCCGGTCGTGATAGTAGGAGGATCCGATTTGCAATCCACGCAATTCGTCGGGCCTGACGAAGAGTCCAATGTTGGTTTGATTGCCGTTATTCTCATCGGTCAGTAGACCGTCGCCGTTGATGTTAGGCCGAATGGTGTCCGAAGATCCGTATTCGGCAACATAGTTCAGCCCTAGTTTTCCCGAGGGAATCGCACCGGTGACGGAAACGCCAATCGCCTGCGTGGGGAGCAAGCCGCCGTTGGTGGCGTATTCCATCACCACCGGCCGTTCCGCAGTGGTTTGCAGCCAAGCTGCGCTGCGAAACGCCCAGTTGTAATACCCGATATTGGTCTGATAGCGACCAAAGGACATCTTCAAATGGTCGTTATAGTCGTAATTGAGCAACATTCGGCGCAGGTCAACCTTGTAGGTCTGCGCGTCGCCCTCCTCAAAAATAATCTCGGAGAGTATGCTGGTTCTATTAGTAAGTCGTGAGGTAAGAAAGAGACCGAAGTCGCCGGTGTAGAAGTTACCCGCTGAGCCGGGAACAAACCCATAGGTTCCCAGTTCCGGCTGGCGCTGGTTGAGAACCTTGTAATCAACTTCTCCGAAGCCGCGCCAATGGATGCCCTGCACAAGGTGCCAATCGTGTGGCATGTCAGACGGCGGCTGTGGTGGCGGAGTTGGTTCCGCAGACTGCGGCTGGGCGGGCGGTGAGGTGGTATCGGCTTCGACGGATGAAGTGTGTGGCTGCTTCGCCTCCAGAATCTTGATCCGCTCAAGCAGATCACGGTCCTGCTGTTGCAACTGCTTGATCTGTTCGACGAGTTGGGCAATCGTTGCCTCGTCGCCGGGGCTGGCATTCTGCGCCCAAATGGAGGATGAAACCAACAGAAACGTGACTAGAGCGCAACGGGTGCGAGCCTTGATTCTCGCTGTAGGGACAAGTCCTGTCCTTGACTGCCGAAAACAAATGGGGAGACATCCCCTGATGTGTAAATGTTTAAACGCCATGCAACCCAGTGGTGGTGCTGCGCGATCAGAAGAACAGAAGAACAACGAAGGTGCGGCCCCATAGTTCCTTCAGATCCTTGGGATCAACTTACAACCGTGGCAAATTTGGAGACTGGTCACAATTGCACAATGTTTGAAAACTAAAGTTCACTTTTCCGTATTTGGGAATGACTTTCAAACCCCACGTGACTTCTCGAGATCGTTCTCACCCACTAGCTGCTATCCGTAAACTTTGAAGCCCACTCCGAGTGTTCCACAGACTTAGGTTCTCCTTCACACGCACTCCGCAACTTAATCCCACCCTTAGCAGGCTTTCGGCGATCAAGCAGGGAAGTTTCGTCTCTGTTTTCTTGACCGCCAAGATGGTAGGAAATGCGCGCCACAATTCAGTGCCAATTCGGTGCCACAATTGGGAAGATGACGCAATTCGGGTTTGACTCGGCTTCCCGCCGATGCTAGTCTGCGCCCATATTTATCTCCTTCTTGCTGCATCCTCCTCGCCCCGCAAGTCGGGCCGTCAGGATGTTATTGACCAGATCAGGTCGATCAGAACGGTCTCGTAAGGAAATAACCTTATAAGCACGACATAAGCACGACTTGGACGCAGGTCAGGGCCCTGCATTCGATTTATCTCAAGGAGGTCCCCCATGACCAGCCAGCATACCCCCACCATCCGCATTCTCACCGCCTCAGTTCTGTTAATCGCAGTCCTCACCGTTTTAATCGCTTCGGCCGCGACGGCAACGGCCCAGAATCCTGTGCCCTTTCTTGATCAGCCGCTCGTTCCCGACGCCACTGCACCCGGCGGGCCTGCCTTCAGCCTGACGGTGAATGGCGCGTGGTTTGTCCCGGCGTCAGTGGTGAATTGGAACGGCAGTCCGCGAGCCACGACCTTTGTAAGCAGCTCCCAACTGACCGCGTCTATCCTTGCATCCGACATCGCCACGGCGTCCACTGCCGCAGTCACAGTGGTCAACCCCAGCCGCGGCGGCGTTTCCAACGTCCAGTTCTTCTCGATCGCCGTGGCCGTGGGGTCCGTTTCGTTCCCGCCAGCGGTGGCGTACAGCTCGGGTGGACAGCCCTACACAGCTCCGGAACCACTTCGCTCGCTGTCGCCGACCTGCGCGGCAATGGCAAGCTGGACGCGATCGTCGCGAACCAAGGTGGCGAGAGCAATGGCGACGGGTCGGCTGGCGTTCTGCTAGGCAAGGGCGATGGCACCCTCCAGCCAGTCGTTACCTATGATTCGGGTGGAGTCGATCCCACCTCGATCGCAGTGGCCGATGTGAACGGCGACGGCAAGCCCGACCTGTTAGTGGTGAATGGATCGAATAACACCGTGGGCGTCTTGCTGGGGAACGGTGACGGCACCTTCCGGTCGCCAGTGCTCTATGACTCGGGCGGGTACTATCCTAGTTCGATAGCGGTTGCGGATGTGAACGGCGACGGCAAGCTCGACATCGTGGTAGCCAACTATGAAAATTTCGCCGGGACGGGAATCATTGGTGTGTTGCTGGGCAATGGTGATGGAACTTTCCAGCCGCCCGTTGCCTATGGGGGTGCGGGCCTTCAGGGCGCTACTTGGGTCGCAGTAGCTGATCTGAACGGCGACGGTAAGCTTGACATCGCTGTAACGTACCAGTGTGAGCCCAACTGTTATTCGAGCGCCGCAGTCGGCGTGCTGCTGGGCAATGGCGACGGAACCTTTCAGCCAGCAGTAATCTACCCTTCGGGAGGAATTTTTTCCAATTCCATAGCCGTGGCAGATGTGAACGGAGACGGCAAACCAGACCTTGTCGTGACGAACGCGAACTCGTTACCATGCAACATCATTAGCGGCTGCGCGCAAGGCGGCTCAGTCGGCGTGCTTCTGGGCAATGGCAATGGAACCTTCCAGGCAGCGGTGGCCTACGACTCAGGCGGGAACTTCGCCAGTTCGGTAGCCGTAGCGGATGTAAACGGCGATGGCAAGCCCGACCTGCTGGTGGCGAACGGCAACAGCGGCACCATAGGCCTATTGCTGGGCAATGGCGACGGAACTTTCCAGACGGCAGCGACCTACGAGTCAGGATACCCCGGCCCCGACTCCGTAGCTGTCGGTGATCTGACCGGAGACGGCAGGCTCGATGTGCTGGCAGGGGGCCGCGATCCGGGCATGGTAGACGTGTTGCTGAATCATGGCGGATCCGCCGAGAAGTCGACAACCACAGTGTTAACATCCTCGCTGAGCTCTTCGGTGTACGGGCAGGCAGTGACGTTCACCGCTCTGGTGACTGCCAGTTCCGGCAATCCAACCGGTACTGTCTTACTTTTTGATGGCTCGACGGTCGTGGCGAGCGGCACGGTTACGAATGGACGTGCCTCGATCGCCGTTTCTTCGCTGCCAGTTCGCGCGAACTCGGTCACTGCGGAATACACAGGAGGCGGGGGCTTCGCCTCGAGTTCGTCCACCCCGCTTACCCAGACAGTGAGCACTGCAACCACCACTACCACTGTGACTTCATCCATCAATCCCGCAATCATCAACCAGTCCGTCAGGTTCACCGCGACCATCACCAGCCAGTTCGGCGGCGCAGCAACAGGCTCTGCGATCTTCTACTCGGGGTCGCATACGCTGGGAAGGGCTTCGCTCAGCGGTAATCTCGCAACTCTGACCACCTCATTCGCAGCTGGAGGAACTTATTCGATCTCTGCGAAATACATTGGCAATCGGAATAACGCAGGCAGCACCTCCTCCATTTTCAGCCAGGAGGTCAACACGACTAGGTCCGCCACTTCCACCGCGCTTGCCTCGACCCTCCACCCCTCAACCCACGGTCAAGCCATAACCTTCACAGCCACCGTGAGCTCGGCCGGGAGAACTCCGCCCAACGGGGAAACCGTCACGTTCTATTGGATCGAAACAGAAAACGAAACTAACGGCCTGTATGTTCTCGGTACGGCTCCGATGACCGGAGGCATTGCCTCTCTGACGACCTCCTCGCTGCAGTCAGGCATCTTCACCATTTCAGCCGCCTACCTTGGCGACGCCAACTTCTCCGGCAGCACTTCGTCCAGCTTGCAGCAGGCGGTTGATACCAGCAGCCAGTCCGCGACCAGGACAGCTCTCACCTCCAGCCTGAATCCGTCCATCTATGGGCAAAAAGTAACTTGGACCGCAACCGTGAAGACTTCCGGCTCAACCACCCCCACCGGAAAAGTGGACTTCAACTGGGGCGACTTCTACGTAGGCACAGCCGCGCTGAACTCCAGCGGTGTAGCCACCCTGACCAGGGCACTCCTAAGTGCCGATGCCTACCCGATGTTCGCCGTGTACACGGGAGACGCGAACAACGGGCGCAGTGCGTCCCCTATTCTGAACCAGGTGATAACGCAAACCACGAGCGCGGCGGCAATCACTGCATCCCCGAACCGGTCAACCCAGGGTCAGTCTGTAACCTTCACCGCAAAAATCACCTCGCCGACGGCCACGCCCGCCGGCCCGGTGACCTTCACCGCGGGGAAGACCGTGCTGGGGAGCGTGGAACTCAGCGACGGCAAAGCGACGTTCACCACCTCGACGCTGGCCGCGGGCTCGACCACAGTCACCGTGACCTACCCATGGGACTCCGATATCTCGAGCAGTTCGGCCTCGGTAACCCAGGTTGTGAAGCAATAGCAGTCGGCTTGCGGGAGGGGCGCACCCCTTACGCAATGTCCGATAAGAGATATTATGTAAAGCGATGGGAATCCAACGCCGGTAGGCCCTCTTGGGGTTGGTTTTGTCTTTACTGGGCGGCCGGCACTCCTACATCTTGTACTTCCCCAGATCCTCGTCGTTCAGCCCTTCCAGATACTTGCGCAATTCCTCGGCGGTCACGCGGTCCGACCCATTCGCCGCCTGCTTTGAGTTCTTCAGCACCAGTTCATCCACAAAGATCGGACAATCCACGCGCAGCGCCAGCGCCAGCGCATCCGACGGCCGCGAGTCGATGCTCACCACTTCGCCGCTGCGCTCCAGCCAGATCACGGCATAAAAGGTATCCTCGCGCAGCTCCGTAACCACGACCTTATGCACCTGGGTCTCAAGCCCAGTCAACACGTTCTTGATCAGATCGTGCGTCATCGGCCGCGGCGTGCTCACCTTTTCCATCTCCAGCGCAATCGCATTCGCCTCATAAACCCCCACCCAGATCGGCAACACACTTTCCCCCGCCACATCCTTAAGGATCACAATCGGCATGTTCGACACTGGATCCATCAAAAGACCACGGATGGTCATCTCTACTTCCATAAGCACTCCTTCACGGCGACGCTTTTGCTTCTTATACCACCATTTCGCCCAAAAGACTGTTGGGAAAGCTGGCCGTGGCCCTCACGGGGACATAAGTTCCCACCTTGGGCGCGCTCGACTCCGGAGCGGTAAAGTTCAATGTCTTATTCTGCGAGGTTCGCCCAATCCACTGCCCGCGAGCTTCGTTCCGTCCTTCAACCATTACCTCAGATATCGTCCCTATATATTTCTTGTACAATGCGATCTGTATTTCTTTCTGCCGAGCCATCAGCACCTCAAGCCGGCGCGCTTTCTCCTCATCCGGAATCGCATCCTCTAAAGCCAGCGAGGGCGTGTTCGGCCGCGGCGAATACTTGAAGGTAAACATCGAGTCGTAGCGAACCTCATCCAACAGCGATAAAGTCTCCCCAAAGTCTTCCTCCGTCTCTCCGGGAAAGCCCACGATCATATCGCTGGTGACGCTGATCTCGCGCTTGGCCGCCTTCATCCACGCAATGCGTTCCAGATACTGGTCCCGCGTGTAGAGCCGCTGCATCGCGTTCAGCACCCGGTCCGACCCGCTCTGCACCGGCAGGTGCACATGGTCGCACAGCGTCGGTACAGCGTCGATCGCTTCGACAATGTCCCGCCCAAAATCCCGCGGGTGCGAGGTCGTAAACCGCACTCTCCGAATCCCCGGCACTTCGCCCACCGCCGCCAGCAATTCGGCGAAAGACCGCTTCCCTGCCGGATCTTTATAAGAATTCACGTTTTGCCCCAGCAGTTGAATTTCCGTATAGCCAAGATCGGCCATCGCCCGCGCTTCGGCGAGCACCGAGTCTGAAGTGCGGCTGCGCTCCTTGCCGCGCGTAAACGGCACGACGCAGTAAGCGCAGAACTTGTCGCAGCCTTCGATGATGGTGATGTATCCGCGATGGGGATTGGTCCGCGCCGTAAACTCGGTCTCGAAGCACTCGTCGGTCTCCCGATCGTCGAGTCCAGTGATGCGGAGCAGGCTTCCGGCTTCGGGTTTCCGGTTCCCGGAGTTCCCTGCCTCGAGTTGCACTAACATCTGCGGTAGATTGCGATAGCTGGCTGATCCGCACACCAATGAGACATGCGGAGCGCGCTTGAAAATCTTTTCGCCTTCCTGCTGCGCCACGCAGCCCAGCACGCCAAACTTCTTGCCCTGGGCCACGAGCTTCTTATAGTCCGCCAGCCGATGGAAGACTTTCTGCTCCGCCTTATCCCGGATGGAGCAAGTGTTGTACAGAATCAAGTCAGCCTGCTCCACCGCCTCCACCTGCCGGTACCCCTCATGCACCAGCGTGCCAATGACCTTTTCCGAGTCATGCACATTCATCTGGCAGCCAAAGGTTTCGAGGTAAAAGGTCTTTTGGGAATCTGCAGGCATATACAAAGCCAGTATAAGCGATGCCCGCGTGGGACACACACTCTTATCCGTCGAGCCCAACCAATACAAGGATTCTACGGATAGATATACATAGGTCGGTGCGCAAGATCGCCCGGCATCTGCACCTGGGACCTGGAACGATCTCCGACTGCCTGGTCACACCGGCACCCAGCGGACGGCAACCCGCCAAAAAAACTGGATCCGTTCAAAACCACCATCGCCGAACTCTGGCACCCGGCTGAGTTTGAAGGGCGGCTGCGAGGCCGCCCAACGTATCCCTGGCGACTCGTCGGCGCTCAGCCCTCGCTCAAGATTAGCTTCTGGAGCTTGGCCAGACTGGTCTCGCCCTCTCGATTATGGCTTGGTTCCGTTCGAGACGAGATGGAGAAAGGCCCGATGCACCCGCGTGTCTTCGGACAACTCGGGGTGGAAGGTTGCGGCCATCACGCTTCCCTGCCGGACGGCGACGGGTTCATTTCCCTCGGTGGCGATGACTTCAACGCCTCGTCCGACGCGCTCGATCTTGGGAGCCCGGATGAAAACCATCTCGAGCGCTGAGCCCGGCAGGTCGTTGAGTGAGCTCGACAGAAGCTGGCCTTCGCGGATCGAGCTGTCGACCTGGCGTCCGTAAGCATTGCGGCGGATGCGCATGTCGATTGCGCCCAGGCCGGCCTGCTTGGGGTTTTCGACTTCGGTGGCCAGCAGAATTGCGCCAGCGCAGGTGCCGAAAGTTGGCTTCAAGCATACAAACTGCTTAAGCTTTTCGAAACCTTCTTCTCCTAACAACTTCAAGAATGTTCCAGATTCTCCTCCGGGGATTATCAGGCCGTCGATCTTGTCTAGCTGCTCGGGCTTCTTTATGAGCACAACTTCGGTGCCCAGCTCTTCGAGCCGGCGGCGGTGGGCGTCGAAATCGCCCTGGAGAGCTAAGACACCGATTTTGGGAGCGCTTAGCATTCAGCAGTTAGCATTTAGCCCCGGAGCAACTGCTATGGTCAAGGCTGTCGTTGATGTTGTATCAGGCCGTTGGCAGGTCATCCGGGCGCTTCTTCTCGTTGAATTTGATTCTACTCGAGGCCTGGGCGATCCTTGACTCGACGGAAGCCGGGCTGCTTAACACGGAAACCTCTCTATTTGCAGAAGGAGACGTGGCGGAAAACAGAGGAGGAACAAAGTCTTCGAAAGATTGACGACGAGCCCTCTCGATAAGGCGGCCCATGCAAGGGACGGCAGCGAATTGCGCGGCTTTTCTGCCGCGAACGCTGGCATTTTCGGCGAAAACGCCCTCTTGGCCTTGCAATCTCACTCACGAGCGATACAATTGCGCGGATTCTGGATCGAAAAAGGAGATTCCAGCTTCAATGACTGGAGGCATGACGGGTTTTTTGAAGCCCGCGAAAATTCAGAGGGCCTGGTGCGGAGTGGATATCACGCGCTTCTGTTGAGTCTGGATGCGACGGACTCGCGCTTCCACGGGTATGATGAATTTCGAAGCTCAGGAGGATGGTGAATGCGGAAACTGGCAGTTTCGGCTGCATTTGTATTCATGGTGGTGGGCGCAATGGGACAGCAAACATCTCAAACTACGGCACCGCCGACGAAGGCCTGGATCGCCAAGAGCGATGGCTATACCCACCAAATCCTCGATATCCAGCTGAAGCACAGCCCTGAAGGCGGTTCCGCGCAGGGGCTGGCTCAGTTCGACCCCCTGATTAGCGACCCCACACTCGCCGACCACAGGGCCCAGCGTCGTGAACTTGAAGTTGTTCTGGCCAAGCTTAAGACCGCGGAATCCACCGAGAAGGACGAGAACGTGGCGGAGGACTTGGTTATCCTGCGCAAGGCGTTCGACCTGCAGTTTCGCCTGGAAGACTACAACCTGGAACACAATGTGCCGTTTATCAACGCCAGCCAAAGCATCTTCTTCGGCCTCCGCACGCTGCTTGACGACCAGGTGACCGCCGACCGGCGGCCCGCTGCTCTGATTCGCTTAAGGAAGTATGTGGGCGCTGAGCCTGGTTTCAAGCCGTTCGCCGAAATTCTCAGGCAGCGCATGGTCGAGCAGATGGCCAAGCCCGACGTTCTCTATCCTTCGAAGGGCGAAATCGAGACCGAGCTGGGCCGTAATCAGAACTACATAGACGGCCTGTCCGCTCTTTTCACCAAGTACAAGCTCACCGGTTGGGAAGCCGATTTTCAAAAGCTGAAGGTCCAGCTCGCCGATTACGACGCATGGGTTCGCGCCAACGTGCTGCCCAAGGCACGGACCGACTTTCGACTTCCACCGGCTGAGTACAATCTGGCCTTTGAGTCCTTCGGGATCGACATTCCGCCCGCACAGATCGCCGCGATGGCCCATGTGGCGTTCGCCCAGTGTCAGTCGGAGATGGCGACGCTCGCTGCTCAGATCGCCAAAGCTCACGGTTGGTCCTCCTCTGACTACCGCGACGTCATCCACGAACTCAAGAAAAATCAGATTACAGGCGAGGCCATTCTGCCTTTTTACCAGGCTCGATTGAAGGCGATTGAAGAGATCATCGCCGCCCAACACCTGGTCACGCTACCAAATCGGCCCGCCATCATTCGCATTGCGACTGCGGCAGAAACCGCTGCCCAGCCTGCGCCCCACATGCAGCCGCCGGCCTTCCTCCACAACACCGGCGAACGTGGCGAGTTCATACTTCCCCTCAATATCCCTGGAGCCAACGGCGCACCCGACGATCAGTACGACGACTTCAACTTCGACGCCGTCTCCTGGACGCTCACCGCTCACGAAGCGCGTCCAGGCCATGAACTTCAGTTCGACTCAATGCTCGAGCATGGCGTCTCCCTGGCGCGCGCACTCTTCGCTTTCAACTCCACCAATGTCGAAGGCTGGGGACTGTACTCCGAATACATCATGCAGCCCTACGAGCCAATCGAAGGCCAACTCCTGACGATCCAGCTCCGTCTGCTCCGAGCCGCCCGTGCCTTCACGGACCCTGAACTCCAGTCGGGCAAGATGACTACCGCAGACGCGTACAACGTGCTTGAGAAGGATGTCTGTCTCAGCCACGCCTTTGCGAAAGAGGAAGTGGAGCGCTTCACCTACCGTATGCCGGGCCAGGCCAACAGCTACTTCTATGGCTACACCAGGCTGCTCGAACTGCGAAAGGATGTGGAGGCCGCGCTCGGCACAAAATTCAGCGCACTCAAATTCCATGATTTCATTCTGGCGCAGGGGCTGCTGCCTCCGGACCTGATGCGCAAGGCCGGCATGGATGACTTCGTTCCTTCCCAGCGGTGAGCTGACTGAGGACAATGAGGAGGACTACTTATCGCGGACGTGGCGCCTCTCTCCGTTTGTCTGAGACCTTGGTGTAGTGCCAGGCCGGGCAACATGGCGCTTGACATACGATTCGTTGCGAAACGATAGAAGGTCCGTGCCTGATCTGCGGACCGCTTCAGATCGACAAACTGCTTCCTTCTCGACAGTCGATAGCGTCCGCACACGGAGGATATGGCACATCGGACCAGGAGGCTGCCCTAGCTTTCACGAAAAGACTTAATCCGTTGCGATAGCTGTTTCGATTCATGGATTAGTTTCTCAGTCTCTGCGATTAAACGCACGGTATTCTGATTCAGTTCCTCCATCTTGTATCGCAACAAGGCGGAATCGTCTTCATGTAGTGACTTGGGGATGATTTGCGTGCTGTTGACGAGCATAGCGCGGGCCTCCGGGGGATGCGAATCATCGTTTGCACAGGAAACCGACGCCCTGGACCGGGGGTCCGGCGGAGAGATGTGTAAGAGACATTTAGAGTCTAGCACTCGGCTCAGGCTGATGCCTATTTCATCGTATGCATCGCTGCGCGACAGGGCGATTATCCAAATCCTTCAGCGAGGCGCAGCGCAACCGGGAGAGGGCCCAATTCGGCCTATGCAGATCTGCGACGATTGGCGCCCTGAAAGCGGAACTTTCTACTTTGCTCAAAGAGCAACTTCTCACGTTCCGGCGACAGAGGAAAGTTTCACATTGACGCAGACGGGACAGGAGCGGACAATAGCCGTTCGTGGCACCAAAAAGGGAAACCGCAGAGAGCCTCATTCTTTGTGAACGTCTGCTCAACGCACTGGAAGATGTCTCGAAGCGCGGGCTTGAGCTTAGTAAGGCCTAAGTCCACTGTGACACTGGCCGGCTCACTAATTACAACGACCGGCCAAATATCACGGGAGGAGAGTGATCGATATGCAATCAGAGCCACTGACCATCGAACGATTCGAAGGCGCGAACTACGAACAACGCGTTGTGCGCCTGATCGGGCCGCTGACGGCATCCACGGCGCAGCCTTTCCAAAATACCCTGCGGGGCGAGAACGCTGCGACCATTATTCTTGATCTGAGCCACGTTCCGTACATGGATTCGGCCGGACTGGGCTCTCTCGTTTCAACCTACGTGAGCTGCCAAAAATCGGGAAGGAGAATGGCCTTGAGCGGGGTGAACCCGCGAGTACAGCAGCTGTTTGAGATCACTAGGTTGGAGCGCTTGTTCCTGGTTTTTCCTAGCCTGATGGATGCTATCGATGCTTTGACGAACGCCGGTAGTGCATGACTGCGCTGGCCGAGTCAATAACCGCAGCTCGCGCAAGAATTTCCATACCAGCACCCCCCGATGTTCGTTCCATTGCCAGACGGGATACTTAGAGTCGCTGCGGGCCTAAGTTGTGTTGCAGAACCTTCTTTGATCCAAGACATGGGTCTACTCCGGGCACCCGAACCTCGCCCGGCTGTCCTTGAGGACGTACAGAGTCGATTCGAATAAACATTTCGTTGGTGAGGTTGTGAATGACGTCTAGCAAAGGCGGCGAGGGATTATTCCTGGTGTCCCATTACGATCCTGCTTAACCATTCTCGGACGTGGGTCAAACCTTCGGGGCTTACAGTGCAACTAAGCTTTGACGCAATGCCAGAAGGCGCGTTGGGGCAACCAAACGCAAAGGTCGTAAGAAGACTGACGTTCTCTTTTCTGGAGCAGCTATGGCAAGTCCGGCAAGTATTAAGAAACACCCGATTCATCCAATGCTCGTGGCATTTCCGATCGGACTGTGGGTCTTTGCGCTGGTTTGCGACGTGGCGCGCGCAGCCGGTGGCAACACCGTGTGGCAGACGGTTGCCATCTACTGTATCGCTGGTGGAATCGTGGGTGCTCTCCTCGCTGCCATTCCAGGCCTGATCGACTATTTCTCAATCGACGAAGCCGCAATGAGGAGAATCGCGAATCTGCACCTGGCCCTCAATCTGGGCGCCGTTGTGATTTTTGCGATTAATCTCTGGCTCAGATTTCGTCTGCCGGCCGCAAGCTATTTGCCACTGGGAATCTCGATAGTCGGAGTTCTCGCCATCGGCATCGGTGGCTGGCTCGGCGGCGAAATGGTCTATGTCAAAGGGATGGCGGTCGAAGCAGTCGAGAAGCTGGCAAAAAAGGTTGAAAAATCATCGGGGCGTCGCACGGCTTGACCTGAACTGACTGGCAAGTACGAGTTAATGTCACGATGCGCCTCAACTCGTGAACTTGCCTCATCGAAGGCGCGCTCTGCATCTCCCGGTCGCGTAAAGAGCGTTTCCGGCAACGGATTTCTGGCAAAGCTCGGCCCCGGTCTGATCACGGGCGCTTCTGACGATGACCCAAGCGGGATAGCCACCTACTCGCAAGTGGGCGCGCAGTTCGGTACGGGACTGTTGTGGACCATGCTGATCTCTTATCCGCTCATGGCGGCGATTCAGGAGATCTGTGCCCGTATTGGACGTGTAACCGGTTGCGGCTTGGCAGCCAACCTTCGAAAAAACTACCCGCGCCCGCTCCTTTATTTCGTTCTGGTCGCCATGTCGGCGGCGAACGTTTTCAATCTCGGTGCCGATATCGGGGCTATGGGCGCGTCTCTCGCCCTGATCGTCCCGGCTAATGCCAGCGTCCTGACGGTGATTTTCGGAATCATCTCGCTCGTAGCTATTCTGTTCATTCCCTATTCCACCTACGCCAGGTATCTGAAATGGCTGACGCTCTCGCTTTTTTCCTACGTTGGCGTCGTTTTCCTGGTTCATGTTTCATGGCCAGCGGTCCTACGTGCGACGTTGGTCCCGCATATGGTGCTGAGCAAGGAATTTCTGATGGCGATTGTCGCCGTGCTCGGCACCACAATCAGTCCCTATCTGTTTTTCTGGCAGGCTTCGCAGGAGGTTGAAGAGGTGAGAGCCAACCGGGGAGAAAAAGATCTGAAACACGCTCCGGCTCAAGCGAGCATACAGTTGGATCGAATCCGTACGGATACGTATGTCGGCATGGCATTTTCAAACGTAGTCGCGTTTTTTATCATCCTGACCGCGGCCTCGACATTGCACATCCACGGAATCACAGACGTGGCGACCTGTGCGCAAGCGGCGGTTGCCCTGAAGCCCATCGCGGGTCGTTTCGCAACGGCGCTGTTCGTGTGCGGGATCGTAGGCACGGGAATGCTAGCGGTGCCTGTGTTGGCGGCATCGGCAGCCTATGGGATTGGGGAGGGGTGTCAATGGCGTGTGAGCCTCGAACGGCGGCCGCATCAGGCGGTTGGCTTTTATAGCGTTATCGGAATTGCCATCGCGACCGGATTGTCGCTCAATTTTCTGCACATCGATCCCGTTAAGGCCCTCTACTGGTCGGCGATTCTCAATGGCTTCGTCGCAGCGCCGCTGATGGCGGTGATCATGATGATGGCATCCCATCCCAAGGTGATGGGAAAGTTTGTCATTCCCGGTTATCTCAGATGGGCTGGGTGGTGTGCCACGACCGTGATGCTTTGCGTTTGCTTCGGCGTCGTGATCAGTTGGAAAGCTTGGTAAAATTTAAGGATCGCGCCCGCCCAGACACCACGCTCGGGGATCACCACTTGGGCAGGATGTGCGCCTTGCTGGTTAACCGTCGTTGCTAAAAGGCTGAGCAACGGAAACTTAGAAAGCAACTGATCGAGGCCGGAGCGCCTCTTAACGTCGTACTCAAGCTCGCCGCGTCCGCTTCCTTGGGGGCGAGGTTTGAGCATCTCATGCGATCTGGCGTTAACAGGAGTATCTATGCTTATCGGTCGAACGACGGGTTACGGAGTGGTTTTGAGTCTGATCGCGCTGATGTCGACAGCGTGTAACAACGGCAGCGAGACGGACGTGAGCTACAAAGCGGCGATCAATGATCACTTCAAGGCCTTCCCTGTTTGCATCTGGTCGCAGCCGAAGAAGTTTCCCGTCCAGGCGGCCACGTCGGACGATGCCAAGACTGAGGGATATGACGCGCTGACGCAGGAGGGATTGCTAACCCGGACCACTGCCGAGAAGAAGGTCCTAATCGTTGCCTCGAAGCAGGTGAACAATTACGACCTATCAGAGAAAGGCCGGACGTCGTGGACACCGGATTCCACGCAGCCGGGATACGGCAACTTCTGTTACGGAAACCGAGAGGTCACGTCAATCGACAATTCGACGCCGGGCACGAATGGCGTCGGTGCCAAGACTGTCGCTGTCTCTTACCACTATCAAATCGCCAATGTGGCTGCCTGGGCCAATTCGCCGGAGATGAAGACGGCTTACCCAGGCATCGCGTCATCGTTGGGCTCGAATCCTTCGGACAACGCGACCCTGGTGATGGCCGGCGACCATTGGCAATTCACGCAATAGCGTGTGATCCGCAAGAGTATGGGACCTCGCGTCTCCGGATTGAACCGACAGCAAGTCATGCATCTGGTGACGTGGATCATGTCTGATCGCACAGTGCCGCGTTCCCCCCGCATATCAGGGTTTTGGCGTCCATAGTTTTCGCCTGACCAACGATGCCGGCGAATCGTCTTTCCCAGCAAGATCCGTTCGCTGATCTAGCCGCAACCGGCCAACTGGCGCCGATATGGGCAACTTTCGATTCTCGTAAGACAAATGAGATTGCCCCGTACATGGAAAACCCTATGTGTGGTTGTCACGAAGTCGCCTAATACTTGTGAGTCTAAAGTCGACGAAATCGCGAGAATGATCCCGCGCACCTATGTCCATAAACAAGCCGGCGGCAGCAATCTTGGAGGCGGAAGAGTTGAACTCTCGAGAGTTCTCGCCTTCCAATCGAGAACTAAAACACACTTCGGGGGAGCAAGAACTGCCCTCGACTGCCGCAGTGATTGAAGAGGCAGAGATTCTGCATGCTTCGATTCGAGCTGGTTCTATCGCCCAGATTGTCATGGCAGGCATCGCCGTGATCGGCCTTCTGTATTTGTTGAAACTTGTAATGGTTACGACTCTAGTGGCAATTCTGCTTGCATTTGTTTTGGAACCGCTGGTGGGTTGGTTCGGTCGAATCCGCTTTCCTCGGCCTATCGGCGCTTTAGTCGCCGTGACGCTCTTGGTTTGCCTGGCTGGAAATCTTACTTTTTTCTTCTACAACCGTGCGGTCGGCTTCGCTATTCAACTGCCACGGTATTCGGAAAAGATACGGGACAGTCTTGCGAATTTTCGCGCACAAACCACCAAGATCGAAGAGAGCACTCGTTCCGTCCTTGCCTCTCCCAAGTCGGGTAAACAGCCACTCCCGGTTGAAGTCCAAGAGGCCCCAGGCCTATCCAGGGTGATTTCTGCAGGTACCGGAACACTGGCGGAAGTTGTACTGGCGATCTCATTCATACCTTTTCTGGTTTATTTCATGCTTACGTGGAAAGATCATATGCTCTCGGCGACGGTGCGGCTGTTCCCAAGAGAGCACCGCCTCGTCGCACACCGCACGGTTGGCAGGATCTCGGCGATGATCCGCAGCTTCATTGTCGGCAACATGCTGATCGGCCTGATCGCTGCCGGGGTCAGCACCGTTGTGTTCTGGTCTCTGGGCATTCCTTATTTCTATTTTCTGGGAGTGATCAGCGGTTTCGTGAGCCTGATTCCATATCTTGGAGTGTTCCTGGCCGTCCTGCCCCCGCTGGCCGCAGGTATTGGAATTGTAGACAAGACCAGAGTCGGGATGATCCTGCTCTCAGTGATTGGCTTGCATATTTTCATCATGAACGTTCTCTACCCGAAAATCGTCGGGAAGCGGTTGCGGTTAAATCCGCTAGTGGTGACTCTATCGTTGTTCTTCTGGGCGTGGATTTGGGGAGCAATGGGGCTAATACTCGCCGTGCCTCTGGTGGGAGCGACCAAAATCATCTGTGACTACGTCGATTCGCTTCGTGGACTGGGCGACTGGCTGGGAGTGAGTGCAGAACGCGAAAGTTAGCAACCGTTTCCTGCGTTGATTTTATTGGACTCCCCGCGCGGGTCCTTCGGCGCTTGCGAGGAGTTTCCCGCCGCTGCTTGTCAGAAATGCCCCACCTTATTCTGTAGTGAGGGATCTCTGTAGTGAGGGATCTCTGTAGTGAGGGATCGCCGGAGTTGAAGGAGCGGTGATGATAAGTCACCGATGCCTGAAGCCCAAAAGAAACCCTGCTGTATCTGCCGACAATGGTTCCGTCCCAATCCGCGCGTAGGAGCGCGGCAGCGGATGTGCGGCAAAGCGGAGTGCCGGGTGTTGCACCGGCAAAAAACCCAAGCCCAGTGGCGGCGGCGGAACCGGGGCTACGCCATCGCCTACCGGATCGATCAGCGGGCCTCCCAAACCGAGCCGCCTGAGGTGCTGCGCGTACCCGCCCCGTTGGACCAACTACCGTGGGAGTTCGCGAAAGACGAGTTCGGGTCTCAACAGGCAGATTTCATGGGGGTTATGGGATCACTAATGGTGCGCACCGCGAAAGACGAGTTCCGGGCCTATCTCATTGATCCCACGAGAGTTCCCAGCACACTTCCCGGCTTGTCGCGAAAGACGAGATCGGAGATGGGGCATAGTGAACCCGCAGGCGACGATGCAACTGGAGTTTCACCAACTCGAACGGCGCTGGGAACATCTGCGCGTCCACCAACCGCACCGACAGCGGCGGCTGATGGCGTCGTTGGCTGAATCGGGCCAACAGACGCCGATCGTAGTGGTGCTCTGTGCCGAGGAGCGCGAGCGTTACTCGGTCATCGATGGGTACAAGCGAATAGGTGCGCTGGAGCAACTGGGCCGGGACACGATCGAAGCCACAGTGTGGGCGATGAGTGCAGCCGAAGCTCTTCTCCTGGAATGGACTTTGCGCTGCGCTCCCCAGGAAAGTGCGCTCGAACAAGGTTGGCTGTTGGTGGAGATGGAACAAAGCTTCGGCTATGGGTTAGAGGAGTTGGCGCGTCGCTTCGATCGCAGCGTGAGTTGGGCGTCGCGGCGGTTGGCCTTGGTGGAGTTGTTGCCGGAAAGCATCCAGCAGCAAGTGCGGGAAGGAAAGCTGGGGGCGCAACTGGCCATGAAGTATCTGGTGCCGGTGGCGCGTGTCAGCCTAG
>Ga0182015_10002609_pt1 | contig 21418 bp, 22 predicted proteins | sample 712P3MmetaG_FD_120478 | JGI IMG/M metagenome (GOLD analysis project Ga0182015, IMG submission 120478) | Permafrost microbial communities from Stordalen Mire, Sweden - 712P3M metaG | ecosystem: Environmental > Terrestrial > Soil > Wetlands > Permafrost | place: Sweden: Stordalen | collected...
TATCGTCTTCTCCTCACCAATCACCAACCCTCAGGTGTCCCACATCTCCCAGGGTGCCCCAGGTTCCCAGGGTGCCCCAGGTTCGCGAGTCCGCGCCAGCGGTCGAGCTAACCTGGGATATCTATAAGTCTTTTCCTTCGCCCAGATATCTATCGTCTTTTCCTCACCAATCACCAGCCCTCAGGTGTCCCACATCTCCCAGGGTGCCCCAGGTTCCCAGGGTGCCCCAGGTTCGCGAGACCGCGACAGCGGTCGAGCTAACCTGGGATATCTATAAGCCTTTTCCTTCGCCCAGATATCTATCGTCTTTCCCTCACCAATCACCAACCCTCAGGTGTCCCACATCTCCCAGGGTGCCCCAGGTTCGCGAGACCGCGACAGCGGTCGAGCTAACCTGGGATATCTATAGTCTTTTCGTTCGCCCAGATATCTATCGTCTTTCCCTCACCAATCACCAACCATCAGGTGTCCCAGATCACCGAATATAACAAGTCTTGTTATAAAAAAAGTCCAATTTTGATCAAGAACATCGATTTCCCACGTGTTTTTATGTCGTTTTTCGGCATTTACGACAAACGATCCCGATTCCCCCTTGATCTTGAATCAAACGCCCCCGCTTTCCCCCTGATTCCAGGGATCTTACCTCTCGTTCGCGAGACAGGCACGCGCTATTCCATTCGTCCCTCAGTCCCTTGGCCCCTCCTCCCTGTTCCCTGACCCCTGACCCCTGACCCCTGACCCCTGATCTCTGAAATTTGATCTCTGAAATTTGCACATTATTCCCACTCCCTGGCGCACAATCTACACATGAACGCGAAAACACTCCAGTCAGTCCTGTCGCCTTCGGCTCGTTGGCCCCGGACCCGACACCCGATACCCGACACCCTGCTTTTCCGACCCCACGCCCGAAACACAATGGCTCAAATAACAACCCGTTTTTTGCCCATAAGCCTATTATTCCAAGCCGCTTAACCAGAAAACACCCCCCCCTCCCCCCCCCTGTGGAAAACATGGGGCCAGCCACCAAGTCTCTGAAAATAAATCGGTTGCAGGATTTTGAGTCGCGAAAAAGGTGCCAAAAAACAGGCCAAAAACAGTCAAAAATGGCACTTTTTAGAGTCAAATTTCAGACTTTTTCAGTCAAATTCGGCACTTTTTCACTTCTTCACTAATTCACGGTTCTTCTGTTCACTGTCCACTGTTCACTGCCCACTGTCCCTCTCACTACTCCCGCGCCTCGCCCAGCAGCAGCCTCAGCGTCATCTGCTTCCGCCCGCGGAAGATCGTTATGGTGATCGTGTCGCCCGGCTGATGCTTGTTCATCACCGCGCTGATGTCCTGCGGATCGGTCACTTGCTGACCGTCCATGCCCACAATCAAATCTCCGCCCATCAGGAGCGGCATATTGCCCACATACGCCTGCTCGGTCCCGCCGTGGAGTCCCGCTCGTTCCGCCGCGCCGCCCGGAATCACCCTCTCAATCAGTACGCCCGCGTCGGCCGCAAGTCCCATCTGTGAAGCCAGATCCGGTCCAATCCCGTACGATACGATCCCCAGCGAAGGCCGCTTCACGCGCCCGTAGCGTGTCAGGTCGGCCAGCACTGCCTTGGCCGTATTGATCGGGATGGCAAACCCGATTCCCGAGCTTTGATCGGCGCCGTTCGACGCGATCATCGTGTTGATTCCTATCACCTCGCCGTGAGAGTTCAGCAGCGGTCCGCCAGAGTTTCCAGGGTTGATCGCCGCATCCGTCTGGATCGCGTCCTCAATGGGCGCGTTCTCTGAGCCCCGCGCCGAGGGCAGCGTGCGAATTGAGCTGATAATGCCCCGCGTCATCGTCCCGGCCAGCCCAAAAGGATTGCCGATCGCATACACCTTCTGTCCCACTGAAAGTCCCGTGGAGTCGGCCAGCGTTACCGGCTCGAGGTTCGGCGCGTCGATCTGCAGCAGCGCCAGGTCATGCACCTTATCCGTGCCGATCACCTTGGCGTCATAGGTCTTCTTGTTGCTCAGCATCACCTTGATGCCGCGATTGGCGCCCTCCACCACGTGGAAGTTCGTCAGCACATGCCCTCCGCGGTCTAGGATGAACCCGGAGCCCTGCCCCTGCTGCGGCACCGTTCCATAAAAGAAATTGAACACCAGCGTCGTCGACGTGATGTTCACCACGCTCGGCAACACACGCTTGTACACAGCAATGTTGTTCTGCTCCTCCGCGTCGTACTCCGGCGCGGCATGCGCCTCGGTCAGCTCCAGCGCGGAACCCGCCGCATGGCTTCCAGTGAGGGAAAAAGGTCTCCATCCCGCCGGCAGATGACTCGTGACAAACCAAAACCCGCCAACCAGCAGGACAATCAAGAACAAACGCCGCATGTTTCTCATCTCCGACAAACCCGAATCGACCTTCCTTAAAGCGAATAAACAGATGTATAGCAAATACGCAGCAGGTGCACCGAAGTTCCGGAGCCTGTCGCTCACAATCGGTGCCAGCTCCTATTCTAAAGACAACTTGTCTGCGGATTTGTTGCTCTCGGCAACCAGCCGCTCCCAAACTTCGACCACACGGACTGTAAGCGCGAACTTATCTCCCACATTCTCAATCACGTAGTCCGCCCGTGCCGCCTTCTCAGCATCTGGAATCTGGTGCGCAAGCCGCACCCGCGCCTCGGCTTCTGTCGTCGCCCGCCCCGAGCCATCCGGGCTGGTTCGCGCGGCGTACCGCGCCACTTTCACCTCGTTCGGTGCCGTCACTACCACCACCCGATCAAAACGTCCCTTCCAGTCAGCCAGCACGCTCTCCTTCTCGCCCCGGGCACGCGCGTCCCGCTCCACCTCGAATATCAGTGCCGACTCCACCACTGCCACCGCTGAGGGATCCGCCGCAAACACCTCATCCATCCACTTTTGCTGGGCCCCTATCACCGCCGGATGCACGATTGCGTTCAGCTCGTTCAGCCGCCCCCCCTGAAATGCCAGCTCTGCCAGCCTTGCCCGGTTCAGCCGCCCGTTCGCGCCCACCACCTCCGGCCCGAACACCCGCACAATCTCTGTGTAGACCCCCTGCCCCGGCTCCATCAGGTTGCGCCCCAACGCGTCCGCCTCAAGCACCCTGGCCCCCATCTCGCGCAGCATCCCCGCAACGGTGCTCTTGCCGCTGCCCAGCCCGCCAGTGAGTCCGACGCGAAGCATCGCTCAGCCCCCCCCCCGTCTCATTTTTGCCGCCCGCACCGTGTTCGCCATCAACATCGCAATTGTCAGCAACCCCACCCCGCCCGGCACTGGCGTATACGCCCCCGCCACCTCAAATGCAGCCGGATGCACATCCCCAATTACAACCGACCCACGCTTGGCGAAGGCGGCTTCTCGCTTTGCGTTCCCTGCGAAGAAACGCTCAAACTCCGCGCGGTCGGTGATCCGGTTGATGCCCACATCGATAATGGTCCCCCCCGGCTTCACCATCCCCGGCGTGATGAATCCCGGCCGCCCGATCGCTGCCACCAGGATGTCTGCTTCCCTCGTGATCGCTTCCAGGTCCCGTGTCTTCGAGTGGCAAATTGTCACAGTTGCATTCTCGTTGAGCAGCAGCATCGCGGCCGGCTTGCCCACAATGTCACTCCGCCCCACAACGACTGCGCGCTGCCCTTCCATTTGAATGCCGCTGCGTCGCAGGATCTCGATAACCCCCGCCGGCGTGCACGGCACCAGTGACGGTCTTCCTGCCTGCAGTTTGCCTGCGTTCACCGGGTGGAACCCATCCACATCCTTCGCGGGCGACACAGCATCCAGCAGCAACTTCGCATCCACCTGGTTCGGAAGCGGAAGCTGGATCAGGATTCCGTCGATATCATCGCGATCGTTAAGCGCGGCCACCACGTCCAGCATCTCCTCAGTGGTCACCGTCTCCTGTGGGGTGGTCAGCTCGCTGTAAATGCCGAGCTCTTCACAGGCGTGCACCTTGCTCCGAACATAAATCGCCGAAGCAGGAACGTGACCTACCAGTACGGCGGCTAGTCCAGGCCTTATCCCTTGGCTATCCAGCTCCCGGACTTCTTCCGCCACTTCGGCCTTGATCGCCGCGGCAATCCCCGCCCCATCCAGTACCTTCGGCATTATCTCGCTCCGGTATTCATCGTATCGCCTCCAGTTCCCCACTCGAAAAGTCACACCGATATGTGATTCAACTCACATACAACCACTCCTACGCCGTCGCACCATTGCCCTCGTTGAACAAACGGAATGATTGCGGGTTTGTCGCACAGTCTCGTGTCAAGACGGGTTAGGAGTTGGGGTCTCATGAGCGTTCTAAAGGATGCAGGCCATCTGTTCCGGTTCGCCGGGCTCTTTGTTCTTGCTTTTCTGTTATTTCTGGTGATCCGCCACTTTGTCGTGCCGCCGAGCTTCGGCCAGTACGGACACTATCGTGGGGCAGCTATGGGTGAGATCGCCGCGCGCTCTGTGAAGTTCGCCGGTCACGACACATGTGAGGCATGTCACGTTGACGTTGCAGATGCGAAGAAGGCGGGTAAGCACGCTCACGTAAACTGCGAAGCCTGTCATGGACCTCAGGCAAAGCACGCCAGTGCCGATGACCCGTCGGCCGCTAGGCCTCAGTTGCCGGACTCCACGGCCCTTTGTGTTCGCTGTCATACCGCGAGCGCAGCAAAGCCCAAAGGTTTCCCGCAGGTCATCCCTGCAGATCATTCGAATGGGATGCCGTGCGACACATGCCATAAGCCGCACAACCCTGGAATGGATGCTGGAGGTGCGAAGTGAACATTTCTCGGCGTCAGATCCTCATTCTATTGCCGGCAGCCGCGGTTGCGTGGAAGTCGGTGCTGGCTGGAACCCCGGAAACCGCGTCCAACTACACCATGTCGGATCACTGGTGGGGAATGCTGATCGACATTCCGAAGTGCATCGGATGCGGCAACTGCGTCCGCGCTTGCCAGATGGAAAACGATGTTCCCGACGGCCACTTCCGAACCTGGGTTGAGCGCTACCACGTCTCCGACGAAGACATGACCAATCCCGAGGTCATCTCTCCGGACGGCGGCAAAGAGGGCTTTCCGGTTGCTGAAGAGGACGGCAAGAAATACTTCTTCGTTCCGAAGATGTGCAACCACTGCGCTGATTCGCCCTGCACTCAGGTTTGCCCCGTAGGGGCCACCTTTATAGCTCCTGACGGCGTGGTGCTCATAGACCCGACGTACTGCCTTGGCTGTGCCTATTGCGTGCAGGCATGCCCGTACGGATGTCGCTACATTCATCCCACCAAGGAAGTGGCGGATAAATGCACGCTTTGCTACCACCGGATCACCAAGGGGCTCACGACTGCCTGCTGCGAGTCCTGCCCAACCGGTGCAAGGCAACTCGTCGACCTCAAGGATCCGAAGGATCCAATCCATGAGTTTCTCAAGACCCACCCCGTGCAGGTTTTGAAGCCGCAAATGGCCACCGGGTCAAAGGCTTTCTACAACGGTCTTGATGGTTCAGTTCGCTAACAGCAGCAAGGAGTTTGAGCATGAACGGTGTTGAAGGCTTCATGTATCCCAACGAATACGCGCTTCAGTGGAGCGTGTTGATCGTTCTCTACCCGTTTATCACCGGCCTCGTCGCCGGTGCATTCATTCTCGCATCCCTTGAGCGCGTTTTCCATGTCGAAGCTGTCAAGCCAACCTATCGTCTAGCCTTGCTCACCGCGCTGTCCTTCTTAATCGTGGCGCCTCTCCCGCTTCAGCTTCACCTCGGACACCCGGAACGCTCTCCCGAGATGTACTTCACTCCTCACAGCACTTCGGCTATGGCGATGTTCGGGTATGTGTACCTCTGGTACCTGATGGCTGTGCTGGTCCTCGAGATCTGGCTCGACTATCGACGTGAGATAGTGCTTCTCGCGCAGTCGAGCAAAGGCTTGCTTCGGATTGTCTACAGCATCATGACGCTCGGCTCCTGGAACATCAGCGAGCGTTCCCTGGCGATCGACAATCGAGTTGGCTGGATTGTCACGATTGTCGGCATCCCCTCTGCCTTCATTCTGCACGGCTATGTTGGCTTCATTTTCGGCTCGATCAAGGCAAATCCCTGGTGGTCCTCTCCGCTGATGCCGGTGGTCTTCATTTTTTCCGCCATGGTGTCGGGAATCGCGGGGGTCATGGTGCTCTACATGGCCATTACCAAACTGCGCAAACAATCGATAGATGTGCATTGTGTGGACACAATTGCGATGTACCTCTTTTACGTTTTCATCATCGATTTCAGCCTCGAGATGCTTGACCTCATCCACCGCGTCTACGAGGCAGATGAATCCTTCCGCAGCCTGAATTTCCTGGTCCACACGCAACTCTACATCTCGCACATTGTGATTCAGATCTTCCTGGGCACGCTCACTCCCATCATCCTTCTCGGCATCACGCAAGTGGTCCACCTTCCAGAAATCGTGCGGAAGCGGATCTACGCAACAGCAGGATGCCTCACGCTGATCGGCATCTTTGCCATGCGCTGGAACGTCGTGATCGGTGGCCAGCTGTTTTCGAAGAGCTTCCTCGGATACACAACCTACAAGATTGGGCTGGTCTCCAAAGAGGGACTAATTGTGGCGGTCTTTCTCTCGATCTTGCCCCTGTTCATCCTCTGGGCGCTCATCAAACTGCTGCCACCGTGGCCCGCGAGCAGCACGCACGCCCCGGCCGCAGGGGACTAGTAACCGCTTGATTCTCTGCTTTTCGGGTGGAACTGATGAGCGACCTTCCCGACACATTCGAACAGTTAACGGAACGGTTTGAGGCCCTTGAGAGGCGCGTCGCTGTTCTCGAAGGCCCCTCCTTGACACCCGCTGTTATCTCTTCTTCTGGGTCTGGCGCCGCAGTCATTTCGCAACCGCCTGTCTCGACTTCGCTTTCGTTCTCCGGGGGCACGTTCTCTGTCCTCGGAAAATCTCTGCTCGGCATCGCTGGCGCTTACCTCCTGCGAGCCATCGAGCAGTCCACAGACCTGCCTAAACTTGGGGTCGCTGGTGTGGCCATCCTTTACGCGGTGATCTGGCTGGTATGGGCGGCCCGCACGCCTCGAGACCGATGGTTCGAGAGCACGGTATTCGCCGGTACCTCGGCGGCCATTCTCGCTCCGATGCTTTGGGAGTTGACACTTACATTCAAGGTGCTGCGGCCCGAAGCTGCAGCAGCAATTCTCGTCGGATTTGCCGTGGTTGCCTCTGTTCTTGCATGGAAGCAGGATCGAGCACCGGTGATATTGGTCGCCTACTCCAGCTCAATCGCAGCGGCCACTACACTTTCCCTGGGAACCCACGCGCTCCTACCCTTCACTGCAGTGATTCTATCCATTGTCTTTCTCTGTGAAGTGGGCGCTGTTCGCGATCACCGAACAGGAGCGAGGGTGCTTGCGGCTCTTGCTGCCGATGGAATGATCTGGGCAATCCTCTTCATCTATACGGGCCCTGAATCCTCACGAACGAGTTACCCGCCCCTAGGAACACTCTCACTTGTGGAGCCCGCATTGATTCTTTTCTTCGTTTTTGCCACTGGCATCAGCGTCAAGACCGTGTTCCTGCGCAAGCAGATTTCCCCTTTTGAGGCGGCGCAAACAACGGTCGCATTTGCCCTGGCTGCCATTGCATTTGCCTGGCTTGTTTCGACTGGAGTTGTTTTCCTGGGTTGGGCCTGCCTTGGGCTGTCGGTAGTTGTCTTTGTGGCGTGTGTCCAAGTCTTTGCAAGCAGCGAGGAGTCACGCAATTACCTTGTATTCTCTTGGTGGGCCTTCGCTCTCTTTCTTTCCGGCGCCCTTCTCGGTTTGATTTCAGCCAGTCAGACCATTCTCCTAGGAGCAGGAGCGGTGTGCGCCACCTTCCTCGGCGTCCGCATGAGACGGCCTGTTCTTCAGTTTCAAGGCCTGCTGCTTCTACTGGCGGTTGCATATGCCTCCGGCTCTGTCCGCCTCGTTTCTGACTGCCTGGTCGGAACGCTCACCGGCAGATTCCCATGGAGCCTGCTCGCCATTGCCATCAGTGCGGCCATCTGTTACGCCCAGCAACGGCCAACTGTGGATGAAACCTGGCATCCGCAAGTTCTTCGGTTGATCACAGTATTTCTGGTTGTTTCCGCCCTCGGCGCGTTCCTTGTAGAAGGGCTCGTTATCCTGTTGACGTTCGCCACGACGCCCGGCGCCCATCACATCGCGCTAATTCGTACCGGAGTGATCTGCTTCCTGGCATTGACGCTCGCTTTTTTCGGGAAGCGTTGGCGCCGCGTAGAGCTCACCCGCATTTCCTATGGCGCACTTGCTTTCGTCACGGTGAAGCTCCTTGTTGAAGACCTCCGCAACCCACGCATGGAGTTTATTGCGGCGTCTATCTTCCTCGTCGCTACGACCTTGCTGGTCGTTCCTCGTGTCGCGCGCCTGCCAAGGAAATCCTGACTCAGTCAAGAGATGGCTCTTGTCCTTAAGCAGTTAGGACTGTCACAGGCGTGCGGCAGTAATGTACGATCATTCACGCATCGTGAACTAACCGCGCGCTTTTGCCCCATAAAGGGTGCCTCCGGGCAAGCGGCATTGCGACGCATAGAGTTTCCTGGCTTAATTCTGAAACTCATCGCCCAGGGAAGGGTCGGATCGGGTTGGATCAATGACTCCACAGCCTGTCATGTCTGGAGAAACGACGCCGCGCTTGAATCCATTTCGGGCCGCGCCGAACATCCTCACGCTGCTCCGAATCTGCTTGGCCCCATTCCTGGTTGCGGCAATTCTTGAAGACCGCTTTGCCCTCAGCTTTGGACTCTTCGTGGCCGCAGGCCTTACCGATGCACTCGACGGCACGCTTGCCCGCATCCTCAGGCAGCGCACAATGCTCGGCCAATACCTGGACCCAGTAGCGGACAAGCTTCTTCTGAGCACACTGTTTTTAGTTCTGACGCACAAAGGACTGATTCCCGCTCGGGTCACAGTCCTTGTTTTCGGCAGGGATGTCGGGATCCTGGTTGTCGCCGCGATTCTTTATGCAGCCGTCGGCCGCCGAGAATTTCGTCCGAGCATATTTGGGAAGGCAAACACGCTGGTTCAGGTGGCAGCGGTCGCCGCAGTTCTGCTCCAACAGCTCACTCCCGCCCTCTGGGTCGCTGATTGGAAGGCGCTGGCCCTCACTCTCACCATGGTGCTTACCGTGGTTTCGGGGTTCCACTATGCATGGGTAGCGTCACGCCGAACCGGCGCGGCATCGGCAAGCAGCCCTGGCCCAAAATAGGCTTGAATAATCAGCTATGGGGGTTGTCGACATCTCAGATCTCGCCCGAGGCGTCGTCGGTTTCGGCGGTTTCTTCGATTTCCATGTCGTTAAACTCTTCGGAATCAAATACTTCGCCACATTCCAGACACTCGACGAACTCAGCGTCTTCGTGCCTGGAAACAATTCGTACTCTAGGGTGTTTGCAAGTGGTGGCCATCGGTCGAGATTGGTGGATGAACTGATCTATTCGCCAAATTGTAGCGGGCCTCACAACAATTTAAAACAGGCATTTCTTTAAACTTCCGCCTAAACGGTCCAGAATCTTCCTTAGTTCAAAGTCGACCCTTTCGAGTCGGGTACCGTGTTAACTTGAAATCCCGACAGATTTGGTCGTACACTGAATACGGACCGAAGAAGTCGGATATCTCTCAATGCTCAAGCTGACGAAGAAAGCGGATTACGGGCTGATGGCGCTCAAGTACTTGGCTGAGCATCCGGATCTGTCTGCCCTGAGTGCGAAGGAGGTCGCTGACGCTTACGGAATTCCGGCGCAATTGCTGGCGAAAATCCTTCAGCTACTCACCAAGCATGGCTTGCTTCGTTCTCATGCCGGAATGAACGGGGGCTATGCCCTGGCCCGCGATTCCCGGGAGATCTCAGCCTATGAGGTGATTCTGGCCATTGACGGCCCATTCTTCATCACATCGTGCGTCAAAGGCGCCAAGTCGTGCGAGCTCACCCCAAGTTGTACGATCAAGGAGCCGCTCGCTCGCGTGAATGAGACCATCGCCGGCGTGCTGAAAAGCATTAGCATCCACGACCTGGCAGAATACGAGCAGCCGCCAAAACGGGTAACCGACGCTCACGGCCTGGTTGCTCTAACCCTTTGAACATTTCCCCTTTGAAGAACGAATTCACACTCCGCACTGAGCGGAGACAAGAGTTAAGTAGAGGACGGAGATTACCATGAGTACCCTTACGAGCCAATTGGAGACGCCGGCAGGCGTAACGCTGCCGATTTACATGGACAATCACGCCACCAGCCCGATGGATCCCCGGGTGCTGGAGGCGATGCTGCCTTTTTTCACTACCAAATTCGGCAATGCAGCCAGCCGCAACCACTCTTTTGGATGGGAAGCCGAGCAGGCCGTCGAAATCGCTCGCGAGCAGATCGCTAAACTCATTGGCGCCACGGCCAAGGAGATCATCTTTACCTCCGGTGCCACAGAGAGCAACAACCTTGCACTCAAGGGAATTGCCGAGATGTATCGTGAACGCGGCAATCACATCATTACCCAGGTTACCGAGCACAAGGCGGTGCTCGACACGTGCAAGAGACTCGAAAAATACGGGTATCGTGTCACGTACCTCCCAGTAAAGGCCGATGGTCTCATCGACATCGAGGACCTTAAGCGCGCGATCGATGAAAAGACGATTCTGGTCTCGATTATGGCGGCAAACAATGAAATCGGCGTGCTCCAGCCCATTCGTGAAATTGGAAAGATTTGTCACGAGAAGGGCGTCATCTTCCATACGGATGCGGTTCAGGCCGTGGGCAAGGTTCCGGTGAACGTGATCGCCGACAACATCGACGTGCTCTCTCTCTCGGCTCACAAGCTCTACGGCCCCAAGGGCTGCGGCGCGCTGTATGTTCGCCGGCGCAACCCCCGCGTCCAGATCGCGGCCCAGATCGATGGGGGGGGGCATGAGCGCGGTATGCGTTCGGGCACCCTGAACGTTCCGGGCATCGTCGGTCTGGGCAAGGCCTGTGCTATCGCCTCAGAGGAGATGGACACTGAAGCCGCTTACCTGCGCGGCCTCCGCGATCGACTGCAGCAAAAGCTCGAGTCGGAACTCGACTATATCCACATCAACGGCAACATGGAGCATCACCTGCCTGGAAACCTCAACATCAGCTTTGTCTATGTCGAGGGCGAGTCGCTATTGATGGGCATCAACGATGTAGCCGTCTCGTCTGGCTCTGCCTGCACCTCGGCAACGCTTGAGCCGTCTTATGTTCTCAAGGCGCTCGGGCTTGGCGACGACGTGGCACACAGCTCAATTCGATTTGGCCTCGGCCGCTTCAACACCCAGGCCGAAGTCGACTATGTAGCCGCCAAGGTCATCGAGATTGTGAAACATCTGCGCCAGCTCTCTCCGCTTTACGAAATGGTGCTCGAAGGCATCGATTTGACCAAGATTCAGTGGGCCGCGCACTAAGAAGAACAGCTTCTAGCTTCTAGCTATTAGCTTGAGATTTTTCAGTAATAAGGATGAAGGCTTCTGGCTGACGGCTAGAAGCTAGCAGCTAGAGGCTACAAGAACCGCGGCTTCCCCGCAGAAGGACGGAACCAATGGCATACAGCGACAAGGTAATCGACCACTACAACAATCCGCGCAACGTGGGCCAGCTCGACAAGGCCTCCACCGAAGTCGGCACCGGCCTAGTTGGCGCTCCCGAGTGCGGCGACGTCATGCGGCTTCAGATTCGCGTTAACCCGGAAACCCAAGTGATCGAAGAAGCCAAGTTCAAGACCTTCGGTTGCGGATCGGCGATTGCCAGCTCTTCGCTCGCCACCGAGTGGATCAAGGGCAAGACCGTCTCCGACGCGCTCGAGATCAAGAATACCGACATTGTTAAGGAGCTGTCACTTCCCCCGGTGAAGATTCACTGTTCGGTTTTGGCTGAGGATGCAATTCGCGCGGCAATCGGCGACTGGAAGAAGAAGAACGGTGTTGCGGAAACGGCAGACGCCACCGCCGCAGCGCACTAAACTAAGAGGCTATTGAAGGGTGCTGCTTTGGCGGATGCGGGATGGTAGGTCGGGGCTATCTTCGTGACCTACGGCCGCGTCCATTCATTGTCCGAAGCCGGCACAAACAGGAAGCGAAAAGGCAGGAATGTCGAACATCGTCACAATTGAGTCGAAGCCCGCAAGCGGCGCACCGGTTGCGCTGCCGCAGGGTGCTGCGGCATCGCCGAGTGCAGCGCCGGCTCAGGGTCTCCAGGTGACCGAGCAGGCAATCAAGCGTATTCGAATCGCTATGGCCAAGGAAGGCGTCTCGCCCGAGGAAGGGGGACTTCGACTGGGGGTGATGGGCGGCGGCTGCTCCGGGCTTTCTTATTCCATCAAGTTTGATTCGCGCCCCCGCGAGCGGGATCGCATCTACGACTTCGACGGGGTCAGGGTTTTCGTCGACCCCAAGTCGTTCCTCTATCTGCACGGCATGACTTTGGACTACGAGGAAACACTGATGCGGCAGGGTTTCAACTTTATCAATCCGAACTCCACCCGATCCTGCGGCTGCGGTTCCTCCTTCTCTTCGTAGGTTTTCAGGCTTGTGAGAGTTCATCTATGCTCAACGTTTTAGATTCCGCGGTTCCAGTCGCGTGTTGGTCGTGCGCAATCGGCCAAAGCACTTCCACGCTTTTCTGCCCGCACTGCAGCAAGATTCAGCCACCTTCGGGCGGTACTTATTTCTCTGTATTTGGTCTGAGTCCGCGCTTGAACATTGACCTCCCTGCGCTTGAAGCGGAATTCCACCGCCTCAGCAGGCAGGTTCATCCCGATCGTTTTGCGCGCGCATCTGAACAGGAGAAGCAATGGAGCCTGGCCGATACTGCACTTCTGAACGATGCCTACCGAACCTTGAAAGAACCACTGCGCCGCACCGAGTACCTGCTGAAGCTTGAGGGCTCCGAGATCGGCGAAGAATTCGCAGGCAAAGACAAGGTAAATCCCTCACGCGTTCCGGCTGATCTGCTCGAAGAGGTGTTCGAGTTGAACATGCAACTGGATGAATTGCGAATGGCCCGCAAGATGGGTGAAGAAGACCCTGCGCTGCATGCCAGCCTCACAGAAGCTAAGGCCAAGTTCGAAGCGATGCTGAACAATGTGGATCAGGACCTTCGCAAGGAATGGACGGCCTGGGACGACGGCGACTCGGCTGCGCGTCAGACTTCGCAGAACAAGATGGTGGCTCTGCTCGACCGGCGCCGTTACTTAAGCAATCTGCTTCGCGATGTTACTGAGACTTTGGGAGCCTGAGAAACGGAAATGGCTGAAGGACGTGTAGTTGGAATTGACCTCGGGACCACAAACTCCCTGGTTGCATATATGGAGGGGGACTCGCCGGTAGTCATTCCCGGCGCGGATGGCAGCAATCTTGTTCCATCCGTGGTTGCGCTTGACCCCATACCGGCCGACGGTGGCCGTCCCACAATGACCGTAGGCAATACCGCCCGAAAGTCCCTTATTGAAACTCCCGAACGCGTCATCTATTCCGTGAAGCGGCTTATGGGTCGCGGCCTGTCTGAGATTCAAGAGGAGCTGAAGTATTTTCCGTTTCGGCTTGCCGACGATGTTCAGTCGGGGGAAGTGCCGCGCATCCAGCTTGGCGAGATGAGGTTCACGCCGCCTGAAGTCTCTGCATACATCCTTCGCCAACTCAAGCGAAACGCTGAGCGCTTCTTTGGATCACCGGTGACGCAGGCCGTCATTACTGTGCCCGCTTACTTCAACGATGCCCAGCGGCAGGCTACAAAGGATGCTGGTCGAATGGCTGGCCTCGAAGTGCTTCGCCTGGTAAACGAGCCGACCGCTGCTGCGTTGGCCTACGGTCTCGACCGGGCGAAAGAAGGCACGATTGCCGTCTATGATCTTGGCGGCGGTACATTCGATATTTCGATCCTCAAGTTGCGTGATGGAATCTTTGAAGTCCAGTCGACAAACGGCGACACACACCTCGGCGGTGACGATATTGATAACCTGCTGCTCGCGATTGCCCTCGATGAGATCAACGCGGAGCACGGCATCAACCTCCGGAGCCATCCCGGCGCTGTGCAGGCTATACGCAAGGCGGCCATTGAGGCCAAGATCCTGCTTTCGACCGAATCCTCTGCCAGCTTCGACATCGAGCTGCCGAACGGCGATCGCTATCAGCGGGACATCCCTCGCAATGTCTTCGAGGCCATGATTGAACCGATCCTCGAGCGAACGGCAGGACCCTGCAAGCAGGCTCTCGCAGACGCCGGGATCACTCCCGAGTCGATCGACGAAGTTGTACTCGTGGGAGGCTCTACGCGAATTCCCGCAGTGCGTCAGCTGGTCGACAATCTATTCGATCTTTCCGCACGCGGCAAGAAGCCGCACATCGAGCTGAATCCGGATGAAGTGGTCGCATTGGGTGCGGCAGTGCAGGCAGACATTCTGGCCGGCGCATCGAAGACGACAGAAGAGATACTCCTGCTCGACGTCACACCACTTTCGCTGGGCATTGAAGCGCTTGGCGGTACGGTTGCACGCATCATTCAACGCAACTCGACGATTCCGGCATCGGCCACAGAACATTTCACCACAGGCGTCGACGGGCAAACCAACGTCGCCATCCACGTGGTCCAGGGGGAGCGTGAAATGGCGGAGGATTGCAGGTCCCTGGCACGTTTCGACTTGAAGGGCATCCCTCCCATGAGTGCCGGACTTCCGCGCATCGAGGTAAGGTTCCTCATCGATGCTGACGGAATTCTACAAGTGACAGCGCGCGAGCAACGAAGCGGAAAAGCTGCCCAAATCGAAGTGAAGCCGACTTACGGGTTGACGGACGAACAGGTCGAAGGCATGATTCTGGACTCTTTCGATCACGCCGAGGAAGACTTCGCCAAGCGTTTGCTCATCGAGGCGCGCAATGAGGCTGACACGATTCTTGCCGCGGTCGATCGCGCACCTTCAAACCCGGCCTGGAAACTGCTTTCCACGGAGGAGCAGGCTGGAATCGCAACCGCAAAAAGCTACTTGATTGGGGTCAGTCAAGCGCAGGACCCAAGGGTCATCCGCGCCGCGACTCTGGCGCTCGATCAAGCGACGCGGCGGTTTGCGGAACTGCTGATGGATGCGGCCGTGAGCACCGCGATTCGCGGCAAGACGATGGGGGAAGCCGGTGAGGAGTTGGGTAATGCCGTCACCGCTCCTCATCAAATGGCCGCGGCGGAGTTTAAGTAAGCTCTTACCGAGTAACTCTTACCCAGAAATGAAGGATGGGGTCACATGACCGAATCAGCGAAGCCAATTCCCCCGGAGAAATTAGTTCGAGTTACATTCCAGCCGGAAGGCAAGACAGTCGAATTCGAGTTCGGAACCCTGCCGTACGACCACCACGGCAAGCCGATGTCATTCCTCGATGTCGCCGAGAATTATGGGATCTTCCTCGACCATGCCTGCGGCGGCGTATGTGCCTGCACCACCTGCCACCTGTGGATCAAAGACCAGACCGGGATCAGCGAAGCGGACGACGATGAGATCGACCGCATGGACATGGCCGCAGATCAGCAACTGGAGTCGAGGCTGGGATGCCAGGCTGTGATCACGCGCCCAGGCAATTATGTTGTTGAAATTCCAAAGTGGAATCGCAACTACGTTTCCGAGGGCAAGCCGCTCACTCTGGCAGAAAGCAAGTAAGGAGCCACCGAATGCCTCGCGAGATCCTTTGGACCGACGCCGAAGAGATTGGAATTCAGCTGCAGGAGAAGTTTCCCGATATCGATCCACTGCAGGTGCGCTTCACCGATCTACATCGCTACGTAACCGAGTTGCCCGGCTTTGCCGACGACCCGGCAAAGTCCAATGAGCCCAGGCTCGAAGCCATCCAGATGGCCTGGCACGAGGAGTATCAAGACGCGAAGGGCTGAGCGAAGAGCGAGCCGCGCGTCTTTGCTAGTCCCATTCCCCGCGTCCCTCGCTCCAACCAAACGCATCCTTGAAGTGAAATATCTCCTTGTCCTTGCCCGGAACGAGATACACGCTGAGTATGTCGAAGCGAACGTGGGGAACTGCATTCCCAGGTAGTCTTCGAATGTATTGACGCGTGAGACGTCGCAGCACAGTCCTCTTGCGTGAATCAACACTTAATTCCGCTGGAACAATATCATGAGCCGTGCGTGTCTTAACTTCCACAATGCAAAGCGTCTGCCCCTTCCATGCAATCAAGTCAAGGTCGCCGCGCACTCGATTTGACGACCATCGGCGTGCCACCACCGTATACCCATTCCGCAAGAGATAGAAGAATCCAACTTTTTCACCTTCCATCCCGGTTACAAGATGCGGCGGTTCACTTGGATTTTTGCCCCGTCGATGGGCCATCCACTCCAACGCGGCCGCACTTCTTTCCAGCGCGGTGATCTTCGTTTGTCTCCACCAGCCCATGACAGATCATTCTGTGCCTGGTGGACGCGTGCTGCAACCTTACGAAAGGGCACATTGTTCGGAGCGGACCTGACCGACGTGTTGAAATTTCAGGCTGTGACTGCCTCCAGGGAAGCCTGCGCGTGTTCCAGTTCGGCCTGGCTCAGCGCATCCTCAAGAAGGTCAAGCGCAATCATCGCCTCGTGTTCGTTCACAATCAAAGGCGGGCAAAGTCGAATGGAGGTCTCTCCGCAGCCAAGGATCATCAGGCCCCGCTCGAACGCAAGAACTTCAACACGGTTGCGCAACGCGGCCACCGGTTCGCGGGTGGCTTTATCTTTGACGAGCTCAATGCCGATCATTAAGCCGCGTCCGCGCACGTCCCCCACCAGAGGGTGACTGGTTTTCCAACCGGCCAGCCGCTCAAGCATCATGCCACCGACGCGGGAAGCATTGGCCAGCCCCTCGCGCTCGATGATGTCCATTGTTGCCAGCGCCGCAGCAATGCAGACTGGATTACCGCCAAAAGTTGAAGCGTGCGAGCCGGGGACCCAGTCCATAATCTCCGCGCGCGTCATGCAGATGCCAAGTGGCATGCCAGAGGCAATCCCCTTCGCGATGCACACCATGTCGGGTTCAACGCCGGAGTGTTCCACGGCCCACCATTTGCCCGTTCGTCCCGCACCGCACTGGACTTCGTCGACGACGAGCAAAATACCGTGACGGTTGCATATGGCACGCAGCTCGCGCATGAAGTTGTCTGGGGCCACAACATAGCCGCCTTCGCCCTGGATGGGCTCGATGAAAATGGCAGCGACCTCTTCAGGGGCAACGATGGTCTTGAAGAGCTTCTCCTCGATGTATCGGGCGCATCCGAGGCTGAATGCCTCTTCCTCCTGCGGTCCTCCGGTACATCCGCGATAGGTGTACGGGAACCTCACGTGGGTCACTCCGGGAACCAGCGGAGAGAAACGCCGGCGTTGCTGTGGCTTCGATCCGGTGAGAGAGAGCGCACCCATCGTGCGCCCATGAAAGCCGCCAAAAAAGGAGATGATCTGCTGCCGGCCTGTGTGGTAGCGCGCCAGTTTGAGAGCGCATTCAATCGCTTCGGCGCCGGAGTTGCCATAGAAAAACTTGTGCGGTCCCGGCATGGGCGCAACTGCCGAAAGCCTATCGGCAAGATCCGTCAAAGGCTCGTTATAAAAGTCAGTACCGGAGATGTGGATCAGCTCCGCTGCCTGTTTCTGGATGGCCGCAACGACTTCAGGATGGCAGTGGCCGGTTGAGACCACAGCGATGCCGGAGGCAAAGTCGAGAAACTCGTTTCCATCGACATCTTCAAGGCGAACGCCTCGGCCGCGACGAGCGACAAGAGGGTATGAGCGCGTATAGCTGGGCGAAATCAGGCGTTCGTCTGCGGCGACTGCCACTTTGGCCCTGGGACCGGGAAGAGGGCCATTCAATTTGGGTCCGTACTGGGCGTAAATCTCCTGCTTGGTCATGTTAGATCTCCTGTATATGTTTGAGCGGGTGCAAGTTGGAGTGTGCGGGACAGCCCGGCGTTTGCCCGGCTCCCGTACAGCCATACAGCTATACAGCCACCAGTTTCAATCTTGAATTGATTTCGATTCAGCTGACCCGGGGTCGGGAAGGCTTGCGGCAAGCTGGCATTAGTCGCTTGCGAAGAGGCTCGGGCGGGTCCGCATGGGCAGCACACGCAGATGCTTCCGCGGGCAGATGCTGCGTGCGCGGGAGCGGGACCACCGCCGCGAGCCCGACAGGGCAAGCATCTGGTTAGAAGCTAGAATTCGCATGGGACACTCGCTGCGCTGAGGATACCATGCATTGCGATCGGGCTTCGCGCGGGGTCGAAGGTTCAGGGCCCAGGGGCCAGGATCGGAGAAGCAGGGGACAGAAAAGAGCATTGAAAAGTGAAGGAGTGGAAAACACGGAGATTGACCAAAACTGCACAAAACAGACGAAAAAGACCGTTTTTTGACTGTTTTTTGCCGGTTTTCAGTTTATCTAACTCCTTTGTTTTCAGTAGGCGTTGCGCGTAAGTCCTTTGTTTTTGGATGGTAAAAAAAGAGAAAAATAATAGTGCTTTGTGGGCTAAGGCGCTGGGAATAAATGGGTTATGGCGAAAAACATGGTCAAAAAAAGCAGAAAAAACGAATAGGAAATACGAACTGAAAGACCAAGATGTGGGGTTTGGGATGGGGAGGAGAAGCGGTGCGGGCCGGGGACAAGGGCCGGGGCGAGATGGCGTTTTGGCATTCACGGTTCAATTGTGCGCCAGAATGGTTTAATTATGCGCAAAAGACAGTGGACAGTGAACGATGGACAGTGAACGGAGGCCAAATGGCAGATTTCAGATGACTTGTGACAGAGTGCGGAAGAATGGTGAAAGGGCGGTGGAATCCGATGAAAAGTGATAAATTCAGGCCCCGAAAATGAGAGCGAAATGGGAAATGGCAGATTTCATATAACAAGGGTTGTTATAAATCAGTGGTCAGTGGTCAGTGGACAGTGGTCAGTGGACAGTGGACAGTGGACAGTGGACAGTGGACAGTGTGCAGGGGCAAGGGAACAGGGAACTGGGAAAAGGGAAAAAGGAACAGGGAGTGGAGACCCGAGGGCCGGCGGGTGATCTGGGAAGCGTTGCCGACCGCGGGGACTGGTTTGGCGGGATGGGGGCGTTGGCGATCAATTGTGACGTGAGGGAGGGGCCGGGCTACTTCCGAATCGGTGACGAAGGGATTGGGGTCGAGGCGCCCCGGATGCGGACGTAGCAGCAAGTTCTGGGAAGGCGGCAACGCGGCAAACGGCTAGGATGGAATCACCGAAATGGCGACGTCGAGCACCCAGTCCGCGCACCCCAACAAGAAGACCGCATCTGCGGCGACCATCGTCATTGCATTCGCGGCTGTCTACTTTTTCTGGGGGTCGACCTACACGGCCATCCGAATTGGGGCGGCCGACATGCCAGCGCTGCTCTTTGCCGGCACGCGATTCCTAATTGCCGGTGCGATTCTGATTGCCTGGTGCCGCTTTCGCGGATTGCGGATCTTGTGGCCGCCCAAGGAGATGATGATTTTTTGTGCGGTCGGGTTGCTGCTGCTTGGCGGGGGGAACGTCGGGCTTGTTTACGCGGAGAAGACGATGCCTAGCGGGCTGTCTTCGCTGGTGCTGGCGGTGATTCCGCTGATGGTGGCGCTGATTGAAATGCTGCTGCCGGGCGGCGAGCCGCTGCCGGCTCGTGGGTGGCTCGGTATGGCGCTCGGCTTTGCGGGCCTGGTTGTGCTTGTGTGGCCATCGATCGAGGCCGGGGTTACTGGCGACCGCACCTTGTTGCTGGCGCTGGCGGCGTTGTTCGGAGGCGCCATTTGCTGGGCCGTTGGCAGTGTACTTTCGCGACGAGCGCGGCTTGAGGCAAACAGTTTTGTGGCGGCTGCCTGGCAGATGATATTCGCAGGCGTCCTTAGTGTTGCGATTGGGACAGGATTGGGCGAGTGGCCGCAGTTCAATCTGACGCCTGGAGCTATGGGTTCGCTCGCCTATCTCATTACGGGCGGATCGCTGATTGGCTATACCGCGTTCATCTACCTGCTGGAGCATGTACCGGTTGGGAAGGTGGTGTCGCACTCGTACATCAATCCGGTTGTGGCGGTGATTCTGGGGATTCTTGTTCTCGGGGAACGCCCCCAGGCGGCGGAGTTTGTGGGAATGGCTGGGGTGATTGTCGCGGTGTATCTGTTGACGAGCGCGCGGTTTGGGCGGAAGAGCACGAAGGAACTATAGGTATCCGAAGGAACGAAAAGGCGATAGATATCTGGGCGAACGAACAGGCTTATAGATATCCCAGGTTAGCTCGACCGCTGGCGCGGACTCGCGAACCTGGGGCACCCTGGGAACCCGGGGCACCCTGGGAAATGTGGGACACCCCGCGAGATGTGGGACACTTGAGGGTTGGTGAATGGGGGGGGATGAATATAGATATTCGAGCGAACGAAAAGACTATAGATATCCCAGGTTAGCTCGACCGCTGGCGCGGACTCGCGAACCTGGGGCACCCCGGCGAACCTGGGGCACCCTGGGAAATGTGGGACACCCCGCGAGATGTGGGACACTTGAGGGTTGGTGAATGGGGGGGATGAATATAGATATTCGAGCGAACGAAAAGACTATAGATATCCCAGGTTAGCTCGACCGCTGGCGCGGACTCGCGAACCTGGGGCACCCCGCGAACCTGGGGCACCCGGTAAAGGGGGTGCGCCTGCGGATGATTTGTGAAGCTGGGTCATGGCTTCGCGACGCTGGGCTGTCCACTCGGATTCGATTTCGACGATTCCAATCTTTCCGGTTGCATAGTGCCGGAAGCTGGACCACAGCCATTCTTCCGGCTTATCAACGAGGCCGCGATTGACCGGATTGCGGTGAATGTATCGCAGCTTCTCAATGCGCTTTTTTGCCGAGTACACGTTGAAATCGTAGTAACGCGGCTGCCAGAAGGGCCTTTGAGTCGACCGTTTGGAGATGGACACCTTGAGAGATTTGAGGGCCTGGCCGAGTAGACCGAATACGGGCTCGCTCATGAGGAGATGCACATGCTCGGGCATTACGACGTAGCCGATTACACGGAAATCGCACTGGCAGCGAGTATGTTCGAGCGCTGATTCGAAGAGCAATTTGGAGGCTGGGGAGACCAGATAGGGTTGTCGGTGGTAACAACTGAAGGTCACAAAATGAAGATGATCTTCGAGCTGGTAACGGACCAGGCCCCTTGTCATGGAAGAATTTTATTCCGATCGTGGAAGGGGAGAGAACACGAAAGGACTCTAGAGATTCGAAGGAACTAAAAGACTACGGAGATTCGAAGGAACTAAGAGACTATAGAGATTCGAAGGAACTAAAAGACTATGGAGATTCGAAGGAACTAAAAGACTATAGAGATTCGAAGGAACTAAAAGACTATAGAGATTCGAAGGAACTAAAAGACTATAGA
>Ga0182015_10002612_pt1 | contig 21405 bp, 25 predicted proteins | sample 712P3MmetaG_FD_120478 | JGI IMG/M metagenome (GOLD analysis project Ga0182015, IMG submission 120478) | Permafrost microbial communities from Stordalen Mire, Sweden - 712P3M metaG | ecosystem: Environmental > Terrestrial > Soil > Wetlands > Permafrost | place: Sweden: Stordalen | collected...
CGCCGGGCTTGCCATCGACGCGAAGAACGGCATTCTCTTTGCCGCCTGCCGCGATAAGAAGAACATGATCATTCTCTCCGCCGCTGACGGTCACATCCTCACCGATCTGCCCATCGGCAACGGTTCAGACGGCGCGGTCTTCAACCCTGCAACGATGGAAGCCTTCAGTTCTCAAGGCGACGGCACCCTCACCGTCATCAAGGAAGACTCGCCCACCAGCTTCTCTGTTGAGCAAAACGTTGCTACGCCGGCCCGCGCCAAGACGCTCACCCTCGACACAAAGACCAACCAGATCTACTCCATCACGGCTGAATTTGGTCCAACGCCCGCCGCGCCGGCTACTCCCCCCACTCAACCCGCTCCGGCCGCAGGAAGCACGCCTCCCGCCGGTGGTCCGCCCGCTTGGATGCGCGGACCAAGAGCGCCCATGATTCCGCACTCCTTCCAGATCCTGGTGATCGGTAAGTAGGGGGGGACGCGAGGACAAGCGCCTCGGTACGCTTGCAGCACTCTGTCGCAGAGTCGCTTTCCGCGGACCCGACAAAGTGGTGCCAATAGTGATACCATATACAGAATGGCAACTTCGAAGAAGACCCTCGAAGAAATGCGTCGCACGCCACAGAACGTGCGATTTGCAGACCTGCTCAAGATTTGTGTCGAGCGTTTCGGTCAGCCGCGACAGTCGGGCTCCAGCCACGCTGTCTTCAAGACTCCGTGGCCCGGTGATCCGCGTGTGAACATTCAAAACGACAAGGGGAAGGCTAAGGCCTACCAGGTGCGACAGGTGCTGCTGGCGATCGACAAACTCAACGCAGCTGAATCCGGAGATCAAAATGAGCCCAACAAAAAAGACTGACCACTTCACCTATCGCGTCACATGGTCGGCAGAGGACAGCGAATACGTTGGCATGTCCGTCGAGTTCCCCTCGCTCTCCTGGCTCGCCGCGACGCCAGAGGACGCGCTTAGTGGCATTCGTGCGCTCGTCCGGGGTGTCGTTCGCGACATGCAAGCCGCGGGCGAACTGGTCCCCACACCTCTCGCCGAGAAGCATTACAGCGGCGAATTCCGCGTCCGCATCCCCCCTCACGTGCACCGCTCCCTTGCCATGGAGGCTGCCGAGCAGGGCGTAAGTCTCAACCGTCTGGCCAGCGCCAAGCTGTCCTCATAACCAGCGCACCCACTAAACTATCTTTCATGGAAGTTCTGTACGGCGTCCACCCGGTCGAGGAAGCCCTCAAGGCCGGAAAGCGCAAGTTTGACCACGTGATTGTGGCTCGCGAGCGCGACGACCTGCGTCTTGAAAAGCTCGTCGCCCTCTGCCGCCAGCTCGGCGTCCGCGTGCTGCAAGAGTCGCGCGAGCAGCTCACCCTGCGCGCGCAGACCGCGGCCCACCAGGGCATTGTCGCCATGGTCCGTCCCATGGGGATCCTCGCCATCGAAGACCTTTTCTCTACCGCTCCTGCCATCCCCGGCGCAGCCCGCCTGCTGCTCGCTCTCGACGGGGTCGAAGATCCACAAAACCTCGGCGCATTGCTCCGGGTGGCCGATGGCGCGGGCGTCGACGGGGTCGTCCTTACCGAACGCCGCTCCGCGCCCATAAGCCCAGTCGCAGTCAAGGCCAGCGCGGGCGCAGCCGAGCACCTCCGCATCGCACGCGTCGTCAACCTCGTTCGTGCGCTTGAGGAGCTCAAGCGCCAAAACCTCTGGATCATCGGTCTCGACGAACGCGGTGCCTCCGACTACGACAACTTCGACTTCACCGGCGACTGCGTCCTTGTCCTCGGCCGCGAGGGCGCCGGCCTCCACGAGCTCGTTCGCCGCACCTGCGACCACTTGCTCCGCATCCCCATGGCCGGCGGTGTCAGCTCTCTTAACGTTTCTGCGGCCGGCGCAGTGGTCCTGTATGAAGCAGCCCGCCAGCGGCGCAATGCAGGGCGAAGCGCGCGTCCTGGGGCTTCCCCCACCTCCGCCACAGCGTCCAAACCAAAGAAACTGAAAGGTCTGGGTTCATGAAGTTGGTCTACGCCGCCATTGCGGCAACACTCGTGCTCGGTTTCGCAGTGTCTTCTGCACAAACCACGCCAGCAGCCGGCTCGACAGCTCCGCAGCAGGCCCCGAGCCAGCCTGCCGGCAAGGTCATTTTCTCCCGGTCCATCGACGAGAACGGCCAGGCAACAACCCAGGTCGGACCAGCCGCTGCTGCGCGCAACCCCGCCCAGCCGGCCAATGAGCCCTCAGCTCAAGACGCCGAGCGCGAGGCCATCACCTTCACCGATTTCGACATGGATGTACACCTGCGCTCTCTAGAGCAGCACATCGCGGTTCGCGCGCTCATCTCCGTGCGCAATGACAGCAAAACGCCGCTCTCTCACATCCCGCTCCAGCTTTCCTCCTCGCTCAACTGGGAGCGGATTCGCCTCGACGCGCACGACCTCACCTTCCCCGTGGCCACGCTCAACTCCGATACCGACCACACCGGCCAATTGCACGAAGCAGACATTCTGCTTGCCCAGCCGCTTGCGCCGGGGCAGACTCTGCAGTTCGACGTCTCCTACTCCGGTTCCATCCAGCTCTCTGCCCAGCGCCTGCTCGCCATTGGAACCCCGCAGGATGTTGCCTTGCACTCCGAATGGGACGAGATCAGCGTGCCCTTTACAGGCCTGCGCGGCTTCGGCAACGTCGTCTGGTATCCCGTCTCCAGCGTCCCCGTCATTCTCGGAGACGGTGCTCGCCTCTTCGACGAAGTGGGCGAGCACAAACTTCGCATGGCAGGCGCGCGCTTCAAAACGCGCCTCACCGTCGAGTCGCCTCACGGGCGCGCACCCACCGTGGCGCTTATCAACGGCCACATGGTCGCACTCACGCAGACCCCCTCCGGCAGCCTCAACGACGAAGTCTCCGACATCACGCAGGCCGAGAGCCCCGCAACAATACTCGGATTTGAAGCCCCAAGCCTTTTTGTCGCCATCCGATCGCTCCACAGCGGCGTGAATACCTTCTACTGGATCCTGCCGGAGAACGAAGCGGCGCTGCAGGCTTGGGTCAAGGCCATGGATACAGTCACGCCGTTTCTCAAGAGCTGGCTCGGCCAGACTCCCCGGTCCCAACTGAATCTCATCGACCTGCCCGACCCCGAGGATGCCCCCTACGAAACCGGAGCGCTACTCACGACCTCAATTCGACCGGCCAGCCCCGAACAGCTCGACGGCATCCTCGCTCACGCCCTCACCCACGCCTGGATGCAGTCGCCCCGCGCATGGCTCAGCGAAGGTGTGGCTCACTTCATGGGTACGCTATGGGTTGAAAAACAGCACGGCCGCGACCAGGCTCTTGGAACACTCGAGGCATCGCGCGCCTCCCTCGCGCTCGTCGAGCCGGAGAGCCCTGGCCAAAGTTCCGGCCAGCCGCTTGCCCAGGCCATCTCCCCCGTCTACTACCGCACCAAGGCCACTTATGTTTTGTGGATGCTTCGCGATGTGGTTGGTGACGCCACGCTCTCTGCCGCCCTCCGCGCCTACGACCCCGCGGCCGACGTTAGCCTCGGCTATGGCCGCGACACCGCACCCGGCACCTTCCAAATGCTGCTCGAGCGGGCCGGCGCACAGCGCGACCTCAAGGGTTTCTTTGCCGATTGGGTCGACGCCGACAAAGGCCTCCCAGACCTCAGCATCGAAAGCGTCTTTCCCTCTCAGGAACCGTCAGGATCATGGCTTGTAGCCATCAATCTCAACAACGAGGGCTACGCCGCTGCAGAAGTTCCTGTCACCGTGCGCGGCATCTCCACCTCCGTCACCCAGCGCGCCCTCATCCCCGCTCGCGGCAAAGTCATCGATCGCATCCTCCTCCAGGAAAAGCCAACCCAGGTCCAGCTCAACGACGGAACCGTCCCGGAAACCCAGGCCACGGTCCACATCAAGAATCTGAATGGCGCGGCAGGGAGCTCATCCTCCAGCCAGCTGAGCCCGCAGCCGTGATGTCGCGCGCGCAACGCGTTGTGATCGCATCGGCGATGGCAGTCGCCCTGATGATTGCGGGCTGTGCCAAAGCTCCGCGCCTCGATCCCGCGCCCGGAGAACAACTGGCCGACCGCGTCGTCGTGGTCAAGTCCGCTCACACCCTCACGCTCTATGCGCGAGGCCAGATTCTCAAGACCTATAAAGTTGCACTCGGCCGCGGACCTGCCGGACCAAAGGACCATCAGGGCGACCACAAAACCCCTGAAGGTGACTACATCCTCGACCAGAAGAACGCGAAAAGTCGCTTTCATCTTGCGCTGCATGTTTCCTACCCCAACGCCGCAGACCGCCAGCGTGCCCAACGGGAAGGCCGAGACCCCGGCGGAGCCATCATGGTTCACGGAGTGGCGTGGGGCTTCGGCTGGCTCAGCTCCCTTCAGCGCGCCATCGACTGGACCGACGGTTGCATCGCAGTCAGCAACCCCGAGATCGAAGAGATCTGGCGTCTTGTGCCCGTCGGCACATCCATCGAGATCAAGCCGTAAGCCCATCCAAGGCATCAATAGTTCTCCTTCTTTTCTCTCCCCCGCGCGAAGCTCTCACCTCCTTGCAACCCCCACCCAAAGGAGGATGCACTCCGCCCGCCAACTTGCGTACCATAACCGAACGATGGTGACCGAACGCCAGACCGGGCGGCAGATGGGAGTGTGGGCGGCCACCGCCGTTGTCACAGGCGAAGCTATCTCGCTCGGCATCTTCCTCACCCCCGCCGCCATGGCCCGCACGCTAGGCTCTCCTGCGCTGCTCGCCGCCGTCTGGTGCGGAATGGCTCTCCTCACTATGGCCGGTGCCCTCTGCTTTACCGAGCTGGCCGTCCGCAACCCCCACGACGGTGGCGAATACCTCTACCTCCGTCGCGGCTTCGGCCGCCGCACAGCTTTCCTCTACGGCTGGATGGCCGCCCTGGTCATGTATCCGGGTGTGGCCGCCGCCCTCTGCGTAGGAACAGTTCCCTACGTGCAAGCCCTGATCCCAATCCCAGCGGTGCTAGTTTCAGTGCTTCCCGCGCTCATGCTGTTGGCGCTGGGTGCTCTCAACTATCTCGGCACCGGCCTTTCCAGCGGCCTGATGGCCGCGCTCAATTGGCTCAAGGTTCCCGTCCTTGCCTCTCTGGTCGGATGGGCTATGGTTTCGGGCCGCGCCAGCCTGCCAAACCTTGAGCCTCTCACTCTCCGCCGCGTCGGCTCTGACCCGCTCATCGAAGCCATTGCAGGAGCTTCCATCAGCGCCTTCTTCTGCTTTGGCGGCTGGTGGGAAGCCGGCAAGATCGCCGGCCAGGTCCGCAATCCTCAGCGAAATCTGCCCATCGCTTTCTCCGCTGGCGTTCTGGTCGTCACCGCCCTCTATCTGCTGGTGAGCTTCGCCTTTGTGGCTGTGGTGCCGATGCAGAGCATTCAAGACAACACAGCCTTCGTCGCGCAGTTTGGGCAAGCGCTTTTCGGCGCCGCTGGCGGGCGCGTGCTTTCCGCCTGTGTCCTGCTCTGTGTGTTGGGTGGCTTAATGGTGCTTAGCATGGCCGTGCCCCGCGTAACCTACGCCCTCGCGCTCGGTGAGGCAGAGGGCCACACCAACGCCGGCCCCCTCGCGGTGTTTGGCCGCCTCCATCCCCGCTTTGGCTCTCCGGCCAACGCCGTGCTCCTCCAAACTGGCATGGCTCTTCTGGTGCTTGCTCTGGGCGCATTTGATCAAATCCTTGCCTTCATCATTTTTTCAGCGGTTGTGTTTCTAGCGCTCACCGTGGCCACCCTCTTTCGCATCGCCCCCCGGGTTCGCAAATGGTGGTTTCCCGTCGCCCCAATTGTCTTCCTGGCCGGCAGCGGAGTTTTGGCCGCCATGCTGCTCATGCATAAACCCTGGTCTGCGCTTCTGGGCGCGGCTGTCGTGCTTGCCGGTCTCCCCGCGCACTGGCTGCTCGTTCGCTCAAGCCGCGCCGTTCCCTCTCAAGTTGTCGATACGCCCTGACATCAACCAAATGATTTCAGCCCACAAGGAGTTGCATCATGCCACACATCGCTCTTCCCCCCGGCCACGCCGGCATTCGCAGCGCAATGGCCTTTCGCCCAGAGACGGCGCGCCCCCTCAACGACCTCGTTGAAGTCCTGCTCACTGGCCCCAACTCCCTTACGCGCGGCGAGCGGGAACTCATCGCCACTTACGTCTCAAGCCTCAACTGCACTCACTTTTGCCACAGCATCCACGGCGCAATAGCCGCGGCCCATCTGGGTGGCGATGAGGCGCTGGTCCGCCAGGTGAAAACCGATTTTACGCAGGCCAACATCAGCCCAAAGCTCAAGGCGCTGCTTGCGATCGCAGGCAAAGTGCAAAAGGATGGCAAGCTGGTCACACCGGCCGACGTCGAGGCTGCCCGCAAGCTGGGCGCTACCGACATTGAAATCCACGACACGGTCCTCATTGCCGCCGCCTTCTGCATGTACAACCGCTATGTCGACGGACTCGGAACCGAGCAACCGGACGACGAGGCACTCTATCGTGAGCGTGGCCGTCGAGTCGCCCGCGATGGCTACGTCGCAGTCAGCGCAGAGTACCTGGCCGCCCCCGCCACACACTAAGGAGAAGTTAATGCCGCACATCGATCTGCCTGAAGGCTTTCCCGGCATCAGCGCCGGCCTCACCTATCGCCCCGAGACGGCCAAGCCCATGCGCGAGCTTGCCCACGTGCTCCTGCACGATGCCAACTCGCTCACCCCCGGCGAGCGCGAGCTGATCGCCACCTATGTTTCATCGGAGAACAACTGCCACTTCTGCCAGTCGAGCCATGGAGCCGCCGCCGCGTGCCATCTCGGCGACGCGTCTGTCGTTGATAAGGTGAAAGCCGACTTCCTCACCGCGCCCGTCAGCGACAAGCTCAAGGCTCTACTCGCCATCGCCGGCAAAGTCCAGAAGGACGGCAAGCTCGTCACCTCCTCCGACGTCGAAGCTGCCCGCAAACTCGGCGCAACCGACCTTGAGATTCACGACACCGTGCTTATCGCCGCGGCCTTCTGCATGTTCAATCGCTACGTCGATGGCCTGGGAACCTGGCAGCCCCAGGATCCTGACATGTACGCCCAAATGGGCAAGCATCTCGCCGCCGAGGGCTACACCGCCCCATCCATCCGCGCGCCCGTTCAGGCCACCTGAAGCCGATTCCGTAAAATGCTCCGGGCTGCGGTGTTCTCGGCCCCTGACCTGCCCAGAAATGTGAGGGTGCCCCATCCTTTTCGCGTTCTTGGCGAAAAGGGTGGGAGACCATGCCCCCAAGGCATCCTCGTCGGACCCACCCTACTCCTCTTTTTTCGCGTTCCGCGCCCGCACCTTGAACCAGATCGGCGTCCCCTCGAATCCGAACGCCTCGCGGATCTGGTTCTCGAGGAATCGCTCGAAGCTGAAATGCAGCTGGATGTCCCGATCCGTGAACAGCACAAACGTCGGAGGTGCCACAGCCGCCTGCGTCATGTAGAAGATGCGCAGCCGCTTGGCCATCGGCACCGGCGCACGCTGGAAATCGATCTTCTCCAGGAACCGATTCATTTGGCCCGTCGTTACCCGCTTGCGCCGCTCAATCGCCACTTTCTTGGTTTCGTTCATCACGCGGCCCAGCCCCGTCTTCTCAAGCGCCGACAAGAAGATCACGGGCGCATAGTGCAGATACTTTAGCGTCCGCCGGAGCCGCTCTTCATAGGCATCCCGATCCGCCGGTGGCTTGCCGTCGGTCCGGCCCGTCGTCACCGCGTCCCACTTGTTCACCAGGATAATCACGCTGCGCCCGCTCTCGTGCGCATAACCGCCGATGGTCGCGTCCGCCCCTGTCACGCCTTCCGTCGCGTCAATCACCAGCAGCGCCACGTCGGCCGCTTCAAGATGCCGCCGTGCCATCACCACGCTCATCTTTTCCGCCATCAGGTGCGTCTTGCCCTTGCGCCGGATGCCCGCCGTATCGACAAACCTGAACTGGGTGCCTTCGAACTCCACCACCTCGTCCACGGCGTCGCGTGTGGTCCCTGCAATCGGCGAAACAATCGCCCGAGACGTACCGGTCAGCGAATTCAGCAGCGTCGACTTCCCCACATTCGGCCGACCGATGATGGCCACTGAAGTCTCATGCTGCTCAAACTCCCCATGTGTCCGATGCAGTTTCTCGCCCTCTTCGCCGGTTTCGCCATCGCCGTCCTGGGCGGGCGCCAGTGCGGGTGTGGGCCCGTCGGAATCGTCCACTGCCTTCGCGTCCTCCGGCAACGCCGCCGCAATTGCATCCAGCAGGTCCCCGATCCCCTGTCCGTGCTCGCTGCTGATTGGGTACAGTTCCTTGATGCCAAGCCGGCGCAGGTTCTCTGCCTCGGCCGCCAGCCCTGCGCCTTCCACCTTGTTCACCGCCAGAAACACCGGCTTGCCGCCGCGGATCAACAGGCGCGCCAGGTCGTAGTCCGGGCTGGCCAGCTCCGTTCGCACGTCCACCACCAGCACCAGCGCGTCGGCTTCCTCCAGCGCCACCTTGGCCTGGTTGTAAATTTCCGTCGGAATCAGCTCCGCATCGTCGGGCACAATGCCGCCTGTATCCACCACGCGATACTGCCGCCCCGCCCACTCGCACTCGCCGTAAATGCGGTCCCGTGTGATTCCCGGCTCATCGCCCACAATCGAACGGCGGCTGCCCGTCAACCGATTAAACAGCGTGGACTTGCCCACGTTAGGACGGCCCACAATAGCGATGAGTGGTAGATGTGCAGCACCGGGCGCGATCCCAGCAAGCGATGGTCGAAACTTGGCCAACGTTCTTCCTCCAATTTCAATTTCCCTGACGCGTCTCGACTACTTCCAAACCCGCTGCACGCCGTAACGGTCGAAGATGTCGTCGCTGCTCAGAATGGGTATGTTGAGATCGAGCGCCTGGGCGATCAGCAATCGGTCGAAAGGATCCTTGTGGTGGCGTGGCAGATAGCCGCTTCGTATCATCTGCTTGATCGATGCTCCGAGAATCCGATATCCGCCCGCAGTCACCCGGTTCTCGAAATCGTCCAGGATCTCCGCCCCATTTTCCAGCTTTCCAATGCCCGCCTTGATTGCCATCTCCCAAGGCGTGGCTATGGAAATCAACAGTTCCGCATTGCTATCGCTGAACAAACCCCTCACCCGATCAGTCAGTCTCTCCGGGGACAGTAAAGCCCAGAGAAATGTGTGCGTGTCGACAAGGAACCTCACTTTTCCTCAACTGGGCTGCCTGGCGGTGGAACTAGTGGCGCGTCGACGAGGTAGTCGAAGCCCATCTCAATCAAATCCTCATCCGTCGCGGGAGCGAACGCCCGGTCGTCGAATTGGATCTTCCCCCGATACGCTCCCATTAACCGGAATGGAACCTCTTGCTTCTTTGGTTCTTCAATAGGCACAATCTTTGCCACCGGCTTCTTGCCGCGCAGGATGGTGACCTCCTGGCCCGCTTCTGCCTCTTTGAGGAGGCGGGATAGGTGCGTCTTGGCTTGATGGACGGTATACGACATGGACTAACTCTAAGGCAAAAAGTGGACTAAGTCAAACGGACTGCTCATACAACTGAAGCGTCGAACCGAGAGACAACGTTGAGCTATTCTTAGCCTTTTCAAATACTTAAACCCATTCCACGGCTCTCCAATTGTCCCTCCATTCTCGGGAGGGCACCCGTGCACATTCATGGCCAAATGAGCCCAGTCAATGCTGCCAACGTTTATGGCGCTGCTCAAAATGAGCGTGCCGAGGCAAACCGCCGCGCCGCCGAAACTCGCCGCAAGCTGAGCGCTTCCCGAACCGCCTCCGAATCCCTGACGGATGACGAGACTTTCCTGGTCGGGCGCTGGCTCGACGCACGCCCGCACGATCCACTGCCCGGCGACGAGTATCACGGCAGCTCCGATTCTCGCGAAGAAGATCTGGCCTGAACCCTTTCCCCGGTTTCAACCAGCCAACCGTTCAGCTCGTTCCTGCGACCGATTCTGCAGCGCCTTGTCCCCCGAGTCTCCGTCGGTCTGGGCGACAATAAAGCCAAAGGGGGACGAGATACATGATCTCCGGCGCACACGTAATTCTCTTCAGCAAGGACGCAGAGGCCGACCGGGCATTTTTCCGGGATGTGCTGCAATTCCCGTCAGTCGACGCCGGCCACGGCTGGCTCATCTTCGCGCTGCCTCCGGCCGAAGCCGCGTTCCATCCCGGCGAGACCAATGGCGCCCACGAGCTCTACCTGCTATGCACCGACCTCAAGGCTGAAATGCAGAAGCTGACGGAAAAAGGCGTCGAATGCTCTGCAGTGCACGAGGAGCGATGGGGCTCGATCACCAGGTTCAAGCTACCAGGCGGGGGCGCGGTGGGGTTGTACCAGCCAAAACACAAGTTGGCGATCTGACCGCGCCTCGATTCGGGTGCCCCATCCGTTCCGCGTGGTCCCCCCGGCGACCACGCGGAATGAGTGGGATACGACATCTATGTTTTGCGCCGGATCATGAGGAGAAACCGCACGCCTCCGTCCCCTGCCGGCCCCTCTCACTATGATGGGAAAAGCGCCTCTCTCGCGCTCGCCCGATGCCCGCCTCCGAAGCCCCAATTCGATCCCTGCCCAGCCTCCACGAGTTTTTCTCTCCGGGCGGAATCCTCTCCAACTCCTCGCTGCCCTATGAGTACCGCCCCGGCCAGCTTGAAATGGCCAAGGCCGTCGAGCGCGCCCTCGCCGAGCGCCGCCATCTGATCGTCGAAGCCGGCACCGGCACCGGCAAAACCCTCGCCTACCTGCTGCCTGCCCTGCGCACCGGCCAGCGCGTCATCGTCTCCACCGGCACCAAGGCCCTGCAAGATCAGCTCTTCTTCCGCGACGTTCCCTTTCTCGAGTCGCTGCTGGGCAGCCTGCGCGTCTGCTATATGAAGGGCCGCGCCAACTACCTCTGCCGCCACAAACTGGTCACCCTGCGCAACCAGCCCATTCTCTCGGGCCTCGAAGAGATCGACCAATACCGTCAGATCAGCGAGTGGGAGCAGACCACCGAGACCGGCGACCGGGCCGAGCTATCGGGTATGCCCGAGTCGAGCGCGCTGTGGAACAAGCTCGACGCCCGCAGCGATGCCTGCCTCGGCCAGACCTGCCCCGATTACAGCCGCTGTTTCATCACCGAGATGCGCCGCAAGGCACTCGAGTCCGACCTCATCATCGTCAACCACCATCTCTTCTTCGCCGACCTCTCCGTCAAGCAGCAGGCTGGCGGAGCGCCCGATGTCGGCGTCCTGCCCGAGGCTGCCGCAGTGGTCTTCGACGAGGCGCACGAGCTTGAAGACGTAGCCTCGCAGTACTTCGGCCTCTCCGTCAGCAACCTCCGCTTTGAGGAACTGGCCCGCGACACCGACGCCCAGCTCCGCGGCAAGCAGGGCGCCGAGTCTCTTCCCGCCGTCACCCAGCAGCTTCGCGAGCGCGCCCGCCTCTTTTTCGCCGGCCTTCCCATCGCGACTGACGGCCGCCAGCCCTTCGACGCCCGCGAACAGTTCCTCGAAACCTCCGGCGACCTTTACCTCTCCGTCCGCACCATCCTGCGCCGCCTTGAAGCCGAAATGGAGGCCCTCAAAGGCGTCGACGAGGCTCCCGGCCTGCGCAAGCGCGTCGCCCGCCTCCGCACCGAGCTCGAATTCCTGCTCGAGTCCAACTCCAGCAACATGGTCTATTGGATGGAGCGCCGCATCCTCGGAATTGGCGCTGGCTCCTCGGGCGAAAAAGCCTCTTCGCGCTCCCCGCGCCAGCAGTCCCGCACCACCTTCCTCCAGGCCACCCCCATCGACGTCTCTGAACTACTCAAAGAAATGGTGTTTGAGACCATCCCCACCGTCGTCCTCACCTCCGCCACGCTCACCGTGCAGGGCGGCTTCGAGCACATCCGCAAGCGTCTCGGCCTCACTGAAGCCCGCGAGCTCGTCGTTCCGTCTCACTTCAAATACGATCGCCAGGCCCTGCTCTATCTGCCGACCAACATGCCCGATCCCCGCGAGCCCGACTTCGCCGAGGCCGCGGCCGAGTGCATCCGCCGCGTGCTCGGGGCCAGCCGCGGCCGCGCCTTCTGCCTCTTCACCAGTTACGCCCAAATGCGCGACCTCTACGAGCGCCTGCTGCCCGTCCTCGACTTTCCCCTGCTGCTCCATGGCACCGCCCCGCGAAAGGCCCTGCTCGATCAGTTTCGCGAAACGCCTAATGCCGTCCTCTTCGGAACGTCAAGTTTTTGGCAAGGCGTCGACGTGCAGGGCGAGGCGCTCAGCTGCGTCGTCATCGACCGCCTTCCCTTCGCCGTCCCCTCCGACCCCGTCGTTCAGGCCCGCATGCGCGCCATCGAAGAGGCCGGCGGCAAGCCCTTCAACGACTACCAGGTCCCCGCCGCCGTGCTCACGCTCAAGCAGGGATTCGGCCGCCTCATCCGCTCGCTTGAAGATCGCGGCGTCCTCGTCCTGCTCGACAACCGCATCACCACCAAGCGCTACGGCCAGACCTTCCTGAGCAGCCTCCCCCCCTACCGCATCACCCAGACCATCACCGACGTGGAAGCGTTCTTCAACGCGTGAGACGAAACGACCGAGGCCGAATAAACTACCGCTACAGGAGAGTTCCATGCAGAAGAAGCCAATCAGCCTCCTCGCCTTTGCATTCACTGCGCAGGTAGCCTTATTAGGCGGAATCGTGCCAGCAGACACGCAGACGCCCACCGCCCCCTACGCCACCATGGCCCCGCTCGATCAGTACATGATCCCGGACCAGACCGCTGAGATTGCGCTGGCTCGCAGCGGAGCTCCCAAATCCATCTCAGACGCAGCCGAAGTGCTCGTGCTCGGCCGCGACGGATACACATCCGCCGTGAAGGGCACGAATGGCTTTGTTTGTCTGGTGCAACGCGGCTGGGCTGCGGCCACCGATTTTTCCGAGTTCTGGAGTCCCAAAGTCCACGCTCCGATTTGCTTCAACGCGGCCTCCGCCAGAACCTATCTGCCCATCATCCTGATGAAAACCAAACTGGTCGTCGCCGGTAAATCGAAAGCCGAGATCGCACAGGCGGTCAAATCGGGCCTGGACTCGAAACAACTGCCTCCCCTGGAGCCCGGAGCCATGTGTTACATGATGTCGAAGCAACAGTACCTGAATGACCAAGCCAAGAACTGGCATCCACACATGATGTGGTTTGTGCCGGGCAGCGCAGCCGCAAGCTGGGGAGCGAATCTGCCCGGCTCACCGGCTATCGCAGCCAACGACCCTGAAGAGCGTCTGACGATCATGCTCGTCTGGGTTGGCCACTGGTCCGACGGAACCCCCGCCCCGCCTGATCTACAACCAACGCCTCCGCCACACAAGATGAATTAATCAAGGCTCCAAGGCTTGACTCCAAGCTCAGACTCTATCCTCTGCCCCTTTGCACATAATTTCGACTTCCCGGCGCACAATGGAACTGTGATGGTCAAACAATCCTCAACTCGCTCTAAGCACAGTCGCTCCATCGTCGAAAAAACAGCGAAGCAACCTCCAAAAAAGACGCACCCCCCTCCCCCCCCTCCCCCGATTTTTCCTCATCTCCATGAAAATAAGCAGGTTCCGTCTTTTGACATCCAAAGGCCTCTCTGATAACAAAGAGCTTACGTGTCTACCATCGTCGGAAAACCGCCATTTTCCGGCGGAAATCAACCCCAATCCGCCCACGATAGCGAGCGCCGGAAGGTCACAACTGCACTGTGTATCCGTTTCCGAATCACACTTTCCTTAGAACGCTGCCTTCGACCTCGCCACAAACGGACCTGGTGAATAGAGAATCGAACCCATGCAGATCACCCCACAGTCCGTCCTCCTCGTCATCGATGTGCAGAACGACTTCTGCCCCGGTGGGGCATTGGCCGTTGCAGGCGGAGACCAGGTCATCGCACCGATCCTGAAGATCGCGCCGCGCTTCCAACACATCGTCCTCACACAGGACTGGCATCCCGCCGATCACACCTCCTTTGCCAGCTCCCACCCCGGCAAGCAGCCCTACGAAACGATCGAAATGCCCTACGGCCCGCAGACTCTTTGGCCAGACCACTGCGTCCAGCAGACTCCCGGTGCAGAGTTTCACCCTGACCTGCACCTACCTCGCGCCGAACTCATTTTGCGCAAAGGCTTCCGCCCGCAAATCGACTCCTATTCAGCGTTTTTTGAGAACGACCACACCACTCCCACCGGCCTCGCCGGTTATCTGCGCGAGCGCGGCCTCACACGCGTCTTCCTGTGCGGACTCGCTTATGACTACTGCGTCGGCTACTCCGCCCTCGACGCCCGCCGCCTCGGCTTTGAAGCCGTCATCCTTCAGGACGCCTGCCGCGCCATCGACCTCAACGGTTCGGTCGCGCAGATCGAAGCTGAATTCGCCGCCGCCGGGGTCGAGTTGATCAGCTCCGAGGAACTCCTCCGCTAGCGGCCCGCTCCAGGGACTGCCGCCAAACCGCCCGGCCCTCGCTCCCGCTAGAATCCCTTCAGGCGTCTTCGAAAACTATAGCCAATCCAAATGTCGCGCAACTTCTACATACTGGCCGCCGTGCTGGGCTTCTTCGCCCTTGTCTCCGGCGCCATGTCGCTGGTTCCATCGAGCTATCAGCCCGGCCTGCCCGCCAATGCATCGCTCTGGCGGACCGTCGCACTCGTTCTCGTGCTTTTTGGTCTCGGTGCGGCTCTCGTCGGCGTGATGAGCCATCTCTTTGAGCAGGTCGATCATCGCAGCGAAGAGGCTCGCCAGGCCGAACGCCGCCGTCGCCGCGATGGCCACTGAACCCTTAGCCCTTCAGTCTGGGTGCCCCATCCTTTCCGCATTTTTTTGCGGAAAGGGTGGGATGGAATGCAGCCCTTTGCCCGTCCACATCACTGCCCGAACGCCTAAAATGGAAACGACGGGACTCTTCCCCGCAGGATCGAGCAATCGCAATGTATGAAGTCACCGTGGAAGCTGGCTTTTCGTCCGGCCACTACCTTCGCAACTACAAGGGCAAGTGCGAAAACCCGCATGGCCACAACTACAAGGTCCGTGTGACCCTGGCCGGAGCCGAACTCGACGAGGCAGGTCTGCTTCTCGACTTCAAGCTGCTCAAGCAAGTCATGCGCCCCGTCGTCGACCGCATCGACCACCAGATGCTCAACGACCTCGAGCCCTTCACGGTCCTCAATCCCTCGGCGGAGAACATCGCCAAATACTTCTACGACCAGACCAATGAACAACTGGCCGGCATGACAGCCGGCCGCGTCCGCGTGAAGGACTGCACCATCTGGGAGACCGACACCACCACGGCTACTTACTTCGAGTAGCGCGACCGCGCGCCGCAGACGGCGCGGCGGCCAAAGCAGCCTTCGGCGCAGGAACTTCAGCATCCCAGCCCTTCCAGCCTTCGGGCAGCTCGTCGCCTGGCATTGGTGGATTGTCCCGACCCGCTTTGGCGAGTATTTCGAGGGCCCTGGCAGGATTGGCTCCCCTTGTATACCGCTCAAAAAACTGCTGGGTACGCGCAATTGCGAGCTTCTCCGCAACTGCAACGTTGATCAATTGATTGAGGGCAACTCCCTCCGCCGCAGCTAAGGCCTTGGCCTCTGCCATGATTGTCGGTTGAAGTCGAAGTGCAAAGTTACTTGTCTTCATAGCTCTCTTAACCTCATCAGTGCCTGACCGGGGGCAAGCGTCTCTATCCCAAATCTCCGGCCAGCGATCAGAAAATCTCCAATATTCATCGTGACAATCGCATCGGCATTTCCATACACGGCCGCCTCCAGAACAAATTCATCGTTAGGATCTGCCAGTTGAGGTCGGAGCCGGTTTCCAACGTGCACGTGCTCCGCAATTGTGCAAAACGCCTTCACAATGTCCACAATCTCCTCTGAATCCAGATCCGAATGGCCGACATGCTCAGGCCTGGTCGCCACGGATTCGTATTCCAAGACAAGCGGGACTGAAACGAGTGGTCGTAATTTGCATTGAAGAACCATTTGGATCAGTAGTCGAGATGCACCTGTCTTGCTTCGAATCGCGGCCACAAGAACCGAAGTGTCAAGCACGATTCGCACAGACAAAATCATATCACGGGCAATATCGCCTGCGATATTACTTCAATTCATCTGCGTCGATTTGGACTTCAGATAGTTGTCGAATGGAATCTCGAAATAGAAGAGCTCCTGCCCGTCTGCGTTGCGCAGCTTGTGCAGGTGCAGCTTGGCCCCGCGCAGCGGATGGTCCAGGTCCGATACGTCATACCAAAGGAACCCCGCCCGCGTGCTGTGCGGCTCCACAACCAGCGCCTGGTATTCAAACTGATCAAAATCCTGCTGAATGTCTTTGACGCTGGCTTTGGGCTTGGTGTGAATCGGGGGCAGTGGGCCGGGCAGCGGAATCTTCCCGCCCTCGCGCTCTTTCCGCGTCATCAGCCGGTCCACATCCTCCGGCTCCGCCGCCTGAATCTTGTCTCCTGCCGCCGTCATGAAGAGAATTCGCGCATCGCGCAAACTGATCGGTCGGTCTCCGTCATTGGTCACAATCAACCGTATCGGAATTACCCCATGCGCCAGGTAGTCCACGCGAAAGAGGTTTTCCTTCTCCTTCGTATCGTAAGGCTCCACGGCAATGGCCACCTTTTCGTTGTCATGCACCTCGACCGCAGCAAACGAAGTGGCAGGCTGCACGCGGGGCGGAGTATGCTCAGCCGCCAGGCCCGGCAGCCCGGTTAGCAGAACAAACAGCGGTAGCGCCCGCAAGGTTCTCATCGCCATCGACTGTATCATTTGAGGGTTAGTCCCTTTGTTTAGACGGGGGCAGGCAAGATTCTGTCACGCATGATCCTGTTTTTCTATAACCTCGCGCTGCTTGCAGCCCTCGTTCTGAGCGCTCCCTGGTGGCTGTGGAAGATGGCCACCACGCACAAGTACCGCGCGGGGCTAATGGAACGGCTGGGCCGCGTCCCCACCCGGCTCGACCCGATCAAGCCGGTCTTCTGGCTTCACGCAGTATCCGTAGGCGAAGTTCTTGCAGTTGGCCGCCTGGTCTCGGATCTCGACCGTGCATTTCCCGGCCATCTTCTTGTCATTTCCACCACCACCCTCACCGGCCAGGCCCTCGCCCGCGAACGCTTCGGCGCCAATCGTGTCTTCTACTGCCCGCTCGACCTGCCGTGGGCCGTAACGGCCTACCTGAACGCACTCCAGCCTAAGCTCTTCATCCTTGCCGAAACCGAGTTCTGGCCGAACCTGCTTAACGGCTGCTTCCGCCGCAACATTCCCGTCGCCGTCGTCAACGCCCGCATCTCCGATCGTTCATGGCCGCGCTACCGCAGGCTCCGCTCGCTCTGGCAGCCCTTTCTGAGCCGTCTTTCCACCGTTCTCGCCCAGAGCGAAACCGACGCCGAACGCCTCGAGGCGATAGGTTGCTCACCAGACCGGGTCTCGGTCGCAGGCAACCTCAAGTTCGATGTGCGCGCCGTTGGAGAAGCAGAAGCAACGTTACGGTTGAAGGCGCTCGGCCAGGGGCTTCGCTTCGTCGTAGCCGGCAGCACACTCGAGGGCGAAGAGGCTGCGCTCCTTGAAGCCTGGCCGCGTCTGCTCAAGTCCGATCCGCAACTGGTTCTGATCCTCGCTCCACGCCATCCTGAGCGCTTCGCCGCGGTCGCCGCACTGCTTGATCGTTCCGGCATCTCATGGGTGAAGCGGTCCGATTGGCGAACGATGCCAATCGAAAAGCTGCAGCCTCTCTTGGCAGGCCAGATTGTCCTGCTCGACTCCATCGGCGAGCTTGCTTCCGTCTACTCCCTCGCCGCTGTAGCTTTCGTCGGCGGAAGCCTCATTCCCGCAGGTGGCCACAACCCGCTTGAGCCTGCACAGTTCGGAGTGCCCATCGTCATGGGGCCTCACTTTGCCAACTTCCGCGCGATCGCCGACGATCTCCTTGCGCACCAGGCCCTGCGCATCGCCACAGACACCGAATTGGCCGCCACACTCATCCACCTTCTCCAGAACCCTTCAGATGCTGCAGCCATCGGCGCCCGCGCCCGTCAGGTATTCGAACAGCAAGCCGGTGCCACTGGCCGGTGCCTTGAGGCATTGCGGGCGCTGCTTCAAAAAGAGGCCACCATGAAGGAGCCCGTATGAGCAATCCGCCAGCGGCCCGCAAGCTCCTTCTTCCGTTAGTTCCGCTCTATCGTCTTGCCCTGGCCGCGCGCGAGTTCCGCCTCCGCTTCGGCCTCGAGCCGGTCCGCCGCCTCCGCTATCCCGTCCTCAGCATCGGCAACCTCTCAACGGGCGGCGCCGGCAAAACCCCGCTCACCGTCGCCGTGGCCAAAGCGCTCGCGCAGCGCGGTTTCGAGGTCGATGTCCTCTCCCGCGGATACGGCCGCAAAAGCTCGCTTTCCGCCCGCGTCCGCCCCGACGGAACCGCTGACGAATTCGGCGACGAGCCGCTCCTCATTGCGCGCGAAACCGGCCTTCCGGTCTACGTTGCGCGACAAAGGTTCGACGCCGGCCAACTTGCCGAGGGGGAGTCAGGCCCATTCCAAAACGAGCGCAGGACGAAGGCCCACCTGCTCGACGATGGCTTCCAGCACCGCCAACTCCATCGCGACGCCAACATTCTCCTCCTCGACCGACGCGACTGGCACGACCGTCTTCTCCCCGCCGGCAATCTCCGCGAGCCGCTCAGCTCCATCCGCCGCGCCACCATCCTCGCCATTCTGGCCGATGATCCTGCGCTTGCTGTGGCGGTGAAGTCCTGGGGCTGGCAGGGACCGGTCTGGCGTTTGCGCCGCACCATGGAGGTCCCAGAGGTTGCGGGGCCGATCGTTGCCTTCTGCGGAATCGCCCGTCCCGGCCAATTCTTCTCCGGTCTCGAGACCGCCGGCCTTCAACTTGCCGCGCATTTCGCCTTTCCCGATCACCATCGCTACACTTCCGCGGACCTAAAGCGCCTGGGAGCCTCCGCTCACCAGGCGGGCGCAGCTGGGATCGTCACCACGGAAAAGGACCTGGTTCGCCTCGGCCAGCTCCCTTCTGCTCTGCCGGCCTGGCTGCCGCTCCAGACTGCCCGCCTCCGCTTCGATATCGAAGACGAGGAAGCGGCGATCGATTCGCTGCTGGCTCAACTTCCCGTCGTTCCAGCCCATCCACCCCTGTGAGAAAATCAGAGTTTGCACACGCAGTCCAAGTTTCGTCTGCTGGTGGTCCGTCTCGGGGCCATGGGCGATATTCTCCACGCCCTCCCGGCCGTCACAGCACTTCGCCAGGCCCATCCAACCTGGACGATTGACTGGGTCGTCGAGCCGCGCTGGCGAGCTCTGCTTGCCGCCGATTCCGCCCTTGACAGCGAGCATGGCCCCGACCCCATCCCCAACGCCGCCTCACCCCTCGTCACTCGCATCCACCTCGCCTCATCCAGGCAATGGGGCAAGTCTCCGTTAAGCCGTCAAACCCTCTCTGAAATCAAGGTTTTGCGCCGCGATCTCCGCGCCTCCGGCTATGATGCCGTCATCGATTTCCAGGGAGCGGTCCGCTCCGCGTGGGCAGCCCGCACGGCCGGTTGCCGCCGGGTCATCGGAGAGTCGAATCCCCGAGAGTTCCTTGCCCGTTGGCTCTATTCCGAGAAAGTCGCAACGCGCGGCGTTCACGTCATCGAGCAGGATCTGGAACTGGCCTCCGCCATTGCCGGGGACGACCTCTCGCCCGTTCCTCCTCTGCTTCCCGCTGACCAAGTCGCCGATGCCTGGGCTGCTCAGATCCTGCCCACCGGTAGCCCCGCGGTCCTCATAAACCCCGGCGCCGGATGGGGCGCCAAGCGCTGGCCGGCCGAGCGGTATGCCACCGTAGCAGTTGATCTTGTCGCCCAGGGATTCCGCGTCGTGGTCAATGTCGGCCCCGGCGAAGAACCCCTCGCCGACGCTATCGTTCAGGTCACCGCCGGAGCAGCCATGCCCGTCAAATGCTCGCTTGGCCAACTCATCGCCATCACCCGTCTGGTAACGCTCTGCATCGCAGGAGACACCGGCCCGCTCCATCTCGCTTGTGCCCTGGGCCGTCCAGTAATTGGCATCTACGGCCCCACCGATCCCAGCCGCAACGGTCCCTTCGGGTGTAACTTCAAAGTGCTGCGCAGCCCTGACAGCCGCCGCGACCACGCCCGCCGGTCCGAAACAGAAGCCGGCCTGCTCACCATCCAGCCCGCCGATGTTTTGCGCGCCGTTCACGAATTGCTGGCCGAGGAGAACGCCCGATGACCAGCCGCAACCCTCCTCCAAAATCCTGCCCCACGCAGTTGGACTGGATCACTCGCTGGCAGCGGATCGCTCGGCGCATCCGCGTGCCCCTCGGCTTCCTTACAGCAGCCATCTATCTCTTCGAACTGGCTCGTCGCGCTCCCCGCCCCGACGCTGTCGCCTGGAGCCTCCTTCTTGTTCTTCCCGGCCTTTGGCTACGCGCTTATGCCTCCGGCTACGTCAAAAAGAACCGCGAGCTCACTCAAACAGGCCCCTACGCCCACACGCGCAACCCGCTCTATCTCGGTTCCATGCTCATGGCTGCCGGTTTTGCGGTCGCCCTCCTTAGCTGGCCTGTCGCCCTGGTCCTCGCCATCATGTTCGCTGTTATCTACATCCCCACCATCGCGTCGGAGGAGCGCTTTCTCAGTTCCACCTTCCCCGAGTTCTCTGACTATTGCCGCCGAGTTCCTCGCCTCGTTCCCCGTCTGACACCCTCAAATCCATACGGGAATGAGGGCGCCAACGGCGCCTTCGCCATGTCGCTCTATCTCAAACACCGCGAGTACAATGCAGCTATAGGGGCCGCTCTGCTTTATCTCTGTTTGCTCCTCCTGCGGCCGCTCACCCAACAGCTTCTTCACCACTAGAGGGGATCCGGTCCGCCATCCAGCCCGGTCGATTTCTCCCCCAGGAGTCTTCCGCAACGTCCAATAGGTTGAACCCATCCCGCCCGCCAGGGTCTTCTTGCAATTGCCTCATGCCCGGGCCACCGCAATTGGGGTTAACATCAATCGAGACAAGGAGTTCCATCTGAGGGTCAGGACCCGTACAACTACAGTTGGCATCCTCTGTGCCTTTGCAGCCACCCTTCTGGCTGCTGGCCAGCAGATTCCGCCCCTCACCCCTCCCCGCCCTGGATTCAGTTTCCCGCAGAAGCAAACCCTCACCTACGCTGTCGACTGGCGCGTCTTTCCCGCCGGCACTGCGGTGCTCCACTTTGAAGCGAACGGTGGCCTTGAGCGCATATCCGCCAACGCCGACACCATCGGCGCCATCAACCTGCTCTTCCACGTCAGCGACCGCTTCCAATCCACCTTTGACCGCGAACACGGCTGCACCACCGAGTTCGACAAGCAGACTGTCGAGGGCCGCCGCCAGGTC
>Ga0182015_10002613_pt1 | contig 21400 bp, 22 predicted proteins | sample 712P3MmetaG_FD_120478 | JGI IMG/M metagenome (GOLD analysis project Ga0182015, IMG submission 120478) | Permafrost microbial communities from Stordalen Mire, Sweden - 712P3M metaG | ecosystem: Environmental > Terrestrial > Soil > Wetlands > Permafrost | place: Sweden: Stordalen | collected...
AAAAAACCGGCGACCAGCTGATGCTGCGGGGACCCCGGCTTCCGACCGATCACTAGAAGTCTAGTGCATGGCGCTTTCCGGCGGCAGGATTCCCAATTCGCGATAGATGGGTCGAATTTCGCGGCGAACGGAGGGCAGTCGTGAAGTGAACCACGCTGCGCCGAGAAGAACGGCAGCGCCGTTGAGGATGACGGTCCACGGGGCGCCGATGACGTGGGCCAGGCCGCCGGCAAGCAGGCTTCCAAAGGGCGCCATGCCGACGAAGGCCATGGTGTAGTAACTCATCACGCGACCGCGTTTGTCTTCGTCGACTATGGTCTGGATCACGGTGTTGCTGCCGGCCATGCCCTGCATCATGCCCGCGCCGGCGATCATGACCATGATCATGGAGAGCCAGAAGACACGGGAGAGTCCGAAGCCGATGAGCCCGAAACCGAAGACGGCCGCGGCCATGGGGATCATCCGCACCAAGCCCTTCACGCTCTTACGTGCGGCGAGCGCGAGAGCGGAGAGAAGTGCTCCCACGCCCATAGCGCCCATCAGAAAGCCAAGTGTGTGCGGGCCACCTTGCAACACCTTGGCTGCGAAGATGGGCATCAGAACCACAAATGGCATGCCCATGAGGCTGACCACCGCAAACAGAAGGAGAATCGTGCTGATAGGCAGGGACTCGGAGACATAGGTCCAGCCTGCTTTCAGGTCAGTGAGGGTCGATGCGGCTTTGAGCAGCGGCGAGGCTACGGCCAGGTGCATCATCAGTAGCGACGCGATCACGGCTATATAGCTGATGCCGTCGATGAGGAAGCACCATCCTTCGCTGGTGACGGCGATGAGCATGCCTGCCAGCGATGGGCCCACCAGGCGCGCCATGTTTACCATCGAGGAGTTGATGGCGATTGCGTTGGAGAGGTCACGCTTGTCTTCGACCATCTGCACCATGAACGACTGGCGGCCGGGCATGTCGAATGCGTTGATGATGCCTTGCATGACGCTAAGGCCGAGGACCCACGCGATGGTGATGTGGCCGGTGAGTGTGAGGGCTGCAAGGGCGAGAGATTGCACCATCGAGAGCGCCTGGGTCCAGAGGAGCACCTGGCGGCGATCGAGGCGATCGATCCACACGCCTGCGAGGGGAGCGAAGAGGAAGCTCGGTATTTGGCCGGCGAAGCTGACAGTGCCGAGCAGGAATGCGGAACCGGTGAGTCGATAGACCAGCCAACTGGTGGCGACCCGCGTCATCCAAGTGCCGATGAGGGAGATGGACTGGCCGCCGAAGAAGAGGCGGAAGTTGCGGTGGCGGAGGGCGCGCCAGGCATGGCCCGGCGCATTGGTCAGGTCAGGATCCGGTTTCGAAGCCGCTTTCGGCGCATGCATTGCTTCATCATTTCGACTCAAACACTGGCCCTCACCCGCACTCTTATAGATGCCAATCTGAGAGTGCAGACTCCTTCTGAAGCGGTCGTTTCGCTTCGCCGAACGGGGACGGGGTTGTCAATACTGGCGGAAGTTCACTTCAATCGTAATCATCATTGGGACGGGCATTCCTTTCCTCATGGCGGGCTTGAACCGGTATTTTCGGGCTGCGTCGATGGCATTCTGGTCGAGCCCATATCCGAGAGGTCGAATCACTCGCAGGTTGCGAGGCATACCCTCCGTATCGACAATCAGTGAAATGAGACACACCCCGCTCACTTTCTTCTCGCGTGCCTCATCTGAAAAGGGTGCTTCTACCGAATTCAGTGGTACCGGGGGGACCGACGCCTGGGGCATGCGAGAGAGATTAGGAAATGGGGTGAACTCAAGCTTTGCTTGCGAGAGTGGCATTGCAACCAGCTTCTGATTTGGCTGGGCGGACAGCGTCGATAAAGCTGTATCTGGCGCAGGGTGCTTTGCATTTTGCTGACAAGACTCCAACTCGATTTCATCCTCCATCGGGACCGTAACCGGGCTGTTCTCATGGATCGCGGGCTTGAAACGATCGGTGGAAAGTAATTTGTATGCGATCTGATCGATCCCGCTCCCGGCGCCATGCTCGAATGCGATGTTTCGCGGGGATCCGGTCGCGTCAAGCAGGAAAGAGAGGACAGCCTTGCCGCTCAGCTTTTTCTTACAGTTCTCTTCTTCGATGGGAAAGGGGGCAGCAGGCAGGAGTTCTGGTGCGCTCACATTGGGTCCAACGATGAAGATCTTTTGATCCGGTCCAGCGGTGTTCGGTTCGGAGGAAGGCGGGGTCGAAGCGGTCTGTTGTGCGTTCGACATGCAGGCGATCAATACAAGCGGGAGAACAATCGACGTATGTCTTGCCATGAAATCCTCTGTGCTTCTTCCGAATGAGTTCAGGGTGCCAGCCCCAGTTCACGCAGCAGGAATGCATAGTCGAACGCTATCTCTTTCAGGTAGTCGTAGCGGCCGCTGGCGCCGCCATGGCCGGCCCGCATGTTGGTGACGAGGACCAGGTAGTTGTCGTCGGTCTTGAGGGTGCGAAGCTTGGCGACGTACTTGGCAGGCTCCCAGTACATGACCTGGCTGTCGTGCAGCGACGTTTTGACTAACATCGCCGGGTAATTCCCTGGCTGAAGGTTGTCATAGGGCGAGTAACTCAGCATGTAGCGGAAATACTTTTCCTCGTTGGGATTGCCCCATTCCTCGTACTCGGGAACGGTGAGAGGAAGATCTGCGTCGAGCATGGTGTTCATCACATCGACGAACGGTACGTGCGAGATGACGGCGCGGAAGAGGTCGGGGCGCATATTCACGACGACGCCCATTAACAATCCGCCGGCTGAGCCGCCTTCGATGGCGACGCGTTCGGGATCGCCATAGCCGGAGGCCGTCAGGTGTTCGACAGAAGCGATGAAATCGGTGAAGGTGTTTCGCTTGAGCAGCATCTTGCCGTCATCGTGCCAGGGCGTGCCCAGGTCTCCGCCGCCGCGAATATGCGCATAAGCCATGACCACGCCGCGGTCAAGCAGGCTGAGCCGGTTCGAGCTGAAGCCGAGCGGGAGCGAGTATCCGTAGGAGCCGTAAGCGTAGACGTAAAGGGGATTCTGAGGGGGTCCGGAAGCCCCCTCGACAGCCGGTCTGGAGACCGGCGCTACACGCTTGTCTTTGCGATAGACGAGCGAGACCGGAACCTTTGCGCCATCGGGAGCGGTGGCGTGCACTCGTTCGCTGGCGTAGAGAGTGCGGTCGAAGCCGCCTGGAACCTCGAGCTGCTTGAGCAAGGTGGAGTTTCCCGTGGGGACGTCGTACTCGTAGATTGAGGCAGGTGTTACAAGAGATTGATATGCGTAGCGGAAGGTTTGGGTATCAAAGATGCGGTTAACGTGGGGGTGTGCGCTGTAGGCGGGCTCTGGGAAGGCGATCTCGCCGGCGCTGTCGGCCTCGGGCCCGTCGCCGCGAAAGCGGGCGATGCGCATACGCGGCAGACCATCTTCGCGCTCACAGGCAATGTAGAAGTCTTGGAAGAGTTCGACCTCTTCGAGCATCACGTCGAGGCGATGGGGAATGAGTTCGACCCAGTTGGCGAACCCCGGAGCGGAGACGGGAGCAGCGACCAGGCGAAAGTTTCTGCCCATGTCGTTGGTGCGAATGAACCATTGGCCGTTGCGATGGTCGAGAGAGTATTCATGCTCGTCGCGGCGCTCAAAGAGGACGGTGAACTCGCCATTCGGATTGTCGGATGCGAGCACGCGCGACTCGGTAGTGATGTGGCTGGCCGATTCGAGCACGAGAAATTTGCCGTCGCCCGTGCGCCCAACGCCAAGGTTGAAGCGCTCGTCGTCGTCCTGAAAGATGAGCACGTCAGCGGCATGTCCGGAGCCGCGCATGTGGCGCCGAAACTGGAACTGGCGCTTCTGCTCTTCGTCTTCGACGGTGTAGAAGAGCGTAGTGTTGTCGGCGGCCCAAGCAACCGATCCGACGCGCTCGACCTGGCCGGAAAGGGTTTCGCCCGTCGCGAGATCCCTGATGTGGAGGGTGTATTGGCGGAAACCCGTGGTGTCGGTTGTGTAGGCGAGCCAGCGGCCGTCGTCGGTGATGTCGGTTGCGCCGATCGCAAAAAACGCATGGCCCTGAGCAAGCTGATTGCCGTCGAGGAGGACTTGTTCGGGAACGTCGGGGGGTGGCGATGAGTTCTCCCAGGTCCCCAAATGCGAGGAACCTCCACCCCACGGACGAGGACCAGTCCGCGGGGACCCCGGACCTGGGGCACCCGGAATGTTGGCGGGTGGAGTTGCGGATTTGCGGCAGTGAATTGCGTATTGCTGGCCCTCGACAGTGCGGGTGTAGTACCACCAGCCCCCGTCGCGAAAAGGCACGGAGACATCGGTCTGCTTTACGTGCGAGAGCATCTCCTCGTAAAGCTGCTCGCTCAGGCTGGCGAGGGGGGCCATTATTGCATCGGCGTAGGCGTTTTCGGCCTCAAGGTAGGCCGTGACATCGGGATCCTGCTTGTCACGCAACCAGGCGTAGTCGTCCGTGAGGGTAACCCCGTGCAGGGTGGTCTCGGTTGGGATTTTGCGGGCGGTGGGAGGGGCGGGGAACTGGGCTTGGTTCATCAATTTCCAGTTTAAGGCAGCGGATGGTTGCGGGGCGGCGTTGTGGCCTACGACGACCGAGGGAGGGCGGCAAGGTCCAAGCACGGCCCCCATCACCCGAGGGAACAATTCGTGGGGAGGTTGCGTACAATTGAGAGCGATGCAAGGCACTCGCAAGTTCAATTCGCTGGTTTTCGGGCTTGTACTAGCAGCCTTGGGAGCGTTTTCTACCCTTTCCCTCTCGGCCGAGAAGGTTTCCGATCTTCCCCAGCCCACTGACTACGTAAGCGACTTCGCGCATGTGCTTTCGCCTGAGGCGATTGCGCGGCTCGACAGCGTCTGTGCCGAGTTGGACCACTCGCAGGCTAACGCCAAGATTGCGGTGGTGACGGTGCACTCACTCGAGGGTGACGACGCTGCCGATTATGCAAACCAGCTTGAAAACCACTGGAAGATGGGCGACAAGAACCATGGTGCGAACCGGTATGCCATGGTCTTTCTGGCCGTAGACGATCATAAGTACCGGATCGAGGTCGGATACGGCCTGGAAGGAATTCTGAACGACGCCAAAGTGGGCGATTTTGGCCGTGAGATGGTGCCGCTGCTCCGCGCCAACGACTATGACGGCGCCATGACACAGGCGGTCGGCGAAGTTGCGCAGGTGATCGCCGGCGACGCGCACGTCACGCTCACAGATCAGACTCCGGTCCAGCAGTCTGTTCCGCAGCGCCATTCCTCAGGGCTTGGCTGGATCAAACTCGTGATCATTCTCATGGTCATCCTGCTCTATGGCTTCCGCGTGCTCGGCAGCTGGGGACTCTTTGGCCTCTGGGGCATGGGCTTGTTTGGCGGTGGCCGCGGCTTTGGCGGCGGCGGTGGTGGAGGTGGTGGATTTGGTGGCGGTGGCGGCGGAGGCTTCGGTGGTTTTGGAGGCGGTGGAGGCGGATTCGGTGGCGGCGGGGCCGGTGGGTCCTGGTAGGTTAGCCCAGGGTAGGTTTTTTGGGAGTGAGTTTTCTTAACGAAGGGGTTTCCCTGATGGGGAGACCGGAGGAGAGCAAAACAGTATGAAAGGTCTTTGGATTTTCCTTGGGGTGGTGGGAGTTCTCATCCTCGGCGCGTTCATGGTGTTCGGCAGTTTTGTGTCGGCCAAAAACCAGATGGTGGCAAAGGATCAGGTTGTGAAAACAGCCTGGTCGGATGTGGACGTGCAACTTCAGCGGCGCGTCGATCTGATTCCGAACCTGGTGGAGACCGTGAAGGGCTTTACCAAGGAAGAGAGCACGGTCTTCGGCGACATCGCGAACGCGCGCGCGGGCATGCTGAATGCGCAGGGGCCGGCCGCCAAGATCCAGGCCAACGGCCAATTGGATGGGGCCATCGGACGGTTGCTGCTGCTTACGGAGAACTATCCGCAGCTGAGGTCGAGCGACCAGTTCATGCGTCTGCAGGATGAGCTAGCGGGCACGGAGAATCGCATTGGCGTGGCGCGCAAGAACTACAACGATGCGTTGCAGGATTACAACACATTTATTCTGCAGTTCCCGAACAGCATATGGGCAGGAATGGCCGGATACAAGGAGAATGACGCTTATTTCAAGGCGAGCGCAGCGGCGCAAACTGTGCCGTCGGTCAAGTTCTAGGTTGTCCGAGGTTCCGGCGAGCCCTCATTCCCACCCTGGGCGCAAAAAACAGAGGCGCGCTGAGGGTGGGGTGCCCGGCCATCGGTCAAGTTTTAACCAAAGACCAGCCTGAGGACACGAGAGGCCACCCCGCATTGCGGGATGGCCTCTTTGACCGTTTGTTGAGCCGACCCGGACAGGTGAAAATCTGGGCGGGTGCTAAATTCGGCAGATATTACTTGAACGAAGCTATTGCGCTGGCTTCGTCGTCGTAGATGTCGAAGACCGTGTAGAGCTTGGTGAGCTGGAGCAGGTCGTGAACCTTCTTGGTCAGCTTGAGGAGCTTCATCGTAGCTCCCTGATTCTTCGAGGTGGTGAATGCCCCCACTAACTCGCCGAGGCCAGAGCTATCGATATAGTTCACGTCTCCAAGATTCACAAGAATGCTCTTGACGCCCTTGCTGACATTGTCGCGAATGGCATCGCGCAATTGCACACTGCCCTCGCCCAGAGTGATTCGTCCAGTCAGATCCAGAACGGTAACGCCATCCACTTCACGGGAAGTGATCGTCAGTGCCACGGGAATTCCTCCTTGTCGCTCTTGTTGATAATTCGGTTATAGCACTTTCGCAAGTAGCAGAGTCTGGAAAATCCCAACCTGCCTGTCTTGCCGGCTTTAAATCGCTACAGAAGGAATAAATCCTGTCCGTCGCCGGCGTCCCGCTGCGCAAGCACTCTACGTCGTCTTGTCCTCGGCCGGCGCCAGATGTTTTACAAGCGTCAGCTCGGTGCCAGGATGCAGTTGTCGAAAGTGTACCTCATCCATGAAGGACTTGATGAGGAAGATGCCGCGGCCAGTGCCGCGCAAGAGGTTCTCCGGGGCCAGAGGATCAGGCAGTTTTTCTGGGTCCAGCCCCTTCCCCTGGTCGGCTATGGAGATCACCAGCGATTTGCCAGTGTTTTCAAAGCTGACGGAGATCTGCTTTTCCGGGTCGTAGTCGTTCCCATGCAATACTGCGTTTACAGCGGCCTCCCGCACCGCCATGGTTAGCTTGAAGCGCTCGTCTTCGTCCATTCCGGCTTCCTCAGCCATCTTGTCCGCGACAGCCTCCACCTCGCTGACACTCTCCATGGTGGAACTCAGCGAGAAACTCATGCGTCCTTCTTTGGGCACATTCACCGGGATCGAATCCGCCTCTTCCGGAACGGTTCGGGAACGTCTTCGCCCGTCCGTGCCTGAGCAACCTTGCTGGAAGTTTCATGGCTGGAGTCAAATTGTGTCAAGCCGGGAGTTTGGCCACCGTGGGCTTGCGCATCAGAGCAGACAAGTCGATCGGACCGAACTGCCGGGTTCTCCTTCTGACAGCGTTGCGCTGCGCTTTTGCCGATCGATGCGACGCGGGCATCCGGGCTGGGCGGGCGCACCCTTATTTTCCCAAGGCGGGAGGACTCGATTTGGAGGCAGTGGGAATAAACTCATTGCATGGAACCCCGCACCACAGCCCGCGTGAGTTTGACCGCGCTGCTCGGCACCCCGGTGACCGACTCCCAGGGGCATTTGCGCGGCCGGTTGAAGGATATCGCTGTGGCCACCGGACCAGATGCGGGCAAAGTAGCCGGGCTGGTGCTGAAGACTCGCTCCGGCCTTTCGATTGTCCCCTCCCAGGAGGTCATGGAAACCCCGGCCGGAACACTTGAGCTGCGCTCAGCCGCAGCGCTTGTGCCGCTGAAGGACGAGGGCAATTACATTTACCTGCAGCAGGACCTCGTTGATCGCCAGATTATCGACATCCATGGGCGCAAAGTGGTGCGCGTGAACGACGTGGATCTTGAGTGGCTGGGACGGGGAGCGGCACACCTGTTGCGCGTTGCCGAAGTCGAGGTGGGGATGCGCGGGGCGATTCGCAGGGTGTTCAAGGGGGTGCTGCCCCGGGCCACCCTCGAAGCATTGTCGCGGAAGTTCAAAGCAAGCGCGATTCCGTGGGAGTTTGTCGATGTGATTGAGGTGGACCCCGCGCGCCGCGTGAAGCTGCGCATCGAATATGAGCGCCTGGCGGAGATGCACCCGTCGGATCTGGCCGAGATACTGGAGGACCTGGCCCCGGCTGAACGCGAAGCGGTGTTTACCTCGCTTGATGAAGAGGTAGCGGCCGAGGCCCTCGAAGAAGCCGAGCCGAAGCTGCAGAAGGCGCTGCTCGAAAAGCTGGGCGAAGAAAAAATCGCCGACATCGTCGAGGAGATGGACCCCGGTGCGGCTGCCGACCTGCTGGGAGAGCTGCCAGAGGAGCAGTCCGACGCGATTCTCGAAGAAATGGAGCCGGAAGAGCGGCAGGAAGTGACCGAACTGCTCGAGTTTGACGAGGATTCCGCAGCCGGCTGTATGACAACGGACTTTGTCTTTGTAAGGACAGACGCTACGGTCGCCCAGGCCGTTCAGGCGCTGCGCAACTTCGACGGCGATCCCGAGAGCGTAACCGAAATCTATCTCCTGGACGAGAAGCGGGTGTTGCAGGGCGCCGTCGGGCTGGCTCGCCTGGTGATGGCGCAGCCAGAGACCCGTGTCGCCGTGCTGGCCGAGCCGCGCGTGATCTCCTGTCCAGCGGACCGGCACCAGAATGAACTGGCTGAGTTGTTCGACAAGTACAACCTGCACGCTCTGCCGGTGGTCGACAGCCAGGGGCGCATGGTGGGGGTGGTCGAAGCAGATCACGTGATTAGTTTGCTGCGCGAAAAGCTCTGAAGGCAGCACCGGTTAAAGCCTCTAAACTTTTTGGGAATCTGCTCCCAGCGGTTCGGAATCGGCCATTTCGGTTCCAATTCGAGCGAAGGACCGCCCATATTTGACTCATCGATACCACTTCTGTATGAGAAAGTTACAGCGTTTAGCTATATTTGTGAAAGAATTCAGAGATGGTGGATTTTCCCAAAATCATCCAGGGGGGGATGGGTGTAGGCGTCTCCAATTGGCGCCTGGCCCAGACGGTGTCGCGGCTTGGGCAGCTCGGAGTCGTTTCGGGCACCGCGATCGACCAGCTGTTTGTACGCCGTCTTGCCGATGGAGATCCGGGCGATCACATGCGCCGCGGTGTTGAGGCCTTTCCGTTTCCCGAGATGGCCCGTCGCCTCTGGCAGGAGTATTTTGTCCCGGGCGGCAAACCCGCCAACGTGCCTTATCCGAATGTGCCGATGCACCAGCGGAAGGACCCGCGCAAGCTGGTTGAGCTGTGTATGGTGAGCAATTTTGTCGAAGTCTTTCTGGCGCGGGAAGGGCACAAGAATCCAGTTGGCATCAACTTCCTTGAGAAGGTCCAGTTGCCCCATCTCGCGTCGATTTACGGCGCCATGCTTGCTGGAGTGGGCTATGTGCTAATGGGAGCGGGCATTCCGCTGCATATTCCGGGCGTTCTCGACTCATTTGCCGCGCATCACGCCGCGGAATACAAGCTATCGGTGACCGGGGCTCTTCCTGGACAGGATACCCAGATGCGGCTCGATGCCGCTGACTATGCCGAGGGCTTTCTGCCCATGCTTCGCCGTCCGCGGTTCCTGGCCATTGTTTCCTCGAACACCCTGGCAACGACGATGCTGCGCCGCGCGAGCGGCCGTGTGGATGGCTTTGTGGTGGAGACGCCGATTGCCGGCGGACACAACGCTCCCCCCCGCGGCAAGCTGCAATTGAACGAAGCCGGCGAGCCGGTCTATGGCGAGCGCGACCGTGTGAATCTCCAGGAGATGAGCGAGATGGGCGTGCCCTTCTGGATGGCAGGCGGCTATGGCAACGCCGATAAGCTGCGCGAGGCACTCGAACAGGGGGCAGCCGGCATTCAGGTGGGAACGGCATTTGCCTTTTCTGAAGAGTCGGGCATGCGCGCAGACCTGAAGAAGACGCTGATTGAGCAGGCCCGAAGGGGTAAAGGGGTTGTTTTTACCGATCCGCTCGCTTCGCCTACTGGATTTCCGTTTAAGGTGGCGCTGCTGGAAGGGACTTCATCGCAGCTTCCCATTTATCAGGAGCGGAAGCGCGTGTGCGATCTTGGCTATCTGCGAGAGCCGTTTGCCGCACCGGATGGGAACATAGGCTATCGCTGCGCCGCGGAACCGGTGCAGAACTATGTGGCAAAGGGCGGCAAATTAGAAGACACAGTCGGCCGCAAGTGTCTGTGCAACGCGCTGATGGCGAATATTGGCCACGCGCAGGTGCGCAAGGACGATGTGGTGGAGTCGCCGCTGGTGACCGTTGGCGACGATCTGAACAGCATTGCGCAGTTTCTCGCGCCGGACCGGGATAGCTATAGTGCCGTGGACGTGGTGAATTCAATTCTGGGCGAGACCGCGAGGCGGGCCGCTGCGGAAGAGATGCGTGCTCGGACCGAGATGGTTCTGCTGGCGACGGCATAGGAAGGCAACAAACAGATTTGCAAAGCCCGGACTTCGGTCTGGGCTTTGCTGCGTTTAGGGGGTCGAAAACAGGGCAGCCCGGCGTCTGAAAATGATTAGCTGGCCCTATATGCCAACGCTGGATTCGCTGCGTGCTGTTGGACCGGTCATCTAGCAGTATCCGAGCAAAGAATGAACCTGGCGGGCATCTGCCAGGACGAAGGCGCCGCCGCTGTGACAACGGGCGCAGCTTGCATTCAAGTCTTGCGAGTAGACGGGGTCGATTTGAAGTTCAGAGCGGGCCACAATCAGGTCAACCAACTTGTTGGCGGCGTCGGCGAACAGCTCGGGGTGATTTGGCTTCCTGTGCTCGATCCAGACGGATTGAATTCGAGCGGAATTCGCATGCGGGAGCAAGCGGAGAAAGTCCTGCGTATGTTTGGCCGGCATAGTGGCGCCGGAGGCCAGGTCGGAGCAGAGGCGCGCCGAACGGGCGGTTAGATCCTCGATTGAGATTAAGCGCCAGTTAGCCCCGTGAATACCAATTGGAACGGCCCGGGCGGTTGTACCCCCATACGCGTGAAAGATGTCCACACGGACCCCGGTCTCCGGGTGGACGCACTGCAACAGGGTCTTCCCTGGTGGGTCGCAGGGGTGAACGTGGCGAAAGATTACTTCGGTCGCGAGAGACGGCGGAATCTGTTCGAACGAATCCACAAGAAAGTCAACGTCATTCAAGCGGCGGAGTCGCACGGGTATTCCGCGGCAAGCCAGATGCGCTTCTATGGCGAGGCCGCCCGTTAAGACGAATGGCGATGTTGTATGGCGACGGATCATGGCGAGAGTCCGCTGAGCACGGGCTGAATCGGTGGGGGATAAGAAGGCGTCGAATTTCATGGCAATCCTGTTGATGCTTTCTTTAGAGATTATGGTTTTGGCGCAGGGGGAATTTTAGCCACGTACTCGTCGATGGCCTGCTGCCATTCCGCGCCGGCGCTTTTATCGCCATCGGTCATGGCGGCGACGTGGGCATTGCCCTCTAGCGCGATAGCGGTGCGGGTGTAGACGACGTTCACGCCGGTTGTGCGTTCATTCAAGGGTTTGAATCGAACGTCGATCATGGTGACCATCAAGCCCGGGAGAAAGTAGACGTACTGAAAGTGTCGGGAGTCGAGGTCGAATGCAGTGCAGACCCAGGTTGCGGTATAGGGGCCATGATGGACCGAGAAAACTGCGCCCTGTTCGTCGTGGGCTGGCTGCGGGTAGATGAATTCCGGATTCCAGTGGCTACCGGCCCATGCGCGCTCGCCCTCTGGGCCAAAGAGCGGAGCGGCCTGCGCAAGCGGCAGGTGGACGACCAGATCGAAGGAGGTGGTTTGCCTCGCAAGAGGTTCGGCTTGAGGCGTTGATGATTGTGCAAGTGAATTTGTCATAAATGCGACGGTGGCGATAGCGACCAGGATGGTTCTCATCGTCTACGCTCCTTCAAATTGTGGCTGTCGCCGGCCTTCAATGTCATTCCGTAGAGAGATTTGAACTGCTCGATTTCCTTGAGCGTGCGGTCGCCAAAAGGGGCCTTGCCCTCAAACGCGTGAAGGACGATGCCCTCGAGCAAGTCGCCGAGGGTGATCTCCTTGAGTTCGGCGACGGCCTTGAGGACCTTGAGCATTCGTTTTTCGATGCGGACGCCGGTTTGAGCGCGCTCGACAACGATGGGTTCACGATCTTGTTTTTCTGCGGTCATGGGTCAGGTTTTTGTGGTACTTTGGTACATATATACCAAGGTATACGAAGAGACGCAAGGGCGCAGGGCCGGGTTGGGAAGCCGGGTTCGCATGCTCTTGTCGATATCGAATCGATTCTGTTTGCCGCCGCTCAGCTCTTCGGGATCGGAGCCGGACCCGCGGGACCGCCCGCGGCAAAGATGCGTGGGGCGCGATCTGCTGGGGGGGGGAGGGCCGGAAATGCGGCATGCGGCTCGGCCTGATACCAATACGCTGTCGAATAGAAATTGTCTGAGCGATGATTGGCATGGCCGTGCTCCATGGTCACGCGAATCGACTTCTCAAACGCGAGCGGGCTCTCGGTGTGCCAGCGGTAAAGGCAGTAACGGCCGCCGATCCGCTCCGCGTCGACGATGTACGGCGCGCCGTTGTGCATGAAGCCGAAGGGCTGGCCGTTGAAGTCCCACGCTCCGTTGTAGTAGTCCTCGGACCCGGTCCCATTTATCGTGGGCAGCGGGTCGCCATCGATGAAGATCATGTCGTCGCCCTCGCCAAACCAGCCCTCCTGGTTCTGCTCCACTGAGTGCGTGACTCCGACGAAGTGGCCTTTGCCCGCGGCTTCGAGAAACACGTAGTTTTCCGCGCCTTCGAGGTTCTTTCGATCGCCCACAGGCGGGTCCCAGTTGTTTCTCCAGTTGTCAGTCCAGCCCTTGCAGGGCGAGGCCTGGCGGTACTGCGCATGGAAGCGGCCGAGATCGGCTGGCAGCGAGGGCAGTGTGACGTAGTCGATGGCGAAGTATAGATTGTCGGTACGCACGGTGCCTTCGTTGGTCACAGTAATCCGTGCCGCGGTGGCAAAGGGCATTTTGAAATAGGCGTTGAGCGCCTTGACCGGAGCCACGGCCAAAAGCGCCGATTGATAGGTGTAGTATTCGCCCAGCCCAAGGCCGAAGAAATCGCCGATCGGCACCTCAACAGAGGGCGAGCTCTCGCCGTCCCACGATGCGCGCAGAACAAGATTCTTGAGGTGCATCTGGTCTCGCGAGTTGATCGTGAACCACAGATGCGTTACCACGCCCGCGCCGGTAAGGTCGAGCAGCGTTGCCGTCTGGCCCGGTGCAACAGGAATCGAGTCGCCGTTTCCTCCAGAGCGGTCCCAACTTGAGGAGCGGCGGGACTTGTATTCGCGCAGGCGAGAGGAGGCGAACAACTCTTCAGGGGCGTGGTCATTCGGAGTCGGGGCAGGGGCCGCGGCAGCCGAACCTGCTGCTCCAAGCCCAAGCAGGGCAGCGCCCGAGGCCATGCCGCCGAGAAGTTTGCGCCGCGCGCGAAGCGTTCCTGCTGCATTCAGTGAGTCCATCTTGCGGTCCTCCGGGCATTAAGTGGTGAAACCGTGTTGTAGTCTCGCGCCCGGAACCCTGTCAAGCAGCGTGTGGCTTCGAACGGAGATCGGTTGCCGATTCAGGTCTCGTGGACTTTGCCGCGACATGAAGGATTGATGTGTTGAGAATTGGAGCGGCGGTCATTTCGGAGCGAGTCCATTCTTATGCCGCCAGAGGTTTCGCTCATGCGGGCTTTTCCTGTATGGTCAGGGAGGAATTTCAGATGAATCCTCCATAGGAAGCCGCGAGCATGTGGAAGCGCTGGAGAACCCGGATATTGCTGTTCCTGGCCGTTCTTGGCCCCGGGTTTATTACCGCGAATGTAGATAACGACTCGGGCGGCATCCTCACCTACTCGCAGGCTGGCGCACAATACGGATACAAGCTGCTGTGGACCATGCTTCCCATTACGATCGCGCTGATCGTAGTACAGGAGATGTGTGCCCGCATGGGTGTGGTCACGGGCAAGGGGCTAAGCGACCTGATCCGCGAGGAGTTCGGGCTACGGCTTACGTTCGTGCTGATGATCCTGCTGGTGGTGGTGAATTACACGAACGTGGTCACCGAGTTCATCGGGATTGCCGGATCGCTGCACCTGTTCCACGTTTCAAAATTCATTTCCGTGCCTCTATGCGCGGCGCTGGTCTGGTACATGGTGGTGCGCGGCAACTACAAGAGCACCGAGAAGATCTTTCTAATCGCATCGTCGGTCTATATCGCTTACATCTTTGCCGGCGTACTTTCTCAACCAGACTGGCACGATGCGCTCAAAGCCACTGTGGTTTTGCCGCCGCGTTCAGTGTGGAGCGACAAGGCATACATATACATGGCCATCGGCGTGGTGGGCACCACGATCGCGCCATGGATGCAGTTTTACCTGCAGTCGTCGATCGTGGAAAAGGGCATTCGCGTGAAGGATTATGCGGCGTCCCGGCTGGATGTGATTGTGGGCAGCATCTTCACGGATGTCGTGGCCTGGTTCATTGTGGTTGCGTGTGCGGCCACACTTTACGTTCATGGGATGGGGTCGATCCAAGTGGCCGCGGATGCGGCGGAAGCGATGCGGCCGCTGGCCGGGGACTACGCCTTCCTGCTGTTTGCGTTCGGGCTGTTCAACGCGTCGCTGTTCGCTGCGTCGATTTTGCCGATTTCGACCGCATATACCGTCTGCGAAGGGCTCGGCCTGGAATCCGGAGTCGACAAGCATTTCCGGGAAGCGCCATTTTTCTATTGGCTCTATTCGTTGCTGATTGTGGGTGGCGGGCTCACCGTCCTACTCCTCCCCGACGCGCAACTGATCAACGTGGCCATCTTGTCGCAGGTGCTCAATGGGGTGCTGCTGCCGGTGGTAATCATCCTCATGCTGCTGCTGATCAATCGCGTTGATCTGATGGGGGAGCACAAGAACTCGCGGCTGTGGAACTGGATTGCGTGGGGCACGAGCGTGATTGTGATCGGGATGACGCTGGTGATGCTGTGGGGCATGATGCCGAGGCACTGAGTGCTACGATCTCGTGATTCATCTGGGCAACGGGTAGTGAGGAGAAAGATGGAACTACCGAACGGGGAAGCGGCAATTGTCGAGATTGAGAAGCTTAGAGACTATTGTCTGAGCCCTATTCATCCTCGCGGGCGACACAAGGCTCGCGTGTTCCTATCGGCACTGGGGATGACAGACTCTAATGCGGAGGAACTTCTTGCAGCGCTTGTGGACGCGGCAGTTAAGGTGGATGGCGACCCCGGAATTTCCGATAAATACGGTGACCGGTACACGATTGATTTTGAGTTGAAACATGGCGAACGCGCGGCTCTCGTTCGGAGTTGCTGGATTGTCAGAAGCGGCGAGGTCGCTCCTCGATTCGTTACTTGTTATATTCTTTAGGATAAAGGGGAGGGCAAGATGGAGCTTCTTTCCGAAGTAGCCGTATTACATGATATGCCCGAGAAGGGGCTTCTTCGAGGCCAGGTTGGAACCGTCGTCGAACTTCTCGCTCCCCACGTGGCGGAGGTTGAATTCGTTGACGATCAAGGGCGCACCTACGCAATGGCTGCTATGCGATTCGAAGAGTTAATTAGACTGCACCACAGCCCGTACGAACAGGTAGCCTAGCAACCGTACGGGCCACTGCGTCCATCGACACGCCAAGGTTTCGCTTTTGAGATCTGGAATTCTAGCCCTACAGCAGCTTGCCTGCGGCGAGGTCGCGGATGAGGCCTCGGTCGGCAGCGAGAAACTCGTAGTTGGTTAGTTCTTCGAGTTTGGTCCAGCGCACCTGATGAAAGATGCGGTTGTCAATTTCGCCGGTGAACTCGTGCACGGCAAAGAACTGCAGGTCGACAGCGCCACCATGTCGGTAGTTGTGGCGAATGTGTGTGACACGGGGGCCGACAACAGCCCTGATGCCGAGCTCTTCATCGAGCTCCCGTGCGAGTGCTTGCTCGGGGCTTTCCCCGCTCTCAATCTTGCCCCCAGGGAACTCCCACTGCAGGGCCATTGGCTGGTCCGGGCGGCGCTGCCCGATCAGTACTTCGCCTGCGCGCAGGATGAGCGCGGCCGCCACAAAGCGTAGGGCGGGACCCGAAGGCTTGATACCGGAGCCTGGCGCTAACTCATCCACAACACTAGTGTAAACGCCCAAATGGAATATTTGGCAGGACTTAGCCCAATGCGATTCGACGCAGTCCAGAAGGATAACGGGACGGGATCGCGTTGCCAAACAGGGGATTGGAGCTTATCCCCTTGTTACCGGGTCTTCGATCACTTCAACCGACTCCGGCAGGAAGTATCCCCAGGAACGCTTTGAAGCGGCTTCAAGCAGCGCCGGGGAGGGATTTACCGGGAAGGCATTGCGCGCGATCTCGAGCATGGCGAGATCGTGGATGGAATTGCCAAAGACGGCATCGGGGGCGGCGATGCCCACGCGGCGGAGGGTCTCGGCCTTGCCTTCATCGGTGGGCACGTCGATCAGCTCGCTGGTGATTAGGCCCCTATCGACACGAACATCGGCAGCGAGGACGCGATCCACGGGGATGCCGAAGCGATGGATACCCTCGGCCACAACCCAGCGGTTAGTGGAGCTGACAGCCCATAGCTCGGCTTTGCGCTCGTGGAGCTTGGCAGTAAGAGCAATCATCTCGGGAAAAATGTGATGCTCGACGTGCTCGGTGAAATATTGTGCAGCGGCCTCGCGCAACTCCTGCTCGCGGAGCCCTGCATAGATTTGCACCATCTCGCCGCATATTGTGACCTCAGTGACGGAACCGGCCCTGTAGGCGCGGTGGCGCGTGTCGATCCAGTCGCTGGTAGAGCGAGAGACTAGTCCTTGCTCGAGCGACCACACCATAAAGCCATAGCCGGCGTCGCCGCTCCAGAGGGTTCCATCACAATCGAATACGGCAACCTTAGGGTCGCTCTCGAGGACCAGCCGCTCAAACTCCTGCGCGGTCCACCTGGGAATCTCAATTTGCGTCGGGGTCAATGTCCCTCAATCCTGATTGATTCGTTGTTCACCTCTATTTTCCTCCAAATCAGGTCCAAAATGCACGTAAACGTTCGATTACGAATTGTGCGAAACAAATACAAGGGCGAGCGCAAGATTCACGTTAATGACTTTGAGTCCGTGATGAATGAGGTTCGGTAACCGGCGCCGGTGACTCGTGGGGACCAGATCGGCGCGGATAATCAAGGGGTGGATGGTCCGCCAAACTTGCCGCTTTTGAAGGAGTACCAGGCGTACCTGCGCGTGGAAAAGGGGCTGCGTCCGCTCACGTGTGAAGCCTACCTGGGGGACCTGAAGACCTTCGCGGAGTTTCTGGAGGGGAGGGAGGGGTTGCTGATGGGAGCGGGGCAAGGGGATGTGGCCGGTTTCCTTGAGCATCTGCGGGATCATGGGATCGATTCGCGGTCGGCAGCGCGCAAGCTGAGCTGCCTGCGCGGCTTCTACAAGTGGCTGCTGCTGGACAAGCGGATGCGCCACGACCCGACCGTGAACATTGAGTCGCCAAAGGCATGGAAGGTGTTGCCCAAGGCACTGGCGGAGCCGGAGGTGGCGGAGATGTTGGACCGAGCTGGGATGGCGGCATCGCATCCGCAGGCACGGGCTACGGATCTGCGGGATCGCGCGATACTTGAGCTGCTGTATGCGGGGGGGCTGCGGGTTTCAGAGGTGACGGGGCTGATGACCGGCGACCTGGGACTCGATCTGGGACGCGTGCAGGTGAGGGGGAAGGGCGACAAGGAGCGGATTGTGCCGCTTGGGCAGGTCGCAATTGAGGCGCTGGAGACGTATCTGCGCGAGGGGCGGCCACATTTGGCGAGGATCAGCACAGTGAAAAAGAAGAATGCGACACGCGGGGATGGGACGCGGCTGTTTCTCTCACTGCGGGGCATGCCGCTGACGCGGCAGTGGATCTGGCACGTGGTGAAGACGTCGAATGGCGACGCGAGTCCGCACAGGCTGCGGCATAGCTGCGCAACACACATGGTGGAGCACGGGGCGGACCTGAGGAGTGTGCAACTGCTGCTGGGGCACGCCGATATATCTACGACGCAGGTGTATACGCACCTCGCGCTGGGGCGGCTGAAGGCCGTGCACCGGATGCATCATCCACGCGCGACACGGAGGACGGCTGCGATGGGCGAGGAGGCGATGGGCGCGGGTGGCGAGGTGGATGAGGTTGTGGCGCCGCCGCTTGAGGAGGCATCGTGACGCCGGACGCTGCGGTGGCGGAGGCGGCGGTTGGCGAAGCGGGGCTCGAAGCGTCGGGTGTAAAAGTGCCCGCGAACAGAGCGCCAGTCCTGGCGAAGCTTGTTGAAGAGTATCTGCGCATGCTGGCGAATGAGCGTGGGTCGTCAGTGCACACGCTGCGGGCGTATCGGCGGGAGCTGGAGGGGTTTGCGGCGTGGGTTGCGGAGCGGTTTGGGCCTGAGCGCGGCGCAACGCAGATCGAGCACACCGATATTCGCGCGTACCTCGGTGTGCTCTATGACCGGGGATTGTCGAAGGCTTCGGCGGCGCGGGCGCTGGCGGCGATACGGAGCTGGTTCAAGTGGCTGGCGCGGGCGGGGCACGTGGAGCAGAATGTGGCCTCGCTGGTGGCGACGCCGCGACTGCCGAAACACCTGCCGAGGGTTCCTTCGATTGAGCAGATGGCGCGGGTGGTAGACCAAGTGAGCGCGGATGCCGCGAGCTGGCCGGCGCGGGATGCGGCGATTCTCGAGCTGCTGTACGGTTGCGGCATCCGCAATGCGGAGCTGACCGGGCTGAACCTGGAGGACATTCATTGGGCGAACGAAGCGATCCTGGTGAAGGGCAAAGGGCAGAAGCAGCGGTATGTGCCGCTGGGCGATGCGGCGGCGGGGGCGCTGCGGACGTACATCTCTGAGCGATCGGCGAAGCTGGCGGCGGGTGCGGTTGCGGGCGGGCCAACGCATGGGACGCCCTCCGCGCCGGAACGCTCTACGCGTGCGTTGTTCGTGAATTTACAGCTTCGTGGATTGGACAAGCCGGGCGGCGATGCGCGGCTGACGACGCGGAGCGTGGGGCGGATTGTGAAGCGGATCGCGATGATGCGCGGGCTCTCGGCCGATGTGCATCCGCACACGTTGCGACACGCCTTTGGGACACATCTGCTGGAGGAGGGCGCGGACCTGCGGGCGATCCAGGAGCTGCTCGGGCATGAGCGGCTGTCGACCACACAGCGGTACACGCAACTGACGACGGCGCAGCTGACGCAGGTGTATGACCGGTCTCATCCGAGGGCGAGAAGCGGGGAAAAGGGAACAGGGAACAGAAAAACAGTGAAAAAGTGACGTGCGAAATTTTGCTGATTTTTGCAGGAATTTGACAAGAATCTGCAGGAAAAAGGGGGATTTTGGCAGATTGTTGGCCATTTTTTCCGTCCGTAAGTCCTTTATTTCGGATTGAAATTCGGATAAGTTGTTTGTTATCAGTGGTGGCTCGGACCTTTATGGAGAGGGGAGGGGGAGGGGGTAAAGGAAAGGCAGGGAAAAGGGAACAGGGAGAACGGAGCAGGGCGCAGAAGACGAGGGACCAGGGGACTGACGGACCGGGGCTGTTTGGCGTTCATGGGTAGATTGTGCGCCGGGGGAATCTAATTATGTGCAAACGCAGACGACAGGTGACATAGGACAGGTGACAGGGTGCGGAAAAGTGGTGAAAGAGCGAAGAGAATGGATGAAACGAGCGGTGAAACGCAGTAAAAAGTGACGTTCTGAGAGCGTAAAACTGTAATCCAGATGGCAGATGACAGGTTGCATATAACAGGTGTTGTTATAAATGGGGCGGGACGGGGTGTAGGACGAGGGACTAGGGACAAGGGTCGTAGGGACTGGGGCCAGGTACAGGTGTTGAAATTCTCGCTTTTTATTCGCCTATTCTGTGTGCATGGGCGAGATGAAGCGGGCAAACGCGTATGAGGAGCGGCAGCGGGCCCAAGAGGAGCAGCGGGTCCAGGATCAGCGGATACAAGATCAACGGATAAGCGACCGATTCGCGTCGACGGTGGCGATCTGTGCGTCGATTATCGCTGCTGTCCGGCTGGCTCGGGACGACATCAGCCGGCCGTCGCCGCGGGTGGTGTCGGTGGTGATTGACTCTGTGAGGCTGGCGCGGACGATTTTGGATAGGGTGGTGCGGTGAGCATTTGGCTGAAGTTGAATTTTCTCGTTGCTCAACAAATGAATGGCAAATCGGCGCTGGGGCTTTGTAATTCGAATCACTCTAGCCATGCCGGGTCGCCGGCTTCAACTCTGGGTTAGGTCTGGGTGATCCAGTTCAATGTGCGTCTTGAATTCGTTGGCGAAGGCTTCGATCAGGTCGTGCGAATTGGAGAATCCCTTTGATTCTGTTCGCATTCGATGCCCGCAAACTGAACATGCCGCCCCGATGGGGCTGCTCTCCGCGTCGTAAAGGATTGTCAGTTCGGGGGATCGTTTCGAACACATTCCGCAAGTATGGGGGTCTGGGAAGGTTGAACGTGTGATCTGCATCACCACGGATGGCAGTGCGGAGGCACAAACGGACGAAAGCCCCTCGTTTCGGAGGGGCCTCGTGGCAGATCGGGAAAGTGAAAAGGGGAAGCAGTGGACTGACGGTACGCGTTTGTTTCTCGCCTGTCAAATATTGAGTGATTTGCGTCACACCGGACCAGGAAAAATCGAGGCCTAATTGTTGACGGGGGTACCGGGCCATGATGAGCGTTGCGGTATTGATAGATAAGCTAAGCGAGATTGAGCGGTCTATAGGGGTTGAGACTGACCAAACGACCCGTAATCAGGTGATTGATGCACAGGATTGCGCACTTCGGGTGCAGGCAGAGATAGTGGAAATGCTTCGCATAGAGTCCATTCAAGACGCGGTCCGGATTGTTCCTGATGTTTTTATGGAGGCGTCCCTGCCTCGCTCTGGTTGGCGTGGTGCGTTCGCCGCCATTCTGCCTCTCACCACTCTGTCTCCTCTTTGGAGGCGGTGAAGGGGGGACGACATCAGCAGGCCCTCGCCGCGCCTAGTGTTGGTAGTGATGGATTGTGTGCGGTTGGTGAGGACGATTTTGGAGAGGGTGGTGAGGTGATGCGCAGTGAACATGGTTCTTGCGGGCATTCGGGTCTTTTGACCTCATGCGTAGGTCTAGCCCGGATTTCTCACAGGCTCATTGCTGATTGCGGTGACGCTGGATAGAAAAAGTGTTGGAAAGGCCGTCTTTTCATGGCATAACTGCGTTGTCGAAGCGTGGTTATG
>Ga0182015_10002614_pt1 | contig 21390 bp, 15 predicted proteins | sample 712P3MmetaG_FD_120478 | JGI IMG/M metagenome (GOLD analysis project Ga0182015, IMG submission 120478) | Permafrost microbial communities from Stordalen Mire, Sweden - 712P3M metaG | ecosystem: Environmental > Terrestrial > Soil > Wetlands > Permafrost | place: Sweden: Stordalen | collected...
AAACGAAGGAAGGTATCTAATGTCAAACTTAAACTCCTCCCGCCCTGTAGCTCGAGTTGTCCTGCTGGCGTTAGTTGCTCTATCAGCACTGCTTATGTCCTCTGTGGCATTCGCCCAAACCTCGGTTTCGACCGGCAGCATCTCGGGGACAGTGACCGACGCGTCGGGGGCGGTTTTGCCAAATGCCAAAGTCACGATTACAGGACCTACAGGGCAGACGCTGCACGCGACCACGAGCGCGAGCGGAGGGTATTCCATCGGCGCACTGATCCCCGGTGCGTATCAGGTGCGTGTCGAGGTTAAGGGTTTTAAGACGGCTCAGTTGTTTCTGGAGGTTAAGGTAGACAATGCAGCCACCGGGAACATGAAGCTCGAAATCGGCCAGGAGAGCACGGTGGTTGAAGTGACCGCGAGCGAGGTTCAGGTCAATACCGAGCAGGCGACCGTGCAAGGTGTTTTGACAGCCGCCCAGATCGAAAACTTGCCGGTAAACGGGCGGAACTTCCTAGACCTAGCGCAGCTAGAGCCTGGAGTTCAGATTCAGGACGGACAAAATTTCGATCCGACCAAGGCGGGTTACTCCTCAATCTCGTTCGGCGGTCGTTACGGCCGGACCGCCCGCATCGAAGTGGACGGTGTTGACGTCTCGGACGAAACCGTTGGGACCACCACGACTGATATTCCAGCCAGTGGCATTCAGGAATTCCAGATTGGTCAGGCGAGTTTGGATATGTCGACCGAGCTGACCTCTTCGGGGTCTGTGAATGTGACCACAAAGTCAGGAAGCAATGCGGTCCATGGCGAAGCCTTCGGGCAATTTCGCGACTATCGCGTAGGGGCCGCGGAACTGCCTGGAGGGACCGATCCGTACTCCCAACGCAGTCAGTACGGTGGCGACTTCGGCGGACCCATCATCAAGAACAAGGCGTTCTTTTTCCTCGACGGCGAGCGGACCGCGCAAAATACGCAGGCTTCGGTGCCTATCTCCGCTCCGTTCCAGGCGTATTCGGGAAATTTCGCCGACCCTTTCCGCGAGGATAACCTGCTCGGCCGGTTGGACTATCAGATCACCCAGAGCGCGCGTCTTTTTTACCGCTTCTCTTATTTCAAGAATTTGCTGGGTGCGACCTTCGGCTTCGGCTATTCTGTCTATGACAACAAAGACATCACTCGCAATGATGTGGTTGGATTGGATTTCAACACTGGGCCCTTTACCCATTCCATCCGGTTCTCCTTCCTAAAGTTCCAGAATCAGATCGTGGATGCAACCACGGGTAACGCCTCTCTGCCCTTCGACGATCTGGGCGCGGAGATTTTCATGGGAGCCACCGGCCTAACCGCCGGGCCGAATCTATTGGCCCCGCAGAGCACTCCGCAGAGCGATCATGAGTTCAAGTACGATGGCAGCCGGGTCCTGGGCAAGCACATCATTCGCTACGGAGCTACGTTCAATCACCTTCAGGGCGGCGGCTTCGCCTCATTTTTTAAGAATGGACCCCAGGTCATTTCTCAGGTCACGACTGCCGAGGCCACACCAGGAACGGGCACGGCAGACAATTCGTGGCTTCCGATCGGCCCTACGAACCCGAACGGGTGTCCCCTGCCTGGGCCGACAGGGCCCTGTTTCCCGGGTGGCTACACGAATCCGTTGAATTACCCAGCCGACGGCGGCTACACCCTGGGCAACGGCTTGGGGTTCTCCACGTCTAAGGCGGCGCTTGGGTTCCCTGCCGGCGGCTTGGGGCCTGACAACCGCATCCTTCTATATCTTGGGGAGTCCTGGAAGGTCAAGAGGAACTTCACCCTAACTTACGGACTGCGGTACGAGCGCGACACAGGCCGCACGGACAGCCAATACCCCGCGATAGCTGGACTCAATGCCCTGCTTCCTGGGCTAGGCAATCCAGTGAACCAGCCTAATAAGAACTTTGGCCCGAACCTGGGTTTTGCCTGGGATCCGATGAAGAACGGCAAGACTTCAATCCGTGGCGGAATCGGCTTGTTCTGGGAGAACGCCATCTGGAACAACGTGCTCTTTGACGGTCCATTCCGGGAGGCCACAGGCGCCTTCGCCCAGTTCCCCTCACCCTGTGCCGCTGCAGGTTCACCCGCCGTCCTACAAACTTCGACTGGCCCCATCACTCCGGGTGCCTCGGTTTGCGGCACGTCGTCGGGCTTCCCGTTGATTGGCAACGCTGTGCCTGCGGTTGTCGCGCTTTCGCATCAATATCAGGCGGCTTCGCCCTTTGACCTGTCGCAGTCCAATCCGTCCTATGCGGGGCAATACCTCACTGATTGCACTGGCGGTACCAACTGCTTCTTCGCGCCCGGTACCAACATGTTCGACCCCAACTACCGATCGCCACGCTCGGTCGTGATGAACATTGGCATCCAACGCGAACTTCGTCCTGGCATGGTGTTGAGTGTGGACTTTATCCGCAACGTCCAAACCCATTTCCTACTGGGGGTGGACCAGAATCACGCCGGCGACACCCGCTTTTTCAACTTAGCTGGGGCCAACGCTGCAATCGCGGGGGTTATTGCCAACTGCGGAGGCGGAGTGACAACGGTTGCTGGGACTTATCAAGGTAACTGCGCAACGGATCCGGCAAACGGGACAAACGATGGCGGAACGTACGTGCCACGGCCTGCCAACATGGGCGACTACGCCGGGCTAGGCCTAGGCTCTTCCTCTGACATGGGCGGCAACAGTTGCCTTGCTGCAGTTGGTCACCCCTGTGCCTTTGGCGGGATCAACCCGATCGCGCCGCCCCTCACTTTCCTTTCGCCGGTCGGTCGTTCCGAATACGACGGATTGCAGATGAAGTGGATCGAGAATGTAAAAGGCCCATTCCGGGGCGCCAAAGACTTGAATTTCCAAGTCTCTTACTCCCTCTCCAAGTTTGATAATTCGGGCGGAGGCGTTGCAGGCGGTTCCGTTGTGACTGCGGCAGCCGCGGATCAGGACTTCATCGTTCCGGCGCTGGACAATGCCAACGTGAATCGCTATTTCGGGCCTTCCACGCTGGACCGCACCCACCAGGTATCTTTTGGTGGCTACGTAGATTTGCGAGGCGGCTTCCAGGTTGGCGTGATGTCTCACTTCTACAGCCCGCTTTCAATCACAGCTACCGTCCCAAATACAGGGCTTGGCGCGGGGGAAATCTTCCGCACCGACTTTACCGGCAGCGGCGTCACGCAGGATCCCCTCCCAGGAACCCGCGTCGGCAGCTTTGATCGAGGCATCGACGCCAGCAACATCAACACAGCCATCACTAACTACAACAATAAAGTTCTCGCGGGAACCCCAACGCCTGCGGGCAACGTGCTGATTCAGAACGGCCTGATGGCGCAGGCAGATTTGGCGGCTCTGGGTGGTACTTATAGCGGCGGGGTTCCGCTGGCTTTGGCTCCTTCCGACCAAGTCAACTATCCTTGGCTGAAGGCCTTCGACGCAACCATCGCTTGGGGCCATAGCTTCTTCGATGGTAAATTATCGATTAAACCTTCGGTAGGCTTCTATAACCTTCCGAACTTCGCCAATTTCGATCTTCCGACGAGCATGATGTCAGGGCTGCTGACCGGTTCAACTGGCAGCATCAACGGCACCAACTATGCTGGACAACTCGTGAACCGGGTTGGCGTAGGCACCGGCGTTTATACGCTGGGCTCGCCGCGTGAAACGGAGTTCAGCCTGAAGATTATTTTCTAGCCGCACTTCACTCAAGAGTACCTAAACACCAGCGCCGCCACGGGCTGGTGTTTTTCTTGGTCTTAACGATTGTGCTTTGGTTGAATCGCTCAAACGATTGCTGGCGACGACACGTCAGCCACTACGGCATTATCTGACTTCGCAGATGCTTGGATAGTTTTTCGATCTGCTTCAGTTTTTCGCTCATGTCTTTGGGAAGCACACCGCTCTGGATTCTCAAAACATCCGAAGGGATGGTTTGGGCAAGTTTGGCCAGTTGGTCTGCATCCTGGTGGAGCCTGGCCATGTCAAGTTGGGCATGAGGCTGAATCGGAGGAGGGATGTCCTTTTCCACCTGAGTTTGCGCCTGTTCGCCTTGTCGAACTCCGGGTACTCTCGGATCCTGCGCCAGCAGGGGAGATGCTGCAAATAGGACAAAGGGGAGAGCGATAGCAAGAAGCTTCACGGAGGACCTCCTACTACCGGAAGAAAGGAATTCTCTCCGCTCATTGTATCTCCAAGAACGTGCGCTGCGTTGCTTTGATCGGACTTGATCCCTGGCGAGGCGATCGAGTTCCAGCGCTTTCTGGACATCGCGCCATCACGCCTTTCCGCTTCCAGCCTTTGCTTTCCCAACCTACTTCCCGAACATGGGGTAGTGGCTGGCGGCGCCCATGAAGAACAACATCACTACCGATAGGAAGGCGTTGGCTCGGCTGGTCAGGAAGGCCTGACGAGCCATGGCTTTGGCTTTGTCGGGCATGGGAGTGCCGTTGGTGGCGTTGTCACGCGTCCACTGAATCAGGCGCTTCTGGATGCGCCAGATTACTCCCCAGACATTGAGCAGCATCACCCAGCCGATGCCGCCGCCGATGCCAATCGAAAGCAGGCGGTTGCTCTCCCAGCCGTGGCTGTTCACGCTCAGGAACAGCCAGGCCGCCACCGCGACCACCACGGCATAGACGACGCCGACGAATGCGCCTTGGTCGAAGATTCCTTTGCCGGGGATGAGACAGGCGTAAAGCAGGCCCCAGACGATCGTCCAGATCAGAAAGAAGCTGCCCATCGCGGTGCCGCTCGAGCCGCCTCCATTGTGGGCGTCGGCCGCCACGATGTTTCCCCAATACATCAGGCCGGCAAGCACGGTCAGCGCGGCGGACATGCGGAACCACCATAAGGCGCGCATCATCAGTGCGGGCATGACTTTGCCCTTGGTCGTGGCGTCGAGTTCTTTCATCAGGGGAACGTTCACCAGGTTGAAGAAGTACAGCAGGCCGATCCAGGTGATGCCAGCGAGGAAGTGGATCCAGCGGAGCAGCATGAGGAAGTTCGTGTTAAAGTCCGACGGGAAGTTGATTTGAGGTGCAAGGAAAGTTGTGAGAGCGGCGCTTGCCATGAGGCCTCCTGAGATTTCACCGGTCCTTCGGATAAGCAGAAGAAGGGCGCGGTGTGTACGCAAGGACGGAATTGCCCACGCCGGGATTGTACACAACAGCTTGGAGGGAAGGGATAGGGAATACCTTCATGCTGTCTAAGAAAAATCGGTTTCCACAAGTTCCAGGTTGAAAAGCGCGAGGGGACACCGTATCGTACTGGCAGCTACCTGCCAGGCGGCGCAGCCTTGGGCAAACCAGGCCGCGAGGAAGCAGGTTGTCCCCCCGTGTTCCTGAGACGGAAAGCTGTCGAGGAACATGCTGTTGGTTTGAACTTGCCTTCTGCGGAAGGGCAAGTTGGTGTTGCAAGTCAAAGAACCTGAGGAGATCGGCTATGGAAAGCAGCAAGCCGGCGCAGAACATCCAGGATTCCTTCCTGAACACGGCCCGCAAGGAGAGATTGAGCATCACTATTTACCTGCTGAGCGGAGTGAAGTTGACGGGCCGAATTCGTTCCTTCGACAAGTATTCCGTGGTGCTGGAGGCCAACGGACAGGAGCAACTGATCTTTAAGCATGCCATCTCGACGGTGGTGATGGGCCGAACCTCGTCCCATGGCGCGCACTCGGCGCACCCGGAGGCCAAAGCCGCAGCTGCGAGCGGGGCGGCGTCATCGTCATCGACATCGTCGGCGCCGGCATCGGCATCGGCGGCGAGCGCCTCGGGCACTGAAGGGTAAGGCTTTTTCGGCTTGCGCAGTTCTCATCCCAAGAAGACCCGTGATCGTGCACCCGAAGCCGCACGTGTGCCTCTCGGAGTAAAGGCCGCGCGCAAAGATAAAGATAAAGACGACACGCAGGAACGCGCGTTTCTGGTGGGCATTGATGTGCGCACGCGCGGGCGCAGCGGGACGAAGGGAACGGTTACCGCGAAGGCGGCCCGGGATGCGGCGTCCACTGCGAGTGCCGCGGGCGCGAAGCCGCAGAGTTCAGGGCAAAGTGCGGGAAAATCCGCCACCAACAAGCCGAGCATTCCCGAGTTTGACGCCGAAGAGTCACTGGCGGAGCTGCGCACGCTGGCGGAGAGCGCGGGCGCGAAAGTTGTCGGCGAAATTCTGCAGCGGCGCGAGCGGCCCGATCCCGCCACTTTGATCGGCGCGGGCAAGCTCGAGGAAATTGCGGGCGCAGCCGCATCGGTGAATGCCGACCTTCTTCTGTTCGATCACGATCTGACCGCTTCGCAGCAGCGCAACGTTGAAAACATTGTTCATCGGCGGGTGATCGATCGCACCCAGTTGATTCTCGACATTTTTGCGCGGCACGCGCGCACCCGGGAAGGCCAGTTGCAGGTGGAGTTGGCGCAGTTGCAGTACATGCTGCCGCGGTTGGCGGGGCGCGGGGTGGAGATGTCGCAGCTCGGCGGCGGCATCGGCACGCGCGGTCCCGGTGAAACCCAGCTTGAAACCGACCGGAGGAAGATTGCCCGGCGCGTGCGCCACGTGGAGCAGCAACTGGAGAACGTGCGGCGCACCCGGGCGCAGCAGCGGCAGAGGCGGGAGTCGACGCCAGTGGCGACAGTGGCCTTGGTGGGATATACCAACGCCGGCAAGTCGACGCTGTTCAACGCGCTGACGCGGGCCGCCGTGCTGGCTTCACCGCGTCTGTTCGCCACACTCGATCCCACGATTCGCGCGGTAGTGCTGCCCTCGAAGCGCAAGGTGCTGCTCTCGGACACGGTGGGATTCATTCGCAGCCTGCCGCACACGCTGGTCTCGGCGTTTCGCGCCACGCTCGAAGAAGTGCAGCGGGCGTCGCTGATTCTGCATATCTCCGATGCCAGCAGCAGGCTTCGAGCGGAGCAGGATGCGCAGGTCGAGATTGTTCTGAAAGAACTGGAAGCGGAGACCAAACCGCGGCTGCGAGTGATGAACAAGGTGGATCTGCTGGATGGGGAAGTGGCCGAGGAGCTGGTGAACGGCGCACTGCTCGATGCGAAGACGGTGTATGTGTCGGCGGCGGAAGGCACTGGGCTCGATCGGCTGCTAGCGCGCATCGATGCCATGATCGAGGAAGATCCGGTCAGCCGCCTACATCTGCGCGTGCCGCAGAAAGAAGGCAAGACGCTGGCCATGCTCGAGGCCCGAGCGCGGATCTATTCGCGGCGCTATCAGAATGGAGCGGTGCTGCTCGAAGCGGAAGCGCCGGAGTCGGTGGTAAGGCGGGTGCGGGAATTTGTCGTGGACTGAGCGACCGGCATTTAAATGGGCCGGCAACCAAGAAGCGGTGACATTCCTTGGCTATCGGCCCATTCGATCCTGAATTGGATCGGAGGTGATAATTCAATGCTAGTCCTCTTTATCGGGAAGTCAAGGGTTTGTTGCAGATTTCTCGATAGGCCGGCAAGGCAAGGCCGGCCCATTTTGACACTTTTCGTGCACCCTCGAAAATCGCCAAAGCGAGCCCCTTTGCGTTGACATAAGCTCCTGCGGACGTTAGACTTAACAGTTTTCATAGCCCTCATTTTCCTGTACCGCAGCCATCAATGGATGAAACGCTACGACAAGTAGGCGGATTACTGCTCGGGTCTGTGCCCACGGTGATTCTGCTGGCGTTGCTCTACGCGCTCTACACGACCATCGTGCACAAGCCTTTGCGGCGGGTGCTCGAGGAGCGGCGCAGCAAGACAGAGGGTGCGTTTGAGAAGTCGCGGGCTGACATTGCTGCGGCGGAGGCGCGCACATCCGAATATGAACAGCGGTTGCGCGAAGCGCGGGCTACGGTGTTCCGCGCGCAGGAGGCCCGGCGCAAGCGAGCGCTGGATGCGCGGAGGGCGGCGTTCGACGACACTCGTAACAAGGCCCGGGCGCAGGTGGAAGCCGCGAAGGCTGACATCCAGAAAGATCGCCAGGCGGCGCAAGAAGGTTTGCAGGGCGAGGCGCAGACTCTGGCTACGGAAATTATGCGGCGCCTACTCGAGCCAGCCGGAGCGGGACGTTGATGCCAAGAGCCACAGTCTCGAGCACTCCGAACAAGAAGATGAAGATAACGAACATAATGATGGTGACTTCCGCGAAACGAATGGTCCCCGTTTGCCTGCTGACGATGCTCGCCTTGAGTTTTGCTGGAGTGATCGTGCCGCTCCATGGGCAGCAGGGGCCCGCTGCTCCGCAAGGGCTGACGGCTCAGCCGCAGGAGGTCCGGAAGGCTCCGAGGCAGCCGGGCATCGGGCGGCAATTGGCGCACGAGACGCGCGAAGCCGCGGGGGAAGCAAAGGACGAGAATGCGGAGTTCAAGCAGTCGCCATCGGTGGTGCTGATTGCGAACTGGACGGGGATGAGCCTGCAGCATGCCTATTGGTTGTGCCTGATCTCGAACTTTGTGATCATCGCGGTGGTGATTTTCTGGGCGGGCCGCAAGTATTTGCCACCAATATTCAGCGCCCGCACGGCTGCGATCCAGAAAGCCATGCAGGAAGCGCAGAGGGCCAGCGAGGAAGCGCGGCGGAAGCTGGCCGAGATTGAATCGCGCCTGATGAAGCTGGATGCCGAGATTGCTACGATGCGGGATGCCGCGGAGAAAGACGCTGCGGCAGAGGAAGCGCGCATCCAGGCCGCAGCCGAGGAAGATGCGCGGAAGATGGTGGAATCGGCGCAGCAGGAAATTGCGGCTGCCGCCAAAGCAGCGCGGCGCGAGCTGACCGCTTACGCGGCTGATCTGGCGGTGGGGCTGGCGCAGCGCCAGATTCATGTGGATGCGGCCACCGATCAGGCGCTGGTGCGGAGTTTTGCCGGGGAGTTAGGCGGGTCTGAAAGTTCAGGGCCGGGAAGGGCTGGGCACTAGAGGATGGCTTCGGTCGCGAGCACATATGCACGGGCCTTCGCCGATGTAGTCCTTAGCGGCCATCTGGACGCCGGTGGCTCGACTGCGCAGTTGCGTGCGATTTCGAGCTTGCTCGCCGAGAGTTCCGAGTTGCGGCGAGTGTGGGAGAATCCCGCGATTCCCGCCGAGCAGAAGCGGCGAGTTCTGGACGTAATCGCCGAACGCGATGGAATTTCAAAGCAGGTGAGGAATCTGGTCGCAGTTCTAATCGATCACCAGCGAATTCATTTTCTGGAGCCAATCATCGCACAACTCGAAAAAGAGCTCGACGCGCGGCTGGGGTTCGCCGAGGCGCAGATCACCAGCGCTCGCGTGTTGAGCGATGCCGAGAAGCAGGAGTTCGAAGCGCAGGTCGGGAAGCTGACGGGGAAAAAGGTACGAGCCCGGTACGGTCAGGATGCGGCGCTTCTGGGAGGCGCAGTGGTCCGCATTGGCAGCACGATTTACGACGGTTCGGTGAAGGGCCAGCTGGAGAGGATGAAGGAAGCGATTAGCTCCTAGCCTCAGGCTGGTCCCTGTAGCTCGAAGCTAAGGGTTTAAGAACTGATTCTATGGCACAAATCAAGGCAGACGAGATTACGAAACTGATTCGTGAGCAGATTGAGAACTACGAATCGAAGATCTCCGTGGACGAAACCGGCACGGTCATCACCCTGGGCGATGGCATCGCGCGCGTGTACGGGCTGGACAAGGTGATGGCCGGCGAGCTTCTTTCCTTCCCCCACGGCGTGGCTGGCATCGCCATGAACCTGGAAGAAGACCAGGTGGGCGTGGTGATACTCGGCGAATACACCGAGATCAAGGAAGGCGACGAAGTGAAGCGCACGGGGCGCATCATGAGCGTGCCCGTAGGCGACGCCATGATCGGCCGCGTGGTGGACTCGCTGGGCCGGCCGATCGACGACAAGGGGCCCATCGCGACTGACAAGTTCATCGCTCTCGAACGGCTGGCGCCAGGCGTCATTGACCGGCAACCGGTGCGCGAGCCCATGGCGACCGGTCTGAAGGCCATCGACAGCATGATTCCGATTGGCCGCGGGCAGCGCGAGTTGATCATCGGCGACCGGCAGACGGGGAAAACCGCGGTCGCGCTCGACACCATCATCAACAGCAAGGGCAACGACCTGGTCTGCATTTATAACGCGATCGGGCAGAAGCGCTCCTCGATTGCGCAGGTGGTGAAGATTCTCGAAGATGCCGGGGCCATGGAATACACCATCGTGGTGGCGGCGTCAGCGTCGGAACCCGCGCCCATGCAGTACATTTCGCCCTATGCGGCGTGCGCCATCGGAGAATTCTTCCGGGATGACAAACGGCACGCGCTCGTCATCTATGACGATCTTTCAAAACACGCCGCGTCCTACCGCGAGATTTCGCTGCTGTTGCGGCGGCCGCCGGGGCGCGAGGCGTATCCCGGGGACGTGTTCTATCTTCACTCGCGGCTGCTCGAGCGCTCGGCGAAGCTGAGCGATAAGAAGGGCGGCGGATCGCTAACGGCCCTGCCGATTATTGAGACGCAAGCGGGCGACGTTTCCGCATACATTCCGACCAACGTCATTTCGATTACCGACGGGCAGATTTATCTGGAAACCGATCTGTTCAACCAGGGCGTGCGCCCGGCGGTGAACGTGGGTCTCTCGGTGAGCCGCGTGGGCGGCAGCGCGCAGATCAAAGCCATGCGGCAAGTGGCGGGGACGCTGAAGCTCGAACTGGCTCAGTACCGAGAGTTGGCCGCGTTTGCGCAGTTTGGCAGCGATCTCGACAAGGCCACGCAGTCGCAGCTCAACCGTGGCCAGCGGCTGGTGGAATTGCTGAAGCAGGACCAGTTTTCTCCGCTGCCGTTCTCCAAACAGATTCTGATTATCTTTGCAGGCACGGGAGGATTCCTCGACGACCTTCCGGTGAATCAGGTACGCGACTTCGAGAAGGAACTTTACAAGTACGTCGACGCGACGAACGCCGGCTTGCTGCGCGCGATCATGGAGAAAAAGACTCTGGATGACGCGCTGAAGGCGCAGATCACCGATGTAATCAAGCAAGCGAAGCAGCAGTTTGTGGCGTCGCGGGAGGCGGTGGCGAAATAGTATCGAGTACCTAGTACCGTCGAAGTGAACATGCTTTAATTCGGTGCCCGGGACTGGCAAACTCCGACAATGGCCAATATTATCGACATTCGGCGGCGAATTCGCAGCGTGGTGAACACGCGGCAGATCACCAAGGCGATGAAGGTGGTCTCGGCTGCCAAGCTGCGCCGGGCGCAGGATCGCGCTTTGTCGGCTCGCCCCTATGCGCTGATGCTGACAAATGTGCTGAAGTCGCTGGTGGCGCGGGTGGAGATTTACGATCCGGAGACCGGAGAGCCGAAGCATCCTTTGCTGGCACAGCGCCCCGAAAAGACCATCCTGTTGATCGTTGTCACTGGCGACAAGGGTCTGGCGGGCGCCTTCAGTGCCAACGTAACCAAAGCGGCCAGCCGCTTCCTTGAATCCAAAGCGGGGAAGAACGTCGACATCGAGGCAATTGGCCGCAAAGGGCGCGACTTTTTGCGACGACGTTATCCTGCCGCCCCGCGGCAGACGCGCAGCCTGGCCGAGACCGACGAGTCGCTCGAGACCCAGCCCGAGGCCGGGCGGCGTGCTGCAGCGGTCCAAATCACGGGCGAGCACGTTGGGGTTCTCGGCAAGTTGGATTTTGCGCAAGCCCGGGCTTTGGCCGAGAGCGTGATTAGGCGTTATCAGCGCGAGGAGATCGACGCGGTATACGTGGTTTTCAATGAGTTCAAATCGGTAATTGCGCAGCGGCTCATCGTAGAACAGATTCTTCCCATCGAACGAATTGGGGCCCAGGCTGTCCGCCAGGCCGTGGAGATGACGGAAGAGGAGAAGAAAAAGGCCAAGGAAGCGGCGATCAGCGCAGGAGTGGGCATGCGGAGTTCCGAATCCCCGGCCGAACACGCTGCGGCGCAATTCGGCACCTCCCAGGTGGATTACATCTACGAGCAGCCGCCCGAGGAATTGTTCCGGGCCTTGCTGCCGAAATATGTTGCCATCCAGATTTTTCGCGCCCTGCTGGAATCGGTGGCGGCCGAACATGCCGCGCGCATGACCGCGATGGATTCGGCCACCAGCAACGCCACCGACATGATCGACTCGCTCACCTTAGTGATGAACCGGGCGCGGCAGGCGAAGATCACGAAGGAGATCATCGAGATCGTGAGCGGCGCGGCCGCGATGTAGTGAGCAGCCAGCGGTCAGCACTCAGTATTCGGCCAGCAGCGGCTGTTGCCGGACGCCAGGCTAAGGTTCGAAGGGCTGAATGCTGAGTGCCGAGTGCTTGTCAAAGCCAGGAGCTAGCAGCTAGAAGCTGAATTTATGCCAGAAAACATCGGACATGTGGTTCAAATTGCAGGGCCGGCAGTGGACGTGCAGTTTCCCGAAGGCAAGCTGCCGCCTATCTTTCAAGCGGTGAGAGTGGTGAGCGACGGTTTCACCGTGCCCAATCCCGTCAATGTAATCCTCGAAGTCCAACAACACTTGGGCGAAGGTCGCGTGCGCTGCATCGCGATGGAAGCCACCGAGGGTATGGTGCGTGGCATGAATGCCATCGACCAGGGCGGACCCATCTCCGTTCCCGTGGGCCGGGGCACGCTAGGACGGGTGATGAATGTGATCGGCGAGCCCGTGGATCAGCTGGGTCCGATCGAATATAAAGAAAGAATGCCGATTCATCGGCTGGCGCCCACCTTCGACGAACAGGCTACGACCGCGGAAATGTTTGAGACCGGCGTGAAGGTTGTCGATCTCATTCAGCCGTTTTTAAAGGGCGGCAAGATCGGCTTGTTTGGCGGCGCGGGCGTGGGTAAGACCGTCGTCATCATGGAGCTGATCAATAACGTGGCCAAGCAGCACGGCGGCTACTCTGTATTTGCCGGGGTTGGCGAGCGGACGCGCGAAGGCAACGACCTATGGCTGGAGATGACGGAATCCGGCGTGATCAAGCCAGGCGATCCGGCGCACTCGAAAGCTGCGCTGATCTATGGCCAGATGACGGAGCCGCCCGGGGCGCGCTTGCGCGTGGCGCTCACCGGACTGACGGTCGCGGAATATTTCCGCGATGCCGAGGGCGCGGACACGCTGCTGTTCGTCGATAACATTTTCCGCTTCACGCAGGCGGGTTCGGAAGTGTCGGCACTGCTCGGCCGCATGCCGAGCGCCGTAGGCTACCAGCCCAACCTGGCGACGGAAATGGGCGAACTGCAGGAACGCATTACGTCGACCAAGAAGGGCTCGGTCACTTCGGTGCAGGCGATTTACGTTCCCGCCGATGACTTGACCGACCCGGCGCCGGCAACAACCTTTGCTCACCTCGACGCGACCACCGTGCTGTCTCGCGCATTAACCGAGATTGGAATTTATCCCGCGGTCGATCCCCTGGCTTCGACCTCTCGCATTCTGGACGCGCGCATCGTCGGGCAGGAGCACTATGACGTGGCGCAATCGGTGAAGAGAACGCTGCAGACCTACAAAGATCTGCAGGACATCATTGCGATTCTCGGTATCGACGAACTCAGCGAAGACCAAAAGGTTACCGTGGCGCGCGCGCGAAAGATTCAACGCTTCCTGTCGCAGCCGTTCCACGTGGCGGAGCAATTCACCGGCGCCGAGGGACGTTACGTGAAGATTGCCGACACCGTGAAGGGCTTCAAGGCGATTGTCGAAGGCAAGTACGATGACATCCCGGAGCAGGCGTTTTATATGAAGGGCCCGATTGAAGAAGTGCTGGAAGCGGCAGAGAAGATGAAGTCGGCAGCTTAAGAGCGGGCTTCGGGCGCTCCGGCGTTCGGGCTTCGGCACGAATAAGAAGCCACGAATCGACCGAGATCCCTCGATACCAGGATTTTCGGTTTCGCCGAAACCGAAAGCCGAAGCCCGATCGCTGATTGTATGGCAGACACTTTCCAACTCGAGATCGTCACGCCGGAAAAGAAAGTCGTCGACACGGCTGCGGAGGAGATTCAGATTCCCGGCAAGAACGGGTATCTGGGCGTCCTGCCGGGGCATGCGCCGCTGATCACCGAACTGGCGGTGGGCGAAATCACGTACCGCGCCGCCGCCAAGCAGGAGCGGCTGGCAGTGGCGTGGGGATTCGCCGAAGTGCTGCCGGATAAGGTGACCATTCTCGCCGAGACCGCGGAGCGCCCGTCGGAAATAGACGTGGAACGCGCGCGCAAAGCGAAAGAACGCGCCGAACAGCGCCTGACCAGCGGCGATCCCAGTGTCGACGTAGAGCGGAGCCTGAACGCCTTGCACAAGGCCGAGACGCGGTTGGAAGTGGCCGAAGCGAAGACTGGTTCTTAGTGCTTGGCTGAGGTTCCTCGGAAACCTAGAACCAACACGTTCGGACTCAACACCCATTGAGGATACGGCCTATGCGATCGATCTCATCGGTGCTTATGTGGTGTTTCTGCGCTTTCTCGATGCTTCGAGTCACGGCCGCGGCGCAGGACAAACCGGCTCCGCCTCCGCAACCGCCAGCCTCTCTGGTTTCCCCTGAGGTTCACCCGGATGGCAGTGTGACCTTCCGTTTCGAAGCGCCCAATGATGTAGATGTGAAACTTGCGCTTGAGGGTACGCAGCCTGCGCCGATGCACAAAGACAATCAGGGGATCTGGACCGCGACGACTTCGCCGCTGGTTCCTGACTTCTACGGGTATTCTTTTATCGCCGATGGGGTGCGGCTGATTGATCCGGAGAATCCTCTGCTGACGCCGAATCTGCTGGCCACGGAAAATGCCGTACATGTTCCGGGGCCGTTGTCGTTGCCTTGGGAACTGAACGATGTGCCGCATGGCGAGATTCATCATCACTTCTATAAGTCCAAGGTCGCAGGGGATGATCGCGATTACTACGTTTACACCCCAGCGGGCTACGACCCGGCGGCGACGAAGACTTATCCCGTGCTGTATTTGCTGCACGGGTTTAGTGACGATGCCAGCGGATGGACGGCGGTCGGACGCGCCAATGTGATTCTCGACAATCTGATCGCGCGAGGCAAAGCCAAGCCTATGATTGTGGTGATGCCGTTAGGCTACGGCACCATGGAGTTCGTGCACTTGGGTTGGAATGCGTGGAGCCATACCGAACTACGGGATCGTAACTTCCAGAATTTTCGGGAAGCGCTGCTCACCGAAGTCATGCCGCGAGTCGAGGGCGAGTACAGGATCACGAACGACCGCAATGCGCGGGCAATTGCCGGGCTCTCGATGGGCGGCTCGGAATCTCTGCTCACAGGGTTAAACAACCTCGACAAGTTTGCCTGGGTCGGTGCCTTCAGCTCGGGCGGCATTCCCGAGGACTTTCAGAAAGATTTTCCCTCCCTCGATGCCAAGGCCAATCAGCAACTTCACCTGCTGTGGATCGCGTGTGGCACCGAGGATCGTCTGATCACCGTCAACCGCAATCTGCGGAACTGGATCAAAGCCAGGGGCGTGAAGGAGACCGAAATCGAGACACCGGGCATGCACGCCTGGACGGTATGGCGGCGGAATCTGGCAGAGTTCGCGGGGTTGCTGTTCCGGTAAGGTGAGCGCGAAACGTCCCCGCACACCTAAGGTACGTTCACCGAATCCCGATTCTCCGACGGCACATACCCGACCGCCGCCGTGCGCTCCAGTTTGTCCCAGGCAAACCTGCGGCCTTCGAGCGCGCGCTTCAAGGTTTTGAACAGGACCACCGAAAACAATTGACGATAGGCGAAGCGCTGCAACCAGACCTGGCTTAACAGCCAGACGTCTTCTTTTCCTTTATCGTCGGGATGGCGGCGCTCGAGCGCGAATGCCAGGGCTGACGCCAGGAAATCCACCACCAGGAACACGAAGAAGAATGCGACCAGCTTGTGAAAGCTGGCGGGGTCGGTGGAATCGGGGTGGAAGTGTTTTTGAATGAAGTACCAGATTGCCCCGACGGCGAACATGATGTCGATGAGCGGCGACACCAGCGGCAGCAGAATCTGGAAGATCACGATGTTCGGCAGCGCCACGAAGCCCAGCGCTCCCTTGCGCGCGAAAACTCCACTGTGCTTGTAGACAGCTTGCAGAATGCCGAAAGACCAGCGAAAACGCTGGCGCATCAGCCCATTCGCGTTAGTGGGGGCCTCGGTGTAGGCCAGGGCCATATCTTCGTATTCCACTCGATAGCCGCGGCGCAACAAAGCCATGGTGAGATCGGCGTCTTCGGCGACGGTGTCGATCTGGTAGCCGCCAGCCTCGCGCACGGCGGAAACGCGCCAGGCCCCGATCGCGCCCGGCACCACGCTGACCGCGCCCAGAACATCCAGAGCACGGCGCTCGAAGTTCTGGCTGGTGATGTATTCGAGGGCCTGCCAGCGCGTCCATAGATTCACGCGGTTTCCAACCTTGGCGTTGCCCGCGATTGCGCCGACTCTAGGATTGATGAAGTGCGGCACCAGGCGCGAGATCGCGTCGCTGGCGATGATGGTGTCGGCATCGATGCCAACGAAGAGTTCGGCATCTCGAATATGTTCGATTCCGTAGTTGAGAGCCTCAGCCTTGCCGGAGTTCGGCTTGGTAAGGATCAGGACTTTGTCCGCAGCCTCTTCTCGGAGGAAAGCGGCACGAGCGACTTCGAGGGTGCGGTCGCGGCTTCCATCGTCGATCACGATCACCCGCAGGTTGGGATAGTTCGAGTTCAACGCCGCGCGCACGGTGCGCACAATCACTTTCTCTTCGTTGTAGGCGGGAATGAGCACCGCGACTTTGGGTTTGTACGAAGCGACCTCGGCAGGCTTACCAAAGATCTTCTCTTGCAGGCGGTCGTAGACGGCAGCCGCGCCGATAAACAGCAAGCGTCCCGTCATGAGCAGATCGCCGAGGAAGAAGATCAAGGTGATGCTCATCGCGGCCACGTCGAACAGCCAAAAGCCCAGCCGGTCGAAGCGCGCTGCCCAGCGTTGGCCGGTGGGCAAGGGAGCCATCACGTCGGCCCTGGTCTTTCCGAGCAAGTCGTAAACCGGTGTGATCTCAAGCCCGCGTGCCCGGATGCCATCGATGATCATGGGCAACGCCCGCACCGTCTCCGCGCGATTACCGCCTCCGTCATGCAGAAGGACGATGTTGCCGCAACGCAGGTCGTTCGGGCCGCAAGGCGGAAGATGTGCCAGCACATAGGCCGAGATTTCCTCGGCAGTGTTCCGCCGCGGCTTCTCTCCGTACCCCGCCCGTGCCACGTCGCTCCAATCGTCAGGGTCAATCCGGTTGCCCACCGTGGTATAGCCCAAATCCTGCGCGATTTCGAGCGGCCGAACCTGGTCCGCGGTGTCAGGCTCCTCGTCAATCGCATAGGGTGGGCGCAATAGCGTAGCGCGAACTCCCACCAGGCTGGCGAAAAGCCGGTCGGTGAGATTCAACTCCACCTTCATGTACGTGGCAGAGATATTGCTTACGTCAGGATGCGTGAAGGTGTGGTTCCCGATGGTATGGCCTTCGCGGTAGATGCGTTTGGCCAGGCCCGGGAACTTGTCCGTCTGAATGCCAATCAGGAAAAACGTGGCCGGGGCGTGCTCTCGCTGGAGCACATCGAGGATCTTCGGGGTCCACTCGGGATCGGGGCCATCGTCGAAGGTGAGCACGACTTTGTCGGGACTGTAGCCGTAACGGGCTACACGGTATGGCTCTGGCAGAGACTGAAAAACTTCGTCTGTGATCACCTTCGTCGTCGGATCGATCGTGAGGTCGCGAAGGCCATGAGTGGGATGCTCTTCGATGCGCAGGATTTCGCCCTGGCCTTCCATGTCCACGTCGGGGCCCGGAGGCACGTCTCGGACTTTACCGGCCGAGGCAGAGTCGCCGGGAATGTCCCATACCTTCCATAAGGAACGATCTTCGTCACCCAGCCGCCATAGGGCGAAGGTCTGGATGCCCAGCATCTGCGCGGCGCGCATGTGGTTCAAGGCCGTCACCGCATCGAGAAACCAGACGTCGTGGCGCAGGCTTCTCTCATCCAGATAGCTGAAATGCGGATTCAGCGCATCATCGTCGAAGCTTACATCTTCATCGGAATCGCGCGCCTCAAGCCACGCTTCTTGTACCGAGACGCTGTGGTCTTTGGCATCGAGCGGCAGCTTGCCCGTCTTCGGCTTGAGCACCCAGTCGTAGCCGTAGTTGGCGATGGCGCAGATGAGCTTTCCCCGGGGGATGACGTTTACGGCGAACTTGAGATTGTCGACGAACCAATCCTCGGAGGCGACCGGCCCAGACGGCGCACCGGGATAATGTTCATCGTAGTTCATGATCACCACGCCGTCGGCCGGCCTGGCGATCGCGGCATAGTCGAATTCCAGATTGTGCGCGGGCACACTGACGTAAAGCTTCATCCCGCGGCCATGCAGGTCCGAGGAAAGTTCGTTCAGCAACGCAAGATAGCCCGGCTGCCCTACCTTGGGGAAAGCCTCAAAATCCACCATCAATCCGCGGAAACGATCGGAGGAAAGCACCATCGCCACCTGCTGGCGAAAGACCGCGCGGGCAGCAGGATTATTCAGAAAATCCGTGATTCCCCCCACCCACTCCGCACCGTCAAAGTTGTTCACCATGGGAAAAACTTCCATGGCGGGGTCTTCCGTCTTGAGAAGAGGCATCACGCGGTCGTCGACGGAGCGCACGCGATTGTTTTCGACCACGTCGAAGAACTTGTTGGTCTGGTCGTCCACCCCCTGCAGACGGCCGTCGGGGGTGAGCACGTGCAGCCAGTCGGGATACAGCAGATCGATCTGGCGGGAGTAATCGCGGAGAGAAGAGAAACTAGCGGCGTCCCAGGGTACGTAGAAAGCCGCGCGAATGCCCTCTTCCTGGTTTAGCTTGACCTCGGAGGCAGGCAGCTTCGACTTACGGTGGCTTCGACTGGCCAGCTTCTTCTGGCGCTCGCGGGCCTTGTCCTTCTCATTTTCCTTCAATGCCTTAAAAGCGCGCTTCTGCGGCGAAAACAGCAATTCCGGCAAGTGCTCGTCGCGCAGCGTGGTGTACACAAAAAAAATAACCAGCGCCGATATTGCCAGGACCAGCGCGTCGACGAAACGTCTGAGGCGCTTCCAGCGGGCACGTTGCGGATCGTAAAAGACAGGTTCGGCCATGAAGGGCTAATCGTTTATCGTATGCCGCGGGCGCCGGACGGTCAATTCTCGATGGGACATGTGGGACAGGGGACAGGGCAGCAGTCCTTGGTGCTTAAGATGGTCGCTTAAGATCCGCTTTCTTCGTCAAGAGATGACTGAAGATGACCGAAGATGACTCGAAACGCGCTATATTCTCAGCGTGCTCGAACTGGCGCGGAAGAATGCTCGGTTCTTTCTTGGGGCGGGCCTGGCGGGGCTCGGGCTGCGGCTGCTCTTTGTGTTTCGTTTTCCCGCCGTGGTCGACGATTCGCGGCTCTATGCCGATATTGCCACGAACTGGCTGCATGGCGTCTACGGCGTTACCAACTCCGGCCACGTTGCGCCGACATTCTCGCGCCTGCCGGGATACCCGGGGTTTCTGGCGGCGATTTTCGCCATCTTCGGGTCGAACAATTTCCGCGCGGTTCTGCTGATTCAGACCCTGTTCGATTTGGGGACGTGCTTCATCGTCGCGGATCTGGCGCGCCGAATGCTCTCCGAGCGTGCGTCGAAGGCGGCGTTCCTGCTGGCCGCACTTTGTCCCTTCCTGGCCAATTACGCGGCCGCCGCTCTCACCGAGACGCTCGAGATGTTCTTCACGGCGTTGGCGCTGGATTTCGCGGTGTGTGGATTTGCCCGTCTTTATCCTGATCCTGATCCTGATCCTGATATCGGCCACAAAATAGGTCCCAGCACCGCCTCAAGTCCAGCGTCAACCCTATGGCTTGGGTGCGGCCTTTCCATCGCGGCATGCATCCTGCTGCGGCCGGATGGCGGCATTCTGTTCGGCGCTATCGGCGCATATTGGTTGTTTCTTTTTCTGCGGCGCATTCTAGTGAGGCCCGCCCGAGGATCTGGCGCTCGGCTCCGGCTGTTCCCCACGCTCCGCACGGGAGTGATTCTCGGCATCGCAACCTTCGCGCCCCTGGTCCCATGGACGCTGCGTAACCTGCACACCATGCACCGTTTCCAGCCCCTCGCTCCCCGTTATGCCAACGACTCCGATGAGCGAGTCATTCCGGGATTCAACCGTTGGACCAAGACCTGGATGGCGGACTACACCTCGGTGCAGGAAATCTATTGGAAACTCCCGGACGACCCAATCGATGTTACACGCCTGCCACAGCGTGCCTTTGATTCGGCCGAGCAGCGGCAGGAAACCGAGCAACTGTTCGCTGACTACAACCGGGATCATGACATGAGTCCGGAATTCGACGCGCGCTTTGCCGCACTGGCCGCGGCGCGCATCCGGTCTGCGCCCTTGCGCTACTACGTCTGGCTTCCCGCCGTGCGCATTGCCGACATGTGGCTGCGTCCCCGAGCCGAGCTGCTGCCCTCGGATCCGCGCTGGTGGGAGTTCGATGACGAAGTCCCGTGGCTCGTGGTGAGCGTCGTCTTCGGCCTGGTCAACCTGGCCTACGTCGGTGCCGCCGCCGCCGGACTGCTGCGCTGGCGCGAATTCTTCGGCAGCGGACTATTCGTTTTGTTTCTGCTGGTGCGGTCCCTCTTTCTCGGAACTCTGGAGAATCCGGAGCCGCGCTACACGCTGGAGTGCTATCCCGTGGTCCTAGTCGCGGCGGCTGCGCTATTCATCGGTAAATCCCATCGCAATCATCAAAAACCCGCATGAACAGGCTCCGAAAGCTGGAAGGCCGTATGTGAAAAGGCGTATTCAAACGTTTTATGACCGCCGAACCCGTGAAGATTCAGCTTGAACTTTGTGGCCCGGTAGTTGCACAATAGCGCCCCATCAGGTCCCCAGGGTCTTTCGTCGTCACTCTACGTTCCTGGGTAAACACAATCCGAAGGTAACGCCATCGTGGTGAAGGAGGCTTTATGCGTTCTGGCTCACGTGCAGTTACTTTGTTGGCCGCGTTTCTCCTCGCCTTCCAAGCCCTGACCTTTGCCCAATCGGCGACCACATCGCTGCACGGCACCATCTCGGACGCAAAAGGCTTGGTAGTCGCCGGAGCCAGCGTCACGTTGAGTAACGCGGCCACGGGATTCTCGCGCAGCACCAAAACCGATGGTCAAGGCGTCTATCAGTTTCTCGAGCTTCCTCCTGCCACCTATATGCTCACCGTCGAGGCCGCAGGCTTTGCCGAGATGAAACGTGAAAACGTGCTGCTGCAGGTCAGCAGCCCGGCCACTGTGAACCTGGCTTTGCAGGTGAAGGGAGGCACGGTGGTAGTCGATGTCAGCGAGGAAGCTCCCATGGTCAACACCACGGACGCTACGCTGGGCAATAACTTCAACGCCCGCCAGTTAATTGACCTGCCCT
>Ga0182015_10002616_pt1 | contig 21384 bp, 17 predicted proteins | sample 712P3MmetaG_FD_120478 | JGI IMG/M metagenome (GOLD analysis project Ga0182015, IMG submission 120478) | Permafrost microbial communities from Stordalen Mire, Sweden - 712P3M metaG | ecosystem: Environmental > Terrestrial > Soil > Wetlands > Permafrost | place: Sweden: Stordalen | collected...
CAGTTCAGAGATCGGCGAATTCCACCAGGATCGGTCCGGAGTTTTCTGGATCACGAGTACTTCTCTGTCCTGCCCGTTGGCCACTTTCGATCTCAAGAGCGAACGCATCACCTGTCATGCGATCAACTATATGTCACACGGCCATCTGTTGCCGGTGAAGATCTACACCTTACTGGAATCGCAGGACGGCACGATATGGCTTGCATCGATGCAGGCTGGAGTCCTTAAAGTCGACCGAAATCTTAGAAAGATCATCAGTTTCCGCAACCATCCTGAAGACAGCGAAAGCTTCGCCGAACTCCCCTTGTGAATAAAGATGACTCGAGTTCGCAGCACATGTTCGCCCCGGGTGAAGACAGCCGGCGGACCGCGATGACTTTGGCCCGCTACTTGCTTCCGAAGGATATATCGCGTCAGGCGATGGCACCGTTCATCCCTTATGCGCATAAAGGAGGAGAATCCATGCAGTATCAATCGTCTATGTCCTCAGCGGCTCTTCTTACATGCGTCGGGGTGAACGGGGAAGTTATGAACTCGGCTAACCCGTCGGCCAATGATCTTGCCATCAATCGCGGCCTGAACGAGATGCGTGAAGACCTGTTGCTCTCGGCTGCGAAATCGGGAGACGCTGTTGCCTTTGTCGAGCTCAGCAAACGCCACTCCAATAAGATCCTGCGCCGCGCATATCGCATCGTAAAGAATTGGCAGGATGCGGAGGATGTACTTCAAGAGTCCCTCATGAGAGCCTTCCTGCACTTGAAGGACTTCGAGGAGAGATCCAGTTTCTCGTCCTGGCTCACAAGGATTGCTATTAATTTTGCCCTTATGAGTTTGCGGAAGAAGCGCGGACATATTGAGATCTCGATGGAGACTATCAACGATGATCAAGGAATTCGATATCGTTGGGAACCAAAAGATCCCGCGGAAAGTCCTGAAAGTCACTGTTCACGACGAGAGAGAGAGGAACTACTGGAGGGAGCAATTCGACAGTTACCGCCGACGCTCCGGCAAGTAGTTCAGCTGAAACTTGTCGACGGCCGCTCAGGAGAAGAGCTTGCACAAACTCTTGGCATCTCTGTGCCAGCGGTCAAGTCGCGGCTAGCGCGCGCGAGAACGGCATTGCGCGTATCCCTCACTTCAGGTGATTGAGGGGAACGCTCGGGCTACGTGACCGATGTCTTCACAAACCAAGAGGAGCAGATTCATGTCTAAAGCACCGACTATTTCAGCTGCATTCGTTGCCATGCTCGCTGCAGCATCTATGACGGTTATAGTCGCCCAAAGCGGACCGTTGAAAGTCGCGAGTGGCCGCCGCGAACTTTTGCTACAGACCACCCAATCGTGGAACGGCAAGCCGTACACCCACTATCCCACGGGTCAGCCGCAGCTCACAACGATCAAAGTGACCATCGAACCGCATACCGCCCTGCCTTGGCACACCCATCCGTTCCCAAATGTTGTCTACGTGCTTTCAGGCACTCTCACGCTGCACGACAAAGCCAGCGGCAAGACGCAGGTCGTTCACCAGGGAGAGGCCGTCGGAGAATCGGTCGACGACATTCATCGGGGTGAGTCAGGTGACGAGCCCACTGTACTACTCATTACTTATGCCGGCACCCCTGGCGTTCCAACCTCGATCCCCGCGAAGGGCGAGAAGGCAGAGTACTAATGGATCGCGGCGAGCACATTGGACTGAATTCGAATGGACAAGCCCTGCAAAGCAGCCTCAATGAGTGCTTTGCCCTGTTCGTGCAGTTGAGAACCCGGCCCCGGATTCGAGATATATCAAGGGCCCGAAGAAGATGGCTCTGGCGACGCTGCCGCAGGTAGAGCAGATCGCCTGTTTTCTCCACCCGCATGCTCGCGTTGCTGCATCGCCTTTTCCAATTCTTTCTGGTGATCGCTAAGCAGGGCGTGGACTTCATGATGCGTGTCGTCGCTGATAGAGTGAATCTGCGGACCCAGCTCCTGCCGCGTAGCTGTCGGATTTTTATCGAGCAGCGCTTGAATCCTATCGTGGTGCTCCTCAAGCAGAGGCCGGACCTGCTGCTGCTGTTTCGGAGTCAACTCCAAATCTTTTGTAAGCCGGGCAAGTTCCTGGACGATCGATTGCGGCGTATGGATATGCTGAAGCTGCTGACGCGCTGAGGGCTGCTGTGCCCCATTGTCCTGAGCTACGGCAGCGCCAGCCATCCCGAGCATCAGCATAACCCCATACGCAAGCGTGAAGGCTCGATTTCGCATGGACAACCTCCTTGAAGACCCTCGACGCAGTTCCATCCGGGGCTCTGATCTGAATAGACGAGCAATTCCACGACGAGTTGCGTCAAGCGCGCCGTATTTTGCGACGAACTTTTCAGGCCAAACGCGGCGTGGTGCTCGCCGACGCAACTCCCATCGCCGACGTCCACGTTCCCTTCGACTTCGGCTGGCTTGCAGTCGAAATGCATTACAGCTATTGGCCAGCTAAGCTCTCGGATTTCTCAACCGAGGGCCATGCGCACCGGTAGACCGGGCGCATGGCTAATTCAGAATGGAACGCGGGGGTATTACTGCTGAGGCGGTTGAATCACACTGAAGTCCTGGTCCAACTGCTTCTGATCTGCATCCTGAAATGCGCCACTATCCACAATTCCGTGGAGATCAGTGAAAGCTGCCTGTACCTTGTCTTGATCCACCGATTGTCCTTGGCGTCTAGCTTGTTGTGCTTCTTTCAGTGCATCAATATCTGATTGAAGCTTAGTGTTGTGGTCATCAAACGGAAGCGGTTGTTTTCTCTTCTTAAGACGGTCCATTATTGGGATATGGAATGAGAAAGAAACCGTGCGTGATACGTACCTAAGCCTCAGGTTTACGAGCTACTCCACCTCCTGCAGCCTTCGGCTATACTTTACTGAACTGTCACAGTGAAGTTTGCCGAAGTGGTAATCGTGGTATTGCTACTATCCGTCGCGGTGATGCTCGCGTGACTGTGGTCATAACGGAAGGGGCGGCGCGCCCGAGAATATCCGGCGCCACCTGGACCACTGCCGGTCCCGGCGTGGTCTTTTTCATTGTCCTATCCATCCACGTGGAGATTTGTTTGCGCTGTGACGCGTTACGTTCAGGCTGTCAGAGTCCCGCCGGTTGCTCTTCCTCGGCTGCGCATCAAAGGCAGCCCACAGTTTCCTGAACCGGTCACCGGCATCATGCAGGATGGTCTGACCGTGTCCGAAACAGGCTACTCGAAAATCTAACTGCGCCAGTTTTTCCAGACTGCGCTTGCCTTCTTCAAAATCTTCGTATCCCATCGTGCAACCGAGTCCCATGACGTTCATACATGTATCTGCTGCAAAGAGCACTCCGCCATGTTTTCGCCATAAGAACGCCAGCTGTCCCGCACAGTGACCGGGAACATGAATGGCGGTGAGGCCACCTGCAATGGGGAGGAGTTCCTGCGTCTGTACATGATGCTCGATGGTCGCGGGTTCTACCGTCTCTGCCGGCCTCACAAACATCTGAAACATCATGCCGGTGAATAAGCCCGGTGCGGGACTCATAGGGCGAAACCCTGCCCCGTTTGTAGCAATCTCAGCATCCAGCGGGTGAACATAAACCTCCGCCGCCGTAACCTTCTTAAGAGCCGCAAGGCTACCAATGTGATCGGGATGAGCGTGGGTCAAAATAATATGGCGGAGATCGCTCGGCTGCTTGCCCAACTCGTAAAGAGCCCGCAGGATGCCGGCCGCACTGCCCGAGACTCCTGTGTCAATCAGAGCGCAACCATCGGGTGAGTCCAGGAGAAACGTGTTGACCGGGCCGGCCGGAATGACATAGAGTCCGTCCGCAATTTTTGTGATTTCTATCTTGCCCATTAAGACAACCCCACGGTGGACACACGCAAGCCATTACTTCCTCCCTGGACTGAGGGAGGATGTAACCGAGCATGTTGCCCGGCCGGGCTCAAAGTCTGGTGGACCAAAGGGCCAGTTCGAACGGATGGACCGCGCAATCCAGAATGCCGCTGTCGAGGAGGTTTGTTGCTGGATACCGCAAGGTCTGCAGAAATCGTAAACCGCCCGATCCCTGGCGCGCTGGGAGATCGACCGGCTTTTTCAAGCTCTACGCGAACCGTACGAAGAGCACGATAAAGAAGACTCTTGACGGTGCTCAGGTTTAATCCCGTCGCCTCCGCAATCTCCGACACCTGCATCTCTTCAACGAAGCGAAGCGAGAACACAGTTTTTTGCCTCCGGGGTAGCCCGTCCACGGTCGCCCAAACGTGGCGCAATTTTTCGCGCATCAGCAAGTTGGCCTCCGCGGTTTGCTGGCGGCAGACCAGCCGGCTCTCCATTTCGGTCACATCGACAGCCGACGCGCGTACATATTTCCAGAATTGAAAGCCACGCGCTCGGGTTTGGTCCCGGACAAGGTTTGTCGCTATTGCCAGCAACCACGTGCGCACACTGCATTGCCCGCGATAGAAGGCGCGCGCTTGGAAGGCTCTTAAGAAGCAGTCCTGTGTGACTGTCTCTGCAAGATCCTTATCTTTCAGCAGCCACCATGCGTGCCTCAGCACGCTTGGTCTGTGTACCCTTACGAGCTGGTCGATATCCTCCAGGTCAGAGACCCGCGCCTCGAATCGCGCCCTATTCGGAGGTAAATTCTGCACGTCATTTAGCATGGTAAAGACACCCTTTGTCGAAGTAGGTCTACCGTTTGTTCTATGGAACTGCCAACTCGCTACCCTTCTCGTCAGCTCCAACCGTTACTGGCTCTCTGCACTGTCGAATGGCCGCCGCACTTTTCCGGGCGTGCTCACGCAAGCTTCGTCCCGCCCCTGATGGGCTTCGCTATCCGTTGCGCCGAGTGCAGATCCTCGGCTATTTACTAGATGGTTCTGCCGGCGATAGGCAACCATTGCATGACACTTCTCGACAAAAGTATTCTCCCCTCGCTCAGCGATAAGGGACGACAATGGGAAAGATGGCGGAGCTCTCTTCAGTTCAACGCACTCCAGCACAAGCACAGCTTCTGCTGGTCGATGATGACGTCGCTCTGGGCGAGTTGATTACTGAGTATGCGGCTTACGAAGAGTACGCCATCACGACCGCCAATACGGGAGAGCTAGGTCTCCGCATGATTGCTCGAAAAGCCTTTGCATTGGTCATCCTGGACGTTATGCTTCCGGGCATTGATGGCTTCGAAGTGCTCGAGCGGTTGCGCCATTTTTCAGACGTGCCGGTATTAATGTTGACCACCCGCGGTGCGGCGTCCGATCGTATCCGTGGCTTAAAAATGGGTGCAGACGACTATCTGCCCAAACCCTTCGAGCCTGACGAGCTGCTCGCCAGGGCAAAGTCGATTCTTCGCCGCATTCAACCCTCCATGAATGGACTCAGCTTCGTCTCGATAGGGGATATCGAGTTGGATGAGCGATTTCGCCGGGTCACCCGTAGAGGCATCGCCATCGAACTGACCGGAGCTGAATTTTCTCTGCTTCAACTGCTGATTTCTCGTCCCGGCAGTACGTTCTCCAGGCAGGAATTGATCCCCCGAGTGTTAAGCCGGCAGGAATCCGGAATCGACCGTAGCATCGATAGTTTGGTCAGCAATTTGCGAAGAAAGCTGGGGCCGTCCCCCGATGGGACCGAGCGCATCCGGAGCGTTCGAGGCGTCGGATACGTCTACGTGATCGCAGAACAGGAGGCGAGGTGACCATCTTCCTGAGGAGCTTTCTCACCTTTTGGATCGCAACGGTGGTGATCATCTCGATATCTTTCGGCCTGGTCCTGATGACGCATCATCTCAATCGGGTGCCACCTGTCTCCGTGCCTCTCCCGGATCTCCAGGCTTGTCTGCGAACGGCTGTCCTAACGCGAAGTCCCGGCAGATTTAAGCAGGCTGCGGATCAATGCCGGCTCGTCTACATCCTGGACCCATCAAGGACTGAACTGTTCTCATCTGATGATTCCCTGGCCGCCCGCTCTCTGGCCGTGGAAGTCACGCCCAGGACACCATTAAGGCTGGAAGCCTTTCGTAACGAGGTAATGGTTGCCTTTGACACCCCTATTAACGACGCACACTTCGTTGCGGTCGCCATCTTACGCGGCAGGCCGAACGGGCCCCCGCCAATTCTCTGGTGGCAATTTGCTGTGGCCGCAGTGGTATCTGCGGTCACATGTCTCCTGCTCACCCGTTACTTTATCGACCCCATCCGCAAGCTGCAACGCTCAACGGAATCATTTGGCCGTGGAAATCTCGGTTCACGGCCTGACGCCTCACTTCTAGAGAGAAAAGACGAGCTCGGGGATCTGAGTAGGACAATTGGGCAGATGTCGACCCGAATAAGCACGCTATTGTCTTCTCAGAAGAATTTCCTCATTCAAGTCTCCCACGAACTTGGGTCTCCATTGAGCCGATTGAATGTCGCGCTTGCATTGGCACGACGCAAGGCGAATCCTGCGCTCATTCCTGAGCTGAATCGTATTCAGGGCGATAGTTCCGAGTTGAATTCGATGGTTCAGCAACTCCTTCGTCTCGCTCGTTTAGAGAGCGGCCTGGAGCAGGAGGAGGAAGAAGTCTATTCTCTCCATGAGTTGTTGCAGCAAGTTTGCCTCGACAATCAATTCACGGCGGAGCAAACCAGCAGGCAGGTGCACCTTCTATCCTCTCCACGAGTCAATATGCGGGGCCACCGGGAACTTCTGAAGAGGGCTCTGGACAATATCCTGCGTAATGCGATTCGGTTTACGCCGGAGGGTGGTCGCGTAGAGGTTGACGTTCTGTCCCGCTCCAATGACATAGTCGTGATTCAAGTGAGGGATAGTGGGATAGGGGTGCAGGACGACAAGCTTGAAGCCATTTTCGAACCATTTGTTCGTGCGTCCTCTGACCGATCGGGTGCAGGGTTAGGTCTTGCGATTGCCAAGCAGGCTGTTCATGCCAATAGAGGTACGATCAGGGCGCTCAATCGCGTGGAGGGTGGCTTACTGATCGAGGTCAGCTTACCCTATGTCTCGAGCGGTCTGACGGAATCCGCGCTGCGATAATCAAGCACTTCACCCGTACCGCAGCAGGGCGGTGTAGGGAGCTGGAGCCAACGCGGGCTTTAGTGTCTGCGTGCGAACGAGAACGCAAGTTCATGCACAGTAGTCCTTGGACGGTAACAGCGGGGGAGGTTTAACGAAGTCACCCGGATCTCTTACCCTGACCGAGAGGCTTTAACTTCACGCTTGTTTGCTGCGCATGCTATCTCAAGGCTCTTTAGGGGCTGTGACCGATGCATGGTCTCCATTTGTCGGGCGACGTCAGAGAGGGTAACCTGGGGGCCTGAAGGAACAAGTAGCGCAAATACCGTGCTGGCAACAATGAGACCACCGACAATACAAGCGAAAAGTACCACAGGACCTCCGTTGATCTGCGGTAGCCGTAGGCAGGCCTTTCTAGGCCTACTTTGTTGGAGAAGCAGAACCGACGCTGGCGCCAACCACTTCAATACTCATTAGACGGTTGTTCGCCAGGGTTGGATTCGCGATCGGTAATTTATCGACAACACGGATGAGCCGAGTTATTGTGCTCCTCAATTGCAATCTCTTTAACGGTGGCGGCATTACGTTGATAGCCATATTTAGCCCCTGCCATCGCAAAATCTGCACGAAACTCTAATGGACCTAGTCCTGGGTTAGGAATGCGCCATCGAGCAGTCCCGTAGGAGTCTGTGTCAGAGCAGAGTCGGAGGAAAGCGACGGGTGCCCCACGTTCGCCTCAGCGTACGTGGGCCGAAAATGATGGGCGCAGCCCAAAGACCGCTTTTGATGCTGTCCAGCCCGTCCCTACTGGACTTAATTGGGAGAGCATAGTTCTCACGCAGACTCTATAGCCCCGGCCGGCGATTGAAAGGAAAGTACCTAGCATCCTGTGGCTGAGCACACCGAACCGGCTGATACCCTGGCGCGATGGAATTGACTGGCCGCACGATCGCTTTACCGCGTTGAAGGACCGCGGACGACTTGGACAAAATCGTCGGGACGTATCCGTCTGGCAAATGCCGCCCGGATTTCGCCGGCGTTTAGGTTCAGATATTCTTTAACCTCTCGGATATCTTCATCGAGCGGCAAGCCTGTTTCTGCTCGAGCCAAAAGGTCTCCAGCAATTTCCTCTTCACTCGACTCGCTCAAGGGAATCTGTCGCACGAGAAATGCTTTTGCCTGATGCAGTTCGTCAGCAGAAACTTCATCGGTTCGCATTTGTTCGACATCTTGCTGGACCAACGCCCTCGCCTTCAATGTATTCTCCCGAGCGGATCCGTAGCTGATCGAGTAGACCGCCCGCGTTTCCGAAGCATCCAGAGCGAGGTCGACGTCATAAACATAACCCGCTACCTGTCGTAAGTCATGATAGAGCCGAGTCCCCTCGGAATTGCCGCCCAAAATGGTATTGCCCAGTTGCAGTGGATAATAATCTGGATCGAAGCGGTTGAGGTCCAACTGTTCGGCGATGATCACCGAGTCCTGGGTCGCACCGGGGTCAGGAATGTTGACGGACGAGGCCTTGTTTAGCGGTACGGGAGGCAGGATCGTATTTGGGGTGGGGCCAACAGGTTTCCACCCGCCAAACCATTTCTCGATCACCGCTCTGGCTTCCTCTGGCGAGACATCCCCTACGACAACAATGGTAGTCAAATCGGGTCGAATGGTGGCCGCTTGAAATTGCCATACCGCGCGGAGGTTAACCTTCTTGAGAGCATTCGGTTTGAGTTCTCGAAGTTCTGGATCGCTTGCGGGCAACAATGCCGCTGTGAGTGCCTCAGAGGTCCGATAGCCGGGACTTTTTAGCGTGCCCGCGGCGAACCGCGAAGTCTGCCGCTTCACCATCTTCAAGTCGCCAGCTCGAAACGCCGGGTGCAACTCATTGTCCGCAAGTAGTTCAACGCCCCGGGAGAAATGCTCTTTGAGGACATTGAGAGAGAAGCTGTATCCAGCAGTCTCCTCGGCGCCGATGTCATCAAGAGACTTGTCGAGAGCAAGACGATCCATATTCTGCGGCCCGCCTTCGTAGAGTCCTTTTAGAATTTCCGACACGGCATCATCGTCCACACCTGATTGAGGTTCGACGGTATGCTTGACGGAACCGCGCACCAAAACGGTTGGACTCGCCGAATCCGTTTGAACTATCAGACGCAGCCCGTTCTCCAAAGTCACGTCCGAGGTAGTCGCAGGTACTCCCGGAATTGTGAGTTGCTCCAGGGCGCCGGCAGCCCAGGACGGAAGCCGGACAGGTCTCACGGCGGGGGATGTAACCTTTTCGAGGCCGCCAATCTTGTTTTCGTAAGTTGGTCGTTGATCAGAAGTTGGATCTTGCGTGAGCGATGGTATCAAGGTGCCGACGACCGCGTTCGAGCTATCGAGGTATTGCCGGGCCACTCGGTCCACGTCGAGCGTTGTGACCTTCCTGATGGCCTCTATATCTTCATCAGGAGACGTTCGACCTTCTCCTGCCAAAGCATCCGACCAAACAGCAGCTAGCCCCGAAATAGAGTTTCGTTGGAATTCCCCGGACGCCAACTCGCTGCGTTTTGCTGCCTCAACCAGGTCTTCAGGCGTGCCCGCTCGTGCGTATCCAGCCAGAATCTTTTGCATCTCGCGGATTGCTCGCGTCGGATTCGCTCTTGTCGGCAATTCGACCAGTCCATAACCAATGCTTGCCTTGGGATACGTCTCGGCAAAGTCAAAGTCAACAGCCAAAGTCTTGCCTGATGATTCCAACCGGTAGAGATCGCTACGCTCGCTTGAGAGCACATCGACCAAAACTCGAGTAGCAGCATAATCCGAAGAATCCGTACCTGGAAAGCGGAACGCGACTACGCCGACGGAATTTGGCAGATCACTCTTCAGTGTGAACGAGTCCGAATGTACGGCCTTCAGGACAACAGGTGTCCGCGCCGGCATGCTATGACTCGGTATTCTGCCGAACAGCTCTTTGATTCTCGCTAGCGTGACTACCGGATCAACATCGCCTGCGATCACCAGAATCATATTGTTAGGTGCGTACCAGTTCTTGTAAAACTCTTCGAGCATCTGCCCGGTGGTGGCCTCAAAGGAGCTCTTGCTACCTAATGGATCCTGAATGTACGGTGTGCCGGCAAACATATCCTGCTTCATCCTTTGGATGAGCCGGTACCACGGATCGGATAAATCTTCCGCGACTTCCTGTTCGATTGCACCGCGCTCCTCAGACCACTCCTCCTGCGAGTCGTCGATTCCTCGCATACACGCTGCTTGAGCTTGCAAAGCTACGTCAAGATCTACCGACGGAACAGTGGTGTAATAGTGTGTTACGGTTTGCTCCGTATCGGCGTTGTCTTGTCCCCCGAGTGCGGCGTAGATGGCTGCGGTCTGATCGGAAGTCATATCTGTGCAGCCACGAAAGGCCATATGCTCTTGTGCATGGGCCATGCCGGAATATTCAGGAGGTGATTCGTTGCCTCCCGCGAGCACGTTCATCTCTACTGTGACTACAGGAGCCAGGGAGTCCTGGACGATCACAACCCGCAGTCCATTGGACAGCGTCGCCCGTTTTACAAGATTCCTGTCCCAGATATCTGAAGCCGCGTGGATAACCGAAATGGACCCACTTACCAGTAGTAATCCAAGAACCAAACTCTTTGAGCTCAATCTGTTCTCTCCTGCCCATTCTCACCGTTTGTCAATCCGCAACAGAAAAACCCGGGAAACGCCACTGACGCCCCAGGTCACGCCAGAGTGGTTCTTCTACGATGCTCTGGAAAATCCAAATCCCGTTCGTTTCTTCTTCTCCCGCAGATCGCACGCTAAATTCGCCTGGAGAATGAATCCACCACCCCTGCATAGAACAGACGTAATCGATCGACAGGAAGAGTAGTCGAACGACACTTTTCGACAAAACTTTCCCAAAAACATGGGGTGATGCAGCATGTCCGTTTGAATCCGCTATCGCGAAGCCACGGATTGGCTTGCAGGTTACCGCAAACTTCAGTTGTGACCGTCTCGGCCGTCGACAGACCGGCACCCGGCGCTCCGTTGGTACATGTAAGACAGACCGACTAAGAATGCGGTCCTGATGAATTGCAGCCCAACTGCAACAGCTACATCAATGATCATGAAACAACTCCTTGGCTAAAACACGGGCGCTGCGCAACTGGCTTACATCTACGGGAGACGTGGATCTGCTGTCTAACGTTTACCGCCGTCCTGGCAGGGGAGGCGTCCATCTGCCTGCATCGCAATGCGGCAGGAGCGCTCCCCAGAAGGATTGCTCCTACCCATTGCTACCGCTTGACTTCAGACTGAGCTTTTGAGCCGACTTGCGAAGCAACGCGGTAGGTTCCTCCTAGCGGGACGTTTCCAATGCAGCTACCACCACAGCTGTGGGGGCGGTCCTGGCCGCGGCGATTTCAAGCTGTTCCACCTTTGAAGGCATACAGTAAGTGTGAGTGGTTTCTCCCTCGACCCAGACCTCACGTAGGAGGTATTGGTCGCCGTATCTGCGGAATACAACCTTGGTCGTCTCCGACGGATGGATGCCTTCATCAATCCCCGCCATGGCAAAACCAGAGCTCGATTCACCTCGAATTAGCAAGATGTGTTGGGATTCCATGCGAATGGTGTACAGGCCAGGCGTGAAGTGCTGAGATCCGTTCTCGAAAGCGAACGGCACGTTGACTACCACTGCGCCTTCCAGATCTTGCGCGTGTGACGCTGGGGACAATGGTGCGCCAGCGACGACGACGGCGAGAAGGATTGCGCGAGACTTCGACATTGACAGTATGCTCATGCTATTTCTCCGTGTGGGGAGGCGTCTAAGCGACCGCCTTCACTTCCAATAGACGTGAATGTGACACAGAGGCATGGACAGCATGACACTTCTCGACACACCATCTTGTAGAGCCGCCGTAAAGCTAACTTAGCAACAGGCTGGAGATCTAAGAGCGGTCAGATCAGCAGGTCGCTCCGGCAAGAGGATTGGCAAAGGAATCGCTGTTGTCCTCATCGCTCCGGTCAAGGCAGGCGAAGTCCTTCTCGACCGCGACCTCAAGTGAACCTGCCGGCCCCATGTCAAGAGTCGTATACACGCCGACTTCGCTCTGTGCCCCCCAAATGCGTGCCCGATCTTTCGAAAGAACCACCGTCACTTCGCGAGATCCATAGCGTACGGTCACCGGTGGGGGCTTTAAGGCAGATTCCAATGCGTAGGTCAGAGTGGCCTCAGGGGCCGCAGTGAAGCGGATCGTTTCCTCGATCCGGCCTCCCGCCTGGAAGCGCGCAAGTTCAGAACGCGAGACTCGGAGTCGTAGTGAATTCCCTTTGATTCTTAGCTTCATAAAGCTCCTTGCTCATTCTCGGGCCCGCAACCAGATAGGTGTTTGGCTCCGTGATAAACATTAAAATGGTGGTCGCGAAGAAAGCCAACCAGCGTGATATCGAACTCCCTGGCCACTCGCACCGCAAGACTGGAGGGTGCACCTACCGAAGCCACCATCGCGACGCCTCCCATCAGAGCCTTTTGTAACAGCTCAAAGCTCGCGCGACCGGAAAGCAGCAGTAGGGAATCGCGCAGAGGGGTACGATCAGCAAGAAACTCCGCTCCGAGCAGCTTATCGACTGCGTTGTGCCGGCCTACGTCTTCACGCAACGCGAGCAGCTCTCCGTTGGCCTGGAAGAGTCCCGCGCCGTGCAAGCCGCCTGTTCGATCAAACACGCTTTGCGCCGCGCGGAGACGAGCAGGCAGCGTATAGAGGGTCTCCGCGCTGATCGAAAACCTGTTGTCCCATCGCGGAGGGCAAACGGACTGCAATGCCAGCAAGGACGCCTTCCCACAGATGCCGCAACTCGAGGTTGTATAGAAGTTGCGCTGCAGGTTTGCCAGGCTGACGGTTACGCCCGGGGCCAATTCCACGCGTACGATGTTCTTCCATGGCTGGGAGGGAAGAACGGTTCGGGCTGTGCTACTTTCGGCCGGCTCATCGATATTGGCGGCGCCTGCATACGCGATGCGCTCGATATCGTTCACGTCCCGCACCACTCCCTCGGTCATCAGGAAGCCGGCGGCCAACTCGAAATCGTATCCGGGGGTGCGCATGGTTACCGAGATAGACTTTACTGCTCGTCCTTCAGCCGTGTCGTAGCCAAGCTGGAGTTCCAGCGGCTCCTCTACGGCCAGTGTCTCTTCTGCCGTTTGCGAGGTGAACCCGGTCACCCGCTTGGCCATAACGCTAAGCAGAGCGCGAGCGTTTTCCGATATCAATAGCCCGGTAGTTTGTTCCACGACAACCGTCCAAAAAATCTAGCCCTTTGTGTGTCCTGCTTGTTGTGCGTTCAACGCTTCGCCGAAGGCATTCAAAAGACCCACGGCAGCCGCCATGCCGCGGCGGGCATCTTTCGAAGTCGCTTGTTTGCCAATAGCCAGCAGGGAAGGCGACTCTTTACCGGCATTCGAGATCACGGCGTGGAACTTGTCCGGGTCGATTGAGCTGAGCGAGTTGCTGAAGACCAGCGCCAGGCGCAGCGCCGTTACCATCTCCCGGGAGCTGATCACGTCGACGACATGCTCCACAACAGTATCGCCGGCTGAGGCCTTCTTAGCCCTTCCACTGCGAACCGCGAATGATATTGCAGAAGTTCGTGCGCTGGAACTTTGGATCCTTGTCCGCTAGTACATCCGCCTTCACATTGCCGAATGTCGTCTCGGGCTTGCGCTTGATGCCCTCATAAAAGGTCTGGATGATGTCTTCTTTAAAGTGCTCGGTGCGGGGATACGCGGCGACGATCGCTTCGCGATCAGCGTCAGAAAATTCCGAGTAGGCGATACCGAGAACATCCATCTCTAGACCGTTGGTCAACAGCGCAACCACCGGATGCATGTATTGAGGGATACCGGGTGTGGTGTGAAGCGCAATCGAAGTCCACACCGTGTCGATGTCTTGTTGGGGAATCTTGTGCCGACGGAGAAACTCGCGAGCAGTATTGGCGCCGTCTACCTCAAAACGGTCTGTAGCGCTGCTGTGTTTCGGAGTGAGACCCATATCATGGAACATTGCGCTCACGTACAGCAACTCGGGATCGAAGGTGAGGCCTTTCCGTTTGCCGGTTGCAGCGGAGAAGTAGTAGACGCGGCTGGAATGGTTGAACAGTAAGGAGTTCTCCGTATCGCGAACCAATTCAGTAACTTCGCGAGCCATCGTGCTGTCGGGGATGGCTATACCAGACGCGAGAGTAAGTGACGGTTGTTGAACGAGTGACGTCTCATGCATTGCAGTTCCTCCTGAAGGATCTTGCTTCGGAAGTGCGATTTGGGCGGTCTTCATCCAGTCACATAAGTGCAATCGAGATGCCATTCCTGGATGCCGAAGAACGGGCTGCGCCGCGCAAAGTTTTAGCACAGAAACAGCTACGCGTCGGCATATCGACAGTTGCGTGTCAGCGTGTCGGACAGGCCGTGTCCCCTGTGCTATGCAAAACTCGTCCTTCGCCCTGCTTTTGGTAAATGTTGTAGGCCAGCGATCTTACTATGAATGCCGACGGGTGTTTCTCGATCCCATTCCTGACTCCGGGCGACTATGATCTAACCGTTGGCGTGCCGCCGAGGCTTTGCGAATGGTCGGTGTTAAGTTGAATATCTTTTGAAGTGGACCCGTGGTGGCCAGGACGAATTCGTAACTTCAGAATCATGTCGCGGTTGAGTGCCAGACGTTGGTTCTGAAATCCAGGAAGGCACAAAGACGTCAAAATGAGTGTTTTGGGGGGTCGTACAGCCGTGGCGAAGAGGATGCCGTCCATGACCGAGCCTTCTGTGCACGCGCTGGAGCCCATCCAGGAAGGTGCGGACTTCACCCTTTACCGCGGCCGGCAGCATGGTAACCCCGCGACAGTCCTTGCGATCGCAGCCTCCGCAAATCAGCCGTCACCGCAGAGTCTCCGCCGGCTCGAGCACGAATACTCGCTCGCAGCCGAACTCGATCCCGCGTGGGCAGCCCAGCCTCTGGCGCTCACTCGTCACGAAGGGCGTACGATCCTCGTACTCAAGGACCCTGGCGGTGAACCCCTGGATCAAGTTCTTGAGCGGGACCAAGGGCAACCGCTCGACCTGACTCGCTTCTTATCCGTCGCCATTGGCTTGGCGTCGGCACTCGGCCAGGTTCACCGCCGCGGTCTTATTCATAAGGACGTTAAGCCTGCAAATGTGCTGGTGGACGGCGGCTGCAACGTCTGGCTCACGGGCTTCGGGATCGCGTCCCAGCTGCCACAGGAGCGTCAGGCGCCAGCGCCGCCAGAGATCATTGCCGGCACGTTTGCTTATATGGCGCCCGAGCAAACCGGGCGCGTGAACCGCTCGATGGATGCCCGCAGCGATCTCTACTCTCTAGGCGTCACCTTGTACCAGATGCTTACCGGGGACCTGCCGTTTGCTGCCGCCGACCCCCTGGAGTGGGTCCACTGTCACATTGCGCGCGAGCCGGCGCCGCCCGGTGAGCGCGCCGCAGTCCCCGAGCCGCTGTCTTGTCTCACTATGAAGCTGCTGGCCAAGAACCCCGAAGCGCGTTATCAAACCGCCTCCGGCTTAGAAAGCGATCTTCGGCGGTGCCTGACGCAATGGCAGTTGCATGGCCGCATCGAAGCGTTCCCGCTGGGCGCGCATGATGTGTCGGACCGGTTGCTGATCCCGGAGAAGCTGTACGGGCGCGAGGCCGAGATCGAGGTGCTGCTTGCGGTCCTCGACCGGGTCGTGACCCAAGGCACACCCGAAATTGTGCTCGTCTCCGGTTATTCCGGTATTGGCAAATCCTCCGTGGTGAATGAGCTGCACAAGGCTCTCGTTCCGTCGCGCGGCCTCTACGCGTCCGGCAAATTCGACCAGTTCAAGCGCGATATCCCGTACTCAACCCTGGCCCAGGCCTTCCAGACTCTGATCCGTCAAATCCTGGTCAAGAGCGAAGCGGAGCTGCAACGGTGGCGAGACTCTTTGCTGGAGGCGGTGGGCCCGAACGGCGAGCTTATCGTCAACCTCATTCCGGAAGTCGAGTTCATCATCGGGAAACAACCCTCTGTTCCAGACCTGCCACCGAAGGATGCGCAGAACCGCTTCCAGCGGGTGTTCCAGCGCTTTCTCGGCGCGTTCGCCCGGCCCGAACACCCGCTTGCGTTATTCCTCGACGATCTGCAATGGCTAGACGTGGCGACCCTTGAATTATTGGAGCAGTTGATTACTGGTCCAGCTGTGCGGCACCTGATGCTGGTCGTGGCCTACCGCAATAACGAGGTCAGTTCATCGCACGCACTCATGCGGACGCTAGAGACGATCCGCAGGGCGGGCACGCGGATACAGGAGATCGCCCTGGCGCCTCTCAGGCTCGACGACGTCGACCAACTCATCGCCGATGCTCTGCACTGCGAACTTGATGCCGCTCATCCTCTGGCGAAACTGGTGCATGAGAAGACCGAAGGCAATCCGTTCTTCGCCATCCAGTTCCTCACGACGTTAGCTGAGGCAGGCCTGCTTCGGTTCGACTCGGATTCGGCAGTCTGGATTTGGGACTTGGCTCGCATCCGCGCAAAGGCCTACACCGATAACGTCGTGGACCTCATGGTGGGGAAGCTAAAGCAATTGTCCGGCGTGACGCAGACCGCCTTACGGGAACTCGCTTGTCTCGGGAACATTGTCGAATTCGCCACCCTGGCTCTGGTTCACGGGAAATTAGAAGAGGAGCTCCACTCCGCGCTCTGGGAGGCCGCTCGTACCGGGCTGATCTTCCGCCGTGAGGACTCCTATGCGTTCCTCCACGACCGTATTCAGGAGGCGGCCTATGTGCTCATCCCGGCGGGCGAGCGTGCGGAGACACACCTGCGGATCGGCCGTGTGCTGCTGGCGAACATGACGCCGGATAGCCTCGCCGAGCATCTGTTCGATGTCGCGAACCAGCTCAATCGCAGCGGCGCATTGCTGATCGATCGGGACGAGAAAGCGCGGGTGGCAACGATCCACTTGCGTGCCGGGCGAAAGGCCAAGGCGTCCTCGGCCTACGCGTCGGCGTGTGATTATTTGTCGGCCGGTATGGCGCTCCTCGACGAAAGGGACTGGAGTAGCCAGTACGAGTTGACGTTCAGCCTGTGGCTCGAGCGCGCGGAGTGCGAACATTTGAGCGGTAACGTCGAAAATGCCGAGCGGCTGGTTGGGGTGTTGTTGCAGCGCGGCGCATCGAAAATCGACCAGGCGGCCGTTTACAGACTGATGGTCCAGTTCCACGTCATCAAGTCGGAAAACCAGCAGGCTGTGGCCACCGCGCTCACGTGCCTGCGCCTGTTCGGCATTGACATCCCGGCTCACCCCACGTGGGAGCAGGTCCAGGCCGAATACGAGATGGTCTGGCAAACCCTGAATGGGAGCCCGATCGAGAGCCTGATCGATCAGTCGCTGATGACTGATCCGGAACTGCAGGCGGCTATGCAGGTGCTCTCGGTCCTTACCGCTCCCGCCTATTTTACCGACTTCCGTTTGTGGTCCCTGCAGGTGTGCCGGATGGTGAAGGTCACCATGCAGTACGGAGTGAGTGGCGCTTCCGCGCACGCCTATAGCCGGTTTGGGTTTATGCTCGGACCGGTCTTTCACCGTTACCGCGATGCTGACCGTTTCGCCAAACTCGCCTGCGACCTGGTTGAGAAGCACGGTTTTATCGCCTACCGTACGAAGGTTCACTACGCGATGGGAACGGTTGCCTTCTGGACGCAGTCGGTCACGAGCGCGATCGATTTCAATCGGGCGACCTTTCGCGCCGCGGCTGAGACGGGCGATCTGACCTACGCTTGCTACAGCATGTTCCAATTCCTCACCGGCCTTCTCCTGCGGAACGACCCACTCGACGTGGTGTGGCGGGAGTTGGAGATGGCGCTGGACTTCGCAAGGAAAGCCAAGTACAGCGATGGCGCGGACATGATCGAGAGCCTGCAACGCTTCATCGCGAGCATGCAGGGCCGGGCCGCGACCTTCTCCACCTTTATCGAAGCGCAGTTCGACGAGGCGACGTTCGAGGCACGGCTGACAGGGGAGCGGATACCCTTGACGGTCTGCTGGTACTGGATCCTCAAGCTGAGGGCGCGGTGTCTGTTAGGGGATTATGTTGGGGCTCTCGCGGCAGCCGACAAGGCGAAGCCGCTCCTTTCGGCCGTAGCCGCCCAGATCCAGCTCCTCGACTACGTTTATTATGCCGCGCTGACGGTGGCGGCATGCGATGAGAACGCATCAACCGACAAACAGCAAGGGCAGCGCGAACTCCTGACGACGCACCAGGAACAACTGCGCGAGTGGGCCGAAAACTATCCACCGACGTTCGTCGGTAGGTACGCACTGGTATCGGCGGAGATCGCCCGTCTCGAAGGACGCAACTTCGACGCGATGCAATTGTACGAGCAGGCGATTCAGTCGGCTCACGAGAACGGCTTCGTCCAGGACGAAGCGCTGGCACTTGAGGTGGCCGCGCGGTTCTGCACCACGCACGGCTTTGAGACGATCGCCCATGTCTATCTATACAAAGCGCGGAACTGCTACGACCGCTGGGGTGCCCTCGGCAAGGTGAAGCAGCTCGACGAACGCTACCCGCACCTGCACGAGGAACGAACTCCCACCTCTTCGGCTACGATCGGCCAGCCCGTCGGGCAGTTGGACGTCGATGCAGTGGTCAAGGCCTCACAGGCACTCTCGAGCGAGATTGTCCTCCCCGAGCTGACCGAGAAGCTCGTGCGAATCGCGGTGGAGCATGCCGGGGCCGAACGGGGTCTGCTCATCCTTCTCAGGGGCGACGAGCCGCAAATCGAGGCGGAGTTCACCACGGGTCACGGTAGAACCCAAGGCACTGTTCGACAGGCGGCCGTCACGCAATCGGATCTCCCGCGATCTGTGCTTCATTATGTGATCCGGACGCGGGAACGCGTGGTGCTGGATGATGCTTCGGTCGGGAACTTGTACTCGGAAGATGAGTATGTGCGGGCGAAACGCGCCAGATCCGTCCTATGCCTGCCCATCGTCAAACAAACGAAACTGATTGGCGCGCTCTATCTGGAGAACAATTTGACTCCGCGCGCCTTCACGTCGGACCGGGTCGCGGTGCTGGAGTTGCTGGCTTCCCAAGCCGCGATTTCGCTCGAGAATGCTCGCCTCTATTCCGATCTGCAGCACAGCGAAGCATACCTGGCGGAAGCGCAGAGCATAAGCCACGCGGGCAGTTTCGGCTGGAGTATTCTCAGCGGACATATCTACTGGTCGGAAGAAACCTATAAGATTTTTGAGTATGATCGAGCGGTTAAGCCAACGTTGGAATTGGTACTGCAGCGAATTCATCCCGACGACAGAGATAGCGTGCAGCAGGCTATCGACCGCGCGTCCGAGGCACGGACAGATCTTGATCTTGAGCATCGTTTGCTGATGCCGGACGGTTCGGTTAAGTACCTCCGCGTTTTGGCTCGCGCCTTGGAGCCTGACTCCGGCGGCCTCGAGTTTGTGGGCGCCCTGACGGACGTCACCGCAGCTAAGCAGACCGAAGAGACGCTTCGCCAGAGCGAGGCGTACTTGGCAGAAGCGCAGAGGCTCAGCCATACCGGCAGTTGGGCATGGACCTCTGCTATGGGCGACGCCAGGTACTGGTCCGAGGAGTGCTACCGCGTGCTGGGTTTTGACCCAAACGGCGGGCTGCCGCGATTCGAAGCATTCTGGCGATGTATTCATCCGGATGATCGACCCAGGATCGTGGAAGGTTTCGAGAAAGCAAAGCGCGAAAAGGCAGAGTATGAGCTGGACTACCGAATCGTTCATCCCAGTGGCGAGATCAGAGATATCCACTTAATAGGGCACCCGGTTCTTACCGCATCCGGAGATCTCGTTGAATTCGTGGGTACTGTAATGGACGTCACCGAGCGCAAGCGGGCGGACGAACAACGCGAGAGATTGCGTCAGACGCAGACCGATCTGGCACACATTAATCGGGTCACCACTATGGGAGAACTAACTGCTTCCATGGCCCACGAAGTGAATCAACCGATTGCCGCTGCCGTCACCGACGCCAATACCTGCATGCGCTGGCTTGCGCGCGATCACCCCGATCTGGAAGAGGCGCGCGCGGCCGCCATGAGAGTTGTGAAAGACGCAACGCGCGCGTCGGAAATCATCAGCCGGATCCGCCTGCTCTTCAACAAAGGTACTCCGGAACGGGAGTTGGTTGATGTAAACGAAATCATCGGAGAGATGATCGTTCTCCTGCGCAGTGAGGCTGTTCGATCCAACATATCAGTCCGGACGGAACTGGCCGCAGATCTTCCCCAGGTCATGGGGGATCGTGTGCAATTGCAGCAGGTGCTGATGAACCTCATGATCAATGGTATCGATGCAATGAAGGACGTGGATGGTGCGCGCGAACTAGTCATCAAGTCGCAACGAGCAGAAAACGAGCAACTTCTGCTGTCCGTCAGCGACATCGGCGTGGGTCTGCCGCGGCAGCAGGCGGACCAGATTTTCAATGCGTTTTTTACAACCAAATCTCACGGCACCGGCATGGGACTTCCGATCAGCCGCTCGATTGTTGAATCGCATGGAGGCCGCTTGTGGGCTGCCGCTAACTCTCCGCGCGGCGCCAACTTTCATTTCACGCTATCCGCTAACACCCAGGTGCATCCATGACGATGACAGAGCGTTCTGAATACGTTCTGGAGCCCCTCCGGGAGGGTGCGGACTTTACGGTTTACCGCGGCCGGCGGCGCGGCAACCCATCGCCAATCCTGGCGATCGCACTCTGTGCAGACCAGCCGTCACCGCCGAGTCTCCGGCGGCTCGAGCACGAATACTCGCTCGCCCCCGAACTCGATCCTGCGTGGGCAGCCAAGCCTCTGACGCTCACTCATCACGAAGGGCGGACGATCCTCGTACTTGAGGACCCGGGCGGTGAGCCCCTGGATCAAGTTCTTGAGCGGGAACAAGGGCAACCGCTCGACCTGACTCGCTTCCTGCGCACCGCCATTAGTCTGGCGTCAGCACTCGGCCAGGTTCACCGCCGCGGCCTTATTCATAAGGACATCAAGCCTGCAAATGTGCTGGTGGACGGCGGCTGCAACGTGTGGCTCACGGGCTTCGGGATCGCGTCCCAGCTTCCACAGGAGCGTCAGGCGCCAGCGCCGCCGGAGATCATTGCCGGGACGTTTGCCTATATGGCGCCCGAGCAAACCGGACGCATGAACCGCTCGATGGATGCTCGCAGTGATCTCTACTCTCTAGGCGTCAGCCTGTACCAGATGCTGACGTGCACTCTGCCGTTTGCTGCGGCCGACTCGCTGGAGTGGGTGCACTGCCACATCGCGCGCCGGCCGACGCCGCCTGTTGAACGCGCCG
>Ga0182015_10002617_pt1 | contig 21369 bp, 18 predicted proteins | sample 712P3MmetaG_FD_120478 | JGI IMG/M metagenome (GOLD analysis project Ga0182015, IMG submission 120478) | Permafrost microbial communities from Stordalen Mire, Sweden - 712P3M metaG | ecosystem: Environmental > Terrestrial > Soil > Wetlands > Permafrost | place: Sweden: Stordalen | collected...
AGCCCATCCGCCTTGCCGTGCTCGACGACCTTCGTATCGCCGCCGGCTATTCTTATTCCAGCGTTCTGCGCCGCATGGGCAATGGCTTGAATTTCGTGTTGCAGGACGTCCGTGCGCAACCCCGCTTCCAGAATTAGCCCCACCACAATCGCTTCCGGTTTCGCGCCGGACACTGCCAGATCGTTTACCGTCCCGTTGACCGCAAGCTCACCGATCGACCCACCGGGAAACACCAGCGGCTTCACCACAAAACTATCCGTAGTCATCGCCAGGCGCGTATCGTTCACATTCAAATAAGCGGCATCGCCCAGCGGATCGGAAGAAGCGCCGAAAAATAACGGAGCGAAGAGACCTTCCACCAGCCGGCGACTGGCTTTCCCGCCAGCGCCATGCGCCATTTCAATCTGCGGTTCGCGAAAGCGAATCTTTTGGGGCGTAACAGCGGTTTTGATTTCAGCCGCGGGCGCAACGATGTCCCGCTGTCCTTCACCATTCATATTGCCGAATTTAGTTCCGGCGCTCATGCCGCTGAGGTAATACGGACCATCGCCGATTTCCGATGCTCGTAATTGTAATAGGCGGCGCACGACCCTTCCGAGGACACCATCAACGCCCCCACGGGATTCTCCGGCGTGCATTCCTTGCCGAATAATTTGCATTGCGCCGGTTTCAACACGCCCTTCAGCACTTCCCCACACTGCGCGGCCTTCGGATCGGTCACCCGAATGCCCGGAATCTGGAAACGTTGCTCCGAATCCCACTCGGCATACTCCTCGCGAATGCGCAGCGCCGATTGCGAGATGAATCCCAGCCCGCGCCACTCGAAATACGGACGCAGTTGAAAAGTCGCAGCCATCGCTCGCAACGCGGCCGGGTTCCCTTCCCACGGCACCACACGTCGGTATTGATTTTCCACCTTGGCTTCGCCCTTTTGCAGTTGCGTCAGCAGCATCACGATTGACTGCAGCAGATCGAGCGGTTCGAACCCGCATACCACTATTGGTTTGCGCTCGTTCTTTGCGATCCATTCGTAAGGCCTGCAGCCAATCACTGTGGAAACGTGCCCCGGTCCAATAAATCCATCCAGCCGCATGTCGGGAGAATCCAAAATCGCGCGTATTGCGGGAATAATCGTAACGTGGTTACAAAACACTGAAAAATTCCGGAGCCCTTCGGACCTCGCGCGCATCAACGTCAACGCAGTCGACGGCGCGGTCGTTTCAAACCCGATGGCAAAAAAAAGCACATGCTTCTGCGGATTCATTTTCGCCAATTTAATGGCATCTGTGGGCGAATAGACGATGCGCACGTCCATGCCCCGCGCCTTGTGCTCCAGAGGGCTGCCGTTCGTCCCAGGAACTCTCATCATGTCGCCAAACGCGGCAAAAATCACATCGGGCTGCGCCGCAACCGACAGCGCATCGTCAATGCGGCCCATCGGCAGCACGCAAACCGGGCAACCAGGCCCGTGGATCAGTTCAATATTCGGCGGCAGCACATCCTTCAATCCAAAACGATAAATCGCATGCGTATGTCCGCCGCAAACTTCCATCAACCGGTAATGTCGGTTGGGATCGGCCAAACGCCTGATCTCCTCGGCGGCTCTGGTAATCAGCTGAGGATCGCGAAATTCATCCACGTATTTCATTTTCGGCCCTCAAAACTCTCCAGGCTCACCACCCCGGCGTTGTCCGGCGTTTCTTCCAGACCATATCCGCGCACTTCTTGCTCCGCGGCTTCCGCCTCTCCGAGCATCTCCAGCATTCGCATTTGATCCACCGCATCGGCCTCGCTGATTTTGCTCATCGCAAATCCAACGTGAATCAGAACCCAATCGCCGCACACCGGCATATCCTCTTGCAGCAGCCCCAGATCGACTCTCCGCCGCATTCCTACCACATCCACAAGCGCGCTCGTCGGATTATCGGATGCAATCTCTACGATTTTCCCCGGAATGGCTAAACACATCTGGCATCCTCCCCGCAAATTCTCGATTTCGTTAGCAGCGCTCATCGCCTTCTGCTTCCGTCACGCCTCGTCCCTGCCAGTTCTACAACTGCCCGGCTCAGGTGTTCCGTTCAGCCATTTCTCCGTTCTGAATCCTCGCCATCAGCGACTCAATCAATTTCCCCGCCTCTTCAACCGCGGCTGCCACTGGCTCGCTGAGTCCCATTTTCCCTTCCTCAGGCCCCAGCGTCAGTGGCTCGCACCCCACCAGCAAAATTCGTTTCAAACTTCCCGTCCCGCCCATGGATCGCGCTATGCGAATCACGTTCATCGGATTCATGCTATGCGCATCGACTGAAGCCTGCGCCTGCTCCGGTGTATCCAGCGCATTCAAATCAGGCTCGATTACGTACAAGCTCCCGGGCTCTCCACCGCGCGGACAAGCGTCCACTAGAATTGTGACGTCCGACCCGTCAAGCAGCGCGTAGGCCAGATCGAATCCACGAATCCCAAAGTCCACGGCCTTTACCCGTCCGGGCAATGTTCGGCCCGCCAATTGCCTCACCACTTCCACGCCAAACGCATCGTCCCCAAGAAAAATATTTCCAATTCCTGCGATCAAAATGCTGGGAACTTGCGCGGCTGTACTGGCTCCCGCGTCTTCCGACGGCAGCGGCTCCACTTCTTCAGGATCGAAAAAAAACCGATGTCCCGGCTGCCGCATCAGCCCAATGTCTCGGCCCGGATCGTCATCGGCCACCACACCAACGTGAAATTTCCCCTCGTAGTCTTGCTCAATCGATTCGATCATTGCCGTCTTTCCGTCCAGCGCGATGTCCATCACGTCGCCGCGCTTCCCAGGACGCAAGCGCACACGGTCCCCCGGCTTCACCGCCACTCCCGCGATGCTTAGACTCGCCGTGGGAGCCTTATCTTCAAGTAACCGCCATTCCCATTCATTCATGGCGTTCCTCGTCCGACGGACGCAGCCCTCGCAAAACTCCATGCAGCTTCATAAAATGCTCCGCAGGCATTGACTCCGTCCGCTCCAGAATCTGCCGCGAACGTTCATCGGCATCCCGCATTTCTTTCTTTTCGTCTTCCGTCAAAGTCAAAATGCGCAGCGCGAGAATCTCGTCGATTTCGCAACCATCAAATAGATCCCCAGGGCTTTCCGGGGCGATCTGCGGATAGTCATAAAGAATAATCGGCGACGACAGCAAGCTGTTTCGCTGCCCTTCTTCGCCCGCCAGCACAGGCCAGGTTCCGACATTCTGGCATCCAGCGGCAAAATCCTTAAGCGCAGCGCCAGGATCGATGAGCGAAACGAATTCTCCGCCCTCAATCGTTAATATCGTGTGAGCTGACAGCAGAGATTGCTTCAAAGCGTCATCCCGATCGCTCGCATCTCGATGTTCAAAATCGGAAGTCGGGGCCGCCGCCGCGCTGGTATTCGAAATGCGCACCGTAATCTTATACAGTTCGTCCTCCAGCCTAGTAACCCCCACTCCAATTTCAGTCGAAATGCTTTCTTTCGTGCGCACGATGATTCCGGAAACTTTTCCGTCGGCGCTGCGTACCGGTTCCACTTCTCGTCCACCGGGAAAACTGTGACTCGACGACTGGCGCGCAAACTCCTGGTCGCCAATACAAAACATTCGCAAAGCGATCTCGCATTCCATAGCCTCTTGCCACGCTTGAAAAATTCGTCCATCTACTTCAAGCGATTGCACAGCGCTAAAATCCGAACCCTGAATTCCGTCTGTTTCGGTTGTCGATGCATCACGCTCTGTATCCGCCCTCGCCACCGTTCGCGTCACCGCCTGCAGAAAGCGCACCTTAATATTGACCCCAGCCGACGCACCGCCGCTGGCCAGGCACTCCGTCTGCATGAAACACCCATCATTGCCATTTTGCGCTTGGCTGTAAGCCTTCGGATACAGCACCCCAAAATTCCATCGTTGCCGGTTCTTCACCGACGAAGGACGATAGGGGTACAACATATAACCTTCATACAAGACCGCATTCGCGATTTCTTCCACCACCTTCGCAATCACAGCTGCACCGTTTCTTCGGTTCCGTCCAGCACGCGCTCGATGGCCTGCTCCCAGGTTGGAATTCCGTGCCGCACTTTATATTGATAAAGCCGGTCAAACACATCGCGCCGCAAATAGAGCCAGGCGCTGTTGGGATAGTAATGATCGATCACATCCTTCCAGGTTTTCAGCGGCAGGCGGAACTTCGCTTCCTTTTCCCAGGAGATCGGCGCAACCTGCAACTGCCCCCCGCGATCGGGATAAAACACCGTGCCACTGAACAGAAAATTCAGGGGCAGATCGCCCTCTGAAAGTCCGTGGAAATATTTGGTAGCGGCAACATTGAAATCAAACGTGCAAGGGACCTGCAGCTCCACCATCGTCTCTTTGGCAAACGGCGGCACGATCACAATGGCATGCGTCCACAGCAGGCTCCGCAACGTCTGTCCCCAGCGGTCCGGTTCGCCAAACAGGTCCCTCAGGCGCGCCTGCTCATCCGCGTTGTAACGCCGCCGCGTTACCTCCAACTGGATTTGCGCGCGCAAAACCACGCTATGAATCGCTTCTTCATCGCCGGTATTCGTTACCTGCAACTTGAACGACAGCAAGGGCGAAGCCGCATACTGAACGGCCTGCGCCTCCTCCATTTTGAAATTCAAGTCAGGCATGCGCTTCCTCGCTGGTCGTCGGCGATTTTTCCTTCAGGCTCGCGAAAAACTTAGTCACTTCGCGCCAGACCTCCGTTCCGCCGGAAAGACCATGCCAATTCAAACGAATCAAACCGACCAGCCGGTAACACTCGTCTATCGGGACAATATAATATTGCGCCGCAACCCCACGCGCCGCCCCCACTCGATTCACCAGCAGAGCCTCGACGTCCGCTTCCATATTACCTACTCCAGGATTGTCGCCTTCAATTTCGACCCAGGCTTCCAGTGACAGCAAGGATTCGATCGCCCCAGCCGGTCCGGGGTAAAACGCTGCTACCTTCCCATCGCCTCCGTTCCTCAAAAAAAACGCCATCTCAATGGGAACCATCAAACTGTCCCACTGCGCATCGGTCATTTTGAAATTCGGTATCATCCGCGCATTGCGTGGCACTCGTTTGTATCGAGCGGCATGCTGGCCGCTGAAGAGAATCGCGCAAGCGTCGCAAGCGCAGGTTATTTTCCGCGCCGCGGGATCGATCAAATGCTGGTGTTCGGCAGCAAGCTCGGAACTGCACAGTTCGCAGCTTTCCACCGCGGGGCGCTTTCGCGCGAATTGCCGCAACGCCGCAAATGCGCCGTCCGTGATTGGCATACTCGGTTCGCTCACAATCCGTTCCGTTGAGCTTTCGAAAGCGGCAACGCAACTTTCACCCGCCCGTTTTCTCTCAAAAGCGGCACGGGCTCCAGATGAATGCTATCTAAATCTACTCCGCGTCCAGCGTGTACCACATCGTAATGCTGGCTACAGATGGGACAAGCCAGCACAGAACCTGTAAGCCCTCCACCAGCCAGAGGCTGCCCGCACCCCGGACACGTATTGCTATACGCGTATAAAGTCTCTTCCAATCGGCAAAAAAGAATGTCGCGCCCCGCTACTTGTTCCGCTCGTAGCGCTCCAGGTAAGATCGCGTCCAGTCCCAACACATCTTCCCAGCCCACTTCATCCCGTGCTTTCGCTGCTTCGTGCTTCTTCCCATTGCCCTCAAGTTCCGACAGCGGCACAAACCCGGCAATCGGTGCAGCCGCCAATTCTTCTTGCACGCCCTCTACATGTATGGCAGTCACATCGGGTGCTGCCTCGTAGATCGCTTCTTCCACAGCTAGTTTCAGCGTGGCCGACGAGGACGGACAACTCTGGCAGCTGCCCTCGAGCCGCAGCGTCACGGCTCCCGTATCGTCCACCGCGACCAACTCCACATTTCCGCCATGTGATTTCAGATAAGGCCGCGCCTTTTCAAGGCCCTGAAGTATCCGGGTTTCCAGAGGCTCGGGATGCAGACCATACAGAAGAAGTAAACTTCGGACGTGCTCGTCACGGCTGAGCGCGTCGATTGTCGATCCATCCGAACCGCCAGCGTCGTGAACGATCTCCAGCATCCGCTCGATGCCCTGCCCGTGAAACTCCATCAGCAACCGCACCAATTCTTTGGCAGTAGCCTTGAGCGCTGGATCTTTCACCTGCTCGATTTTATAAACCAGATCCTCGATCGACTTTAGACGAGCCTGAATTTCCGTAGGTTTGGACATAGGTCTCTATTGTGCTGGCCAGACAGAAAGGACAGAGCGCCATTTCTCAGCTGCGGATTCTGAGAGCGCGTCCTGTCCTTTCGGCGCGGCAGTTACGGTTGCACGCCGAACATTGGCGAATGGTGCGTTTCCAGCACTTTGCCATTGCCAAGGTACATGTGCACACCGCAGGGGAGGCACGGATCGAAGCTGCGAACCGCGCGCATGATGTCGATACCCTTGAACTTATCAGGGCCGTTCTCTTCAAAGATGGGCGTATTCTGCACCGCATCCTCGTAAGGTCCCGGAGTTCCGTATATATCCCTGGGATTCGCGTTCCAGGGAGTCGGTGGGTAAGGATGGTAATTCGCGATCTTATGATCTCGAATTACCACGTGGTGCGAAAGCACCCCGCGCACCGCTTCGTGGAAGCCGCAGCCAATCGCGCTTTCCGGCACTTTAAAGTCAGTCCAGGTTCGCGTCCTGCCTGCGTGCAACTCTGCCAGCGCTTTTTCAACGAAGTACAGCGCGGCCGCGGCGGAATAGGCCTGGAAATAAGTCCGGGCACGATCGCGTTCGATGGCATTGCTCCATTTCGGAATCTTCCACTCGAACTCGACCTCAGGCAGCGAAGTGGTCTTCGGCAGATAGATTTTCACGCTGTGGCCGGTCGCCTTGATGTAGCCGATATCCACGATGCCGGCAAGCGCCGTCGCCCAGAACCGCGCAATCGGCCCGCCCCCGGTATCCAGAGCCAAATGGTCGCCGGTGCGCTTATCAAGCCAACGCGGCGACATCACCCACGTGTAATTCCCCGCGAAATCCCGCTTCTGCGGCCGCGGGATCGTAGTTTGGTTCCACGGATGATTCTGATCCACAGGATTACCCAGCGGATCGGTCTTTACGAACGTTTCTGAATTCTTCCAATCGTCGTAATACGAACTGCCCAGAAGAATTCGAATGTTCAGATTGATGTCCACCAGATTCGTGGTCACCAATTTTCCGTCTACTACCACACCGGGCGTGACGTACATCGCCTTGCCCCATTTATCCATGTTTTTATACGTGTAGTCGCAAACGTCCGGATTCTGAAACGAACCCCAGCAACCCAGCAATATTCGCCGCTGGCCCACTTGTTCGTACCCAGGCAGCGCTTCGTAGAAGAAATCGAACAAGTCATCATGCAGTGGAACCACTTTTTTCATGAACTCAACGTACTTCATCAGCCGCACCAGGTAATCGGTGAACAACTGGATGGTGGGCACGGTTCCAACTCCGCCAGGATAAAGAGTCGACGGATGAACGTGGCGGCCTTCCATCAGGCAAAACATTTCCCGAGTCATGCGGCTTACCTGCAAAGTCTCGCGATAGAACGAGCCCGTGAACGGATTCAACGCTCGCATAATGTCTGCAATCGTCCGGAATCCGTGAAGATTTGAGTGCGGGGACAACGTAGTCTCGGCCTTCGCCAGAACTTTTGGATTCGTCTCCTTCACCATTTGCTCGCAGAAATCCACGCCGACCAGGTTGTCCTGGAATATATTGTGGTCGAACATGTACTCGGCGGCCTCGCCAAGATTCACGATCCACTCGGCAATGTTCGGTGGCCGGATCCCAAACGCCATATTCTGCGCGTACGTTGCACATGTCGCGTGGTTATCGCCGCAGATTCCGCAAATCCGGCTGGTGATGAAGTGCGCGTCCCGCGGATCCTTCCCCTTCATAAAAATGCTATAGCCACGGAAAATCGACGACGTACTGTGACACTCAGCCACATGTCGATTTTCAAAGTCGATCTTAGTAAAAATTCCCAGGCTCCCGACTATCCTGGTAATCGGATCCCAGTTCATCTCCACCAAATTTCGAGACTTCGTCGCGGCTTCTTTATTTATGCCCGTAATAGTCGCCATTCTTTAGCTCCTTTGAACTTTAGTAAGACCGCGGCTGATAGCCGGTGGTAAGCCTCGAACCTGGGTGCCGCCATTTCGGTTCCTTGTTCACGGTGTTATTTGTGATCGAACGCAACGCGCGGATCGCGCCTCCGTAGATCCCAATGGTTCCCGCGGAAATGCGCGCTCCGGGCGGCTCGTCCATAAATGGCATGAACTTGTCCGGGAAGCCGGGCATCGTGCATCCAATGCAAATCCCTCCGACGTTCGGGCAACCGCCGATTCCAGCCATCCAACCGCGCTTGGGCACGTTGCAGTTAACCACCGGCCCCCAGCAGCCGAGTTTCACGATGCACTTCGGCGAGCCGTACACATCCGCGAAATCGCCTTGCTCGTAATACCCCGCGCGATCGCACCCCTCATGAACGGTCTTGCCAAAAAGCCATGTAGGACGCAATTGGTCGTCGAGAGGAATCATCGGGGCCAGGCCGGCCACTTGATACAGAAGGTAAAGAAGCGTTTCCATGAAATTGTCCGGTTGAACCGGGCAACCCGGAACATTGATAATCGGCAATCCCGCGCCCGATTTCCAATTCCAGCCCAGATAGTCAGCCAACCCCATGGCCCCTGTTGGATTCCCCGCCATGGCGTGAATACCGCCGTACGTTGCGCATGTTCCGCACGCCACCACCGCGAGCGCTTTCGGCGCAAGCCGGTCGATCCACTCGTTCGTTTGAATGGGTTGTCCAGTCTTGGAGTCAGTTCCCAATGCCGCCCAATACCCTTCCTTCTTGATCTTTTCGTTCGGAATCGAACCTTCCACCACCAGCACAAACGGATTCAGCTTGCCCTCGGCGGCCATATACCAGAATTTCATGAATTCGTCGCCGACTTCGTATGCCAAAACGGGATTATGCAGGTGTACTTTTGGCAGGCCCGGGATCGCGCCCAATAACACATCCTCAATACTGGGCTGTGTCGCGGCGGTAATCGAAACGGAATCCCCGTCGCAACCCAGTCCCGACGTCATCCACACGATATGAATGTCTGAAACTGGTGAGTCTCGTTGAGTCTTGTGACCGTAAGGCGCCGCATCTGGCATAGAACTCTCCTCTACTGCCTTAAACCGCTTAAATAGGGTTGCGTTACGTTCAGGAAGGTACTGAAACAGCCGACCGAAAGGGGAGCAGCAAGCATTCCAAATCAGGAATACAACTCGGGAAACTGTTGCTCAAGCGGGAGGCGGCTATTTTATCCAGCGGGGATTTTCTGCATCGAGCATCGGGGATTCCCCTATGCCATCTAAGCGCCTGACGCCAAAGCACCTTAACACCCATAAAAAGCTTGCATTGTGCGCGCCATCCACGACATAAAATTCACCGATTGTTGTAATGCACGGAAGTCTCAATCGCGTGCTGCACTAACTCCCGCGCATTGCGAAGCGACAATTTTTCTTTAATATGCGCCTGATAAGATTCAATCGTCTTCGCGCTGACGTGCAACTCATCCGCAATTTGTTTTGTCCCGTGTCCCGCGCCGATCAACCGGTAAACTTCCAGTTCGCGATCGCTCAATCTGGAAAGCGGATCGTCCGGCGGAAAAGATCCTTGAACGAACTGATGCAACATGCGCTTGGTCAGCCGCTCGCTCAAATAAACTTCTCCATGAAGAATCTCGCGGATTGCCGTCAGCACCTTCTCTGTCGCTTCCTGTTTCATGATGTAGCCATTCGCACCAGCGCGTAGTGCCCTCTCGGCATAGGCTGACTCGTCGTGCATCGAAAGGATCAGAACGGGCAAATTCGGATATCGTGCGCGAAGAATTTTCAGCAAATCCAGACCGTCCGGCCCGTTCAGCGAAATATCCAGCACTACAAAATCCGGCATCAGTTCGGGAATCGCTTGCAGCGCCGAATTTGCTCCATCGGCCTCGCCGCATACGATCATATCCGGCTCTCGCTCGATGAAAAGCGCCAGTCCCCGGCGCACAATAGGATGATCGTCCACCAGAAAAATTCTGCATTTCGATGGCGCCGCGCTCGCTCTGCTTGCGTTCATGGAGTCTGTCCTCGATCTTCACAATCACCAAGGGGAAATTGGCAAATCACAATCGTCCCGCCGCCCTGCCTCTTCCTTGCCTCAAGCGAGCCTCCAATCATATTCGCTCGATAATTCATAATATTCAAACCCATTCCTCCGTGATTCGCGGGAATCTCCGGTAGACCCTGGCCGTCGTCCTCGATACACAGACTCCCCTGCCCCTTCTCCGCGCTCAATCGAACGTCCACTCTTGCAGGATGCCCGTGCTTGATTGCGTTATTCACGGCTTCCCTGGCGATATGGTAAAGGTGCGTCGCCACATTCGGATCGTGCACCAGAACCGAAGGCACGCATTCAAACCCGCATTTTATCCGGTACAAATCCTGAATCTCTTCGCAGTACCGCACCAACGCAGACATCAGGCCGTGGGCATCCGAAACCACAGGCAGCAGCCCCCGCGCGAGTTCCCGCGTTTTATTTACCGCCTCAATTACCAGATTTGAGATTTTCGCGGCATCGCCTGTTTCCTCGAGCGATTTGTCGCTTAGCTTGCTCTCCAGAACCTTGCTCATAAAAGCGATCCCAGTCAGGTGTTGACCCAACCCATCGTGTAAGTCCTCGCCGATCCGTCGTTGTTCCCGGGCGCTCACTTCCAGGATCCCCTTCTCCAATCGCTTCCGTTCGGTGATATCAAGTCCGGTGACAATCACATGCGACGTCGCCCCATTTTTCCCGGCCAATACTGTGCCGGACCAGGCTACCAGAAGCGCGCTTCCATCCCGCGTCAGCCAATATGTTTCGTAATCCTGTGGCATCTGCGCTGAATCCGTCCGTTCGAAAATGCTCCTGAATTTATCCGCCTCTTCCGGCATCAAAAATAAATCCCACACGAATTTTCCGCGCACTTCCGCGAAACGGTAACCCGTGGTCTGCTCGCAAGTGCGATTAAAACGCACGATCCGTCCATGCTCGTCCAGCACGACGATTAAAGCCCCCACAGTATCCAGAATCGCCGACAACACATTGCGCTCCTGCTGCAGCGATTCCTCGGCTTGTTTCAATTCCGTAATATCCACGCCCACTCCGTGAATGAACCACGGCTGGCCGTCCTCCCGCCGAATCATCTCAGCTTCGCAATGAAACCACAGCACACGTCCGTCGCGCGAAAGCACTCGGTACGCCGACTTCAGCGGCTTGCCGGAAAGAAACATCTCCGCGGCTTCTTCGCTCCAGCGCTGTTTATCGTCGGGATAAATCTGGTCGTACCAGCGCACTGGATCTTCCAGCCATTCACTTTGCGTGAACCCCAGCGCAGCTTCGATTTGCGGACTGACGTAAGCCTCGCCGATTCCCTCATCGAGGTAAGCCATGAAAATAACTGCGGGGATTTGTTCGACAAGAGCGCGGTACCGGGCTTCCACGCTGCGCGGCGCAAGTGCGGCGTCACCATCCTGTCCCCGCATGGAGTGCGCGGGTTCTCCATTCCCGCTAAATTCTCGGCTAGCCTGCGACCGGCTTTCCAAAAACACTCCCGCGAGTTGCTGCAGAATCTCTTCTGCCTCCGCCACACCGGAATTCGAGCCGCGCTTTTCGGATCGCATCACCTCAAACTCCGCTCTGCTCCCAGCCCTTGCCCCATCGCTCATTGCGAGGCCCCATGCTGTCTCCAACTCGGCTCCTTATTGAGCGACGCCTGCGTGAACCGGCGCAGCGCATGAATCGCCCGCCCGTAAGTCGCCACTGCATTCGACGAAAGTAACGAACCGGGCGGCTGATTCATGAACGGCATGAATTTATCCGGAAATCCCGGCATGGTGCAGCCTATGCAAATCCCGCCAATGTTGGGGCATCCGCCGATCCCGCTCATCCATCCGCGCTTTCCTACGTTGCACTGCACCACCGGCCCCCAACATCCCAATTTCACAATGCATTGAATGCCGCCATATTCCGCCGCAAACTCGGCTTGCTCGTAATACCCTCCTCGATCGCATCCTTCATGCACTGTTTGGCCAAATATCCATGCAGGCCGCAGCGAATCGTCCAGCGGGATCATCGGCGCGCGTCCCGCCACCATATTTAATAGATACAGAAGTATCTCGGTCATGTTGTCCGGCTGCACCGGACATCCCGGCACGCACACGATCGGAATGTTCGCTTTCGATTTCCACTTCCATCCCAGGTAATCCGGCAGCCCCATGCATCCCGTGGGATTTCCCTCCATCGCGTGGATGCCGCCATACGCTGCACAGGTGCCCGCCGCGACCACTGCCCATGCCTTCGGCGCCAGCCGGTCTATCCAATCGCAAGTAAGAATCGGCTGTCCCGTCCGTTGGTCCGTGCCAAACGTCGCCCAGTAGCCCTCGGCCTTATTCTTCTCATTCGGGATCGACCCTTCCACCACCAGAATGAACGGCGAAAGTTTCCCCTCCGCGGCGCGATAAAACGCCCTCATGAACTCCTCGCCGTTTTCGTACGCCAGAAACGGATTGTGCAGTTTTATCTTCGGGATGAACGGGAAAGTTCCGAGCACAAGGTCTTCCACACTCGGTTGCGTTGCAGCCGTCATGGATATGGTGTCCCCGTCGCAGCCGAGGCCGGCCGTAATCCATAACACGTCGATTTCTGTCAAAGCGCTCATGCGCCGCCGCACCCTTCGCGAGGAAGCCCGTCTTACAGATGGCCGATTCGCGGATTGTACCCAATTGCATATTCACTTGGGCAATCTAATTCTTTTACCGGCACGGCAGTGAGTTCGTCGTTTCTGCCCGCCGAACGAGAGTTCCCGGGGCTTCAGCCAGTGAGAAATTACGAACGCACCTATAATTCTGATTAACTCTTATACCCCTCACTCGCCAATTTGATATCATCGCCAGGTTGGTTGCACGAAATAACGGAGTGATAGGCCATGCGAAGACGATCTGTTTGTGGAGGTAATATGCGATATTTAGTAATCGGCGCCGTCGCAATAGCAGCGGTCGTAGTCGGAGCAGCCATGCTCCCTGATCTGGTCCGTTACATCAAAATCAGTTCGATGTAATCGCAGTTCCACGGCGAATCAGATTTCGCCGGTTTCTGCTTGCACGGAATTCCCGCATGGGCCGCCAGGATGCCCAATGGGTACTTGTGCGTTCATCAAGGCGCCCATCCCCGACATTCGCAAAGAACCAGCCAACCCGAATGAACTCTTTTACTCATTTGCCTTTGTTCGTGTCACACAGCGTGACATGTGTTTATCTCTTGGGCGGAAAAGCTGTACAGGCATCATCATCTGTGCGCGGAAGTCTTTCGCGCCGCCAGCACGCGATCACTCCACAACAGCCGGCCGCGCGAGCCACAACTCAGGACTTAATTCAAGCTCGCTACACTGGATGCAGTATTGAAACGGCGAAGTACCTTGCTATTCTCAATCACCAGTTCGCGGCTTCTAAAGGTCAAAGCGTGCGTTCATTCACCCGGCCATCGTTCATCTCAACTTCGGAGATCACAGTCTATGAGCATTTCGAGTAAAGCATCGTCCTATATCGTCGCAGCCGCATTTGTAGCGCTCACTTTCACAGTCGCGGGATGTGGCCAGAACAATTCTCCGAGCACCGCTCAACAGGCTGCCCCCGCAGCGGACCAGTCGCAGGGCACAGCAGCGCCCGCCGCCGATCAGTCTCAAGATCCCGCTGCCGACGCCAATCTAGCCCCCGCTCCCGCCGCTGCTCCCGCGGCCGCAGCGCCGGCTTCCAGTAATGAATCCGCTTCAAACCAAGGCAATTACAATTCCGACGACGATTACGATGCCGATTCCGAAGATTCCAGCTATGGCCAACCGGTTCTTCAAGCTCCGCAGCCGCCTCCAGAACTGCCGGAATACTCGCAACCTCCGGTCCCCGGCGAAGGCTACCTGTGGACGCCCGGATACTGGAGCTATGCCCCGCAAGGTTATTACTGGGTCCCTGGTGCGTGGGTTCAACCACCGCAGGTTGGTTTCTTATGGACGCCCGGATACTGGGGCTTCGTCGGCGGCCGTTACCGTTATCACTACGGCTACTGGGGCCAGCACATCGGCTACTACGGCGGAATTAATTACGGATTCGGATATGTCGGTGCCGGCTACCAGGGCGGTTACTGGAACGGCGGCCGCTTTAACTACAATCGCGCCGTAAATAACATCAGCACCTCCAACGTCGCCGTTTATAACCGTACGGTCACAAATGTGACCATCAACAACACGACCATTAACACCACCACCGTTAATCGCACGAGTTACAACGGTCCCGGCGGCGTTACCCGCAAACCGCTGCCGTCGGAAATTGCGGCAGCTCGCGCCGAACGCATCCCGCCCATGAAAACGCAGATAGCCGTCCGCACCGCCGCGGCGCAGAACCGCCAGCAATTCGCTTCGGCAAATCACGGGCATCCAACGATGGTCGCGGATACCAAGCCGGTCGCGAAGAGCGAACCAATCGCCGCCAAGATTCCGGCTCGCCCAGCTCCCGCAGCCCGGCCAGCCCCAGCGGCCGCGCAACCAAACCGAGCGGAGCCCGCGCGTGGCGCCGCACCAGCAAGGGGCGCGGAAACCAAACCAGCACCCGCAGCCAAGCCAGCACCCGCAGCCAAGCCAGCACCCGCAGCCCGGCCAGCGCCTGCAAGGCAGCCAGAGAAGGCCGCTCCCGCAAAGCCGACTCCGCAGCCGAAACTGGCAGCAAAGCCAGCTCCGCAAACCAAGCCGGCTGCGAGGCCAGCCGAAAAGCCAGCACAGCACCCAACAACAGAGGCGAGGCCCAAGCCCGCGCCTCCAGCCAAGAAAGAACCACCCAAGGACAACTCAAAAGAAAAAGACAAAGACAAACCAAAACCAGAATAAACGCCTAATCATCAGCCGGGCGAAGCGAGACCGAAGCGCGAGGAACAGTTGTCAAAAATCGCTGGCTGACCGGAACCCAGTCTTCCGGCCAGCTACAAAGTTAACTTGCTTTGCGCTGCCGGCGCTAAGCAGCGCTAGCGTTCCGAAACACCGCGACGTCAAAGCGATCTAGGTTCATCACTTTGGCCCACGCTGCCACGAAGTCCTGCACAAACTTCCCGTGCGCATCCGAACTTCCGTACACCTCGGACAGCGCACGAAGTTGGGCGTTCGAACCGAAAATCAGATCGGCTCGCGTCGCCGTCCAACGAACTTCGCCGGTCTTGCGATCGCGTCCTTCAAACGTGCTTTCGGCTTCCGAAGTCGCTTTCCACGCCGTGCGCATATCCAGCAAATTGATGAAGAAGTCGTTGGTCAGCGCCTCCGGCTTCTTCGTAAAGACGCCAAATTTGGTCTGCGCGAAATTCGTATTGAGCACCCGCATTCCGCCCACCAGAACTGTCAGTTCCGGCGCGGTCAGCGTGAGCAGCTGCGCCTTATCCAGCAATTCCACTTCCGCTGGCGCTTCGGCGTTGCGCTTAAAGTAGGAACGGAAGCCGTCCGCGACCGGCTCGAGGACCTCGAACGACTTCACGTCGGTCTGCTCTTGCGAAGCATTCATGCGTCCCGGAGTAAACGGAACGGTCACGGTGACGCCCGCATTTTTCGCGCCCCGCTCTACGCCCGCGCAACCAGCCAACACCACCAGATCGGCCAGTGAAATCTTCTTGCCGCCCGATTGCGCGCCGTTGAACTCACTCTGAATTTTTTCCAGCACCTTCAACACTGTCTGCAGTTGCTCGGGCTGATTGACCTTCCAATCTTTCTGCGGTGCAAGACGAATACGCCCGCCGTTGGCGCCGCCGCGCTTGTCCGAGCCGCGGTAGGTGGACGCCGACGCCCACGCGGTTGAAACGAGCTGCGAGACCGTCAGCGCCGTAGCAAGAATTTTCTCCTTCAGCGCCGCCACGTCCTTCTCATCCACCAGCGGATGATTTGCCGCCGGAATCGGGTCCTGCCAAAGCAGCTCTTCCTTCGGAGCCTCGGGACCGAGGTAGCGCGCCCGCGGCCCCATGTCGCGATGCGTGAGCTTGAACCATGCCCGCGCGAACGCATCCGCAAACTGATCCGGATGTTCGTAGAAACGGCGCGAGATTTTTTCGTAGATGGGATCGAATTTTAAGGACATGTCGGTGGTCAGCATCGCCGGCGCGCGACGCTTGGAGGCATCGTGCGCGTCCGGAACCGAACCCGCCGCCACCTCGCCTTTCGGCTTCCATTGGTGTGCGCCACCCGGACTCTTCGTCAATTCCCACTCGTACTGGAAGAGGTGCTCAAAAAAATTGTTGCTCCACTTTGTGGGCGTGCTGGTCCACGTCACTTCCAGTCCGCTCGTGATCGCGTCGCCTGCGATACCCGTGGCGTAAGCGCTCGACCAGCCAAGGCCCTGCTCCTCAATCGGCGAGCCTTCCGGCTCTTTTCCCAAGTGTGCGCCGGGACCGGCTCCGTGCGTTTTTCCGAACGTATGGCCGCCTGCGATCAATGCCACCGTTTCTTCGTCGTTCATTGCCATGCGTCCAAACGTCTCGCGAATATCTTTCGCTGCTGCAATTGGATCGGGCTTCCCTTCCGGACCCTCCGGATTCACATAGATAAGGCCCATCGTCGTCGCGCCCAGTGGATTTGCGAGATCGCGATCCCCTGAATACCGTTTCTCCGTCCCCATCCAGGTTGTCTCGAGGCCCCAGTTGACGTCCAGGTCCGGCTCCCACACGTCCGCCCTTCCGCCCGCAAAACCGAAAGTCTGGAATCCCATCGTTTCCAGCGCGACGTTACCCGCAAGGATCATCAGATCGGCCCACGAAATTTTCTTTCCGTATTTCTGCTTGATGGGCCACAGCAGGCGGCGCGCTCGATCCAAATTCACGTTGTCCGGCCAGCTGTTCAGCGGCGCAAAACGCTGCTGCCCTCGTCCACCGCCTCCACGCCCGTCACCGGTGCGGTACGTTCCGGCGCTGTGCCACGCCATGCGAATAAATAGCGGTCCGTAGTGGCCAAAGTCGGCAGGCCACCACTCCTGCGAATCCGTCATCAGCACCGCCAGGTCCTTCTTCAGCGCCTTGTAGTCCAGGCTTTTGAACTCCTCTTCGTAATTAAAATTCTTGCCCATGGGGTCGGATAGCGACGAGTGCTGCGCCAGCAAATTCACATTCAGCTGGTTCGGCCACCACTCTCGGTGCGTTGGATTTGCGCTGCTGCTATGGTGGAACGGGCACTTCACTTCGGTTGCCATTCATACCCTCCCTCAGAAATTTTGATTTCAGCCCAATAGATCGCTGAAATCCAAATAACTTTTTCGCTGGATTTAGAGTAGCATCCAAAGAGGCGATAGTTCCAATACCTAAATCCCATTCTAGGTATAGGCATACCCTATGGAATTTCATCAGCTTCGATATGTTTGTGCCATTGCCGACACGGGCAATTTCAGCCGCGCCGCGGAGCGCTGCCAGATCACCCAGCCCTCGCTTTCACAGCAGGTGCTAAAACTTGAGGAAGATCTCGGCGTCAAACTTTTTGACCGCCTGGGCCGCAGCATTCGCCTCACCGAGGCCGGGCGCGCTTTTATTCCCCACGCCCGCGCAATTCTGGATCGCATGGAGGCGGCCCGAACCAGTGTCGCCGATAAGAACGCGGATCTTCGCGGCAGTATCGCCGTCGGAGTAATTCCCACTGTTGCGCCCTATCTGATGCCCGGTTACACGGCCAGCTTTGCGAAGAAATTCCCGGACGCGAAACTGCGCATCGTTGAAGAAACCACCGCGGTCCTGGTCGAAAGTCTGCGCGACCTGTCCATCGATGTGGCCATTCTCGCTCTGCCACTGCGCCACAAAGATCTGGAGTTGTTCCCTATCCGAACCGAGCCGCTCTTTGCCGTGTTACGACCAGATCATCCACGCGCCTCGGCAAAATCGCTCGCCCTCAAAGATCTCCGCGGCGAGTCCTTCGTCATGTTGCGCGACGGCCATTGTTTTAGAGACCTGAGCATTGACACCTGCGCGCACGCTCGCGTCACGCCGAACCATCGTTGCCGCCGTGCTTCATGGACGCAGTTTCAACCGAATCCAACAAGCCTTCGTATCGGGCATTAGAGCCAAAGCAGCGCCAGCCTCCATTCCAAAATCCCCGGCCGCAAACGCCTCCAAGTGAAGCTGAAACTCGCGTTGTCAGGCGTCCCCACGTTTCTGACGGCGCTGGGTTTTTCCGGTGGGTCGCTGCGGACTTTTACCAGACACAGTCGCGGTCAGTTAGTTCCGAATCTTTGCGGCGTCCAGTTGTCGGAAGTATAGGCCGCAAACGCCTCCAGGCGAAGCTAAAACTCGCGTTGCCCGGCGTCACACGTCATTCATCTCATCCAGAATATTTTTCACTTCCTTCAGCTCCGCCAGTTTGCGGCGCCGAATCCAAACCATCCCGTACCACAGCACCGGGTATTGCATCAGCGCGCAGGCCACCAGCAACACCAGCCAAGCCTTTGGATGAGTCTTGAAGTCCTCCCCGATGGTTGCCCAATTGGCAGCGGTAAGTGCCGCACAAAAAATCAGCCAGCCCAGTGACAGATAGAGGGAGATCCGAAGCAGCCGGATTCGAGCCGTGACCCTTTTGTGCCAAAGTTCTACGAAGGCGCGGGTTGACTGCGCCTCCGGGCGCCAGGTTCCGCGCAAAAACCATACCCGGCACGCGGCCGCTATGACGGCTAACACACACACGCTGGTCCCCCAGCCTGTTCCCATCCAACTCGATCGATGCCGCAGGAACAAACCGAAAATCAACATCCCCAGAAACGCGATTACCGTCAGGAGATTGCCCAGCACGAAGCGCCGGTTCTGGCGTTTGATCCGAAGCTGGATCTCGCGCTGTAACTCGGCAGACGGCTCCGCGACACCGCTCCATTGTTCTCGCCAGCTTTCAAGTTCGCGGTCGTCGGTCATGGTCTCACTCCCAGCGCTTCCTTCAGAGCCTTCCTGGCACGGTTCGCGCGAACTCCCACATTATTTTCGGTAATGCCCAGCACCTCACCCATCTCGGCGTGCGACAAGCCTTCCAGCAGGAGCACGATCATTTGCCGATGCGCCACCGGCAGCGACTGGATCGCAGCCAATAATCGCCCCCGCTCGTCACTCTGCGCTGCCTTCGCTTCCGGATGAGGCCGTGGATCAACCGGCTGCTCGTCTTCTTCCAGTTCTTCCAGCGCTTGATGTTGGGGCCGGCGTTTCCAAACGTGACTAAGCCCCCGATTGTTGGCAATGCGGAAGACAAACGTCCTCTCGGAACACTCGCCGCGAAAATGCGGCAGCGCTTTCCAGATGGCCAGCGCGATTTCCTGCACCAACTCTTCCCGGATGCCAGCCACCGCCTCGTAGCTATAAGCCAGCCGCGAGACAGCGCCGCCATACTCGCGAAAAATGCGCTCAAACCGCTGTTCCAAAGCCCGCTGACTTTCACTCACGAGAAGGCCGAACCAGCAAATAGCGTTGTAACTGAAGGGGCATCATTCACCAGATATCTGTGTGAGTACCACGCTTTGCGTCAAACGCGATCTACAGTTTGCGGAACACTTAATTTGCCCAGGCACGCCAGTCGCTCGTGACACTGCGAAGCGGCCTGCTGGGGCTCGGAGCTTTAGCTCCGACAATAGATGCTTGGCTAGGAACGGGCTTTAGCCCCCGACGACTCCCCGACGACAATGCTTGAGTATTTTTGCGCAAACTCTTGCATCACAACGCTGCGCGGCGCCGAGTGAGTTCCCGGCATCTGATAGCGATCCTCGCGATAGTAGCGGCTGAAAACCACAGCCACAACCAGCAACGCTATCGGCGTCAAGAAGCTGGCCTCAGGTCCAACGATTCCGCCGGTCACCCATTGCGGCCCGCTAAACGCGGAACTCAGCACATTGTGGTATGGCACCATGCCGCTGTCAGGAACTCCGTAGAAAGTTTGTCCCCAGTCGTACGCAGCGTGAAAACCGACCGCGCACCACAGATTCCCGGTCCGCCGCAAGAAGAAACAAAGGAGCATTCCGAACAGCACCACCGTGCCCACCCCCGTCGCAGTTTCGTTCGGATTGAACGCATGGCCCAATGCGAAGAATGCAGACATCACGAACGCCGCCGGCCAGAAGCCGATTCCGGACGCGAGTGTATACTGCAGGTATCCGCGATTTAGAAATTCTTCAAACAATCCAGCCAGTAGAAACGCGATGCCCCAGCCGATAAGCGAGTACAAAATTGCTGTTCCGCGAAGAGCCAAGCCCGTAATCTTGAACCCGTGAAGCACGAACATCGCCAGCAGCGTGGCGCTGATCGCGAAGAAGCCCGACAGGCACCCGACCCAGAAGTCTTTGCGCAAGGCCTGACGCAGTGCCAGCCCGTATTCGCTGAATTTGCGATGTTCAATTCTCCCCATGATCAAAGTAGCCACACACAAAAGCAGGAAGGCCACGGCTTCTGAGCCGCCCAACAGGAGAGGCGTTACCGTAATTTGGCCGGCGAGCTTTTGTGCGTTTCGAAAACCTTGCAGCCCGCCGCTGCGGACCAGAACGAAAGCGCCAAGCAGAAAAACAACCAACGCAGCGAAAATTAGCATCCGCCACCCGGCCCGCAACCCATTCGGTCCGATGAACACTGATTTCAGCCCCGATGTGCGAGGAGCAAAGGTCTGCAAAGGTTCAGGCGATAGGCCCACATTCTTGGTAGCATTCAGCCGATCTTCGAGTGTCATATTGTCTCTCCTGGTGACGGCACCAGCGGAAACCACAGCCGAAGCTGCCCAAGCCGCCAAATCTGCAATCGGGCAATTGTATTTGCGCCTCGTGCTCTCAGCCGTCCCTATACAGGTAGTCTCAGGCAGACAAAAAACCTTACAAACAAAGTCGCCACGTGCAGGATGGCACCCCGCCGGTTGACGCCCGAGGATATTGGCTTTGTCTTTCGCCCGCGCCTCCGTTTCTGCGGGTGCCGCACTCTTTGCCGGTTTTGCAAAGGGTGCGCGACTGTAGCCCCGGCAATGCGCAACAAACTAGATCATCATTACGCGCACCAGCGCCGTAGGCGCGACATAAGTTCAGTTGACGCCCCAGCCGTATGCCGTGGTCGTTATTAGTGTTCTTTATCCGTGGACTTTGTTCTTGAGGGTGCCGCACTCTTTGCCGGTTTCGCAAAGGGTGCGCGACCGTAGCCCCGGCACTGCGCAACAAACTAGATCATCGTTACGCGCACCAGCGCCGTAGGCGCGACATAAGTTCAGTTGACGCCCCAGCCGTATGCCGTGGTCGTTATTCGTGTTCTTTATCCG
>Ga0182015_10002619_pt1 | contig 21367 bp, 21 predicted proteins | sample 712P3MmetaG_FD_120478 | JGI IMG/M metagenome (GOLD analysis project Ga0182015, IMG submission 120478) | Permafrost microbial communities from Stordalen Mire, Sweden - 712P3M metaG | ecosystem: Environmental > Terrestrial > Soil > Wetlands > Permafrost | place: Sweden: Stordalen | collected...
CCTCGGCTGGAAGACCATCGACGCGGAGGACCTCGCCGTGCTGGATACAACAACTTCCTGCCGCGCCACACTTGATCACCACGGTTCCGGAGCACGAGTCCGCCAGGGCTCCCAGCATCGACCCCAGATCATCTTCTTGAGTCAGAGCCGACGCCGCGTCCTGATTCGGAAGGAATAAGTCAGTGTCTGCCAGCACCGAGGCAATGCCTCTCAGCGTGGCTGCCGGCCAGCCATTGGGATCCCAACCAGGATCAGATACGATCAGCGCGCCACAGGCTCGCGCCTCGGCGAGTAACCGGGCCGCCTCCTCTAAATTAGTCAAGACTCGGTAGATTCGACGACCCAACCAACGCCACGACCTTCGCCTCACAGGCCCCTGACCAGTGACGGGCCATGGCGGTGCTGTCGAAGTTCTTCAGGCAACCGAGGTCGCACAAGAACGCCCGCTCGCCGTCGGGGCGAACGGCAGCGATCGTCATCGGCGTGCTCCCACCGGGCGTGGTCTCGACCTCTTCGAGTCCAATCCCCACCTCACCGAGTTCACGGCAGATGCGCGTTCCGGCAGCGTCTTCACCCACGTTCCCGATGACCTCGGTGCTCACCCCGAGTCGCGACGCGGCCAGTGCCAGGTTGGCACCCTGATCCGCAACAGCCTCGAATCGGCTGCTACATACGACCTCCTGACCCCATTCCGGGCATCGCCGCGACACCTCGAAGAATCACGTCGATGAGCAGGTTTCCCACTACGAACAGCCGGTCGCCCTGACCTGGGCCGACGCCGGGATCCCTCGGCATCAGGAGACTCTCAGTACGCGACAGCGCGATAGTACCGTCGCGTGGTCAATGGATGATTTCGCTTGACCTCCAAATGCGCGCTGACTCTCTCGAGTAATGTGGCCAATAGTATTGGCGATATAAGGGCTCTGGTCCTGTCAGATATGCCGGGCATAGCCACCGTCGTCGTGTCAAGCAACATCAACTGGTCACTGTAGGTGCGGACGAATTGCTCCACCCGGTCCACGAGCGGCCTCGACCAGTCCTCACCCTTCACCAGTAGGCAACTTACCCCTGGCTCCACCAGCTCCAGCGGGCCGTGGAAGAAATCCGCGGCGTGAACCGGTCTTGTCCGAATCCATTGCATCTCCTCAAGAATGCACATGCCGTAGTAGAAAGCCTCGGGCCATGTCGATCCTGCACCGGTTATTATGTGGTACGGAGCGGCGGCTATATCATCTGCCATTTGGACAGCCTGGTCCTCAAATGAGCGCTTTGCTTCCAACAGCAGTGGGGGAAGGAGTCTCAACTCGTCGACGAGGTCATCGTGGCCATCAACCTCGCCACGCACGTCCATGACGGCGAGGGCCAGTAAAAGTGACTGCAGGTAGAACGACTCCGAGGAGTTGTCGTCAGCAACCGGGTTGGTGAAGTTCACGTCCGCTTCTCGAGCGAGCAACGAATCCGGCGTTCCCGTGAAGGTGATGATCGATGCACCGAAACCCTTGGCATATTTGACAACCTCCAGGCTTTCGGCGGTATCCCCGGATCGTGAGGGGATCACGACGATGGACCGAGCGCCAAGGTGAACCGAGCCCCCCGCTACCAACTCTGCCGGCCGTTCGGTAAATGTCATGAAGCCAGAACGTCGAGCCAACAACTCTTGTGCCGGCCACATCAAGATTCCCGCGCCGCCGGCCCCTGCAAAGAACAAGTTGTCGGCTCCGTTGCTGAGACGCTCCGCGATTACCTCGTGAAGAGCCCCGGCGCATGAAACTGCTCCGATCTGGCTCTCGACAAACCGATCCTCGTCAAAATTCAGCATCTCTCAACCTTCTGTAGATTCGGGTCTGGGCGACTCCCAGCTTCCCGGTACTCCTGTGGCAGCCCGGTACCCAGGTATTCGGGGACGGCTGCGAGCAGGCGACGCGTGCATGGCTCTTTCGGGGCCGACAAGATCTTTTCTACTTTGCCAGACTCGACTATCTCACCCTTGTACATCACAACAACGTCATCAGCCACTTGGCGGACGAGGGCTAGGTCGTGCGAGATCATCAACACGCTGATTCCAAGCTTTGCCCTGAGGTCTGCCAAGAGATTCAGAATCTGGGCTCAGGTGGATACGTCAAGGGCTGACACCGGCTCGTCCAGCACCAACAACTGCGGTTCGGCGACCAAAGCTCTCGCGATAGCCGCACGCTGACACTGGCCACCGGACAGCTGGCGCGGACGCTTGCTGGCAAGACGCGAATCCAGCCCCACAGCCGCCAGCAACTCCTCCAGGCGACCGTCTCGCTCGGCTGCAGGTCGCAGCCGGTGAAACGACACGACCTCGCGGATGGCCTCGCCGATCGGCTGCTGAGGGTCCAGCGACAGGAACGGATTCTGGAACACCGCCTGCATGAGACGTGCCCTTCGGCGCCGCTCGTTCGGGCCTGGCCTAACTTGCAACGGCGTTTTGTCGACGAGCACCTCACCTTGAGTTGATGTCTCAAGGCCGACGACCACGCAGGCCACAGTTGTCTTGCCCGAACCAGTCTCGCCCACTATCGCGACCGATCCCGAGGCCGGAACCTCGAAGCTCACGTCCTTGACCGCGGCGAGGAGACTCGACCGGGTTAGCAACCCGGATCGCAACGGGAAGTCCTTGGACAGGTGCTTAACCTCCAGCAGCACTGCCCCCCCGTCACGCTCGCTGTGGACTCGCCCTCGGTGCGAGGTTGGGTTTCCAGCACTTCGCCAGCCCGGATGCACCGCACGACCCTACCGGGAACTGCGGTCAGCCCCGGAAGGGTGGTGATGCAGGCGTCTACCGCAAACGGCAGCCCGGATGGAACGCACAACCGCTAGGTGCATCCATAGCACCGTCGGCGTGCCGTTTATCACCGGCAGACGGGCTACACGTTTACGAATCGTGGGTCTCGCCGCCAGCAAGTCCTTGGGTAGGGATGCAGCGGGTCCTCAAATATGCCGCGTCCCTCGCGCACCTCAACTATGCGTCCGCGTACATGACGCAGATACGGTCGCAGATCTGGTCGGCCAGGGCCAAGTCGTGGGTGATGAACAATACCGAGAGCCCTATCTCGGCCCTCAGACGGCTCAAAAGGCTCACAAGCTCGGCCTGGGTGGTCACGTCGAGAGCCGTCGTGGCTTCGTCCGCGAGAAGGATCGACGGTTCCACTGAGAGCGCTCCGGCGGCCTCTGCCTGGCGGATCGGCGATGGCTAGTTCTTGTTCTCCGTTGCAAGATAGGGGATCGTGAGCGGGCCTTCGGGTAGAACACAACACGTCGCGTCTGGGCCGACCCGCTCGAGCTCTTCGTGCACAAACGCCGAGACGTCGCCTACAGGCTCGAAATGCGCCGAGAGCAGGTCGGCGTCGCTCAGCCCGTCCGCATGAATTGCGACGCGGGCGGCCTCTTGGATGCGTGCCTGGAGCTGTAGTACCCACTGGTCCGGCCAGGTTGTCTCCGAAGTCCGGATCGCGTCCAAAAGCGCTCGAGGTGAGTCGAACCCAGTGATCAGCTCCCGATAGGAGCCATAGTCGGGGAATCCGTCGCTGCATTCACAGGCAGCGAGAATGAGCCCACCGGGACGCACGATCGAGACCGCTGCTGACTGGCCCTTCACTGACTGGTAGAGGTTCTGGTCGAGCGGGAAGCCCGCATTCGTCGTAATGACAACGTCGAAGCAGCTGTCCACTGGTTGCATGGCAACCCTGCGAGCGAGCTCACATCCCGCCGCATGGATCGCAAAGAGTTCGCCGGCGAACACTCCCGCGATCTCTTGGTTGCTATTGAGCACGACGTCGCAGGCGAAGTCGACACCGGTTGCAGCGGCGATCGACCGGATGTCGTCGTGAACCGGATTCCCTTCGGTGACAGCCCAGGTAGCCCTCCGATCACCGATCCGCCGCGCGTCGTGGAGCACAAGAGTGGTTGCAAGCCCGGCGAGCCCCGGTGCGACAAGCTTCGGCCCTCCCGAGAAGCCGGCGAACAGGTGCGGCTCTATGAAGCCCGTCGTGATCCGCAAGTCGGCGTGCAGCCACTCCTTGTTCAGATAAACCGGCACACCGTCACCACAGGTACCGAAGAAGGCGAGAGAAGCCTCGTCGCGGGCATCATGGTTGACGACACGGACAGTGCGGAGAACCTCCGCGCCCAACATCTCGTCAAGCTCCTCCAGAGTGTTCCCGCGGTGAGTGCCCGTGGCTACGAGGATCACGATGTCGTCGAGATCCACCAACGCCGAGAGTTCCTCGAGCAGTACGGGGATGACCACCTTTCGAGGCTGGGGACGGGTACCGTCGCAGACCGCGATCGCGACGCTCTGGCCCTTTCTGACGAGCTTGGTGAGATCGGGCCCTGCCAAGGGAGAACGAATGGCTCTTTTTACGGCTGCGACGGGATCACTGACGGCTTGAGTTTGCCTTGGCGTAACTACGACGGCGGTGTCGGGTACCTCGAACTCGAGGCCATCTCTTCCGTAGGAAAGGTTCACCCGCATGCTGTCACCTCAGGGTCGATCCAGTCGTGCTGCCCAGCCCAACGCTCGGTCCACACGTTCCATCCTCGCATCCGGAGACATCCCAGCCAACGGTGCTGGCCACCGTTGGCTGGGAGCCCTACTTCTTTGCCGTGTCGTATGTCATGTAGACGACGTGAGTTTGCAGGTACTCATCGAGCCCATGCTTGCCGTCGGCACCACCGATCCCGGACTTGCGCCAACCGGCGTGGAACCCTTGCATGGCTTCAAAATTCTCGCGGTTCACGTAGGTCTCCCCGAAGCGGATCTCGTTGCAGGCGCGCATCGCCACATCCAGGTCACGGGTGTAGATCGAAGAAGTGAGGCCGTACTCGCAGTCGTTGGCGAGCTCGATCGCCTCGTCCAGGTCGCTGAAGGTCGCGATGGGCAGAACCGGGCCGAAGACCTCCTTTTGCATGATGTCGCTCTTTTGCTGGCAGTTGACCAGTACCGTCGGCGGGTAGTACCAGCCCTTCCTGTCGAGGTACCTCTTGCCGCCCGTCGTCAGCTGGCTGCCGTCGGCGATGGCTCGTTGCACCGCCGCGTCGACCAGCTCGAGCTGGGTCTGGCTGACAAGAGGCCCCATCTCGACACCGGCGTCGAATGGATCACCGACAACCGTCTTTTCCATGGCAGCGGTCATCTTCTCGATGAACTCGTGAGCGATGGACTCGTGCACATAGACGCGCTCCGCGCAGTTGCAAACCTGCCCGGTGTTGATGATGCGCGAGGCGCGGATCGCCGTCACCGCCAGATCCAGGTCTGCGTCGGCCATGACGATGGCCGGTGCCTTGCCGCCGAGCTCCAAGGAGACCTTGGTGACGTTGTCCGCGGCCGCGTGCATGATGGCGACGCCGCCTTCGACGCTTCCCGTCAGGCTGACCATTCCCACCACGGGATCCGCCGCAAGGGCTTTGCCGACGACCGAACCTTGGCCTGTGACGAGATTGAAGACCCCCTTCGGCAGCGAGGTCTCGGCGACGATCTCGGCGAAGGCACAGGCGTTGAGGGGTGTCTCACTGCTCGGCTTGATGACGATGGTATTGCCCGTGACGAGGGCGGGGGCCATCTTGCGCACTATCAAGAAGAAGGGGAAGTTCCAAGGCAGTATCCCGGCGATGACGCCGATCGGCATCTTGTACAAGAAGATGTTCTCGCCGGGGCGGTCGCTCTGGATGATCTCGCCCTCGTATCGCCGTGCCCACTCGGCCATGTAGTCGATGTAGTCGGCCGAGAAGTCGACCTCGACCTCAGCCAAGGGGAGGATCTTGCCCTGCTCCTCGGCAATGGTGCGAGCCAGGCTGTCACGCTTGTGACGGATACCGTCTGCGATCTCGCGCAGGTATCCGGCCCGCTTGATGGCAGGCAGCGTCCTCCAGGCGATCTGGGCGCGTTCGGCTGAGAAGACAGCGGCCTTGGCGTCTTCGGCCGTCGCGCTCGGGACTTCGCCGATCACCTCCCCGTTCGAGGGGTTGACGACCGGGATCGTCTTGCTCGCTCCGAGGAACTCGCCGTCGATGTACATCTGGTAGCTGCGCACTTGTGCTCCTTTCGTTTTGGATCACCTTGGCTTTGTATGAACCCTGCGCTGGAGAGTCCTCCTAGACAGCCTCGCTCCAGCCGCTTGCCCGCGCCACGTCCACCATCTCCTCTTGGACCTCTTCGGGAACGAGGTCAGGATCTCCGAGCTTCAAAGCGAGGGCCAAATAGTAGACACGGGCAGCCTGCTCGGCCGCGATGCAGCGGTCGAGGGCGACCTCGAGATTGTCGCCCACACAGAACAGGCCGTGGTTCTTCCAGACGACCCCGAAGCGGTCTCCCATCGCGTCGAGCGAGGCGGAGGCGAAGTTGCTCGTGCCGCTACGAAGCGACGGGCCGGCCGCGAGCCCGCGGCCTCCGAAGAGGTAGACGAAGTTGCCGAGGATGTTCGGTATAGGACGGTTGAGCGAGTAGAGCGTATTGATGTAGATCGGCTCGACGTGCACGCACGCCCCGACGCCCTGATAGCGCTGATAGGCCAGCAAGTGGACGTCCGCCTCACTCGAGGAGTCGTGCTCGCCCCGCAACCTTTTGCCCTCGAGGTCGACTGTCACCAGGTCCTCCGGGGCGATCTCCGCGTAGGGGATGCCGTGCGGAGTGATCATGAAACAATTCTTCCCGGGTATCCGGACGCTGAAATTCCCCTGCGCGTTCTGCACCAGGCCGAGGGCCTCTGCCCGCTTGGTGACCGCTACTATCTGGCGACTTATCTGTATCTCCGGCACCGTCATTGTTGTTGCCTCCTGTCTAGAAGTTCCATCGTGGCTTTCTCATCCAGCTGCCACAGCCGGGGAGATCTTGGTCTCTTGTTGTGGGTTCGAAGACCCCTTCTCGAGGTTCTGTGAGCGAATCGCCGCTAACCGTAAGCGGGCGCCCGCCGCCGCGCCCATCAGGTCCGGGTCTGGGATGACCCGCACTGGCGGGAACGAGCGGCGAACGAGCTCCCGCATCTCTGCGCGCCCGTGAACACGACCTACGGTCTCTAGCTGGACTAACAGGTTCCCGATGGAAGAGGCCTCCACCGGCCCAGCCATGACCTCTCGTCCTGTCGTGGCTGCTACGAGAGACAACAAGAGCTCGTTGGCCGCGCCGCCACCGAGGAGGTGCACGATACCCACCTCCCGGTCAGCGCAGTGGAGCGCCTCCTCCAACGCCTCCGCGACGGAGAGGGCCATGCTGTCGAGCACGCAGCGGACGAGCTCGGCCTCGCTAGAGGGGACCGGCTCACCGGTAAGGGCGCAGGCAGATCGGACCCTATCTGGCATGTCACCAGGTGCAGCGAAGGCTAGGAGCTCGGTGTCGACCAGCGAGCGGAACGGCGCGCAACGCTCGGCAGCAGTCGTCAGCTCCTTCAGCGAGACCTTGCGGCCGGCCTGGCCCCAGGTCCGTACGCATTCCTGCAGCATCCAGTGACCCATGACGTCTTTCAAGAAGCGAACCGACCCTTCGACTCCGAGCTCGTTCGAGAAGTTCGCCTTGCGACTCTCCTCTGTGATCACAGGCGCCTCGAGCTCGAGGCCAACAAGAGACCAGGTGCCACTTATGACATAGGCGAAGGCCCCGTCACGAGCAGGCACGGCGAGCACTGCCGAAGCCGTGTCGTGAGACGCGACGGCGATGACGAGAGGGAGAACCTCCAGGTCCACGCCTCGAGCTACCTGGGCCAGCATCTCCCCAAGGACATCGCCGGGCTCAATGGGAGCCGCAAACAGGTCCCTTCTCAACCCAAGCTGCGCCAGCAGCCAATCGACCAGGCGCCCGGTGCGGGCGTCGACGAGCTGGGTCGTGGAGGCATTCGTGCGCTCGAGCCGACCTTGCCCAGTGAACAGGTACGACAACAGGTCAGGGATCAAGAGCAAACTGGAGGCGGCCCGATATGCCGCTGACTCCCGTTCGGCCAGCAGCTGGTAAAGCGTGTTGTAGGGCATGAACTGGATGCCCGTCGCCTCATAGATGCGCGACAGACCAACGAGTCGATCAGCCTCCTCGATGCGGCCTGCGGTCCTCTCGTCGCGGTAGTGGAAAGGTGGTCCTAAGAGCCGGCCGTCGGCGTCGAGGAGCCCGTAGTCCACGCCCCAGCCGTCTATTCCCACTGATATCGGCTCGCCGGGCACCTGGCGTGAGAGCTCCGCGATCCCCTCGAGCATCCGCTGGTGGATCCTAAGAACGTCCCAGTGCAGCCCATCTGCCAGCCACACGGGGCTGTTCGGCAGCCTGACCATCTCTTTGACCACGAGCCGATCACTGTCGAGTCGCCCGGCCATGAGTCGGGTGCTCGACGCCCCTAGATCGATAGCCGCATGGAGACCAGTCGTCGGCCGCATTCGGGTCACGGAGTCGTCGCCGAACCTGTGGGTAAGCGCGTAAGCGATCCGGTCACACTTCGGAGCTCTGGCTTCGCGGTCACCGGCTCAGCTTCCCCATCCGGTTCCCCCGCCCCCTTGACGTTCGGCCCTCACGCGCTCCGCGTAGCCCGAGCGGACGTAGGCCGCCAGTGGGTCGGGGTCGATCCCGATCTCCTCGCGCAGCTCGGCGAGCAGCGGGCGCACATCGGTGTTGAAGGCGTCGGTCAACAACCCGTTGGCACCGAGAACGTTGCCTTCGCCCTGCGCGACGCTCAGTTCGTCACGGTCCACAAGGAGGGCCTTCGCCGTGGCCTCTTGGACATTCATCACCGACCGGATCTCACCCATCACCTTGTCCTCGATGTTGTGACACTGGTCGAGCATGAACGCGACGCCCGAGTCCCGGCGATGAGCACCGACTGCGACGATCTCAGAGAGGATGCGGAACAGCTGATAGGGATCGGCGGCGCCGACAATAAGGTCGTCGTCGGCATAAAAGCGGCTGTTGAAATGGAACCCACCGAGACGGCCGAGGCGAAGCAGGGAGGCGACGATGAACTCGATGTTGGTTCCCGGGGCGTGATGGCCGGTGTCCACGAGCACGTTTGCCTTCGGCCCGAGGGCGAGGCAATGGGAAAGTGACGTGCCCCAGTCCGGCACGTCCATCGTGTAGAAGCTGGGCTCGAAGAACTTGTACTCGAGCAGCATGCCGATGTCCGGCGGGAGGGCGTCATAGGTCTCGCGCAGCGCCGCGCCGAGGCGGTCCTGACGAGCCCGGATGTCATCTTGACCCGGGTAGTTCGTGCCGTCGGCAAACCACAGGCTCACGACCGGCGAGCCGACCGCAGCCGCGATGTCCACGCACTCCAAAAGATGGTCGGTCGCCCTTCGCCGGATCTTTGGGTCGGGGTTGCAGACACTACCGAGGCGGTAGTCATCTTCCTGGAAGAGGTTGGGGTTGATGGCACCGATGCGCATGCCGAGCTCTGCCGCGTGCTTGGACAAGGTGGCGTAGTCGTCTGTCCGGTCCCACGGGATGTGAAGCGCCACCGAAGGAGCGACTCCGGTGAGGCGGTGGACGAGCGCGGCGTCCTCGATCTTTTCAAACGCGTCTCTGGCGGCGCCCGGGTTGTGAAACACCTTGAACCGCGTACCTGAGTTACCGTAGGCCCAAGATGGCGTCTCGATCCACTGTTGGCGCAGGTCTTGCTTTATCTCACCGAGTCCATGCAAGGTAGTTGCTCCTTTGTTTCCGTTCGGTTGTTTTCGTGCGGACGTCGTGGATCAGGCCAAATCGAGATGAAAGATCTCGGGAACTGGGAACATCTGCTCGTCGGGTGGACCTTCGTCCTCGAATAGTTCGGCCATGTCCGCCTGCCACCTGGCATTTACCTCACGCTCGGCCATAGCGCTCCGCGCCTTTGCGAAGTCATCGCACTCCAGGTAGCCGGTGAGCAGGCCGTCCTCGCTCAAAAACAGCGAGTAGTTCCGCCACCCGGTCTCACGCAGTGCCTGCAGCATCTCCGGCCAGACCTCGAGGTGACGTTGCTTGTACTCGGCCATCCGGTCGGGCCGTACGTGGAGGTGAAAGCAGATCCTTTGCATGGCGCTGTTAACTCCTGCACCCTGCTTGCCTGCGGGGCCGACCGAAAAGGGACGGCCCCGCAGGCGAGAGGGGCGTGGTTTAGAAGTTGAAGTTGTTTATATTCGACTTGTTGAAGACAAATGGCACGCCGAGAACGATGGTGTGGTCGGCGACCACGGTGTACCTACCGAGCTTTCCAGCAACAAAGCTCTGACCCTTCGCACCAGTTATCGCGTGCGAAGCAAGCTCGACTGCGGCGTAGGCGGCGAGGTAGCCAAGGTCGGCGGGGTTCCAGCACACGAATGCCTTTACGGTGCCGTCAGCGACGTACTTCTTCATCTCGTTGGGAGTTGCAAGTCCCACCAGCTTGATCTTGCCACGGTATTGCGAGGTGTCGAGCACGGCCGCGGCCGCGGGGAGCCCGATCGAGGTCGGCGAGATGATGCCCTTCAGGTTCGGGTAGCGAGAGAGCAGGCCCTGAGTCACCTGGGTGGAGGTCGCCGTGTCGTCGTTTCCGTAGACGATCGTGTCGAGCTTCATCTTCGGAAACTTCTTGAGCTCCTGCTTCATGTAGCTGATCCAGGTGTTCTGGTTGGTATCGGAGGCAGACGCCGAGACGATCCCTATCTCGCCGGTGTCATTGATCTCACTCGCGAGAAGATCGACCTGGGCGTCACCGATTCCTTGTGGTGTGGCCTGGTTGACGAAAAGGGACCTGCACGTCGGCGCGTCAGAGTCGTAGGTTACGACCGTGATTCCCTTTTTCATGGCTGCGTTGAGCGTCGGGCACAGCGCCTGCGGGTCGGTCGCGGAGATGACGAGAGCGTTCGCGCCCTTGCTGATATCCGCCTGGATGATGGGCAGCTGGGAGCTCGGGGTGTCTGCGGTGCCGCTTGTCTCTTGGCCGGTCTCACCCAGCTTCTTGAGGGCGTACAGGGCACCCTGGCTCTTCACGCTGTCTGCGGTCGTGAAGTAGGAGTTCCCGAGGTTCTTCGGAATGACGAATACTTTGAGGCCCTTTTTGAGGGTCGTCGATGGAGCAGCTGACGCGGAGCTCATGCTGAGCGTCGTCGCGGCCATTGCCACGGCGGCCACTCCTACAATTGCGGTTCTCCACTTTGGATGTGTCGAACGCATAATTCGGTTTCCTTTCACTAATTATGATCTAGCCAGGGATCTGGCTAACAAAAAAAGGTTCTTCGGACCTCCTTTCGCCCTAAGAAGCGCTAGATGTGCGGTGACGGTTCTTGCGGCTGCGGGCACGGCGGAAGAGGTCTCCTCCGTTCGGCAACAGGACGCTCACGAGGAGCAGCCCACCGGTGACGATGCCGGTGGCGTCTTCGGGGAAGCTTGTGAGCAACAGCGCGTTCTGCAGGCTGCAAAACACGATTACGGCGAGGATGACTCCGAACAGCGTCCCTTTGCCACCGAAGATCGACACACCGCCCAATAGCACGATGGCAACGACGGAGAGCACGAGGCCCGAACCGTTGTCGAACTCGGCGGTGCTGAGACGGAAGGTGTAAAGCACCCCGGCGAGGGCCCCGATCAGGCCCGAGACCATATACAGGGTCGTCTTTACCCGCTTCACACGGATGCCGGCGTACTGGGCGGCCTCCTTGTTCCAGCCGATGGCGAACAGCGAGCGCCCGAAAGGCGTCGCGTGCATGACGGCGCCGAAGACGATTGCGAGCACCAGGAAGATCACGGCGGAATAGGAGAGCTCGGTGTGGGGAAAGGCGGTCACTCCGATCTTCGTGTAGCTGGCCGGGAAGTCCGAGACGATGGTGGAGCCGAGGACGATCTCGGCCATGCCCGCGTAGAGCGTCATCGTCCCGATCGTCACCGCGAGCGAGGGGAGCCCGAGGCGGGTCACGAGAATCCCGTTGACCGCACCGAGCACGACCCCGATGGCGAGCACGAAGACGATGATCCCCGGCATCGGCCAGCCATGCATCCAGAGGTAGCCGACGAGGCTGCTCGAAAGAGCGAGAGTGGAGGCGATCGAAAGATCGATCTCGCCCGCGATGATGATCAAGGTCATGGGCAGCGCCATGATGGCGACCTCGCCGTTGGCGAGGCCGATGTTGAAGATGTTGGACCCGGTCAGGAACTGCGAGGAGACGCTGACCCCGAACACGACCGTCGCCGCCAGGGCGATGACGAGCACGCTCTCCCAACGCACGAGCGAGCGGAGGCGGTCGCCTTTGGACAAGGCCTCTCGGTTCTGTACCGAGCCGGATTCAACGACAGGCTCCGCAGGCAACGGGGCTTGCTCGCTCGGGCTCAGCATCGTGTCAGGTGCCACGCTGGAGGCTCCTCTTGCGAAGGGCAGCGGTCAAGCTGACCGCGATCCCGTGGTCTAGGGAGATGGCGGCGATGAGGAGAAGGCCGGCGATCGCTTCGTCCCAGAACGAGGAGATCCCGAGCACATAGAGCGCCTGGTTTATCGTGGCGAGGAGCAGGGCCCCGAACGCCGCCCCGGTCACCGTGCCGCTCCCGCCGAAGATGGCCACCCCTCCCACCACACAGGCGGCAACGACCTGCAGCTCGTATCCCGTGCCGGCCGTCGAGTCGATGGTGCCGTAGTTGGACGCCCACAGCACGCCTGCGATACCAGCGATACCCCCGCTTATGACAAAGGCGGTGAGAACCCGCTTTCCTGTCGGGATGGCCGCCAGCTTGGCAGCATCGGGGTTGGACCCCATCGCATAGAGCTCTCTCCCGGAACGGAAGGACCGCAGGTAGTAGGCGCCGCAGCCGACTACCACGGCGACGACGATGGCAAGATAAGGCACCGGGCCCACGCTCGAGCTCGCTATGGCAAGGAAGCCGTTGGGAAGCGAGCTTGCGACGACCATGCCGCCGCCCACCAAGATGATGTCGAGGCCCCTTATGACATAGAGCGTCGCCAAGGTGACGACGAGAGACGGGACCCGTCCGATCGCGACGATGGCGCCGTTCACGAGCCCGCACGCGGCCCCGATGCAGAGACCGACCAGGAAGACGACGACGATCGGGATCCCGTGCGCTCTCGTGAACAGGTCGGCGGACAGATATGCGGACAGGCCGAGCACTGATCCGACCGACAAGTCGATGTGTCTGGCGACGATGACCATCGTCTCGCCGAGGGCCAGCAGGGCGAAGATCGTTGCGTTCGTGAGGATGAACTTGATGTTCTGGCCCTGGATGAACCTCGGCTGGATGAGGGCGGTAATCAGCACGAACATCGCCAGTACGGCGATGATGCCGAACTCGCGGACTTTGAACACGACATCGGCGAGGCGACGAGGACTCGGACCTGCCTCGCCGGGCGTGGCCTTTGGGACCTCGAGCACCGCGGTCATGAGGCCACCATCTCGGCCTGGCCTGTGGCGGCGGCGACGATGGACTCCTCTGAGGCGTCCGCATGGGCGAACTCGGCGACGAGGCGCCCTTCGCGCATGACAAGCACCCGGTCCGCGACCCTGAGGACCTCCGGCAGCTCTGAGGAGATCATGAGGATGGCCACTCCCTCTCGGGCGAGCTCGACCAACAGGGCGTGAACCTCGCTCTTTGTTGCGACGTCGATGCCACGCGTCGGCTCGTCGACGATGAGAAGCCTCGGGCGGCGACTCAGCCACTTCGCGAGGACTGATTTCTGCTGGTTTCCCCCGGACAAAGTCGAGACCGGGTTCGACAAGCGCAGGTACTTGATGCGCAGTCGCGCCGCCCACTCGGAGGCGAATCTGTGCTCGGTGGCACGCCTCACAAAGCCGAAGCGCTCCAGCCGCCCGAGCGAGGCCATGGCGATGTTGCCCTCGATCGACAGTTCCATGACGAGGCCCTGCAGGCGCCTGTCTTCGGGCACGAGCCCGATTCCTGCAGCCATCGCCGCCGCGGGGGCGCCCTTTTGCAGCCGTGCACCAGCGAGCTGCACCGCTCCGGCGTCATATCGGTCGATGCCGAACACGGCACGGGCCACCTCGCTGCGGCCAGAGCCCACGAGTCCAGCCAGGGCGACGATCTCGCCAGAGCAGACCTCGAGCGATATGTCGGTGAAGACCCCCTCCCTGGTGAGCCGGTCCAGCTTGAGGACGACGTCTCCGCGCTTTGCCTCGTCTTTCTGCTCCCGCTCGACGAGGTCACGTCCGACCATGGCCCGCACGAGGTCGTCGGCCGTTAGGCCCTCCAGGGGACGGGAGAGGACGCGGTTGCCGTCGCGCATGACCATCACTCGCTGGCAGATGGAAAAGACCTCATTGAGGCGGTGCGAGATGAACAGCACCGCTGCTCCAGAAGCCCGGAGCGACTCCACGACCCGGAACAGCCTCTGCACCTCATAGGCCGACAAAGCCGCCGTCGGCTCGTCCATGACGATGACCCGCGCGTCGAGGGAGAGGGCCTTTGCGATCTCGACGATCTGCTGGTCGGCGATGGAAAGTCCACGGGCGATGCGCTCTGGGTCGAGGCGAACCCCGAGCGGGGCGAGGAGCTCGAGCACACGGCGGTGCATGGCTCTCCGGTCGATCCGGTGGCCGCTACGAAGAATCGGGTTTCCTATGAAGACGTTCTCGGCGACCGTCAGGTCGGGGAACAACGACGGCTCCTGGTAGATGACGGCGATACCGGCGTTTCGGGCTTCGGCGGGGCCGGCGATCACGACTTGCTCGCCGCCGATGCGCAGCACACCCTCGTCGGGCTGGTACACGCCGGCGAGGATCTTCACCATCGTCGACTTGCCGGCACCGTTCTCCCCGACAAGGCCATGGGTCTCACCTGCATAAAGCTCCAAGGACCCGTCGCCAAGTGCCTTTACGACACCGAAGGACTTGGTGACATGGTCCAGCACGAGGAGTGGCTCGAGGGCGTCGTCCGGCGACGCAGTGGCGGTCACGGCACGAGGCACCTGGACGGATCCGCCAGCCACATGATCATCGGTGGAGCCACCTAGGTAGCATAAAGCGACTTTATCCTACCAATGTGATATTGTCAAGGGTGACGATCCCTCTGTAAGAGTTGCCAGATCAACAAGGAGCTGGGCAACGGGAGATGCGAATGATCGAGTCTGGTGGAGCACAAATATCACGTCGCAACCTCAGCCAGGCTGTGACCGAAGAGCTGCTCCGGCTCATCGGAACTGGCGAGATTCGTGCCGGGGAGCGATTGCCTACCGAACGCGGGCTCATGGAGCGGTTCCAGGTGGGGCGCAACACGGTCCGAGAGGCCGTCCACGCCCTTGCATCCCAGGGCCTCGTCGACGTACGGCCAGGTCGCGGCGCAACCGTGCTCGCCATGTCGGCCAGCCAGGCTCTTGACAAGGACGTCGTCTCCGCCCTCCTCGATGACCAGGCCGTGTCGGACCTTTACGACTTCCGTCGATTGATCGAAGTGGAGGTCGCTGAGCGAGCAGCCGAGCGGGCGTCCGAACGCGACATCGAGGATATAGCTCGTTACCTTGACAACTACCTGCACTCGTATCACGAGCGGCTGCCAACCTGGAGTGAAGACGTGGCGTTCCACAGGGCAGTCGCGGCGGCGAGCCACAACGTGATCTACCTGGAGGTCCTCGACCTCGTCAACGACAAGTTGTTGGCGACACGCAAGGAAACCCAGCGCCATGCCACCGTGCTCGCACGGGCCGCCACGGAACACCTCGCCGTCTTTGAGGCCATCAAAGCCCATGACCCCGAGAGAGCTCGGGCCGCTATGACACATCACATCGACTCGGCGGTATGGGCGCTGGATCAAGCGAGAAAGCGGCTGCACGAAGGTGCGAACAGCTCTTCCGAGCACGGCAGGACTCCCGACAATTCGTCCGATGGAGGTTGAGATGCCGCGGACCCGCGCCAGATTGCCGTCAGATTCCCTGCAGCCGGATGAGGGAGCCGCTTTCGTGCGAGGTCTGGAAGGTAGCCCCGAAACAGGACAGGGCCTCCTCGATACGGGGTCGGTCGTCGGTTATCTCACGCGCCGCGGCCTATTGGCGAAAGACGGAGCGGAAACCCCCGCGAAACTGACCGAGCTAGGGGGCGGAGTGTCGAGTGTCGTCCTGCTCGTCGAGATGGGTGGCGACCGCTTCGTCGTCAAACAACCCCGAAAGCAGCTTCTAGTCAAAGATGAGTGGCTGGCCAACCCGGAACGCGCGCTGAGAGAGGCCGGGGCCCTGCGGTTCACCCACGACCTGACGGCCGGGGCAGTTCCCATGCTGTTCGACGTGGACGCAGAGACCTGCACCTTGACGATGGCAGCGGCACCTGCGGCGTGGCGGCCTTGGAAGGACCTGCTCCTCGAAGGCACCGTTGATCCATCCACTGGACGGGGTCTCGGCAAGTTGCTCGGAGACTGGCACCTCTCTAGCAGCCACGCTCTGGCGCAGCTGACAGGACTTGACGATCTTGATGTCTTCGACCAACTTCGGATCGAACCTTTCCACCGCACCGTGGCGTCCAGGCATCCCGAGTTGGCACCGCGGATCACCTGTGCCATCGAATCCCTCGTCAAAAGACCCGGCCGCTGCTTGGTCCATGGGGATTTCTCCCCGAAGAACGTCCTCGTCGGCGAGGAAGGCCTATGGGTGATCGACTTCGAGGTTGCCCATGTTGGAAACCCTGTTTTCGACGTCGCCTTCCTGCTTGCTCATCTGATCCTCAAGTCCGTTCACCAACCTGGCTTAGCCAACGCCTACCGCGGCTGCGCGGCAGAGTTCCTCGAGGGCTACGAGGACGGCGCGGGCAGCGAATTCATGCCATCCGACGAGAGCCTCGCCCTCCATGTCGGCTGTCTTCTTCTCGCTCGCGTCGATGGCAAGTCGCCGGCTGACTACCTCACGATGTCGGAGCGTGCGCGCGCTTGGGACCTTGGATCGGGGTACCTGCACCACCCGGTCAACCTGCTCTCATCCTGGCCGTCCTCCGAGCGTGAGCTCTCCCGATGAATTCCAGGGCCGCAACGGCAATCGCTGGCGTGGATTCCTGCGAGGTCCTCGACTCCCGGGGCCGGCCGACAGTTTGGTGCGAAGTCACGCTCGCGGGAGGCGCCAAGGGCTCCGCGAGCGTCCCTTCGGGCGCTTCGACCTCCGGCCACGAGCGCTGCGAATTGCGCGACGGCGCCAAGCGATACGGGGGTAATGGCGTCCTCCGGGCTGTCGCAAACGCCCGTCACGTACTGGGGCCGGCCGTGGAAGGCCTCGATGCATCCGACCAGCGGACGATCGACGAGACGCTTATCAGTACTGATGGCACTCCGGATCTGTCCAGGCTCGGTGCGAATGCAGTGCTCGCCATATCGGTGGCGACAGCTATCGCATCCGCCGAGGCGCGCGGCGTTCCGCTCTATCGATACTTGGCAAATAGCCTCGGCGTCGAGCCGCTGCTGCCGCTGCCGATGGTCAACGTCCTCTCCGGTGGCGCCCATGCAGGGGGCTGCCTCGACGTACAGGACTTCCTCGTTGTTCCCCTCGGAGCCACAAGCTTCGCCGAGGCGATCGAGTGGGCAGCTGCTGTCCGAGAGGCGACGCGGCGTGAGGCGACGGCCATGGGTTACTCCGCCGATCTCGCGGCTGACGAGGGTGGACTCGGTCTGGCGCTCAAGCGCAACCGCGCCGCTCTTGACCTGCTCTGTGCCGGAATCGAGGCCGCGGGCCTTAGGCCTGGCACGGATGCCGGAATTGCCATTGACGTCGCCGCCAGTCAACTTGCCACCCCCTCCGGGTACCTGCTCCGGACCGAGGGTCGCGAGCTCGATGCCGCCGAGCTTGTCGATGAGCTTGCCAGCTGGTGTGCCGAGTACCCGATCGTCTCGATCGAGGATCCCCTCGGGGAGGACGATTGGCCCGGATGGGAGCTCGCCGCCCGCCGCCTCGCCGGGCAGATACAGCTCATAGGCGACGACCTGTTCGCCACCGACCTCGAACGTCTCGAACGCGGTATTCAGACCGACGTGGCCACGGCCGTTCTGGTGAAACCCAATCAGAACGGCACGCTGACCGGCGCTCTGGACGTCCTGCTACGGGCGAGATCCGCGGGTCTCGCGACGGTTGTCTCCGCCCGCTCCGGGGAAACCGAGGATTGCTGGCTCGCTGATCTGGCGGTTGGCTGGGCTGCCGGCCAGATCAAGGTGGGCTCGACCACACGGTCGGAGCGCACAGCCAAATGGAACCGCCTGCTCCGGATCGAGCACCGTGCGGGACCGGGCGCGCCATACGCCGGGGCCGCAGCTCTCGCCAGAACGTGAAACCCGCAACGGCACCGGCCTCTGGTCGAGCTCGTCTCGGCCGGCGATCACAACATCGAGCTCGTCAGCCGGCGAAGCGCTCTCCAGGCCAAGGTGCTCCGAGCCCTCCACGTCGACACCTCGACCTGGGACAAGGCCACAATCGCCTGAACAGGGCATAATCTGAGCCCCGGGGTCGCGCGCCCGGCCCACGAGGGTGTTGGAGATCACCGCCGCGTGGAAGAAGGCGTCGTCCGGACCATCCGCCACCCAGGACAGCGTCGAGCCGAAGATCAGCGATGATGTCGTGGATCTTCGCGTGGTCGTGCCAGTACTCGGCCTTGTAGCCCGAAGCGACAGTGAGGTCGACCGTTTGCTGAACGTACATCTCGTAGTACTTGGAGGGCCCGACGGCCAAAGGCCCCATCTGCACAAAGCCGGTGGAACCGGGCTCGTCTGCCTCCAAGCCCGTGTAGAACTTGAAGCGGAACAACCGGACCGACGAGAACTTGTGTGCAACCGAGTCGTCGATCAGGCAGAACGCGGCAGGAGACTCGGCCGTTGTCCTTAAGCCGATGACCGCCTTCTCGAAGAGCGTCACCTCGGCATCCGGGTAGCCGCTAAGGAAGGAGGCGATCGAGCTTCCGCTGATGCCGCCGCCTGTCACCCCGATTCTCTTGTTCAAGGTCCGGGGGGAACCGGTCGATCTAACTATGGTGCGAGGACTGGTACCGCGCGGGTCGATTCGCCGAGCCGCGCCACGCGCAAGGCTGGTCGCGATGCGCGCGATGGCGGCGTCGGCGACTGTTGCGATGTATGTCTCGCCAGTGGAGGCTCAACTCACAACGAACCCGGAGCTCGTGGGCTCGCATCCCTATCGTCTGGACGCGCCGAGAGGCGCTCATCTGCCCTTCGCAGGCTCCTTCCAGGCTGTCTGCGGACGTCCGGGCGTCGGTGTCGCTCAATGCCTCGCCGACGTGCTGCATCCGGGCGGCGTGGTGGCCGAGGCCAGCACTCCCACCGGCCTTTCGCCGGACATTATCGAGGGCGTCTATGGCTTCACGACCACTGCCGCCGCCGGTTCCGGTCAGACGATCGCACTCGTGGACGCATACAACGATCCGGACGCCGCGAGCGACCTGAACGAGTTCAGCGCTCAGTACAGCTTGCCGCCGGAGTGCAACGGGGGATCCTCGCCCCCATCTTGTTTCGAATTCACCCAGGTGAACGAGACTGGCGGGAGCAGCCTGCCCGCAAGCGACGCCAGCTGGGACCTGGAGATAAGCCTCGATATCGAGTGGGCCCATGCACTCGCCCCCGGGGCGAACATCCTGCTCGTCGAGGCGGCAAGCAACAACCTCTCCGACATGATGGCGGCTGAGCAGTACGCGGCCACCCAGGCGAACTACGTCTCCAACAGCTGGGGATCGTCGGAATTGGCCGGCGAGGAGTCTGATGACTCGAACTTCACACGGCCTGGCGTCAGTTACTTCGCCGCTGCCGGCGACTCGGGCGGATTGGTGATCTGGCCCTCGGCGTCGCCTGATGTGATCTCGGTCGGGGGCACCAGCCTCACGTTCAGTTCCGGGGGCACCCTCGCCCAAGAAGCCGCCTGGAGCAGCGGTGGTGGTGGTTGCAGCGCCTACGAGACTGCAAGTACCTACCAGTCAACCGGGAGCGTGAACTGCGCCGGCATGCGCGCAACGCCGGATGTCTCTTTGGACGCCGACCCGAACTCAGGTGTCTCGGTATACGACAGTGTCTCCTATAAGGGTCCACCACAGGATAACTCGCGCAGTGTAGCCTGAAGGCGTGGAGGTGACCGCCGAGGAGCTCGAGTGGTTCTTCGCGACGGTTCTGCCCCACATGAACGAACGTCAGCGGCGTGTCGTGTCGGGAGCGACTGCGCTGATGATCGGCCACGGCGGTAAGGCGAGGGTCGCCGATACCTCCGGGCTTGCCCGCAACACCGTCATCCGGGCGGCTCGCGAGATCGAGTCCGGCCTGGAGGTGACCGACCGTCAACGCGGTCGGGGCGGTGGTGACAAGAAGGCAATCGACAAACAACCGGGGCTGCTCGAAGCCCTCGACGAGCTCGTCCATCCCGACACGCGGGGCAACCCGATGTCGTTCGTACGCTGGACCTCCAAGTCGACCTACGACTTGGCAGACGAGCTCGCCCGTCAGGGCTTCCAGGTCTCGCCCGAGCTTGTGAGGCGCCTCCTGCACGAGATGGGCTACAGCCTGCAGGCTCCGTCCAAGCAGAAGGAGGGGACCGCCCACCCTGATCGCGACGCCCAGTTCCAGTACTTGAACGGCGCCATAGCGGACTTCGCCAAGACAGACGACCCAGCCATCAGCGTCGACACCAAGAAGAAGGAGCTCGTCGGCGAGTACGACAACAACGGCAGGGAATGGCAGCCGAAGGGCGAGCCCGTCGAAGTGCTCGACCACGATTTCGTCAACCCCGAGATGGGCAAAGCCGTCCCCTACGGGGTGTACGACCTCACCAACGACGAGGGCTGGGTCTCAGTCGGCGAGAACGCCGACACCGCCGCCTTCGCCGTCGAGTCGATCCGCAGATGGTGGCAGCACATGGGCGCCGAGCGGTTCCCCGAGGCCGAGCGGCTGTTGATCACCGCGGATGCCGGCGGGTCGAACGGCTACAGGATCCGAGCCTTCAAGGTCGAGCTCGCCAAGCTCGCAAAAGAGACGGGCCTCGAGATCACAGTCTGTCACTACCCGCCCGGAACCTCGAAGTGGAACAAGATCGAACACCGCATGTTCAGCTTCATCTCGATGAACTGGCGGGGCCGGCCGCTCACTTCGTACCGCACGATCGTCGAGTTGATCGCCGGGACCACTACCCGGAAGGGGTTGCGCATCCGGGCTGAGCGCGACCAGACCGGCTATCGCACGAAAGTCAAGATCTCCAACGCCGAGCTAGCGGCGGTGCCGCTCCGCCGCCACGATTTTCACGGCGACTGGAACTACACCATCGCGGCAACGTGAACGCTCATCCTCAATCGCAAGCGACGAGGAACGCTCAACTTAAATCGCGGCGGGCCCTAAGGGTCAGACGGGTTGGTGGACAGTCGGCGGCACGAGTGCTTCGACGCCCATGGTGACAGCGCGAGCGGCGGTCACCGGAGCTCAGATGAACGCCCAGTACCTGTACTCGAACCCTCC
>Ga0182015_10002620_pt1 | contig 21367 bp, 26 predicted proteins | sample 712P3MmetaG_FD_120478 | JGI IMG/M metagenome (GOLD analysis project Ga0182015, IMG submission 120478) | Permafrost microbial communities from Stordalen Mire, Sweden - 712P3M metaG | ecosystem: Environmental > Terrestrial > Soil > Wetlands > Permafrost | place: Sweden: Stordalen | collected...
CCGTTGAGGTTCCGGAGCCGGACCACCAGCACCGCCGATGTCAGGATGAGCGCGAGGAGGAGATAGTCGAGCACCCAGAACGCGCTCATCGCGCCTCGCTTTCCGCTCCGGCTGCCGCCTGCTCCCTGACCTGGTCGGTGACGGCGCCGGGCCACATGCCGATGCCCGCCTTGTAGGCCGCCCGCGCCAGCGCGTGTGATGCGGCCGGGTTCACGACCAGCAGCAGCGCAGCCACCAGCAGCGCGCGGCTGCCATAGGTGCTGACCGGTCCTTCGCCGACGACGAGCGCGGCCAGCACCGGCAGCGCTCCCATGGTGATCGTCATGCTGGAGCACTGAATCCGGCAGTACACATCGGGCATCCGCAGGATCCCCACCGCGCCGGTGAGCGAGAAGAACCCGCCGATGGCGGCCAGCGCGATAACGATGCCTTCTCTCATGCCATCCCCCGTCCTCTCACAGCAGCCCCCGTTCCAGGTACCGCGACCACACGATGGCCCCCAGGTAGCTGAAGGACGCCAGCCACAGCGCCACGTCGACATAGACCGTGCGGCGCGCGAACGCGGCGAAGAACAGCACCGCGAGCGCCGCCTGCGTCGAGATCGTGTTCAGAGCCACGATGCGGTCCGAGATCGTGGGGCCGGCGGCCAGCCGGATCAGCAGCAGCGCCACGATGGCGACCTCCCCGATCGCGACGGCGCCGTACACCGCCGTCACCGCTTATCCGCCCCCGCCCGCTTATCTTCCGCTGCCCGCTTATCCGCCCCTGCCCGCGGGCGCAGCAGCGCCAGCAGGCGCTCCGCCGGACGGGTGATAGCCCGCGACGCGCCCGCCCGGCCGCCGTCTGGGACGGCGACCGCGTGGTACTGCATCTGGCCACGGCTCGGGTCGAGGTCGACGAGCTGGTTGTCGACCACGACCGACGTCATGAGGCCCACCGCGGTGAGCCCGCCAGCGCTCCGTTGCCGCGTTTCCGCGATCACCATGCCGCTGGTCAGCGGCCTGCGCGGGTCCCAGATCCGCCGCGCGAGCCGCACGTTCGACGTCACGATCCGGCCGCCGGTCGCCGCGAGCAGCCATACCGCCCCGGCCAGCCGCCGCGGGTCGAGCAGCAGCCAGGGACCGGCCGCGTTACCCAGCGGCGCGAGCGCGACGGCGGCCGCAGCGGCCACCAGCGCGCCGAACAGGAGCTGCTCCGCGGTCAGCGTCCAGGTCAGCAGCACCCAGACAAGGAACGCCCAGCAGAAGATGGCCCCCACCCGGATGGACGCGGACTGCCACGATGCCATGTCAGCTCCCTACGTGCATGTCAGCTCCCTACGTCGAACGGCACCTGCCGTACCCGTGGCCCGGCCGCCAAACATGCCAGACTGACTGCCAGATTCCGCTGCCAGATTCCGCTCGGTGTTTGCGGGCCTCCGTGAGCGGTAGGGGTCAGGGAAGCTAGTAGATAGGACGTGCCCGATGCCGCATTCCGCTGGCCGCCCGGGACTGGAGAGCGAGATCTCCGGGCTGACCGAGCGCCGCGGGCAGCTGCGGCAGGCCGCATCGCTGCCGGGCGCGCATCTGCATCAGGTGCTCGAGGCCGCGTTCGCCGAGCTGGACGGGGCGATCGACGCGCTGACCGCGCTGCGGGCCCAGTCGGCCGCCGAATCTGCGACCGACCGGCTGGCCGCCGGCCAGCAGGGGGACCGGCGGCTGCTGCACGCGGTTTTCCAGGAAGCGCCGGTGCCGCTGTTCCTCCTCGATCGCGACGGCACCGTCCGGCGGGCTAACCGGCGGGCCGGCCACCTGCTCGGCTTCTCCCCCGGATACGCCACCGGGAAGCCGTTCACGGCCTTCGTGGAGCTGCCGGCCCGCGCGGCCGTGCAAACCCACCTGGCTGCTGCCCGGCGCACTGGTACGGGCCGGCAGGTCCAGTGCGGCCTGCTCGGTGTGGCCGGCCCGGTGCCCAACGTGCTCGATATCGGCCCGGTCAGCCTGCCGGGAGAACCCGACCAGCTGATTGTCGCGGCGACCCGCGCTGGCCCGGCTGCCGACGCCGCCCGTCGCGGCCGCCCGCCATCCGGCCGCAGCCGATCCGGGTCCGCGAGCAGACCCGGTGCCGTCCGCCGGCCCTGATGCGTCCGCCGGCCCTGTTCCGTCCGCCGGCCCCGATCCGTCTGCCAGTCCGGCTCCGCGAGCCGACCCGGACCAGGAGTCCGTCGCCGAGGTCCGCACGGCTACCGGCCGGCTTGACCTGCTGGGTGCGGCGACCCGGCTGGTACTGGAGAACGCCACGGTCAGCGAATCCGTCATGCTGCAGCGCTGCGCGAGGCTGCTGGCCAGCAAGCTCGCCGCCTGGGTCATCGTCGACGTGGAACGGCAGGGGCAGCTGCGGCGGCAGTTCGTCATCGGCCCGCAGGACGAGCGGTCCGCGGAGCTGGCCAGGTCCCTGGCGAGTGTCGACCCGCAGCCGGACTCCGCGCCCAGCCAGGTGCACGACTCCGGCAGCTCCCTGCTGATCGCGCACGCCGAGGACGGTGGCTTGCTGGGCGCCGGCCCGGACGGCATACCGGTCCTCGCCCTCCTCGGCGCGACGTCGGTACTCACCGTCCCGCTGTCCGACGGCGAGCGTTCCTACGGCGCCCTGACTCTCGCCAGGCAGACCGGCGCAGGTTACTTCAGCACGGCTGACGTTGGCCTGGTAGAGGAGATCGGGGAGCATCTGGCGCTCGCGATCAGGGTGGACCGGATGCTCCGGCAGCGCGCTGACGTGACCGATGCGCTGCAGGCGGGACTGCGGCCGCCGGAACTGCCCGCCATCCCGGGCGTCGAGATCGCCGCGGCTCACCAGGACGCCACCGGCCTGCCCGGGCCCGGCGGCGACTTCTACAACGTGTACCGCACGCCCGGGGGCTGGGGAGTGGCGATCGGCGACGTCTGCGGGAAGGGAGACGGCGCGGTGGCGGTGACTGCCGCCGCACGGCATGCCATCCGGGTCACCGGGCACTGGTGCGCCGATCCGGCCGAGGTGCTGCGCATGGTCAACGAGATCATGCTGGCCGAGGAATTCGGCGGCCGGTTCGTCACGGCCGATGCCGCACACCTGCAATGGCGGGACGGCATCCTGCGGGTCACGGTCGGCAGCGCCGGGCACCCGCTGCCCGTGCTGATCCGCCCGGACGGGCGGGTGCAGACGATGAACGGCGGCGGCCTGCCGCTCGGGATCTTCCCCGACCCCGGGCCGCAGGCGCAGGAACTGGAGCTGTCCAAGGGCGACATGCTGTTCTTCTACACCGATGGCCTGACCGACGCGCGCGGTCCCGGCCTGACCTCGTTCGAGGACCGGCTGACCGAGGAACTCGCCGCGCTGGCCGGCCAGCCGCCCGCCGAGGTGGCCGCGCGGATGCAGAAGGCCGTGCTGGAATTCTGCGGCGGCCTGCTGCGGGATGACATGACCATGCTCGTCCTGCGGGCGGGCGAGCCGCCCGGCGCGTGATCGCGTGGCGGAGGAAATCAGCTAGCCGGAGAGGCAGGTCGCAGCGGTGAACCCGGTCGAGCGCGGGATCCGGCGGATAGACGCGGCCCAGCGGCGGCACAGGGCATCCGCGTTCGCCTTCGGCGTCGTCAAGAAATACGGCGACGACAACGGGGGCACTCTGGCGGCGAGCCTCGCGCACTCGGCCTTTGTCGCGGTCTTCCCCCTGCTGCTCGTTCTGGTGACGATCCTGGGCCGGGTAGCGGCCAGCGATCCGTCGTTGCAAAATGACGTGCTGAACGCTGCTGCCAGCCAGTTCCCCGGGCTGCTCGGACATAAGCTGAGCGGCATCCACGCGCTGCACCGCTCCAGCGCGATCGGCCTGGTCGTCGGATTGCTCGGGCTGCTCTGGGGCGCGACCGGGCTTGCCCAGGCCGGGCTGTTCACGATGGAGCAGGTGTGGAACCTGCCCGGCCCGGCCCGGCCGGGATACCTGCCGCGCCTTGCGCGCTCGGCGATATTTCTCGGCGTGCTCGGGTCAGTCGTGATAATTACGACGCTGCTCGCGGGCCTGGACACCTTTGGCCACAACGCCGTCGCCATTGTTGTGCTCGCGGAAGTGCTCGCGCTCGCGGCGAACGTCGGGCTGTACTTCGTCAGTTTCCGCGTGCTGACCCCGAAGGGCGTGCCGAGCCGGGCTCTCGTCACCGGCGCGGTTGTCGGCGGTGTCGCCTGGACGCTGCTGCAGGCGCTCAGTACCTACCTGGTCCATCACTATCTGCATAGTGACTCGGTCTATGGCGCATTCGCGATCGTGCTCGGCCTGGTCGCATGGATCTACCTCGGCGTGCAGGTGACGGTCTACGCAGCCGAGGTGAATGTCGTGCTCACGCGGCGGCTGTGGCCGCGCTCGATGATGCAGCCGCCGCTGACGGAGGCCGACCGGGCCGCGATGGCACTCCAGGCGCTGCAGAACCAGCGACGAAAAGAAGAGCGCGTCAGGGTGTCCTTCACCGACCGGCCGCGCGGCGCCAAGGCCGGCCCCGGCACGCCGCGGACCCCCGAGGAGATCGCACCGCCCGCGGAATCCGGCCGTGCCGTGGAATCTGCCGGGCCCGCGGAATCCGGCCGTGCCGTGAAACCTGCCGGGCCCGCGGAATCCGGCCGTGCCGTGGAATCTGGCAGGCCTGCTGAATCTGCCCAGCCCGCGGAATCCGCGAGCGACGGCAGCGCAGGCTGATCGCTGCCGCGAGTTCGTCTAGCCGCTCAGGCCCCCGGGCTTCCTTCGCTGTCCTGCTCATCTAGCGAGGCCTGGCGAATCTCGTGATGCGCGTCGCCGGTAGCGCGCAACTCGTCGTCGGAGGCATGCTCCAGCGTCATCAGGGCGTTATCGGCACCGGGCAGCGCCTGCAGGATCTCATCGAGCTTGCGCTGGGTCGCTGCTTGCTGGCGCCCCTGGGTGTGCTGGATGACGAAAACCATGGCCAGGGTCAGGGCGGCGACCAGGCTCTGAAAGATGGTCTCCCACCGCGCGGGAAACCCGACAGCGAAGCTGACGATGACCCAAGCCAGTGCGGCGGCGACGATGGTCAGCGCGGTCAGCGGACGTGACGTCCGCCGGTCCAGCTCAGACAGCAGCCGGCTACCTAGCGGTCGCCCCCGGTCGGCTTGCAGGTCTGGTTCGGCCATCCGGGCCTCCCGGGTCATCGCTCTTGACTGGGCCGCCAACATTAGTCATTCAGCAGCCGATGCGGCTCACCGCGCGCTTGCGCGCGGACGACGAGGTGGCCGCGTGGCCGGAGACGGCCAGCCCGACCGCGGCGAGCACGGTAGCGTGCCACGTCCTGAGATCTTTCGCGCTGACCTCCTGGCCGAAGAGTTCCCGCAAGTACCCGTTCATATCGCCGCTGTCCAGCTCACGCCAGTCACGACGGTCCCGGTAGGCGAGCAGCCGCTGGCCTGGGGGGCCGCTTGCGGCGCAGCGCGCCTGCTCAGCCGGCGTCCGGCAGAAGCACCTGGATGACGCCGTCCCGGATGCGGGCCCGGAAGACGGGCTGGGGGGCGGTAGCCGGGCCGCGTGCGACGGATCCATCGGATATCCGGAATTTGCTGCCGTGCCAGGGGCATGTCAGGCAGCCGTCCGCAAGGTCGCTGTCCGACAGCGGCCCGGACATATGGCTGCACCGGTCAGCGAGCGCATGCACGCCCCGGCCCTGGCGGAGGATCACCACCGGCACCTCGCCCAGCATCTTCCGGACCGGGCGGCCGTCGGAGAGGTCAGCGGCGGCCATCAGGTCGTGCCAGCCCGGCTCGATCAGGTGCGGGACAGCCTCGGCATGGTTCGCGCCGCCGGCCAGGCGGAAGGAGATATGGCCGCCCAGCAGGCCGCCGGCGCTGACGGCGGCCAGCCCGGCGAAGCGCAGCGCCCGCCCGGTGCCGGGCGCGCGGGCGATAAGCGACGTGCCGTAAAACCCGATCGCGGTCGCGTTGGCTATCGCGTGCACGACGCCGACCCGCATCTGCTGCTCATGCTGCTCTGCCCAGTCGGCGGCCCCGGCCAGCGCAGCCGGCGCCGAGGCGGCCAGGCCGAACATGACCAGCCGCCGGGCCGCCGCGTCGTCGCCAGGCCGCGCATCGAGGACGGCAGCCGACAACCAGGCGCCGACCGCTCCCTGGGCCAGTACCGGGTGCAGCGGATGGCCGAGCCACACTCCGTGCAGGCCGTCACGGAGCCGGCCAGGGCGCAAGCACCGGGCCGCCCGCTGGCCGAGCGCGACAACCTGGTCGAGCGCTTCGGCCTGCTCCAGCCGGGAGATGATACGCATGCGGTTGCTGGTATCCCGCAGCCTGCGCGTCAAACCCGCCTGAGCTGCTCTCGCCTGCCCCAGGCTCAGCTGTCGTTGCCGGGCAGGAGTTCCTGGACCTTGGTCTTCAGGCCCTCCTTGATCACGCCCCAGCGGTCCTCGTCACCCTTCAGTAGTGCCATGGCGGCGTCCTTGGCCTGCTCGAAGGTGGCATGCGGCGGGATCGGCGGCACGTCCGGGTCGGTCCGGACATCCAGGAGGGTAGGCCGGTCAGCGGACAGCGCTCGCTCCCAGGCCGGGCCTAGCTGATCAGGCTTGTCGACATTGATGCCGTACAGCCCGAGACTGGCGGCGAAGGCCGCGTAGTCGACATCGGGCAGCACCTGGGACTCGGTGAACTTCGGCGCGCCTTCCATTGCGCGCATTTCCCAGGTGACCTGGTTGAGGTCGTTGTTGTGCAGCACCGCGATGATGAGCCGCGGATCGGCCCATTCCCGCCAGTAGTGCTTGATGGTGATCAGCTCGGCGAGGCCGTTCATCTGCATCGCGCCGTCACCGGCGAACACGATGACCGGCCGGTCCGGGCAGCCGAACTTAGCGCCGATGCCGTACGGCACGCCAGGTCCCATGGTGGCCAGGTTCCCCGACAGCGAGCCGCGCATGTGATCGCGGAACTTCAGCTGCCGGGCATACCAGTTCGCCGACGAGCCGGAGTCGGCGGTCACGATCGCGTTGCCGGGCAGCCGGGCTGACAACTCGGCGAACAGCCGCATCGGATTGACCGGGTCGGCGTCGACCATGGCCTCGGCCTCCATCACCTGCCACCAGCGCGCGACCTTGGCCTCGATGTCCTCACGCCAGGCCCGGTCCTGCTTGCGCTGCAGGCGCGGGATGAGCGCCCGCAGCGTGGCGGCGGCGTCCCCGACGAGGTTGACCTCGTAGGGATAGCGCATGCCGATGTACTTGGCATCGATATCGATCTGCACGGCGCGAGCCTGGTCGAAGGCAGGCAGGAACTGGGTATAAGGGAAGCTGGACCCTACGGTCAGCAGCGTGTCGCAGCCCGTCATCATGTCGTAGCTCGGCCTGGTCCCGAGCAGCCCGATCGAGCCGGTGACATAAGGCAGGTCGTCAGCGAGCACGTCCTTGCCCAGCAACGGCTTTGCCACCCCGGCCCCGAGGAGCTCAGCGACTTGCTTGAGTTCCGCGCGTGCGCCGCGGGCACCCGAGCCGGCCAGGATCGCCACCTTCTGCCCGGCGTTGAGAATCTCCGCGGCCCGGCCGATCGCGGCATCGCCCGGCACCGTCTCCGGCCAGTCGACGCCGACGCTGGACGGCACCATCTTGAACTCGTGGGTTGGCGCGGAGTACTCCAGTTCCTGCACGTCAGACGGGATGATGATCGCGGTCGGCGCCCGCTCGGCGAGCGCTACGCGAATCGCCCGGTCCAGCACGTTCGGCAGCTGCTCGGGCACGGTGACCATCTGCACGTAGTCGCTGGCCACATCTTTGAACAGGCTCAGCAGGTCGACTTCCTGCTGGTAGGAGCCGCCCATCGCAGAGCGGCTGGTCTGCCCGGCGATCGCCAGCACCGGGACGTGGTCGAGCTTCGCGTCATACAGGCCGTTGAGAAGATGGATCGCGCCCGGCCCTGAGGTCGCCGCGCACACGCCGAGACGACCGGTGAACTTCGCATAGCCGACAGCCTCGAAGGCGCTCATCTCCTCATGCCGGGCCTGTACGAATTTCGGATTGTTCTCCGCGCGGCCCCAGGCGGCGAGCAGGCCGTTGATGCCATCACCGGGGAAGCCGAAGATCTTCTCTACGCCCCAGTCGCGCAGTCGTTGGAGCAAGTAGTCGGCGACTGTCATCGCGGCCATCGGTGGTTCCTCCTGGCTATTGCTGGTTAACCCGGCCGACGGGCCCAGGTCAGCTCGTGGCGCGCACCTCTACCCGCCGGCGGGTAACTCATTCACCGCGAGCACCCGAATCGGCCCGACACGGCAACCAAGTTCAGCCGGAGGGGACCGGCCCGTTGCGTTGCCGGCCTGCGCGCAGTTTGTCTGCAACGGCTCCGGGGACATTTCGGTGCAGGATGTCCCAGACGCGAAGATCGAGCAGCCCGCGGATGTGATCGTCAAGATCACCGCCCGATAGCAGGCGGCTTCCGGCTAGTTCCCGAGGAGGCTCTCCGGGAGTCCCGCGAGCAGTTCTGCCGGGCCGTCGTACACCTGCGCCGCGCCCGCGCCGAGCAGCTCATCCCGGCTGATACCGCCGCTCAGCAGGCCGATGCAACGGACGCCCGCCTTCTCGCACGCCCGGACATCCCAGACGGTGTCGCCGACGAAGACGGCCTCCGCGGCGCTCACGCCAGCCCGGTTCAGGGCGACCTGCACCAGGTCGGCGGCCGGCTTGCTGCGCTCGACGTCGGCCGACGACGTCGCCGCGTCGATCGCGTCCTCGGCGTCGAGCACCCCGCGGAGGACCGCGAACTCCCGCTCGTCGGCCGAGCTGGCCAGCACTACCCGCAGTCCGCGCTCCTTGCACGCCCGCAGTAGCCCGGCGGCGTGCCGCAGCGGCCTGAGCCGGGACCAGTAGGTCGCGTAGAGGGCGCTATGAGCGGTCCGGATCCCGGTATCGTCGTCGCGCTCGCGGTCGTCGGGCAGCAGCTCATCCAGCAGCTGGTCTGAGCCCATTCCGATGGCCCGGTGGATGCGCGCCATCGGGACCTCGTGCCCGGCCTGGAGGAACGCCTCCCACCAGGTCACTGCGTGCAGGTAGTTGCTGTCGACAAGCGTGCCGTCGACATCGAAGAGCACCGCGGCCGTGGGCCTGGTCATGCTGCGTCACTCTCCCGCAGGCGCGGCAGTACCTGCTCGGCGTAGAACTCGAAAAACTCGTCCGGCGCGCCGCCGACCTGCCCGATATAGACCTCGTCGAAGCCGGCATCAGTGAAAGCGCGGGCGCTCCCGGCGTGCTCGGATGGATCCGGCCCGCATGCCGCCTCGATCATGTTCTCGGAGATCAGCGGCACCAGCTCGCCGAAATGGCGGGGCGTCGGGAGCAGCTGCATCGCCTCGCCGGGGATCGCGTCCGTTGGCCACAGCCGGTGCATCGTCGCACGCGCCTTGGCCTTATCAGGACCCCAGCAGACCTTCAATCCGCCCTGGACCGGCCGGTCCCCGCCGCCGGACTCACGGTAGAGCCGGACGAAGTCGGCGTTCGGCTGCACGCACACGTAGCCATCGCCGATACGGGCCGCCAGCTTGACGGACTTCTCGCCGAAGCCTGAGATGTAGATCGGCGGCGGGCTGACCGGCACCGAGTACAGCCGGGCGGTGTCGACCGTGTAGTGGTCCCCGGCATGGCTGATGAGGTGTCCGGTCAGCAGTTCCCTGATCACGTGCACCGCTTCCTCGAGCATCTCCAGGCGCTGCTCCGCAGGCGGCCACCGATCACCCAGGATGTGCTCGTTGAGCGCCTCGCCGGTGCCCACGCCGAGGCTGAACCTGCCTCCGGTCAGCAGCGCCGAAGTGGCAGCCGCCTGGGCGGTGATGGCCGGGTGCACGCGTACCAGCGGGCACGTCACCGCCGTAGTGACGGGCAATGATGTTGCTTGCGAGATCGCTCCGATGACGGACCAGACGAAGCCGCTCTCGCCCTGCTCGTCGAGCCATGGATGGAAGTGATCGGAGATCCACAGCCCGTCAAACCCGGCTTCCTCGGCCAGCCGCGCCTGCCGCACGAGTTCCTCCGGCGGGTACTCCTCGGAGGACAGGAAGTAGCCGTAACGGGTCATTGCTTGGTCATCCTCTCCGGCGGGGCATCGGCAGCGAGCCAGGCGCTACCCGCACTCGGCCCGCTTACACCGGCGGAGAGGGACCTACAGCCAGTCTTTGCGCTTGAAGACGACCCAGAGGGTAATTGCGGCGATGATCATGATGGCGACGGAGATGCCAACCCCGCCCTGCTGGCTGAAGCCAGGGTAGGGAACGTTCATGCCATAGAAGCCGGTGACGAAGGTCGGTACCGCGATGATCGCCGCCCAGCTGGTGACCTTCTTCGTGATGACGTTCATCCGGTTGCTCTGGATCGTCAGGTTCGTCTCCAGGATCGTCGTCACCAGGTCCCGCAGGCTCTCTGTCCACTCGGTCGCCCGCAGCACGTGGTCGTATACGTCCTGGTAGTACGGCTGCAGAGCGTCATCGACGATTTTCAGGTCACGGCGCATCAGCGCGTTAACGACCTCGCGCATGGGCAGCACCACCCGCCGCAGCAATACCAGGCTCTTGCGCAGCTCGAAGGTGCGCCGCTGCAGGTCGTTGCCCCGCGAACTCTCATCGAACAGCTCGTCCTCCAGGTCCTCGATGGTGTCATCAAGGGCCTGGACGGCAGCGAAATGCCCGTCGACGACGTTGTCGATCAGGCCGTACAGCAGGTAGCCGATTCCTGTCCCGGACAGGTCCGGGCTGGCGTCCCAGTAGGAGACGACGGCGCCGATGTCCAGCCCGTCGTCTTTCCTGACGGTAATCAGGGCGCGCGGGGTGATGAAGGCAGCCAGCTCGCTGGTGGCCAGCTCGCCGGTGGCGGTATCCAGCTGGACCGCGTAGGCAGCCATGAACAGGTGACTGCGGTAACGGTCAAGCTTCGGGCGCTCGTGATCGTGCACCGCGTCTTCCACCGCGACCGGGTGCAGGCCGAATTCCGCGCTCAGGACCGCCAGGTCCTCACGGTCCGGGTCGCGCAGGTCCAGCCACACGACGGCAGAGTCGTCCTTCAGGTACTCGCTGATATCGGCGACGGGGAAGCCCTCCAGCTCAAGCTCGCCGCCACGGTAAAGCCTGGTGCGGGCCTGGCACTTGGTGGGCGTGGACTCCGCGACCGCGGACGCGAGCACCTTGTCGGGATCCCGGCCGTGGAAGGTAGCCTGGCCGTCCGCCAGCGGGACGGCAAGGGCGCCGTCACGCGACCCGGTCAGCGCCGTGGTCGCGTCGGCGGAAACGGCGAGGCCCGTGCTGCCAGGCCCGGGAACTGCGGATGGGTCAGGCTGCGGCCCGGTCATGTGGTCTCCTCGCGTCGGCTCGCGCCGTCCGGCGCGGTACCTCTCCCCGTAAGAATGACAGGGGCACCGGGCCGCACCACGGCGGGCAGCTCCGCGTCATACCACACGTGCGCGTCGCGGTATTCCGCGTTCGGCTCATCCTCGGCACCGGCCCATTTCCGGACGCGCTTCTCCGCGGCCGCGCCATCCCACTCGCGGTCACGGTCGGCCAGCGGAAAATCGCCGAATGCGGTGACGGCCATGGCTCGTCCTTTCGCTCAGTCGGGCAGCGAGCGGCTGCCGCGTTTCGCCGGAGCAGTACAGGCGGGTTCCGTCATGGCCGTGAGCTCATGGCCGCCAGCGTGCTGTAGGCAACCACACCGAAAGCCAGGTGCGGAACCGCTCCCGGGCACGGGGTGCCCGCTGCGCCTTGCCAGCTCTTCCACCACCCGCTCCGGCGTCGAGCTAGACGGGCGCGCCCGCATCGCCATGTCCGCGTAGGTCACCACGTTGAGAGCCGTTGTCCCGGCCGCTCCTGCGGCCGCCCCCTGCATGAGTCGTTTCAGCATGCAGCCCCGCTGCCCGCTTCCGGCGAGCCGAAACCGGCGGTCACTGGCCGCCTGCGCGACACGGTCAGCACGTCAGCGCCGCCGCCGGCGCGGGGCGGACCACTCTGGGCCGACTCCGGCCTGGCGCAGAGCGAGGCAGACGAGTCCGGCCAGCAGGAAGCTGATCGGCGAAAAAACGGCGCTCGTCGCGACGGTTGCAGCGTTAATGATGAAGCCGATCGCGAACAGGACGGCGGCAATGACAGCGAGCATGGTCCCTTCCTTCCGATGATGTGGCGAGGTCGGCCATTGGATGTGGCAAGCAGCGGCCATTCCTGGCCGTGCGGTAACTCTCCGTAATTGTCTACGGCGCAACGGTAGCTGTCAGTGGTTACGCAACGCGTCTATCAGCTGCCTCTTGTTCATCGAAGAACGGCCCTTGATGCCGATCTCCCTGGCCCGGCGGAGCAGATCCAGTTTGCTCCAGTCGGTGTAGGACGGGCTCTTACCTCCCTTTGCGGCGACTGCATGACGCGAGGTGCGGGCCGACGCGTTTGCGATCCGTGCCGACTTCTCCTTGCTCGCGCCCTGTTTACGCAGCTCCTGGTACGTCTTCTCGTCCTTGATCTGTGCTCCTGGCATGGCCGGGGCTCCTTCCCTGTCGCTGATCCGGCCGGACAAGCGCTGCACGTACCCCGGCAGGCATGCCCCATTCGCGCCGTGCATGTTTGGCAGTGCGGCCTGCGGACACCTGTGTGGCCATGCGCACGGTGCGCGGGCGGTGCCGGGATGAGCTAGGAGGCCGGCGGGTGAGCCAGATCGCGTCTGAGTTCCTGACGCCCCGGCCGGCGCCGGTGGCTGGCGACGGCCAGTCCAGCTGGCGCAGTGACAGGAAGATCGGCACCTGCTTAGATAATGTGGCTATAGTCACAAAATTGGTTATCAAGGCCGGTATACTCATTCGGAGGTAGTAATGCGCTTCATAACGGTGTTGCTCATTATTTGGCTGGCCATTGGCGCTATCGCCGGCGGTCAACGCCATTACTACAACGGACCCGTCAACAGCTGCGTCAAAGCGGGCACCATCGCCTTGACGATCGTCGCGGGCCCGCTGAACTACTTCGGCGTCAATCCGAAGACCTCGTGCACGGCGCCGAAGCCCAGCAAATAGGCGCCTGGCCAGCCCGGATTTCCGCGCTCCGCGCATGACAGGCCATCGCTCGCGGCTGATACCTGGCAGCCCCGCCCGAAGGTGGGCCGGGCTGCCAGGTATTGCGCCCTCGGCCACGCTCAGGACGAGGTAATGACAACGAGGGGCAGCCGTGAGAATCTCATCGCATGAGTGCTCGATGAAGGGATAGGCATGAAGACCGCCACTGGATTGACGTTGGTGGCCATCGGCGCGATCTTGGCCTTCGCGGTCACTGCCCACCTCAAGTTCCTCGACCTGCAGGTAGTGGGCTGGGTGATCATACTGACGGGACTCGCGGGGATCTTCATCCCCCGCGGCGGATACGGCAGGCTGCGCAAGCGCGTAGCGGTCAGGAGGACCCCGCGGGGAGGACTCGTCCGCACAGTCGAGGAGGCCCCCAACGCCCCGTACCTGCTGAATCCGGGCCCGCCCACCGTGGAGGTGGAGGACGTGGCCCCGGAGGACGACACCGCCGAACCTGGCGTCCCGCTGGAGCCCGGATCGGAAACGATCGAGGAATACTTCGAGGAATAACCGCTGCTCAGGGGCACCTGCCGCAGCCCGAGGGCACCTGGGAGCGGCCGGTCTGATAGGCGGACGGTCCCGAGTGCATCACCTTCATCTGCGCGGGTAGTGAGCCCCGCATGGCTACCGAAGCGCGGGAAACCGAGAATAAGTATGAGTTCGGCCCAGGCGCCGTGCTGCCGTTCCTTGGTGACCTGCCCGGGGTTGCGCAGGAGTCGGACCTGGCTGAGCAGAAGCTCGAAGCCGAGTACTTCGACACCGCCGACCTGCGTCTCGTCCGCGCTGGTGTGACACTGCGCCGGCGCCGTGGCGGCAGTGACGCCGGGTGGCACCTGAAGCTTCCGCTGGAAGCCGGCTCGCGCCGCGAGATCCGCTTGCCGCTCAGCCGGGCGGGCCGGCACGTGCCCGCCGAGCTAGCCACGCTCGTACGGGCGTATGCCCGCGGGCAGACGCTGGTTCCGGTGGCGCTGGTCACGACCGTGCGGCGTCCGCGCGCTCTCCTGGATGCGGCGGGCGCGTCGCTGGCAGAGGTAGCGACCGACGACGTCTCGGCGAGCACGATGGGAGAGTCCACGACCTTGACGCACTGGCGGGAGGTGGAGGTCGAACTGGCTGACGGCGGCCCGCGCCTGCTCAGGGCTGCCGACAAGCGGCTCCGCCGCAGCGGGTTGCGCCCCGCCCGGCATGCGGCGAAGCTGGAAAGAGCGCTAGCCGGTCAGCTGGCCGCCCCTGAAGGCGAGAGCAAGCTGACGCCGCATTCGGCAGCAGGCGACGTCGTGCTCGCCTATACGCGGTCCCAGGCCGCCATCCTGCAGGCGCTCGACCCCATGATCCGCCGTGACGAGCCGGATTCAGTACACGACATGCGAGTCGCCACCCGCCGGCTGCGCAGCACCCTGAAGTCATTCGGGGAAATCCTGGGCCTGCCGGGTACCGGCCGGCTCCGCGCAGAGCTCAAGTGGCTCGGCGGCGTCCTTGGCGAGGCCCGCGACAATGAGGTACTCGGCTCATATCTGCACGCCAGGCTGGCGGCGCTGCCCGTGGATCTGCTGATGGGCCCGGTCCAGGCGCGGGCCAGCGCTCACTTTGCTCCTCGTGCGGCCTCCGCCCGCGCGTCGCTGCTGGAGGCACTGGATTCCGGCCGCTTCATCGCGTTGCTGAACGACCTGGACCAGGCTCTCGGCGGTCCGCCGCCCGCGGCGAAGGCGCGTCGGGCCGCGGCGGATGTCCTGCCTGCTGCTGTGCAGCGCACGAGGCGGCGGGTGCGCAGACGCGCCCGCCGGGCGGGACGGGCGGCCGCCGGGCCGGCCCGCGAGGTCGCCCTGCACGAGACCCGGAAGGCGGCGAAGGATGCCCGGTATACGGCCGAGGCGGCCAGCCTGACGGGCCGGAAAAGGGACCACCGGTCCGCCCGGCGCATGAAGAAGCTCCAGGCGGTACTGGGGGACCATCACGATGCCGTGGTCGCCCGGGATACGGCGCGGGAGATCGGAGTCCGCGCTCACCTGGCCGGCGAGAACGCGTTCAGCTTCGGTCTCCTGTACGAGGGCTGCCAGCGCGACGCGCTCATGCTCGAGAAGCAGGTCAGGAAGCAGTGGGCGCGGACGTTCGGGTCGGAGTACGGCGGCTGGCGGCACTAGCGAGGGCAGCAGGCTGCGGCCGCAGTGCTGCGCTGACGCAGATCGTCAGGTTCAGCCGGGCGGCACGGGCGGGCCGCCCGGTTCTTCGTCTCGCCATTCTCCGCCCCGTCGCCTGGCATAACGCTTCTGCTTGCCAGGCGAGTCGGCGTAGCTGTCGTACATGCTTTCCGCTGTCCTGGTGCTCTTACGGGTCAGTAGCCGGGTCCGGAATCCGACCACTTCCAGGAACGCGTAAATCCCGGCGGCCAGTAGCAGCACCACGACGACGTAAATCCACCACACCTTGATCACCCACTCCACTTCAGTGCGCGCGCGGGCCAGGCGGGACATCGTGGGCACTGGCATCCATGGCCCGCGATACCGCTCATACCCAGGTCAACCACGTTAAACATGGCTGCTCAGTAGCCGAGGCTCTTCGCCGGGTGCCGTGCGCTTCTCCGCCCCGGTGCCAGGCACTCACCTTTTCGCCCCGGTGCCATGCGCTGACCATGACGGGAGTTTGAGGTCGTCCGTCAGGGGCACTGCGGACAGGACTCATACCGAAAGCAGGTGATTATCGTGTCTACCTGGACCATCGTGGTCATCGTCGTGGCCATTATCGTGATTGCCGCCGTAGTGATCGGCCTAATGGCGGCAGCGCGCCGCCGTCGCCTTCAGCAGCGCTTCGGCCCGGAATACGATCGGCTAGTCGGCGAGACCGACAGCAAGCTCAAGGCAGAATCCGAGCTCTCGGAGCGGCAGCGGCGGGTGCGGGAGCTGGACATACGCCCGCTCACTCCCTCGGCGCGTGCGACCTACGCGGACCGGTGGTCCACTCTCCAGGAGCGATTCGTCGATGCGCCGGGTGAAGCTGTGGCGGCATCTCAGGTGCTCGTCGTCGCCGTCATGAGCGAGCGAGGCTACCCGGCGGAAGATCACGACCAGGTGCTGGCCGACCTGTCCGTGGAGCACGCGCAGACGCTCGGTCGCTACCGGGCGGCTGAGGAGATCAGCGCAAGTGCCGCTGCAGGTACCGCCTCCACAGAGGACCTGCGGCAAGCCATGATCCACTACCGCGCGCTGTTCCGCGAGCTCCTCGGCGAGCCTGCCGACGAAGGCACCGGCGCGGCTGAGCCCGGCGCCGCGGAGGATCTCGCGGTGGGCGGAAACGGCGAGAGCCGAGTTCAGGACGACGAGGCGCAGCTAACCGACGATGTGCAGCTAGCCGACGAGGCCCAGCTGGCCGACGATGTGCAGCTGGCCGACGAGGCGCAGCTAACCGAAACCCGGGGCTCCGTGGTGGCGGCCGACGGGCAGATCGCCGATGAGCGAGCGGGTATCGGCGACGAGCGAGCTGACATTCCCGCACGACGGGCACCGAGGAGCTGACAATGACTTCACCAATCGGCGAGCCAGGCCGTCACCAGGCGGCACCGGACGACGAGATCCCGGACGATGACCCGATCGTGCTGGACAACAGCCGGATGGCGCCGGGCGATGACGCGCGGGACGACGATCTGGTCGTGCTGGGCAATGGCCGGACGTCTCCGGGAGACGGGGTGCCTGACGAAGATCAGGTGGTGCTAGAAGGCGAACTGGTGCTCGACGACGACCGGGTCGCGTCGGGTGACTATCTCATAGCTCCCGAAGACCGCGTAGCTCCCGGAGACGATCAGCTTGTCCACGGTGAGGACGACACGGCGGCCGAAGTGCCCGCTGCTGGCTCTGCCAGCGCAGCGGGAGCAGCACCGACTACGGCCGTGCCCCCGACAGGAGCAGCATCGGAGGCAGCCGCCGTCCCGGCAGGAGCCGCGGATGGAGGACCTGGCCGTGAGCCTCGTGCCGCCACGGAGAGCGCGGGTGGTGCGGGCTCGGCCGGGCGGTGGCCGGATATCCAGGCCATGTTCGTCGATGACCCGCGGGCCTCTGTCGAGCAAGCTGCTGGCCTGGTGGACGACTGCGTCGAGGCGCTCGTCGTTTCCGTTAAGGAACGGCAGCACGCCCTGCTCTCGGACTGGCAGGGGACCGGCACGGACACCGAGCAATTGCGCACCGTGCTTCAGCGGTACCGGACATTCTGGAGCAGCCTGGAGGATTTCTCCCGGCAGTCCTGATCATCTGCTGCTGGCGGGCGTCCCCTGAGGCGCCCGCCAGTCGCTTGGCTCTGAGGCACCCGCCAGTCGGTTGGCCGATTCAGGCATTCAGGCATCGTCCGGCGGTCAGTCCCGTCAGCGGTTAGCTTTTGTCCGGCTAGGACCGGCAAGAAGTTAACCGCTGATCTGATCTCGATACTGGTGTGACTGCTGAGGCGGAGAAGGAGTACCGGCGGAGAAGAGTACCCAAGCCATCAGGCCGGGCCGGGCAGCCCCGCCACCTCAAGCCGCATCAAGCCGGCGTAACGGCTGCGGCGGATGCAGCCGCTGCACCGGCGTACCGCGGCAGCTAGCCGGCGCTGGCTCCGGCAGGCACGACCATGACGGGGCATGGCGCCTTGCGCAGTACATACTGGCTTACCGTTCCGATGAGCAGGGACATGCTGCCCCGGGTAGCCAGGACGATGAGCTGCGCGCGGGCCTCCCTGGCGGCCTCCACGATCTGCCGTCCCGCGATCCCGGCCACGACTCGCAGCTCAACGTGGTCGGCTTGGGTGCCCAGCGCCTCGGTGAGGAGGTCACGCAGGCTCGCCTCGGCAGCGCTGCGCTGGTCCCGGGCAGTGCCCAGGGTGGCGACCGGCTGGCCGGCCGGGGCTCCGAGCGTGCGTTCGCCGCTGTAAGTCATCACGGCGATCAGCGGCGCCTGCCGGTAGCGCGCCTCCTGCGCGGCTACCCGGATGGCCGACCGGGAAGCTGCCGTGCCGTCGACGCCTACTACCACGCTCATCATCAGTTCCTCCTCGCTAGCGTCCTGTCCCGCGGATGGCGGCTAGGTCCCGCTGCTCGCGGTCCCCTGCCGCTGCTCGCGATCCTGTCCCGCTGCTCACGGCCAGGCGCGGCAGATCGCGCTCACGCCATCTGAAGCTCCCCCGCTCGTGCCCGTCCTCGACCGTGGGTCTTGGCGTCTTCGGCGGTCAGCGGCTGCGCGATGGATTCGAGGCTCTGCCGCTCGGCCTTGACGCCCAGGAATAGCTCGGCTACCCCGCCCAGGATCATCAGGGTCGCGCCGATCGAGAACGCCACGACCGTGTCCGAGACCTTTCCCGTGCTCACCAGGGAGGAGAAGATCAGCGGGCCGCTGATGCCGCCCGCGGCGGTGCCGAGCGCGTAGAAGAATGCGATGGCCAGTGCCCTGGTTTCCATCGGGAAGACCTCGCTGACCGTGAGGTACGCCGAGCTGGCAGCCGGCTGAGGCGAAGAAGAGCACGACGCACCAGTGCCATCGTGACCAGGGCAGCCGGTCCAGCCGTGCCGGAACCTTCGTGCTGATCGTGCCCGTCACTTGAGTGCTGCTCAACGGTCGCCTCTCAGCTCAGCGGCGGGCCCCTCCGGCTCCCGCTTACTGCTCGCTGCCAGCGGGCTCGGTGGCACAGGAGGGAGCTACCTCGCCTGTTGTCCGGTTCGGCCAGCTACCCGGCAGCGGGCACTTCATCCGTGAATCCGAGCCAAATTGCGCGTGAATTTCAAGATCGGGGAGGTGTAAAGGTCCCGCGCACGGGCAGTTGCAAATTCCGGGCCAGCAGCCGAGCCCCCGGCAGACGTCGCAGCACACCCGAGGCCGACCATGCATGAGCGAGCGTTCTCCATGACAGCGTTCCCCGCGGCGGCGTTGCCCGCGACGGGCCAGGCCGCCGCGACGGGCCAGGCCCCCACGATGGGCCAGGCCGCCGCGATGGGCCAGGCCGCCACGATGGGCGAGGCCGACTGGCGTGAGCTAAGCGCCTGCCGGCAAGAGGATCCCGAGCTCTTCTTCCCCGTTGTCCCGGCCGGGCCCGGGCTGGCGCAGATTGAGCGGGCGAAGGCGGTCTGCGCCCGCTGCCAGGTCCGCGCCGACTGCCTCCGGTTCGCGATGGAGACCCTGCAGGACCACGGCGTGTGGGGCGGCACGAGCGAAGAGGAGCGCCGGGCGCTGCGCCGGGCCCGGAATCGCCGGCCCGCTGCGCAGGGGGCCGGCCAGGGCGACTGGGACAGCGACCGGCAGCCCGGCCTCCCGGCAGCGCTAGCAGCCCGGCAGCGCTAACAGCCCGGCAGCGCTAACAGCCCGGCTAGCGCTAGCCGCCCGCGCCGGGCTGGTACCTGGCCCTGATCAGTGCGGCGACCTTGTCCCTGGGCAGCGCCGGGCTGCGATGGCCGTCCTTGCCGGTCATGTCCTCGTTGGCGGTCAGCGCATTGGCGACGGCTTCCTCGGTCGCCTGCACGACGGCGGTGTAGAAGGGATCAAGGAATCCCCAGGGGATGAAACGCAGCTCGCCAAGGCCGGTCCCGCCGCCGGTCCGCAGCGCTTCGCCGCTGGTCAGGAACGCGCCCGGGTTGCCGGTGGAGAACGCCAGGAAAAGGTCGCCGGAGAAATGCGAGCCGGCCGTGCCGGTCCGGGCCAGGCCGAGCGTCACCCGGCGGGCGAGTGCCTTGCACTGGCCGGGCAGCAGCGGCGCGTCGGTCGCGACCACCGCGATGACCGAGCCTGCGCCCGGCGGCGCGGAGAAGTACTCGGCCATCGGGTTGTCGTCAGCCAGCAGCTCGCCGAGCGGCAGGCCGGCCAGCGTCAGCTCGTGCCGGGAGCCGAAATTGGCCTGCAGGAAGACGCCGACCGCGAACGCGCGGCCGGCGCAGTCCACCAGCCGGGACGCGGTACCTGAGCCGCCCTTGAACCCGTAGCAGTTCATCCCGGTGCCGCCGCCGACGGAACCCTCCTCGACCGGCCCGGGCGCGCTGGCCTCCAGCGCCGCGGTCGCGGTCTGGTGGGTGACGTGCGGGGTGTTGATGTCGTTCAGGTAGCCGTCCCAGGTCTCCGCGACCACGGGCAGCAGCCAGGTCTCCGCGGCCTGCGGATGGTTCGCCACGGACCACCCGATGACCGCGGCGTGCACGGTCCCGACGGCGTGCGTGTTGGTGATGGCGACGGGCCCGCCGAGGGTGCCTGATTCCTCGATCCAGGACACCCCGGTCATCTCGCCGTTGCCGTTCAGCGAGAAGAACCCGGCCGCCACAGGATCGTCGGCACGGGCCGGGCCGCGCGGGTGGATGGCCGTCACCCCGGTGCGGACGGACTCACCCTGGATCAGGGTGGCGTAGCCGACCTCGACGCCGGGTACGTCGGTGATCGCGTTCCACCGGCCTGGCTGCCCGCCGAAGGGCAGGCCGAGTGCCCTGGCCCGCGGCTTGCCTGCTGGCGTGGCGGCATGCGGATCGGTCTGCCTTGCCGGATTCACGGTTCCCGGCCCCCCATCAGTGGCTACTGAGAGTTATTTATGCAGTTCAGCAAGTAAGTTAATGACATCGGTCACTACGGCTGAAAAGTAACTTTCATGGCTGTAACTTCGCAGTTGGCAGGCAGAATTTCCGGAAAATTAGCTAGAAACTCACCTCGTTTAGTGTGATATAGCTCATACAGTCATTCTCCCGACTTCCGGTAACAAAGCCCGCCGCGGTAGGCAAGGTTGGGGACCTACAGCACCCAGCGTGCGCGATGATCACAACAAGTGACACGTCGCCCTGACCCGCGTCACGTCCGCACGCCGCTGCCTTTGCCTCCCCGCTGGCAAGGCATTCGTCCTGGGTGAAAGCCGAGCACGCTCCGCGTGCCCGACCGAAGGCACATCTTGGCCCCCATCAGGACCATCAACCGTATCTCGTCCAGATTTACCCTCGCAGTAGCGGGAGCAGCCATCGCCGTGGTGGCCACCGCATCCGGCGCGGCCGCTTCCCCGGCCGGCGCCACCGCCCGGTCAGCCGGCCCAGCGGGCGCCGCCCCGGCGGCCACCTCCCCGGCAGCAGCCGGGTCAGGTTTCGGCCAGGCAGCCGCGAGCCAGCCCGGCGCCTCGCTGGACGGCTCTGCCCGCCCCTTCCTGCAGGCGTCCTCGCGGCACCGCACGCCACGGCAGAAGGCCTGGCGGATGCTCCGCAGGAAGGGCTGGTCGCCCAGTTACCAGTTCCCGTATCTCGACAAGCTGTGGGAACGGGAAAGCGGCTGGAACACCCGCGCGGAGAATCCGTACTCCGGCGCCTACGGCATCCCGCAGGCAGTGC
>Ga0182015_10002621_pt1 | contig 21364 bp, 12 predicted proteins | sample 712P3MmetaG_FD_120478 | JGI IMG/M metagenome (GOLD analysis project Ga0182015, IMG submission 120478) | Permafrost microbial communities from Stordalen Mire, Sweden - 712P3M metaG | ecosystem: Environmental > Terrestrial > Soil > Wetlands > Permafrost | place: Sweden: Stordalen | collected...
CAGGAGTTCAAGCTCGCCCTCGAAGGGAGCCGGGCCATGGCCCGGCTCCCTTCGCCAACCATAACCATCAACACAACTGAGAAACTCCAGTTATGAATGGTTGAGAAAAAGGGGGCAGGTCAGCGACACCGGCCTTGGCCCACTGGCTCCCGTTCCCCAGGTACCAACGAAACACGAGAGCCATCCGGTGCTTGGGATCGGCTTCAGCCCGAGTTACCTGCAATGGCTCCCGTTGCGACCAGAACCGCACGCACTCCTTCCAGATATCGTCAAAAGACGCGCGTAGAATCGTTTCCTGCAATTGCCTGGCAAACGGCGGCGGAATCGCTTCCAGGCTGGGGTTTTCGACGTATGCCTCGTAAAGAGCATTGGCCCGGCTGGCAAACATCGTGCCGCGCTTGAGAACCTGCACCTTGACGCCCAACTCAAACATGTCCGCAGCCGGAGCCATGGTCACATCCGGCAACTGCGCCTCGGCCAGCATTTCCTTGACGAGGGCGGAAGTGCCTGCCTCCACCGCAGACTGGTTTACCGAGCCGGTCAAAACGTATGCGGCTCCCAGGCTGAAAGCAGCGGCAACTGCGCCGGGCGTACCCAATCCGCCGGCAGCGCCTACCCGCACGGGCCGCGTGTATCCGAACCGGGCAGCGAGGGCGTCGCGCTGCGCCAGGATCACGGGCAACAACGAGACCAGCGGACGGTTGTCTGTATGGCCGCCCGAGTCCGCTTCCACCGTAATATCTTCGGCAACCGGGACACGCGCGGCCAATTGTCCTTCTTCCCGGGTGATCTTTCCAGCATGAAGCAGCTGGTCGAGAATCTGTGTTGGCGCAGGCGAAAGAAAATGCTCTGCAACCTCGGGCCGTGAGAGCTTGGCAAACACATGCCGGCGTCGAACGATCTTCTGGCTCGAATCGAGAGTGAGACCGCTGGCTGAGAACCGGACGATCGCCGGCGCCATGGACATGAATGCCGATGCGGAGATTCGCTCCACCCCATGCCGCAGGTAGAGATCTACAAGCTTGTCTTCGAGGCCGGGATCGTAGGGAGAGTGGATCAGGTTGGTTCCCCAAGACTGACTTTGACCATCGAGATGGCTTGCAATCTCAACGATCGCCTTCTCTATATTTTGCGGGGCCAGCCCGGCTGCGCCAAAGAATCCCAGGATGCCGGCCTGTGCCGCCGCCACAACCATTTCAGCTGTGGCGATCCCGGTTGCCATCTCTCCCGCTGCCATGGGGAAACGCACCTTGTGCACACCGAGAAAACTCCGATCTCCGAGCCATTCTGGATACATGGCCGGAAGCAGACCCCTCACGCGATACGAAGGACCGCCGCACGGCTGTGTGGAGAAAGTGCCGTGCATGCCAACGCCAAGAGCACCGGACTGAGGGTCAGCAATTAGACAGGCCGATGAGCGCGGATTCGCGAGAGCGCTCGAAAAGCCGGAGAACTCTACGGAACCGCCGTTTGTCGGGTTGAAGAAAAGGGTCTCATGGGAAGCGCGCTCAGCGGTTTCCCGATCGATAACCGTTTCGATTCGAACACTCTGCATGACCGCTCCACGCAGCCCGTGACTTGCATTGCTTCAATGGACTGCGCTCTGATGCCGTTTGCAGCCCTAGAACTCAGCTCTAAAGTTAAGAGATTGAGAAGGGCTTCCCGCCCATGTTCCACTCATGTTACCCGGAAAGTGCCTTTGGCGCTGCTGAAATGGGCAGCTCGCCTCCGCCGATTTGGAGTGCCCGGCTACTTCTATACCGGGCGAAATGAGAGTCAAACTGCACTGGCACAACAGGCAGGAGGCACTCCACCTGGTTGTCCAAGAACAGGTCGCGTCGAGAGCGAAAAGTGTGAATATGGAGAACAATCGGGAGCCTCAGCGGGCGGAGCATGAGAGCCGTTTGACACCGGAATGGGTCACTTGTTTGCACAGCCTATTCAATCGATTCGACAGCGGATCGTAAATTTCGGCGAGCCGCAACGTTTATTTTTTCGTTGACGGTGGACCGAAGGTGTGCAAATACTGAGAATGCCAGCTTCTCCTCAAAAAGTCATTTCTCTGTTCCCCGAAAGCCAAATTGTTTGCAAACCTTGCAATGAAAGGTTGGATCATTTTTCTTCGAAAATGATCGAGAGAGGGCCCACTCCTAATGATTGAAGCTCGCACAGGGCAGTCAGCGGTGAAGGATTCAGAAGCGGCTGAGGCGTGCCGGCTCGACTCGTGGAAAGAGATCGCGACCTTCTTCAGGCGCGAAGTGCGAACTGTTCAACTGTGGGAACAGCACGAACTCCTGCCAGTTCACCGGCACCAGCATCGCAAGGTTGGCACGGTCTACGCTTACAAATCAGAGCTGCGTAACTGGTGGCAGCAGCGGTGCGTTGGGCGAAACCACAGCGCCGTTCTGCCACCGTCGCTTCCCAAACCTGCGGGGTCGAGCGGTAACTCCACCCTTCCACATCAGATTACATTGGCGGTACTTCCTTTTGAATCGCCAGCCAGCGACCTCGCCGACCCGCTTGTCGCGAACAGCCTAACAGAGCGAATCGCCACGCAGATTGATTCTTTTATGCCCGCGCGTCTTCGTGTCACCTGCAGCCTCGCAGTGGCTCAACGTCATGCTGAAGGGTTTCGCCTGGAGACAGCCGCGGGCAAGCCCGATGCGGACTACTCGCTACACGGCAGCATTCGATGTTCGCCGGAACAACTCAGAATCCAGGTGCACCTGATGCGAGTGAGCGACCAGAGCACCATATGGTCGAGCAACTTTGAGTATGAGCACGGTGATCTGCAGAACATTCATGCGGATTTAGCAGAGAAGGTATCGCGAGCTCTGTCTAATCATGTGCTCATGTCCCGGCATGTGATCAAGTCAATTACCGTCAAGCCTGCGGCTCGCTATGCGTATCTACGCGGCCGTTATCTCTGGAGCCTGAGATCTTCGCCGTCCTCGTTATTTAAGGCGATGGAACAGTTCAAGCTAGCCACCGAAATTGACCCCAATCACGCACAAGCATTCAGCGGGCTTGCCGATTGCCACGCTGTGTTGGGATGGCTTGGCGCCATCCCTCGAGAATTTGCCATGCGAGAGGCGCGCAAAGCAGCCCTCACAGCATTGGCCATCGACGGCTTGCTCGCGGAAGCACACGTCTCCATGGGATGTATCCTGTTTGATTTCGATTGGGACTGGGAGGGTGCCGAGCGGGAGTTTTTACTTGGCATCGATTTGAATCCTGCCTATGCCCAGGGATATTGCTGGTATGGACATGTACTTGTCGCTCTGGGAAGAAACCGGGAGGCAATCAATGCCGCCCAGATCGCGCAGGACATGGATCCCACTTCCCCGATGGTGGGTCTTTTCCTGGGCTCCGCACTCTTCCACGACGGCCAAATTGATGCGGCGATACAGCAGTATCAACACGTGCTCCACATGCAGCCGGATCACGCCATGGCGCATCGCGGGCTGGGTCTTGCTTATGGACAGGCGGGTGATCTTCTGCCGGCGATCGTGCATTTGCGTATTGCGGCGGGCGGTCACCCCAACGATGCAAGCATGCAGGCTGCGTTGGCCTACGCCCACGCCAAGGCCGGGGAACGCGATAAGGCGGAAACTTTGTTGAAGGGAATGGGCCAGGGAGACGACGGGCAAAACGTTTCATTTATCGATGCCGCCGCGGCATTTATTGCGCTCGGCGATCACGATACGGCAATTCGTTACCTCTACCTCGGTTTCGAAAAGCGCAATGCCCGGCTCACAAAATTGAAATGCGATCCGCGGCTCTTCGCGCTCCACTCCGATCCACGGTTTGCATCGCTGGCTAAACAGATGCGCCTCGGCTAACTGCTCCTCGGTGTCGCGGGGCTGAGCGACGTCTACTGAAGCATAGCCCCGCTCAGGCGCCCTGCGCCCAACAGCCAGCCGGAGCAGACGTCCTCCGTGGTAAGTGGGCGGACGCCCAGAGACGTAAACTCCTCGAGCGTTTGCTCGCCTGCCTTGACCCTTCCAGGGGCCACGGCATCTATTACAACACTCACTTCGAACTTCAGACTCAGCAGTGATAGGACGGTGCTTCGAACGCACCCTTCCGTCGCCACTCCAAAAGCAACGAAATGGCATGGCCGCAGCAATTCAACAAGTCGCAGGGCGCTCGGGTTGGAGGCGATTGAGAACGACGGCTTTTCGATCAGGATAACTCGCTCGTGCATCGTCGGCTGAAGGCACGCTCGCGGGTCTTGTGAAATCACCAGGTCTGGAACGAGACTGGTCTCCGGAACCCGGTACCAGCCGGGCGTTCTGGCGACACAATGCGGCGGAAAGCCGTATGTCTCAAATTCAGAATCGTCTTCGGTGTGAGTATCCGCCGTTTGAACAATCAGAATTCGGTTGAGTAGGGCATATTCGATCAACCGGTGCAGATTCCCGAAAATGTGCCGTGACTCTTCCAGATAGAGCTTTCCATCTGGCAGCATGAAATCTATCTGCGTGTCAATGTCGAGAAACACAAGCCGCGAACTCTGGCTTGCACAAACATCCCGATGCATAGAAAACTCCCCGAACATCATAATCCAACTGAGATATCACGTGCAGAGCCATGCACATTTTTTTCGTTTGATCCTCAGAGTCTTCCTAAAATAAACGATTGTCACCGGGATAGCAGACGAAATCCTGCGAAGTGGCAAAAACTCCCGGCGCTGAGCTGAACGCATAAATTCAGGAATTTCGCGACATTTCGCTTGTGCAGATATTGTTCTCACGGCCTAATGAAGCCAGCAGGCGCACCGCGGAACCAATTTAGATGGCTTGACAAAAGATGAACCAGCCCCCTTTCGCTCGCGTCGTCCTCGCGGCCAGACCTTAGCTTTCACCAACACAAGATCCAATTCATAGGAGCGCCACTATGCCCTTATTTCGCAGAAGTGCCTTCGGAATTCTGTTCGTGAATGCAGCGCTCGTCGTTGCCCAATCACCGCTCACGTCCCTGCGTGGCAACGTGACGGACGGCAGTGGTGCCGTTGTTTCGAGGGCCCAGGTCACCGTGGAACAAGAGCAATCAGGTCTGCGTCGCACCCAGGTCACGGACGAAAGGGGCGAGTATCAATTCCAGCAGATTCCGCCGGGGCTCTACACGGTTACGGTTACTGCACAGGGATTCGGCGTGCAATCAAAGCGAGCGGAGTTTCTGGTAAGCCAGCCCGCCTCCCTCAACTTCAAACTTTCGGTTGAGCAGGCCACGACCACCGTGGATGTTCTCTCGGAAGAGTTGACACTGAACACCACCGATGGCTCAATTGGCAACTCCGTTGATAACGAGACAATCCAGGCTCTACCGATGGAGGGACGCAACGTTCAGGACTTGCTCAGCCTGCAGCCCGGTGTTCTGTACCTCGGTCACAATGACAACCAGAGCTTTGACAGCAGGAGCGGCGCCGTAGCGGGTGCGCGCTCCGATCAGGGAAACATCACTTTAGACGGCATGGATAACAATGACCAGGCCGAAGGCTTTGCATTTACCGGGACCATGCGTTCTACTCTCGACTCGGTCGAGGAGTTTCGCGTAACAACCACGAATGCAAATGCCGATGCCGGACGGTCTTCAGGAGCCCAGGTTAACGTAATAACGAAGAGCGGCACCAATCACCTGCACGGCAGTCTCTATGAGTACAATCGCGACACATTTTCAGCTGCCAATAACTGGTTCAACAAGCAGGCTGAAATTGCGCAGAGTTTGCCTAATGTGCCAGGCAAGCTTATCCGGAACACCTTTGGAGGAGCGATTGGCGGACCTATCAAGAAGGATAAGCTCTTCTTCTTTTTCAACTATGAGAGACAGCCAACTTCCGAGAACCAGCAGGAAACGATGACCGTGCCGAACCTTTCCATGAGAGCCGGCGATATTATCTACCCGCACACAGTCAGTGGCATGACTCAGGCGATAACGCTTGACCCGCAGCAGATCAAGACGATGGATCCGAACTGTTCGGGTCTTGGCACTTGTCCTTTGGGGAACGGAGTGAACCCAGCCATGCTTCAGTTGCTTCAGCTGTATCCGAAACCAAATGGATTTGTGGCTGGCGACGGTTATAACACAGGATCATTTACGTGGTCTGCTCCGAATCCCGCAACGCTGAATACGTCGATTGCCAAGCTGGACTGGGCGCCAAGCGATCGTCATCGGATTTTCGTCCGAGGGAACCTGCAGGACGACAGCAACTATGGAGTGCCGGAGTTTCCCAGCGACCCGCCAGGGACTGCACTCCGGACCAATACCAAGGGAATCGCAGCCGGCGATGTTTGGACACTTGGAAACAACCTCATAAACAATTTCCGATATGGCTTTACCCGTGAGGGCTACTCCAATCGTGGAACTGGGAGCGGCCCGTACATTACATTTGTCGGACTTAGCAATCTCTACTCTGAGACGAGAAGTTCCCTCGTCACCGTACCTGTAAACAACGTGATCGACGATATTACCTGGACCCATCACAAGCACACGTTTCAATTCGGCGCGAACTACCGGCTGATCCACAACAACAATTCGACAGATGCCAACTCCTATAACAGCGCTGCAGTGACCTCGGCATGGCTCGGCAATTTCGCCTCGAACGGCGCTAGCTTCGATCCCAGCGTCTTTGGCTTTCCATCTGTTGATACCGATTTTGGAGTGTCGTATAGCAACTCGATCATGATCCTGGCTGGACTGGTGTCTTATGTCACCGACCAGTACAACTACAAGATTGACCAGAGTGGGTTGACCGGAAGCCTGCTCCCGCAGGGTCAGTTCATTAACTATGACTTCAAGAACAACGAGTTTGAATACTACGCCCAGGACTCCTGGCGGGTGCTGCCCAACCTGACCATCACTTTCGGCCTCAGGCACTCTCTGCTACAAACCCGCTACGAGGAAAATGGGCAGCAGGTGTCGCCTAACATCGATGTGGACAGTTGGTACCTCACACGCGGTCAACAGGCCGCCTTGGGAAACTCCGACCAGCCCGATTTCAGTTTCACTCCTTCGGGGCAGGGCAGAGGGGGCGCACCGTACTGGCCCATGCAGAAGGCCAACATCGCTCCGCGCTTCGCTTTTGCATACTCCCCCAACGTGAGCAAGGGCTTCTTGCACACTCTCTTTGGCGATGCAGGAAAGACGTCAATTCGCGCCGGATTTGGGCTCTACTTCGATCACTTCGGCCAAGGGATCGTCAGCTCGTTTGCTCAATACGGAGCTTTCGGTCTTTCCGGCAGTTCGGCCGGCACAGGTTTTACTGCAGACGATGCGCCGAGGCTCTCCAACCTGCAAACCATCCCCGACGCAGTGCAACAACCGGCGTCCATCAGTTACCCGTTCGAGCCCAATCAATATGGCAATGCCTTCGGATGGGGGATCGACAACCACCTCAAGACTCCTTACTCCTATGCCATGAACCTCTCGTTCCAGCGCGAATTGCCTAAGGGATTTGTCCTAGAAACCAGTTACGTCGGCAGGATGGGACGCCATCTCATGCAGCAGGTCGACTTCTCGGAGTTTCTCGACCTGGTCGACCCCAAATCCGGGATGGATTACTACTCCGCCGCATCCATCCTCGCCAAAGCTGGCTTCGCTGGCCAGAAGACCGTTGCCCCCATCTCTTACTGGGAAAATATGTTCCCCGACGCCGCTGGTCTGGACGCAGTGGGCGATGGGGCTCCCGGCAACAGCGCAACGCAAAACATTTACAACGATCTGTGGATGGGCAACCCAATCAACTCGACGCTGAATATCTACTATATGGATGTATTTTGCGATCCAGGATGCGGATACGGGAAAACCGGCAGATTCACCGACCAGCAGTTCAGCTCGTTGTATGGATGGGCTTCGATTGGAACCAGCAGTTACAACGCCGGTCAGGTGACTTTGCGGCACGCCCTCAGCCACGGCGCGCAAATCGACTTCAGCTATACCTACTCCAAATCGATTGACCTTGATAGTGATGCTGAGCGCCAGTGTGTCCAATGCAGCGGCTCAGGCCTTGGCATTACGTCGTTTGGATATATCGTAAACACTTTCAAGCCAAAGCTGAACCGAGGCGTATCTGATTTCGACGCAACGCACCTTGTGACCGCGGACTGGGTCTACGTATTGCCATTTGGCCATGGTAGGCAATTTCTGAATCAGAGCGGATCGCTGGTTGACTCCATCGCGGGTGGCTGGCAGCTTTCCGGTCTGGTGCGCCTCACGAGCGGTCTTCCATTCACGCTACTTGCCGGCGACGGATGGCAAACAAATGTGAGCACGGAGAGCGCGCTGGTCCGTACCGGTCCAGTAAAAGTTCATAAGAACATTGAAGCCGATGGCTCCCCTGAGGTTTTCGCCGATCCGAATGCACTTATCGCGGGCCTGTCGACCGGCTACCCACTTCGCAATCCGCTGCCGGGCGAAGCGGGGGAGCGCAACAACTTTAGGGGAGACGGCTACTTCGGCCTGGACTCGGGCCTGACCAAAGAGTGGACCCTCCATGACCAGCACAAGCTGAAGTTTGCGTGGGAGGTCTTCAATGTCACTAACTCCGTGCGCTTCGATGTCAACCCTCTTACCTCTCTTCAAAACCAGACCAACAGCGGTCAGTTCGGAGTCTACGGTGCGACATTAACCCAACCACGAGTGCAGCAAATGTCGTTGCGCTATGCCTTCTGAGGCGCGATTTCAGTGCCGAGATATTGGAAGGAGTCAACCGGTAAGTCATAAGAAAGACATCACGAGAAAGGCTGGATAAAGTGACAAAGACGACAAAGAAGGTTCTCGTTCTAATGGACGTGGACACGCAGGAAGACTTCATGCTCGCTCATGGAGCATTCGGCAAGCTGCGCGGCATCGCCAGCGTCGAGCGTATTATTCCGAATCTTAAGCGCATTTTCGACTATGCCGCCGAACATCGCCTCACTACGATTCTCGCCACCGATGCTCATGTTCCCAATGATCCCGAATTCTCTAACTATGGCTTTCCCGCCCATTGTGTTGTCGGTACGTCGGGATTCCTCCGGATTCCAGAAACGGATTTGATCCCATCTGTCGTTGTCCCCAACAAGCCAGATGCCTTCACTTCGCCCCTCCCCGAAGCCGAGCGCCTGGTTGTGATGGTGCATAAGCAGCACTTTGCAGTTGGCACGAATCCTAACTTCTCCAAAGTCATTGAGGCGCTTGGCCCCTCTCATGTGTTTGCAACTGGGGTAGCGTCGAATGGCTGTGTCAAGCAGTCGATCCTTTCCCTTCTTGACCTGGGAGTCTCTGTAAGCATCGTGGTGGATGCGGTTGGGCCCGATATCCACGAAGAACCAGGACGAGCGGCGATTGAGGAACTGAAGCTGCTAGGGGTAACGGCATTCACCACAGACGAAGTCTGTTCGGGCATTCTTGAGAGTCAATGTGTGTGAGAGGCGTTCGAATGAGGTTTGCTTTTGACGGCGCAATGAGATGGGCACGGAGATCGAGCGGCGCGAGTGGCCTGGCGGATTTCCGAAAACGGTCATCCTGGAGGTATCGATGTTGATTGCAGAAGCGGTTGGGGATGAAGCGCCGCCGGGATATGCTACACGATGGCGTTCTCTCGGGGCCTTCCTGATCGCATTGATTCTTAGCCAAACCTACTGGTTCAATTTCGCACCCTTGCTTCCACTGGTCTCTGGAAAGTACGGCGTGAGTGAGATGACCGCGAGTTATACGATTCTGGTCTTTTCGCTCTCGAATATCCTCCTCTCCGGCTATGCCGGCACGGTTATCGACAAACATGGCTTCCGCTTTTCGGTTTTGCTTGGTCTGGCCGTCATGAGCATTTTCGCTTGCCTGCGCATTTTCGACTCCAGCTTTTGGGTGTTGCTGGCAGCCCAGGCGGGCATCTCCGCGGCTGTCCCATTCATCATGGTCGCCATTCCCAAAGCCGTTGCAACGCTATTTCCGGCGAAGGATTGGCCGCGCGTCAGCGGCTTCTGTTCCATCGGGATATGCCTCGGTTCATCGTCCTCCCTCTGGCTTTCTCCGCGCATCATATTGGGCATGGGCTTCCACCCTTCGATGATCTTCTTCGCCTCGCTTTCCGTTGTATGGACCATGGCATTTGCGCTGCTCGTACCGGGCGTCAAAGTGGTAAAGACCTACGCCGGGCAAGAAACAACGCGGCTCGACCTAGCCTCAATTGTAGGCCTCTTTCGGATACGCTCACTGAGCGTGCTCTTTTTTATCGGCTTTGTCGGCCACGGCGTATTTACTTGCGTCACCACTTGGATGGGCGCTCTGTGGCACGAGCGCGGCTTCAGCAGTCAGGCTGCCGGCATGGGAAGCAGCATGTTGATTATCGGCGGCATCTTTGGCTGTCTCTTGGTGCCTCATGTGCTCTCCCGCTTTGGCAGTTACCGGCTGCTGCTGTGGACCGCTTTTGTACCTTGCATCTTTCTTGTTACCCCTTTTCTGTGGGCGCCAACTCCTGGCATAGGGCTTATTTGGGGATGGCTAATGGGATTCTTCTATCTTTCCATGATGCCCACGGTGTACAGCATGTTTGGCCGCTATGCCCCCGCCAACCGTCTGGGTTTGGCCACCGGTTTGCAACTGACTATCGGCAGCATCGGCGGAATTGTCGTCACAGTTTGCTTCAGGCTTTTGAAGGATGCGACCGGATGGCACGCCGCGACGGTCGCCTTGATTGCGGCCCTGGCCCTGATAAGTGCGCTGGTAGTACTGATTCCCGATGCATCTCCACTGCTTGCGCGCGAAGTTGAATTTGTAGTGGACCTGTAATGCGGGCATCTACCCAGTGACCTGCCCGGCGGGTTCCGAACCATGAGCAACAAGCGACAGTTTCGGCTTTGAAGGGACGCAGTCAATCTAAAGAATTCCAAGCCATCTAAATGTAGTCCAAATTGTAGCGGGCAAAGCACTCTGGAACAGTTCAGAACGACAGCGCTCAAAAAGCTGCCGCAACACTTTTAATCAAAAGCAGTTAAAATCACGCGATTTCAACAAACATCAAAATGCGCTGAAAGCTGGCTCTAACCCAGAGGATCTACCTCTCATAAGTCATGTGAAACTATCATTTACAGATCTTGATTCATTCAGGCTTGTAAATCCTGGGAGCTTTGACACTTACAGATTCGCCGACATTGCCTTGGCGACCGTTATTTGTTCTTGCTTATCAAGGAATTGTGGCTAAGTGTAACTGAGGGAAACCACCTGAGTTTGCACCACGTGTATACGGAGTGGAGCGATGGGCTGCAAAGGGACCTACCTGAATCCCTCCTCGTCGACCCGGATGTAGGCTTGGCAAGCTTTCTTCGGCCGCGGACTTCTTTCATTCAAGGTGGTGAAACGCAGCTGGATGGGCCACATCCCGCCGAGCCCTTGGCGCCAATGGTAGTTGGTCTGTTCTGCGATCCCGCCTTCTTGACATGCTGCGGGCTTGGTGTTCCCGCTGGCCCCTGCAACTTCAAGCTGTCGCAGCAGACGCACGACAAGTTCAGGTGAATGCTTCTTCCTCGTGCCATCCCCTGCTCCCTTCATATCGGTTTGTCTCATTGACGCTGGTACGGAAACGGCCGGGCAGACCAGTCCCGAGTTCTCGAACTCAGGCCCTTTTATTGCCGCCCTATGCCGAAGACAGCTCGATCGGTACAATGTGACCTTAACTTCCGCACGAGGCACTCTGGTCATGAAGATGCTTTCCTTTTGCTCCAGCCCAACACGGGCGGACCTCCGTGTGGCGCTGTGGTTTGTTCGTGTAATCTCAGGCGCGTCTATCCTCCTGATGTCTCAGCCGTCTGCTAAGCCGCATGAGTACGAACGGAAGGCCATCGAGAAGAACTTTGATCTTCTGCCGTTGAGGTTCGAACCGAATCAGGGACAATCCAGCTCGGACGCAGAATTCCTCGCCCAGGGTCGCGGATTTTCCGCCCTTTTCAAAAAGGCCGGAGCGGATTTTCTGTTCGCCGGCCATACCGCGATGAGCGCACCTCTAAGCGTCACGCTCCTGAATGCGTCTAGGAATTCGGTCGTTTCAGGGGAGAAGCGCTTACCGGGAACCGTGAATTATTTCATCGGAAATGACCGTGCAAAGTGGCATACCGGACTGCCGACCTTTGAATCCCTGCGGTATTCAAGTGTTTACCCTGGAACGGACCTAGTTTATTACGGGAACAGTGGGCGCCTTGAGTTTGATTTTCAACTGTCATCAGGAGCCGCTCCGAGTAGGATTCAAATGCGCTTTCAGGGCGCGCGAAGTCTCAGGATTGACGGCAAGGGCAATCTGATTGTGACGGCGAATGACGGACACATTAGCTTTCAAAAGCCGGTTATCTACCAACCAGGCGAAGGCAGCCGGCGAAACATCGTCGAAGGTGACTTCAAGATTCTTAAGAACAACACGGTAGCCTTCGCAGTTGCAGAGTATGACCACACCAGGCCATTGATTATTGATCCAATCCTCAATTACTCAACCTATGTTGGCGGGTACGCCGAGGCTACAGCGATTGCGGTGAATCAGAATGGAGAGGCTTATATTGCAGGATCTACAATCACCGACTTTCCCACGACGCCCAGTGGCTATCAACCGGGACCCGTCCAATGCTCGGCCGAACTTCCTTGCTCCTTCGTTGCAAAGCTCAATAGCACAGGGACTGCTCTACTCTATTCCACATATATAAGCGGGTCTACATTTCTGAGCTTGGGCGGATACAATAACGCATACGCGATTGCGCTGGACGCCAATGGGGATGCTTTCGTTGTAGGCAGCACAAGTGCGACGAATTTCCCGACCACGACAGGAGCACTGCAAACAACGAACACCGCAAGCGCAACGACAGGCTTCGTCACAGCCTTGAACAGTACCGGAACCTCCCTTCTTTATTCCACCTATCTTGGCGGAAACACGTCGACCTTCATCTTTGGAGTTGCGATCGACGAGTTGGGGAATGCATACCTGACGGGAAGCACCTTCGACACAAACTTTCCCACTACGCCGGGAGCCTACCGGTCATCCGCGGTTACCAAGGCCTCCGATTCAAGCTCAGTATTTGTTACCAAGCTAAACCCGACCGGAGCGGCGCTGGTTTATTCCACCTACCTGGGCGGAAGCTAGGTCGATACTGCGTTTGCGATCGCGGTCGACGGTGGTGGAGATGCCTACATCGGAGGAAATACATTATCAACCGATTTTCCAGTCACTCCAGGATCCTTCCAGGGTGCAAATCACACTCCCGTGGGTGCGGGAACTGGATTCGTCACTAAGTTGAATGCATCGGGATCAGCGCTGGTGTACTCGACCTATCTGGGAGGGAAAGCCCTTGACAGTGTCAACGCCATCGCCGTCGATTCGAATGGAAATGCCTATGCCGCCGGCAACACAACTTCGCCGGACTTTCCGATCACTTCCGGGGCATTTCAGCCCGACATTGGATATTCCTTTTATGACTACCCGCAACAGAATGCGTTCGTCACCGAATTGAACAGCGCCGGCTCGTCCCTGTTCTACTCCACGTTTCTGGGAGGGGGCATCAGCCTTGGTGCCCTTGCCGACATGGGCGATGGGGCCAATGGGATTGCAGTAGACGGACAAGGCATGGTGTACGTGACGGGAATGGCGTGTACCGGTGATTTTCCAACCACCGCGGGAGCGTTTGAGCCCCAGAACCTGGACGGCGAGATCGATGCCGAATGTACAGCCTTCCTTACCAAGATGAATCCCGCACCCAACATGCCACTCCTTTACTCCACTTTCTTTGGTGGGACAGGGGACGGAGACGCCGGGGACGACTTTTATGGGGAGGGAGCCAATGCCTTGGCGATTAGCCCGGCTGCGCAATGCACCACCATTGCAGAGGCTCTTGCTGCATTTTCCAACTTGGCGCCCAATCTGGTTCTTCTCGACTACGATCTGGGCGAAGAGCAGGGCTCCACTTTGCTCGTAGAGATCAGGAAGCGGCAGTACGATGCGAAGGTGCTCATGGTCACGGCAGGAATGAGCCAGGTCGCTGCCGTCTCCGCCCTGGATGCAGGCGCTCTGGGGATATTTTTCAAACACAGCAGTCACGAACAATTGCTGTCGGCAATTCATCGCATCGCCGCGGGCGAAACCTGGATCGACCCTCTGGCTCTCCGCACTCTGGTTTCTGGTCGACAGCCATCCGCGAAGGACCGGGAAGGCGCTCGGGCTTTGACGATCCGCCAGAAGGAGGTGATGCGGGGAATCCTCGACGGATTTACCAACAAGGAAATTGGCTTGAGTCTAAAAATGTCAGAAAGCTCCATTAAGGCGGTGATTCAAGAACTTTTTCAGAAGGCCGGCGTTCGAACTCGCAGCCAGTTGGTGAGAATTGTGATCGAGAAGCACTCCGCGGACTGGCTGAAACTAGACGTAGAAGGATGACCGTCAAACCGGAAACGACTTCAATTCCGAGCTCAGGTATTTGCAGCGTGTCCAGATTGACCACGGTCGGGATATAACAAAAAAGTTCTAAAATCGTCCTCTAGGGCCGACCAATAAAATCCATAACTTACAGACCTTCCATCCCGAGTGAGGAATCTCTGGTGAATGATTTTGTAGCGGTCAAAGCATTCAGGTTCAACAAGTGGAGAACCTCAACGGGCAATTCAATAACAATCCCGGGCAATTGTTGGGGTCCGGCTGGAAATTTGCGAATCCAGCGCCTTTATCAAGTTTCCGCTACCCCACGAGTCTCCGGATACCGAGTTGTCTCCGAACCTATTCGAAATGAATTCTGTCGATTGGGTATCAATCTGTAAATTGCAGAATCACCAGCTGAGAATGCAATCTCTCCCGACGCCCGTTACGTGCCGCCCATCATCGAGTTCCTGAGGCAGAATCCCCCCTGTCTGTGACAAGCTCTTCTCGGAAAGCGAATGTACTGTGCGCGTGGCACATGCTCTGTTGCAGCGGAAGCCACCCGACAAGCCGGGCGACGATCCGGCAACACTGATGGGATGAGAGGCCTGGGCACATGATCCCACAGGAATGCAGTCTTTCGGACTCTGAAAGTTCGGAGCGTATATGCGGGCTATGAACTCGCGGAGGCTTGCATACGGAGTGGGCGAGAATTATTCAACCTTCACGGCCGATTCCGCATTTCACCGAGACGCGGCAGGGACGCGTGCACTTCAACAGAATCATCCATAGGCTGCCCCCTCCGGTGGCTCGAGCAGCAATCAATACGATCATTTTAGAGTTCACTCATGCGCTCTTAACACTTGCCAAGTTAGATTACAAATAACATTGGCTAATAACAGCTAAATCAGCCATCCCATGCATTCGAAAAAATAGCATCGGGATAAGTGTGTCCTATATCTTGTGCGGCAATCGAGTTAGTTGCGTTTCTGAGAATTCCTTACGACAACTTTATGGCGCCTCGCGTAAAAATCTGAAACTGAGGACAGCGAAACGAGCCGACTATTCCTCATAGAGAGCCAACGCTTCTAAAACAAGCGGCGCCCAGCGTCGTGGAGACCAGATAAGCATGAACAGTAACTTGAGGAAGGCCATCGTCTTCGGTGTAGCAATCAGCGGTTTCGCCGTGCAGCTTACGTGCCAGACGCAGAGCGCGACATTGAGCCCTGACAAGAAACCCGCGCAGCAGAGTGCAACCAATGCGGCCCCTGTTCAAACGGCCTATGTCGAATTCCCAGCACTGGAAGGACCTGGCAATGGTCCAGGCACGTCAGTTGGTGAAGCAGCCTCTTCCGCTGGCGAAACCCCCGCCTCGGCTGCCACGTCATCGCCTTCCAGTTCGACCACGGCAACACCCGCTTCGGTGACTGTGCCCCTCAAAAGCGATGCGATGATCAAGGAATTGGCCGAGATGAAGAAGCAGCTTTCACAAATGGCGCAGATGGAAGCTGCAGTGAAGGCGCGGATGGCTCGGCTCGAGTCCGCATTAGACACCGATCCTTCGACCGGCGATTCCGTATCGGCGGAGAAGGACGCCAGCGAGTTGCGTTCGGCCGAAAACGCAGACGGAAGTGGTTCAATGGCGGTTGGGCAAGCAGCGCCGGCGCCGCCTGCCGCCGCCGCCCCGGCGACTCCAGAGCTCGACGTACAGGTTACTACCGCGGGTGAACCGTTTCCCGGGGACTGGACTTGGCTCAACAGCAATGGCCATGCGACGGACAGCCCCATGAGTACCAAATATTTCACCCCGGAGTTCCGCGCAGACGCGAACTTCACCCTTGACTACAACCACCCCGAGGATGACAGCCTCGGCGGCTCCACGGAGACCTTTCGGTCGGATGAGTGGCAGCTTGAGCAGATCAGCGCCGGCGGCGATATCCGTATTCAGAATGTACGCGGACGTATTCTTACCATGGATGGCATGTTCGCAACGACGACGCCCCGTAACGACGCCAGCCCTAACCGCGGACAATGGGATCTGGCAGACGCTTACAAGTATGTTTCCGAGGCATGGGGTGGCTATCACTGGAACGTGCAGCACGGCATCAATGTTGATGCCGGCATCTTCGTTTCCTATATTGGGCTGTTCAGCTACTACAACTTCGACAACTGGACCTATCAGCCGTCGTTCGTTTCATCCAATACTCCGTGGTTCTTCAACGGCCTTCGCATTCAGTGGTTTCCCACAGCTAAGCTGAAGATCGAGCCGTGGATCATCAACGGATGGCAGTCTTACGCGCGTTACAACGGCAAGCCCGGTCTAGGTGGGCAGATTCTCTATCGCCCCACTCCCTGGCTGGACCTTGTGTGGAACAACTACGGCCTGGGCGAAGACGATGCAGGCGAACAACAAAGTGGCGCGCCGACCCGCTCCCGTATACATGCCGACTATAGCGCCCAGATCAAGTTCTATGACAACCCCCACGCCACGATGGACAAGATAGCGTTCACGGTTACCGGCGATGCAGGATGCGAGTATGGCGGCGGACCTTCCAGCGGGCCGTATAACCCTCAAGGTCTGTCACCGGAGATGGGATCGAGCTCAACCTACTCGGGCGGCGTAAACTGCCACAACAGCGCCAACGGCAAGCCGAAGCAGATGTTCATCGGCACCATGGCATACCTCCGGCTCTGGTTCAAGAAGGACATCTGGGCTGTCACACTTGGCGGCGGCCTGATGAACAACCCCGGCCGTTACCTTACCCTGCTGCCACCAATCAACGGCGCGTCCGCGATCACAGGTACTCCGTACTACACCGAGAATCCGGGCGATCGGGCTCAGATGCACGACGGAACAGTCACGTTGGATTACATGCCGGCTCAGTTCATCACCTTCCGATTGGAGACAGGTTACCGCTACTCTGACACCCCATACTGGACAGGGCACGGCGGGATCACGCCTCCTGGAGGCAACAATGGCAACCCTGCACACTACCAGTGCAGCGGCGGTGGAGACTCCGGCTTTGGATATGGCAGCCTTAGCTCGGCCGAGACCGCCTGCAACGGCGGAAGCTCCGAAGGTGCGAGCACCAGCAATATCTGGTGGCCCGATCTTCGCACTAACCAGACTGTGAGCACTATTGCAATTATGGTCAGGTTCTAGCCGCGGCCTCAACAATAGCTTGCGCGACAAACCAGGGCATCGTAATTGATCGGGCGCAGCACCGGAATCGCTAACAATTCCGGTGCTGCGCCATAAAGCCCGATACAATCGGCAATGCACTCATCGGCATCAAGATCATGCTGACGATGCTCCAATGTCGTGAGGCTAAATTCTAACATCCCAACAAACTTGAGAATACCAAGATATCTTTCGATAGTGGCGGGTACTATCTTTCGGCCAACGGGAAGATAGAAACATGTATGTGTATTTACATTGCCGTGGACGCCAGATAATCCCATATACATTTTTTATAACTCGTTTACGCTATTCAAACAGAGTCCTATGTATCAATAGATACAGCGTCATTCGGAGCTACCCTGAATTCCCAATTGAGAGCCTAGATCTCTCTACCGAGACGTGTGTTCGGCATACCGACTGGAGCTAAAAGAGGGTGCGAGAAACCGTATGAAGAAAAGCAATGTTGTATCTGGCTTGATGCTGATGGCGATGGCCGCGTCACTCACCCTGGGCGGCTGCAAGAGCGACAAGGTGAATGCAGACGCAGAAGCGCCGCCGCCGGCCAAGGTGGTCTCCGGAGTGGACGTCTCCTTCTTCGCGGTTGACCATCCGGAGCAGTATCCGATCGCAACATCAACCGAATACCAGGCGCCGTCGCAATTGTCCGTGACCGGCACTGTATTTCCTGACATCGCGCGAACTGTTCCGGTGATTTCGCTTGCCTCGGGCCGCATTGTGGACATCCGCGCTCGCCTCGGCGACGCAGTAAAGAAGGGCCAGCTCTTGCTGCGTGTTCGCAGCGACGATATCTCCGGAGGCTTCGATGCCTACCGTAAGGCGATCTCGGATGAGCTGCTTGCGCGCAAGCAATTGGATCGAGCGAAGATTCTGTACGAGCATGGGGCCATCGCGCTTGGAGACCTGGAGGTCGCGCAAGACGCCGAGGACGACGCCAAAACCACTCTCGATACCGCAACTGAGCATCTTCACCTGCTCGGCAGCGATCCGGATAATCCGAAGGGAATTGTCGATATCGTTGCCCCGACTTCCGGCGTGATCACCGATCAGGAAGTCACGAACGGTGCGGCGGTGCAGGCCTACTCTACGCCGAACCCATTCACTATTTCGGACCTGACCACCGTATGGATCGTCTGTGACGTCTACGAAAACGATATGGCCAGCGTGCGCGTCGGTGAACCCGCCGAGATCAAGCTGAATGCCTATCCGAACAAAGTTCTCAAGGGCACCATTAGCAACATCGGCTCGATTCTCGACCCGAATATCCGCACAGCGAAGGTCCGTATTGAAGTAGCCAATCCGGGCGAGATGATGCGGCCGGGCATGTTCGCCTCTGTCACTTTGTTCGGCAAGGGGAAGCAGAACTACGCGGCTGTCCAGGCGTCCGCCATCGTGCATCTGCACGACCGCGATTGGGTCTACACCCCTGCGGATGGGAAGTTTAAGCGGATTGAGGTCGTCAGTGGCGAACAGTTGCCGAACAATATGCAGGTGATTGTATCCGGGTTGCAGCCTGGCCAGCAGGTTGTGACAAACGCGATCAATCTCCAAAATGTGATCGACAACGAATAACGCTCAACTCCCGGGCCCGAGGAAGAAACCATGATTCGCAATCTTGTAGATTTTGCTCTCAATAACCGGTACGTGGTGCTGGCAGTTGGGGTGCTGTTGCTTATCTGGGGGGCTGTGTCGTTTCACAACATGCCCGTCGAGGTGTATCCAGACATCGCCGACAATTACGTGAATGTCATCAGCCAATGGCCCGGGCATTCCGCAGAAGAAATGGAACAGCAAGTATCGGTTCCCGTCGAAATTCAGGTGTTTGGGATTCCGCACCTGACGACGGTGCGGTCGGAATCGATCTTTGGTCTTTCCCTGATTACGTTGATCTTCGACGACCAATCCGTCGACGATTGGAACCGCCAGAAAGTGCTCGAACGGCTCACGCAGGTCAATATGCCGGCGGGCGTGCTGCCTCAAATCGGTACGGACTGGAGCCCCACCGGCCAGATTTATTGGTACACGATCCGGAGCACGAATCCGGCGTATGACCTGATGAATTTGAGGAGCATCGAAGACTGGACTCTCTACAAGGAATTCAGGAAGGTTCCGAATGTCGTTGACGTGAGCGACTTCGGCGGTACCGCGCGTGAGTATCAGGTGCGCGTCGACCCGAATAAGCTCATCACCTACGGCTTGAGCATCAGCCAGGTCGAGAACCAGTTGACCAACAACAACGTGAACGCGGGCGGCAGCTTTGTCGAAGAGGGCTTGCAGCAACTGAACGTCCGCGCGCTCGGACTTTTCCGCAGTGTTCAGGATATCGAGAATACCGTGCTGACGACTTCGAATGGGGCACCCGTTCGCGTAAAGGACATCGCGGTCGTCGAATGGGGTCCCAGAATTCGGCTGGGACACATGGCCCGAGCCGATCATCGTCCGGACGGCGTCATTGTCGACGAGCCCGACGTCATCCAGGGCGGCGTTCTGATGCGCAAGGGGGCCGAGGAAAGCCCCACGCTCGAAGGGATTCATCAGAAGGTGGAAGAGCTTAATAATCACATCCTGCCCGAGGGTGTGAAGGTCATCCCTATGCTCGACCGCAGCGATCTGCTTCATTACACGTTGCACACGGTGCTGCACAACCTCGGCGAGGGAATGATCCTGGTAACGATCATCCTCTTTCTGTTTCTCGGAAATGTTCGCGGAGCCTTCATCGTTGCGCTCACCATTCCGTTTTCATTGCTTTTCGCATCCATATTTCTCAACCTCAGCCATATCCCCGCAAACCTGATCTCACTTGGCGCGCTCGACTTTGGGATGGTCGTCGACGGTGCGGTCGTCATGATGGAGAACATCATGAGGCACCTGGGCCATCACAGGAAAGATTCGCCGCAAGAAGCGGGCCACATCACGATGAGTATCAAGTCGCCGGTCGAAATGATCCGGGACGCTGCTCACGAGGTCCAGCGGCCGGTTTTCTTCGCGATTGGCATCATCATCACCGCCTACATGCCGATCTTCACGCTGCAGCGAGTCGAGGGGCGCTTGTTCCGTCCCATGGCCTGGACCGTTGCCTTCGCACTCCTCGGCGCCATAGTCTTCTCCATTTTCCTTGTGCCTGTGCTTGCTGCCTTGCTATTTCCGCGTGGTGTGAAGGAATGGCGCAACCCGGTAATGGAGTTTTTGAAGGATCGGTACCGGGGTGTGGTCAAGTCGGCGATCGAGAATCGCTGGATCACCGTTGGCGTTGGCCTGGCTTCGCTGGCCCTCGCTGTTTTCCTGACGTTCAGTGGCATCATTGGCTCAGAGTTTCTGCCCCACTTGGACGAAGGCGCTATCTGGGCGCGCGGCGCGATGGCCAACAGCGTAGGCGAAACTGAAGGCACGCGCTTCACCGAGCAAAACCGCAAGATATTTGCCTCGTTCCCTGAGGTCACCAAGGTCGTTTCGCAAGCCGGAGCGCCCGACGATGGAACCGACACGGGAGGATTCGGTAACACGGAATATTTCATCGACTTGAAACCCAAGGACCAATGGCGACCCATCTTTAATCAACGCAAAGAGGAGCTGATCGCCGCGATGGATCGCGAAGTGGAGAAACATCCAGGGGCCTTCTGGAATTTCTCACAGCCCATTGAAGACAACGTGGATGAAACGATGACCGGCACGAAAGGCGGACTGTGTGCCAAGCTTTACGGGCCGGACCTCGATGTTCTCGAGGAAAAGGGCGAACAGATCAAAGATGTTATGGCCAACGTTGACGGGGTCAAGGATTTGGGAATTCAACGCGATACGGG
>Ga0182015_10002622_pt1 | contig 21362 bp, 19 predicted proteins | sample 712P3MmetaG_FD_120478 | JGI IMG/M metagenome (GOLD analysis project Ga0182015, IMG submission 120478) | Permafrost microbial communities from Stordalen Mire, Sweden - 712P3M metaG | ecosystem: Environmental > Terrestrial > Soil > Wetlands > Permafrost | place: Sweden: Stordalen | collected...
TCCCACATCTGGCGCAAAGTGCGCGCTCAGACCCGGATTTCCTATACGCGGCGCCACCAATGGTCGCGTGTGCGGCTTTCTTGAAGGAAAGCCGCATGAAGTTCGTTGAGCGCACCAAGCCCAATAGGAAATCCGGGGGGTATGGGGCACCCCTTGAGCCGTGGCACGAGGAAGTCCCTCGGTGAGGTTTCTGGGGTGCCCGCAGAGTTGCTGTCGGATAGGAATCTATTGTGGTTGGCTGCTGGCCGTCACCGTATCACTGCTCCCCACGCCTCCGCTGACTGCGGCGAAGGTCGCCGCTCCGGCTTGAGCCATCGATAGGATCGTGCCGGGGAAGATGCCCAGGATTAAGGTGGCCGAAACGGTGAGGAGCAGAGCGAGGGTGAGCGAGGTCTTTAGCGGCGGCACCGACTGCACGGGCGCATCCTCTGTCGGCTTGCCATAGACGGAGGTGAGCAGGCGTAAATAGTAGTAGGCCGCGACGCCGCTGTTCAGCAGGCCGATGACCGCGAGCCAGACCTCACCGGAGTGCAGGGCCGCGGTAAACACATAAAACTTGCCGAAGAAGCCTCCGGTAAAGGGAATGCCGATCAGCGAAAGTAGAAAGAAAGCCAAGGCGCCGCCCAGCAGAGGGGAGCGATACGCCAGGCCGCGATAGTCGGCGACGGAGAGCAGCCTTTCCTCGTAGCCGCCGACGTGACTGATGACGGCGAATGCGCCTACGTTCATCGCCCCGTAGGCCGCAGTGTAGAACATGGCAGCGGCGATCCCTTCGCGGGAAAGCGCCGTGAAGGCAACCAGCGCATAGCCCGCGTGGGCTATGGAGGAATAGGCCAGCATGCGCTTCACGTTCTGCTGGCGCAGCGCGCCCAGGTTGCCTACCGTCATGGAGAGGGCAGCCATGATCCAGATGAGCAGAAGCCAGTGGGCGTGCAACCGCGGATAAGCGCCGTAGGTGATGCGCAGAAGGACGGCGAAGGCGGCGACCTTGGGGCCGGTGGACATCAAGGCGACGACCGGCGAAGGCGCTCCTTCATAAACATCGGGCGTCCACACCTGGAAGGGCGCGGCCGAGACCTTGAACCCAATGCCAATCAGGATCATGGCTACTGCAACGATTGCGAAGCCGGGTACCGGGCTCTGCGGGAGCCGCGCAGCGACCTCGGCGATGTTGGTCGTTCCCGTAGCCCCGAAGGTGAGGGCAATGCCGTAGAGGAAGAAGGCAGTGGCGAAGGAACCCAGCAGGAAATACTTGAGCCCAGCCTCAGGGCTCTTGCCGCTGCGTTTCCGGATAGCAGCCAGGACGTAGGTCGCGATTGACGAAATCTCCAGGCTAACGAAGACCAACAGCAGCTCCACCGCGCTGGACATCAGGCACATGCCCACGGCGCCGAAAACTACCAAGGCATAATACGCGGCCGAATTTTCCGTAGCGGCATCAAACGCGTCAAGGGCGATCAACAGCGCCACTAACACCACGCCGCAGATCAACACATGGAAAAAGATGCTGAAGGCGTCAGTCTGTACGGTGCCGTAATAGGCCGTTCCCGGCGGCAGGCCCAATTGCCAGACGCTAGCCGCCAGAGCAGCGATGACCCCCAGAACGGCCAGCACGCCTATCGGTTTTCGGCTCATGCCAGAGGGCATCAGCGGATCGATCAGCATGATGAGAACGCCAGTGAGCGTGAGCAATACTTCGGGCAGAATGCGATAGACCTGGAGCACTTGCATCACCGCTTCTCCGCCATGCCCGGCATGGGCACGATTTGCGTCGCCGGCGGGGTCAACTTGACCACCGCACCATCAATGGCGCGCATCCAGAGCGGGGAAGCCACCCCCATCCACAACATCAGAACGGCCATCGGCCATACGGCGATGCGTTCGCGGAAGTCCATATCAGGCGTGGTTAGTTCTGTAACCATGCTTGATCCGTTACCGTAGAAGACGCGCTGGACCAACCACAGCATGTACGCTGCGCTCAGGATGACGCCGGCCGTGGCCGCGGAAACCCAGGCAACGTGCCCTGGGAAGCTGCCGCTAAGGATGAGGAACTCGCCGACAAAGTCGTTCAGCAATGGGAGCCCGATCAGCGAGAGGGAAGTGATGACGAACAAAGTTGCCAGGCGGGGCATGCGTTTGGCCAGCCCGCCGTACGAGGCAATCTCGTAGGTCTGATAACGCTCGTACATGAAGCCGAGCAACAGGAAGAGTGCGCCCACGGAGATGCCTTCGCTGAGGATCAGGTAGACTGCGCCATCCACGCCCGAAACCGCAAAGCAAAAGATGCCCAGAATGCAGAAGCTGAGATTGCTGAGGGTGGAGTACGCCACCAGCCTCTTCATATCCTTCTGCACCAGCGCCAGCAGCGCACCGTAGAGAATCCCTATCACTGCCAGGGCAACCATCCACGGAGCAACCTGGCGAGCTTGAGCAGGGAAGAGACCGAGATTGAAGCGGAGGATGGAATAGAGGCCGAGCTTGCCCGCGACCACCATGGCCATCGCTGTTGGGGCCTCACTGAAGGTGTCGCTTAACCAGCCATGCAGCGGGAAGACCGGGACCTTGACGGCAAAGGCGACCAGAAAGGCCAGGGCAGCCCAGAAGAGCGCCTGGGGCGGGAAGCTCGAAGTATTCTGCGCCAGCATGGATTGCAGACGAACAAAGTCAAAGGTGCCGGTCTTCGCGTAGAGCCACAGAATCGCCACCAGCAGCAGCGCGGAGGGCAGAAAGGTATAGACGAAAAACTTGATCGCCGCTTCGGTTCCGCGACCGCGGCCGAACATGGAGATGAGGATCGCCATCGGCACCAGCGTCATCTCCCAGAAGGCGTAGTAGAGGAACATATCGAGGGCGACAAAGACGCCGATCATCGCCGTCTGCTGGAGCAGGAAGAAGAAATAGAACTCCTTGGTGCGGTGGTTGATGGTCTTCCACGAAGCCAGCACGGCCAGGGGGGCAAGAAAACCGGTCAGCACGACCAGCCAGAGTGAGATGCCGTCCACGCCCAGGTGATAGCGGATGGCGGGACTGGCGATCCAGGCGCGGTCGACTTCAAATTGAAAGCCCGGGTGGCCATAAACGTAGTGCGCGGGCAGATGGAGCGTCAACAGGAAGGTCAACAGCGTCACCAGGAGAGTGAACCACTGGATGATGCGGCCACGCCGGGGAAGCAATGCCACGACCACGGCTCCCGCAGCGGGCACGAAGGTCGTAAGCGTCAATATGGAATCGTTCAGCACAAATCTTCCTGAAGTCCTTAAACGTGCATGGAAAAGCCAAAATAGGTGAGCAGGAGCAGGGCTGCGGCTCCGATCGCGAGCCAACCGGCATACGAACGGATGTTGCCCGACTGCACCCGCTGAACCAGCGCCCCCAGGCCCCGCACAGTGCCGGCCGCGGCGCTGCCGCCGCCGTTGATGATGCCGCTATCCACCGCGCCCCACAGCAGGTAGCGCGTAAGGAAGAGAAGGGGGACCACGATGAGGGCGTTATATAGCTGGTCGATCCAGTACTTGTGGAGCAGCAGCCCGTAAGCGCCCCCGGCGCGCTGGGCCAGCTGGTGGGCCATAGCGGGCTTGCGGCGGTAAAGCAGATCGGCCATAAACCAGCCGGCGAGCGCCATGACGACTGAGAGCACACTAAACAGCCGCTCCTGATTGTCGTTGCCTGCAGGGCGGGCTGGTGCTTGCGGCGTTGAAGCCTCCGCCGCGCGAGCGACGCCCTGCTCGTTCATGGTGATGCGGATCTGCTCGTAGCTCGGCGGCGACGGAGGGCTGAGGACGGGGTCAAGAAAATGGGCGAACTGGTCGTTGCCGCCCAGGGCACGCGGGATTCCGATCCACCCCCCGGCGACCGAAAGCACGGCCAGAAGGATGAGAGGAACCAACATTACCCAGGGGCTTTCGTGGGGATGCTCATGGCCAGGTTCTGCTCGGCTGGCGCCAAAAAAGGTGAGGTACCAGAGCCGGAACATGTAGAAGGCCGTCAGCAGAACGGTCACCAGGCCTACGAGCCACAAGATGGGGCCCGCCGTCGGCGAGAGAAAGGTCTGGTAGAGAATCTCGTCCTTGCTGAAAAAGCCGGAGAAGGGTGGTAATCCGGCGATGGCGAAGACGGCCGCGCTCATGGTCCAGAAGGTGACGGGCGTGGCCTTGCGCAGGCCACCCATGGCGCGCATATCCTGCTGTCCCCCCAGTGCGTGGATGACAGAGCCGGCAGCCAGGAAAAGCAGACCCTTGAAGAAGGCATGCGTCACCAGATGGAAGATCGCCGCGGAGTAGGCTGCGGCTCCGCAGGCCAGAAACATGTATCCGAGCTGGGAGATGGTGGAGTAGGCCAGCACGCGCTTGATATCCGTTTGCACCATGCCGACGGTGGCGGCGAACAATGCCGTGGCAGCCCCAATCACCGCGACCACTCCCAGGGCGAAGGGCGAGCGGTCAAAGAGCGTGTGCGAGCGGACGATCATGTAGACGCCGGCGGTCACCATGGTCGCGGCGTGGATCAGGGCGGAAACGGGAGTGGGGCCTTCCATCGCGTCGGGCAGCCAGACGTAAAGGGGAATCTGGGCCGACTTGCCGGTGGCGCCGAGCAGCAGCAACAGCGCAATGGCGGTCAGGAAACCGCCTTGCATCTGGGGATGCTCGGCGATCGCTGTAAAGACCCGGTTAAAGCTGAGCGAGCCAAAATGCGCGATCATGAGGAACATGGCCAGCAGAAAACCGAAGTCGCCGATGCGGTTGAGGAGGAACGCCTTAATGCCCGCGCTGGCCGCGGATTCGCGGAGGAAGTAAAAGCCGATCAACAGATACGAGGCCAGCCCCACGCCCTCCCAGCCGACGAACATCCAGAGGAAGTTCTCCGCCAGCACCAGAATCAGCATGAAAAACATGAAGAGATTCAGATACGCGAAGTAGCGCCAGTAGCCCTCTTCGTGCGCCATGTAACCGACCGAATAGATATGGATCAGGAAACCGACGCCGGTGACGACCAGCAACATGACCAGGGTCAACGGATCGAGCATGAAGGCGAAATCGGCACGAAAGGCCGAGGTAATAATCCAGGGCATCGCCGTCCGCTCGATATAAGGCAGAGGGAGACTGCGGAAGCGGAGCGCGATGCCGGCGACCAGCGCCAGGGGAGCAGCGGTGAAGAGCAGGGCAATGGTCGAGACCAGCGCCTTGGGCAAATGACGGCCCAGCAATCCATTCAGCAAAAAGCCCAGGAATGGCAGCAGGGGGATCAGCCACAGATGGAGCGATGGATTTCCGGTCATAATTTCATCAGGTTGACTTGATCCACGTTGAGGGTACTCCTCGAGCGGAAGATGGCGATGATAATGGCCAGGCCCACAACGGCCTCCGCGGCCGCGACGACCATCACGAAGAAGACGAAGATCTGACCTTGCACCCGGTGCCATTGATAGGCAAAGGCGACAAAGCTCAGGTTCACCGCGTTCAGCATCAACTCAATCGACATGAAGACAGTGATGATATTGCGCTTGATCAGGAAGGCGCCCACGCCGATCGAAAAGAGAATCGCGCTGAGCACCAGGTAGTAGGCAATCGGAACAGCCATGTCAGTGCTCCCTGCTGGCCAGCGCGACCGCGCCCAGGATGGCAATGAGGATGAGCAGCGACGTTACTTCAAAGGGAAGCAACAGGTCGCGGAAGAGCACCTTGCTTAGGTCGGAGGTGGAGACCACATATTCTCCCAGCCTCGCCTGGGCCAAATGGCTGCGCGCGGAAAGAAAGATGAATGCCAGCAAGCTGACCAGTACCGCAACCCCGGGGATTCCCACCATATAGGCGGCGCGGCTGCCGTGGGTGCGCTCTTCTTTTCCGGCGTTGAGCAACATGATGACAAAGGTAAACAGGACCATGATGGCGCCGGAGTAGACAATCACCTGGGCGGCGGCTAGAAACTCCGCGCCCAGCAGGAGGTAGAGAACAGCCAGCGAGCTCATGACCACGATCAGGGAGAGGGCGCTGTTGATCGGGTGGCGCTGCAACAGGAGATTCAAAGCTCCGGCCACACACAGTCCGCCAAAAAAGATGAATAGAACCAGATGCATGGTGATGCGTTTCTCCTACCGCTGTGTCGAGGCTTTGCAGTACCGCACCGGCCCGAAGCTGCATTGTAGAACACCTGCCGTGCCAAAGCTCTAAGCGCTGCGCAGAGCCAGCCAGAGACTGGTGGCTAGAATGTTGGCGATGGCCAGCGGCATTAGGAACTTCCAGCCAAAGCCCATCAGTTGGTCATAACGCAACCGGGGAAGCGTGCCCCGCACCCAAATGTATAGAAAGAGAAAACAGAAGACCTTAAACACGAACCAGAAGACGGGCACGATGGCCTGAAGGAAGATCCCGCCGAAAGCGGGAAGCAGCGACCCAAACGGACTGGTCCAGCCGCCAAAGAAGAGCAGCGTCGCCACACAGCCGACGGTGATCATGTTGGCGTACTCGGCCATGAAGAACATGGCAAACTTCATCGAGCTGTATTCGGTGTGGTAGCCGGCCGTAAGCTCGGTCTCGGCTTCGGGCAGGTCGAAGGGAGCACGGTTGGTCTCCGCATACGCCGCCATCAGATAGATGAAGAAAGCCACGAACTGGAAGCCGCCAAAGACATTCCATGAGAGCAGGCCATGCGCCGACTGACTGCCCACAATGGTGCGCAGGTTCAACGATCCGGCGCGCAGCACTACACCGACCAGGGAAAGCCCCAGGGCGAGCTCGTAGCTGATCACCTGGGCACTGGCGCGAAGGGCCCCCAGCAGCGAATACTTGTTGTTCGAAGACCAACCGGCGAGCGCAATTCCATAAACGCCGACGGAAGTGACTCCCAGGATCACCAGCAGCCCGATATTGACGTTGGCGACCTCGAACATGTCGACACCGTGCCAGGTGATGCGCGCGCCGAAAGGTATGACGGCAATGGAAATCAGCGCGCAACCGAGGGCGATCATGGGCGCCAGAATGTAGAGCGGCCGATAGACTCCGGTGGGTATCAGGTCTTCTTTGAGAAAGAGCTTGAGGCCATCGGCCATCGGCTGCCACAGGCCGAAGGGCCCGACGCGGGTGGGACCCCAACGGTTTTGAATGCGCCCCACCAGCTTGCGCTCGAGCAGCACGGTGTAGGCCACAGCGCCGAGAAAGATCGCCAGCACCACGGCAATCTTCAAACAACTCAGTAAGAAAAAGATCAGCAGGCTCACGCTTGTCTATCGCTTTCTTTCTCTGTAACAAAACTGCGGGTGCCCCATCCTTGACGGTATTTTTCCGGCAAGGGTGGGAAATCTACAGTCGCGTATCCCACCCTTGAACCCAAAAAACGGGTTCAAGGACCCCGGATTTCCTACTTCACCGCCCCGGCCAGCGCTGCGTGTGCGGCTTTCTCCTACGGAAAGCCGCATGAAGTTCGTTGCCCCCACCAAACCTTACAGGAAATCCGGGGGGATGGGGCACCCGTCTTTTCGCTGTACTTCCTACCGTGTCCACACCTAATCCGCAGCCGTTTCGGTGGGCTTGGTGTGCGACTCCATTACGGCGTGCAGCACGGTGCTGTAGCGTCCCAAAGTGCCCGAAGTGAATAGTGTATCCTCCGCCGGCAGAATCAGTGCGTGGCTGCCCGTCTCTTCGCCGATTTGCACCAGTGATGATTGCACATGCACATCGTTGCCGGCCAGCAGCTCCATGCGCGACACCTGGTAGCCAGGCACCAGCCGCTGGATCTCGTCGAGGATGGCGAAGGGGTCGAACGGGCTGAGTTTCGGTTCCAGGTTTTGCGCCGCCAGCCACACGCTGTGACGGTCCGCTTCGCCGGACTGCGCGCCGCGCGTCTGCCCCATGTCCGCGTGGACTCCGCGGCCGAAGGGAACCAGCTTTTTGGGATTGGCCCCCATGCTATCGGCAAGGCGGACCATCAGCTCAAAGTCGGTACGAACGCCCGCCCGGTCACCGGCCTTCTTCACCAGTTGCTGGTCGCCATAGGTGTTGGTGACGGTGCCGGCCTTCTCATAAAGGTTGGCGGTGGGCAAGACGACGTCGGCCAGGAGCGCCGTCTCAGTCAAGAACATCTCCTGCACAATCACAAAGGTGTTCTTGAGCGCCGCCGGATCGATGCCGTAGCGGGAGATGGGGTTGGCGCCGACAACATAAAGCGCCGCCAGCTCATCGCGGGCCGCGGCATCGAACATCTCCACCAGATCCATGCCCGGAGCCTGGGGAAGCGCATCACCGTACTCCTCGGCAAAGGCGCCAGCCTGGGCCACGGGAACGTAGCCGGGCAACAGGCCGGGGAGCAACCCCATGTCCGCGGCGCCGCGGGAGTTGACGTAGTCGCCCAGGCAGGCGAAGCGGGCGTTGGGCAGCGTCAGGCCGAAGTTCACCAGCGCTTCAATGTCGCGGCCGCGGTACTCAGAGCCAAAGACGATCAGCAGGGTGGGCTCGGCGCGCACGGCTTCACGGAACTTCTTCGCCTCATCCAAAGACTGGACGCCAGGAAAATCGCCGGCTGTATCCTCGCCGGCCAGGAAGCGCACGGCATTGGCGTAGCCATCCTGGGGGATGGTCAGCGACTCGTGCGCCTGCCGTTCCAGCTTGATGCCGGCATGGTTCACGATGTAGATGCGGGCGTTGTGGTGGCGTACGTTGGTGCGCAGGTTCCAGGCCAGGAGCGGATGCTGCTCGGTAGGATCGTTGCCCAGCAGCAGGATTGCCGGGGCGGTTTCGGTTTCACGCAGGGAAGCGGCTCGGTCCTGGTGGCCGGAGAGAGCGCGGGCGAAGGCGGTGTAGTCGGCGGTGCGGTGATGATCGATATTGTTGGTGCCCAGCACGGTGCGGGCAAACTTCTGCAGCAGATAGTTTTCTTCGTTGGTGGTGCGGTTGGAGCCGATCACGCCGATGGCTGCGCCGCCCCAGGTCTCACGAATTTCGCGCAGCCTGCGGCCTGCGTGTTCCAGCGCCTGCTCCCAACTTGCTTCCGCTAACTTGCCGTCTGCCTGGCGCAGCAGCGGTTTGGTCAACCGGTCGGTGTGGTTGGCAAAGTCGAAGGCGTAGCGTCCCTTGATGCATAAAAAATCGCCATTGATACCGCTCTTGTCGCGGTTATCGCCGCGCAGGATCTCAGAGCCGTTATCCACGCTGCGCACGCCCAGAGTGGTCTTGCATCCATCGGCGCAATGGGTGCAGACGGTGGAGACGTGGTTCATCTCCCAGGGACGCGTTTTATAGCGATAGGCGCCTGAGGTGAGGGCTCCCACCGGGCAGACGTCGATGCACATGCCGCATTCCTCGCAATCCAGGTGGTCGCCCTTGTTGGGTGCGATGGTGCTGGTTACGCTGCGGTTCTGCACCCCCAGAGCCCACACGTCCATTCCTTCGCCGCAGGTGCGCACGCAGCGGTAGCAGAGGATACAGCGTGGGCGGTCGAAAAAGACTACCGGGGACCACTGCTGTTCGTCACGGTGCTGCTTGGCCTCGATGTAAAGCGACTCGGGCGGACCGTACTTGAAGGTCATATCCTGCAATTCGCACTCGCCGCCCGCGTCGCAGACCGGGCAGTCCAGAGGATGATTGCCCAGCAGCAACTCGATGGTGGCTTTGCGGGCTTGCGTGATCTCATCGTTATCGGTGAGGACCACCATGCCTTCGGCCACCGGGGTAGTGCATGCGGTCTGCAGTTTCGGCACCTTTTCCAAGCGGACCAGGCACATGCGGCAGGCGGCCTGCAGCGAGAGCCCCGGGTAGTAACAGAACTGTGGAATTGCAATGCTCGCCTCACGGCAGGCTTCAATTAGCAACGTGCCTGCAGGTGCGGTCAGCTTCTTGCCATCGACGGTAAAGGTTACGTCAGCCATGGGTTCCTGTCTTTGTCTGTGATCGACTGGGTTTCAAGCGCCGGCCAGGGCCGCTTCCGGCTGGTGCGCGAACGGACACGGCTTGCCGTCCAGGTGGTCTTCAAACTCCTGGCGAAACTTGTCCACGAAAGCAATGGTAGGCATGGCCGCCGCGTCGCCCAGCGGGCAGAAGGTCCGGCCCAGCATGTTCTGCGCCAGGTAGCGAATGTTGTCGATGTCCTTAGCTACGCCACCGCCGGCGTGGAGGCGGGTGAGGGTCTTCTTCAGCCAGTCGGTGCCTTCGCGGCAGGGAATACACCATCCGCAGCTCTCGTGCTGGTAGAACTTCATGGTGCGCAGGGCAAACTCCACCATGCAGACAGTGTCGTCGAGTATCACAACGCCGCCGGAGCCAAGCATGCTGCCCGCTTTGCCCACCTGGTCGAAGTCCATGCCGATATCGATCTCCGCCGGCAGCAGCGCGGGAGTGGACGACCCGCCGGGGACGACGGCTTTCAGCTTGCGGCCATTGGGGATGCCGCCGCCCACCTCGTAAATCATCTTCTTGAGGTTGTAGCCCATGGGCAGCTCGTAGACGCCGGGGCGCTCCACATCACCGCTAAGACAGAAGAGGCGGGTGCCGCCGTTGCGCTCGGTGCCGATCTTGGCGTACTCCGCCGCGCCGATGCGGAAAATATGGGGTACCGTGGCCAGCGTCTCGGCATTGTTGATGATCGTCGGGCCGCCATACAGGCCCACGACCGCGGGAAAGGGAGGCCGGATACGCGGAATGCCGCGCTTGCCTTCGAGCGATTCCATCAGCGCCGACTCTTCGCCCACTTCATAGGCTCCGGCGCCGGTATGGGAGATGATGTCGAAATCCAGACCGCTACCAAAAATGTTCTTGCCCAGAAAGCCTTTGGCGTAGGCGTCGTCGATGGCTTTCTCCATGATCTTGAGCAGGTAGCGATACTCGCCGCGCAGGTAGACGAAGCCAGTCTTGGCGCCGATGGCCAGACCGGCGATGATCACTCCCTCGATCACCGAGTGGGGGTCGTGCTCGAAGATCAACCGGTCCTTGCAGGTGCCGGGCTCGCTCTCGTCTCCGTTCACCAGAACGTACTTTGGTTTCTGCGACTGCTTGGGCACGAAGGACCACTTCAGCCCGGTAGGGAAGCCTGCCCCGCCGCGCCCGCGCAGGTTGGAGGCTTTCATCTCCGTGATGATCCCTTCAGCGCCCAGCGCGATGGCCTTGCGCGTGGCGGTGTACCCATCCAGCTCGAGATACTTGTCGATGGAGGTCGCGCCCTTGCCGAAACGGTACGAGACCAACTTCACTTCATCCGGATGGGAGACTAGATAAGCCAAGGTTTTCTCCGAGTACTTTCGCCGTGAATCGTTCCGGGGAAGGATTGAAACTGCAGATCCCTCCACTACGCTTCGCTTCGGTCGGGATGACAATTCATTTTTGGTAATTGCTTTTGCTTTTGCTATTTACTTCTTCTTCTTCTTCTTCGTGAAAAAGCCTCCAGCTAGCGTGAAGCCGCTTTCGAGCGGTAGTCGTCGAGAACCCTGTCCATCGAATCCGGGGTCAGATTCTCGTGGAAGTCATAATTCACCTGGACCGCCGGAGCCCAACTGCAGGCGCCGATGCACTCCACTTCTTCCAGCGAAAAAAGCTTATCGGGCGTGGTTTCCTTGTTGCCGATACCTAACCGCTCTTTGCAATGTTGCAACAGCTCGTTGCCGCCGCGCAGCATGCAACTGATGTTGGTGCATACCTGTACATGATACTTGCCCGCCGGGGCGGTATGCAGCAGGGAGTAATAACTGATGACGTTGCGCACATCGAGTTCCGTGATCTGGACCCTGACGGCCACTTCGCTAATCACCTGGTCGGATAGATAACCGACTTCATCCTGCGCATAGAGCAGCATGGGGATCAGCGCCGACCGGCGCAGCGGATAAAGCGTGACCAGACGGTCGAAACGCGCCGCCAAGGCTGGACTGAAGATGGTCTTGATCTCTGTGCTCATGGTTTGATCTTAAGAAATCCCCGATGCTCCCGCCGCATGGACGATTTGTTCCACCCAATCAATGGCCGCCGCATCCAGAGGCTTCTCGCCCTCCGGGAAGGTTAGAGCGCCGTCATGCTCGATCTGGAACGCACCCCACGTTTCCCGCTCCGGTTGGATCACGCGCCAAGTCGCTGCCCCGGTCTCAGGACGAAAGCAAAGGACCAGCGAGCAGTCCCCATGTTTCACCCACGCCCGGTTAGAGACGGCCGTCACCACGTATTCCTTGCCATTGAGGCTGGCCGCATGCGCATAGACCCGCAGCATGGTAACCAGGGACTCCCAGATTTGCGAGCGCACCTGGATAGGTTCCATTGGGAGAGCCCAGCCTCATTGCTCACCTGTCGATTTCTCCGAGCACAATATCGATGGAACCGATGACAGCAACGACGTCAGCCAACAAGCGCCCCACGCACATGGTTTCCAGGGCCTGCAGGGAAGCAAAAGTAGGGTTGCGCATGTGCACACGGTAAGGCTTTGCGGTGCCGTCGCTGACCACGAAGTAGCCCATCTCCCCGCGAGGGGATTCGATCGCCTGATAGACCTGCCCGGCGGGAACGGCAAACCCTTCAGTGACGATCTTAAAGTGATAGATGAGAGATTCCATCTGGGTCTTCATCTTTTCCCGGTCCGGCAGCACCACCTTGGGCGCGTTGGCCTTCAACGGACCCTGCGGCATTCCGTCGAGCGCCTGCTGACAGATCTTTACCGATTCCCGCATCTCTTCTACGCGCAGCAGGTAGCGGGTCCATACATCGCCTACATCGGAGACGGGGACTTTGAATTGGAACTTTTCATAGCTGGAGTAGGGCATGTCGCGGCGCAGGTCCCAATCGACCCCGCTGGCGCGCAACGGCGGCCCGGTGACTCCCAGGGCGATAGCATCGGCAGCGCTGAGGTAGCCGACGCCCTTTAACCGGCTCATCCAGATGGGATTTCCATTGAGCAGATTTTCGTACTCGTCGATTCTTTCCGGCATCATCTTGAGCAGGTTCTGCACCCGCTCATGGAAATTGACTGGCGGCTCCAGGGCGATGCCGCCCACGCGGAAATAGGAACCCATCATGCGCTGGCCGCTGACATCCTCGAAAATCTTGAGGATCTCTTCCCGCTCGCGAAAGGTGTAGAGGAAGAGGGTCAGGGCGCCGATGTCCATGGCGTGGGTGCCCAGCCAGACCAGGTGAGACTGGAGGCGCGTCAGCTCGTTCAGCAGCACGCGCAGCCACTGTGCACGCGGCGGAATCTCCAGCTGCAGCAGCTTCTCCACCGCCAGGCAATAACAAAGGTTGTTGGACATCGGGCTGAGATAGTCGATGCGGTCGGTGAGCGGAACTACCTGCTGATAAAACTTGGCCTCGCAGGTCTTCTCGATGCCGGTATGCAGGAAGCCGATGTCGGGAACCAGGCGCAGCACCGTCTCGCCATCGATCTCCAGCACCAGGCGCAGTACGCCGTGGGTCGAGGGGTGCTGCGGTCCCATGTTCAGGACCATGGTGCGGTCCTTGGAGCCTTCCTCCACGCGCGGTTCGATCAGCGGCGAAATGGCGAAATCCGCGGCGTCCATTAGCGGTAGCCCTCCACCGGATAGTCCTTGCGTAAGGGATGACCTTCCCACTCGTCGGGCAACATGATGCGGCGCAGGTTGGGATGTCCGCCGAAGCGCACGCCGAAGAGATCCCAGACTTCGCGCTCATAAAAGTTGGCCGATGGCCACTCGGGGGTAATGCTGGCTACTTCGGTATCGAGGCTATCCACCATGACGCAGAGCCGCAGCCGCTGCTTGAGGCTGTGGGAAAGGATGTGGTAGGTCACCTGAAAGCGCGGTTCGCTGGGGTACCAGTCCACGCAGGTCACGTCCACCAGGAAGTTGTAGCCGGCATGCTGCAGGGTGCGGCACACCGGGCGGATGTCATCGCGCTCGATCCAGAGGGTCAATTCGCCGCAGTCGAAGCGGGCATTGACGATGCAGGAAGGCTTGACGGCCAGCAGGGCAGCGATGGCGTGGTTCTGCGCATGCGCTTGCAGAACCGCGTCCCGCTCGTTGGGAGCGTCCATTAGAGATCCGTCCTGTCGAAGGACCAGTCCAGAATTCCCTTTTTCAGAACATAGAAGAAGCCGACCAGCACGAAGCCGAGGTAGACCAGCATCTCCCAGAAGCCAAACATGCGCGAGCCCACCAGCCTGGGGAGTTCGCGGTAGACCACAGCCCAAGGCAGCAGGAAGACCACTTCGACGTCGAAGAGGATGAAGAGCATGGCGACCATGTAGAAGCGGACGGAGAAACGGCCGCGGGCATCGCCTTCCGCCTCGATGCCGCACTCGTAGGCGGCCAGCTTGACCACGGTATTCCGGTGCCGCCCGACGAACCAGGAAGCGGTGACGATTCCGGCTCCAAAACCTACGGCGACAATGATTTGCATCAGTAGCGGCAGGTAGTTCCAAAAGTAATCAGGCGTCTGCATTCCAACTCGCGGGACTCTTGGGTGACTCAAGCCGTGAGGCTCTGTCTCGACTGTAAGTTTTCGCCTTCCTGGAGTCAAGCCAACGCTTAGAGCCCTGCGGGAAGGGCATGACGGTTGTGTGGTTATAATGGCAAACCCTCTTTTTCAAATTTTCCCCCGGTGCGCGCTCAAGATCCTCGCCTTCTGGCCGATAGTCCACGCATGAGGTGGAACCTTGCTCAAATTTCGTAGCGCCCCATCGCCGGAGGATTTTAGCCGATCCGCGGACCCGCAATCGCAGCGCGACTGCACTTCGCCAACCGAACCGCGAACCTTCCAGGAGGCGCGGCATTTGGGCTTGCTGAACAAGATGCGTCCGGCGGTGGAGCCACAGCCGTTCGTTCGCCGCGCGCTCTCCCCGGTCGAAGGCCGCGCACTCGAGATGCTGGGCCACGCGATTGAATATCTCGCTGACGAGTATTGCGTGGACACTGCGCCCAAGGGGCCTCTGGGGAGCGCCGACCCGCGGGTCGAAGCGATCCAGATTCTCAAGTCGCTCAACCGCACCGTTTATTATTCCGGCGCCGAAGTCCAACCGGCCTTCCGCCGCATCAAGCGGTGGGTTTTGGGTACGCGGACTACCTGACAGGAGACGAACATGACGGATCGGCCGGTGATACTCTCCCTCTATGTATTTCGTTCTCAATGGCCAATCGCGTGACTTTCCGCAATTGGCCCCCCCGGCCCATCTCCAGGACCTGATCGCTGACCTCGGACTCAAGGGCGATCGGGTGGCGATCGAACACAATGGCAATATTGTTCCGCGGGGGGAGTGGGCCAATGTCAGCCTGACCGATGGGGACCGGCTGGAGATTGTGCACTTTGTCGGCGGCGGCCTTGCGGCTGAGTCATCTCTGGAATGAGCCGCTTCTTCCTATGGAAGTGCCGTCACCGCAGCCGCTTGTTCAACGCCGCAGGCTTGCTGCTTGCCGTCGCCTGCATCGCCACCCCAGCCTTCACCCAGCAAACCGTAGGGCAAGATGCGAAGGTCCAAGCCTCTCCGCCGACGGCGGCCAGCGCCCCCGACGATGATGGCGGCCCGACTTTCACCGTTTCTGATCTTCCGGTGGGGCGGCCGCTCCGTATCGTCGTTTACGGCGACATGCGCTTTACCGATCCGAGCAATACCACCGATACCCACCCAGGGGTGCGCAAATGGCTGGCGCAAAAGGTTGCCGAAGAGCGGCCGGACTTCATGCTGCTCACCGGCGATATGCCCTTTCATGGCGCCGACCCGGCGGACTGGAAAATCTACAACGAAGAAACGGCGGTGTGGACTCAGGAGAAGCTGCGCATCTATCCCACGATCGGCAACCATGAGGAGCTTCCAGACCCCCGCCGCGGCCTGGCAAACTACTTTGCCGCTTACCCACAGATCGATCATCACGAGTGGTACTCAGTGAAACTGGGAAACATCTATCTCATCACGCTCGATACCGGCACTTTTCTCAATGTCGGATGGGAACAGCGCCGATGGCTCGAGTCACAGCTCGCCCATCTTCCACCGTCGGTGGACTTTGTTTTTTTTCTCTTCCACCTACCGATGGTCTCCGACCTGCAAACTGCCTTCATGCTCGGCATTCCGGACCCATCCACACTCGATCTGCGTCATTATCTCGAAGCCCAGGCAGCCGCTTCCCATGCCAAGTTCGTTATCTTTAACGGCCATATTCACAACTACGAGCGCTTTGAGTTGAACGGCATCACTCACGTGATCACCGGCGGAGGGGGCGCCCGTCCCTATCCCATCTTTATCCGCGGCGATCAGGATCTGTATCGCGCCCGCACCTATCCCAACTTCAACTATGTCGTCATCACTCTTGAGGGTAAGCATGCCGACGCGAAAATGTACCGCGTGGTCGATCCCAACGCGGTGCAGAGATCGGTGGAAGTGATGGATAGCTTCACGCTCGACGCGAGGTAGACGCCTGTCGGGAGCGGATGCTGGTTGAGTGAACTGCAGATCCCTCCGCTACGCTCCCCCGGATTTCCTGTTGAATTTAGTGGGTTCCGCGAGCTTCATGCGGCTTTCTTTACGGAAAGCCGCACACGCGGTCCCGTCGACGGTCGCGCAGCAGAAAATCCGGGTACGCTCCGGTCGGGATGACAAAGGTGGAGGGCGGCGCTTCGGTCCCTCCCTTTTCTTCCCAAGGGGCGACCGTGGGGTAACTCGCCCCCGTTTGGTTCTACTCGGGAATAAGCGGTGGGTTGAGCGCGGCGAATTGCCGCTGATGCCAATAAGGGTAGGGAGCAGCCGTCTTGCTGGCGGCATCTAGCTTGGCTACTTGCCCCGGGGTGAGGTTCCAATCCGCCGCGGCCAGATTCTGCCGCAACTGGATCTCATTGCGCGCACCGATGATGACGGTCGAGACCGTCGGGCGTTGCAACAGCCAGTTCAGCGCCACCTGCGGGACCGGTTTGCCGGTCTCTTTCGCCACCTCATCCAAGGCGTCAACCACCTTGTAAAGGTATTCGTCGTCGACCTGCGGACCATTGGCAGCCGTTTTGTGCAGACGGCTCTCGGCCGGCAGAGGGTGTCCCCGGCGGATCTTTCCGGTGAGCCGTCCCCAGCCAAGAGGACTCCATATAATTGCGCCCACGCCCTGATCGATCCCGAGCGGCATCAATTCCTGCTCGTAGTCACGGCCAATCACCGAGTAGTAGACCTGGTGCGCCACATAGCGCGCCCACCCGTACCTGTCGGCCACAGCCAGCGACTTCATCAGATGCCAGCCGGAAAAGTTGGAGCATGCGATGTAGCGTACTTTGCCGCTTCGCACTAGAGTGTTTAAGGTGTCCAGCGTCTCCTCGACGGGTGTGAGAGCGTCAAATCCATGGAGATGGTAGATGTCGATGTAGTCCGTCGCCAAGCGCCGGAGACTCGCCTCGCAGGCATGCACCAGATGGTGGCGCGAGGAACCGAGATCGTTTGGCCCATCGCCCATGGGGAAGGTGGCCTTGGTCGACACCAGCACCTTGTCGCGCCGGCCGACGATCGCCTGGCCCAGAATTTCCTCCGACAGGCCTTGCGAGTAAACGTCCGCCGTATCGAAGAGGTTCACTCCCGCTTCCAGGCAAATGTCCACCAGGCGCGTAGCCTCGGCGACATCCGTCGATCCCCATGCTTTGAAAAACTCGCTACCACCGCCGAAGGTCGCTGCGCCGAAGCAAAGCACCGGCACCTTCAATCCTGAATGTCCAAGCCGTCTGAATTCCATAATGCAAGAATAAACGAGCCGTGGGCAGGCAGCGGCGCAGAATATGTCTGACGGAATTTTTGCCGAAGCTTCCTTTGTGGCTTACCGGGACAGGCTTTCTAATGCTCCATGGGTGATTTGCGATAACGACGTAATCTACCGGAAAGGTAAAGAGACTCAATGGTGAATATGGATCGAAGGGCTTTTTTGCAGAGCGCCGCCGTCGCCGCGCTCACGGCCTCAATGCCAGTTGCAGCGCAAGGCGAGGCTCCGCCTGCGACAGCGAAAGAGAAGATGATCGGGATCCAGGTGGGAGCCGTTTCCTTTGTCGATGAGGGGACGGACAAGGTGCTGGATGAATTTCAGCAGGACGCTGCGATCAACACGCTTTTCCTGGCGACATTTACTTATGGACGGGGCATCGCCGGACGGCAGGTTCCCGGGCAGCCACTGCCCGATCACGGCAAGCAGGAATATGACACAGGTACGTTTTATGGCGGCAACTACGCCACCATCCATTCGCAGTACTACAAGAACACGGTCTTTCAAGGGACTCGCGCGACCGATCTGGGCGACTATGACGTGCTCGAGGCTGTTCTGCCCTCAGCCAGGAAGCGCGGCATCAAAACCATCTGTTGGTTTGAAGACGTCTTCCGCAAGGACCTGCCCAACATCGACCAACTGCAAGAAAAAGAACTGTCCGGCAAAAACGCGACAACGCTGTGCTTCAACAATCCCAATTATAGGAATTTTCTTTTAGGTATTGTTGACGATTGGTCTCACTCCTACGAGATCGATGGGGTGATGTGGGGATCGGAGCGCCAGGGCCCGTTTTCCAATGCGCTCGGCGCAAGCGCCGGCGGCCGGACCTCCAACCCTCATAACGTGACTTGCTTTTGCCAGTTCTGCGAGGCCAAGGCAAAGGAGCGCGGCATCCATCCCGAGCGGGCACGGCAAGGGTTTGTCGAGTTAGCAAAATTCGTGGATGCGGGCCGTCAGGGCCAACGGCCGGTGGATGGATACTACGTCGCCATCTGGCGGCTTATGTTGCGCTATCCGGAGCTCCTCGCCTGGGAGATGCTGTGGACCGACAGCCTCCGCGAGACCTACGCAGCTATCTACAAGCAGGTGAAGGATGTGAAACCCTCCTTGGGTGTTGGATGGCACATCTGGCACACCAACGCGTTCAATCCGATCTATCGCGCGGAGCAGGATCTGGCGGCGATTGCGCCGGTTTCTGACTTCTTGAAAATTGTCATTTATCACAATTGCGGTGGCGAACGGATGGCCGAGTACATTGAGAGTGTCCACCAGACGCTCTACGGTGACGTGCCACAACAGGAGTTGCTGGAATTCCATTACCGGGTGCTGGATTACAAGGAAAAGAGCCTGGCGGAGATCCCATTTACAGGATTGTCGGCCGACTATGTGTACCGCGAAACCAAACGCGCACGCGCAGGACTCGAGGGCACCAAGACGCAATTGTGGCCTGGAATCGACATTGACATTCCGACCGCTCCAAATCACAGCAAGTGTACTCCGGAGGGGACCAGGGATGCGGTTCTTGCGGCATTCCACGGGGGCGCCGATGGCGTCATTCTGTCACGAAAGTATTCGGAGATGAAGCTGGCCAATCTCAAGGGCGCGCGCCTAGCGCTTCAAGAACTCGGCTTGACCTAGGTCGTTATCTGAATAAAAACAAACGTGGGGCTTCCCCCGGATTTCCTGTCGAGGTTGGTGGCGTTGTCGAACTCCATGCGGCTTTCCTTAAAGTCCTCCACCGACGTTGCCGACGCGCGGGATATGAAACGGGGGCATTTCTTGTCCTGGGGAGAAAATGCAACCAATCCCCCGGGTGCCGGGTGCCCCATCCTTCGCGCTTTTTGCGAAGGGTGGGATACCACGAATCTCGATACCAACCGTCGCCTATCCCACCCTTTGCAAAGAACGCAAAGGATGGGGCACCCGCCTTTTCGTGGTGCTTCCTGCCGTGCAAATACCAACCGCGGCTTAATCGAGAAATCGTTTCTTCTCAGAAAGCCGCACACGCGGTCCTGTCTGATGCTGCGTAACAGGAAATCCAGGTACGTTGAGGCGAACGTGGGGCACCCATCCGTTACTCAGGTGAGCCTTTCTCGGGGGCTCGCTCAAGCGAGGTGCGATCCCAGTGGGCGAGATTGGCTCCTGCTTCATATGAGGTTTGCAGGAAGCTCAGCAACGCCTCATCCGGCGAGGGCTCCTGGCGCAGATCTTCGTAGAGGAAGATGAACTCAGCCAAAGCATTGTTGTAGCCGGCCTTCGCAGGCTGGATCGATACAGCGTCGAGACCTTTCGGCGCCGGAGCAGCATAGCAATAGAAAGCGGCTTTACCGAAGCCTCCGTTACCCGGCCAGAAGCCGGCGCTGATGACCTCGTGCGAGTATGCTTCGCGTGTGATTGCGTCGGCATTCTCTCGCGGGGGAGCGGGACGCCCGGAAAATCGCGTGACTGCCAGATCGAAGCTTCCCCAAAAGAAGTGCACCGGACTGACCTTGCCCACGAAGCGGGAGGAAAATTTCTGAAAGATCTGGTCGGCATGCATCAACACCCGCCAGAACCGGTGCGCCGCTTGCGGGTCATAGGAGGCGTGCTCACGGTCTTCGGCAAAAGGAATCGGGTTCTGTATTTCCACCGGAACCGGGTGGATGTTCACGGAGACCCCGAGCGCGGCAAGACTGCGCTGGTACTCCTGATAAAACTCCGCAACGGATTGGGCGCGCAGAGGAGTCAACAGGCTGGCGCCGGTACTGATGAGAAATTTCAATTCATGACTGACGAAGTCGAATTCGATTTGCAGAAATTCTGAACCGTACGGCATCGCTGAGGTGTTCAGCCCACGCGCGCTGACATACAGGGGAACATTCCACCAATGTGCCTGCAGTGGGCTGAGCGCGAGCCGCGTCTTGCCCACGATCTGCGTCCACATATGCAGTGTGTCGGCGGTCTTCTCCCACTCCGTCCATTTGAGTTCAGGCCACATGACTTGGATTTCCAGTAGGCGCCCAACGCCTCACTGGCAAAAAACCAGCAGGCCGAAGAGGAAGAGCCAGAAGACGCCCATGGTGTGCCAGTACCAGGCAGTACAGTCCACCACCACCTGCCGCAGCTCGATGCGGCGGAGAAAGATAAGCGCCACCATCGCGCCGCCCAGCGCCAGAACGCCTAGTAGCAAGTGAAGGCCGTGCGTGCCGGTGATCAGGTAGAAAAAGTGGCTGCTCGGGTTGGATGCGAAGAAGACACCCTGATCTACCAACTGCCTCCAGGCAATCCACTGCCCGGTGAGAAAGAGTCCACCCAACACGACCGTCGCGGCCAGCCACGGGGCTGCGCGCCGGAGGGTCGGGCGGCCCATTCCCAGCCACTCCTCCATCACGTCGATCTCACGGAAGAAGTGCCGGCGGCCCATCTCCATGGTGAAGGTGCTGAGCAACATCAGCGCAGTATTGATCCAGAGAATGGGAGGAAGTGCGATCGGGTGCCAGTCAAGAACCCAGGCATTGGTGGCGGTGAAGTGGCCACTGCCTTGGCGAGCGAAAAAAGCACTGACCAGGGCGATGAAGAACATCAAGTCGCTGGCCAGAACGAAAAACAGCCCCATGCGGTAGCGGCCCAGCAGATCGCGCGGTCCACGGCGACCCGGTTGCCGGTTTTCCCAATTTTCGCCGTCTCCGCCACCGCCTGTGGGCCTGCGGGAAACCGGCGGTTTGCCGCCAAA